>FTCU01001134.1_pt1 | contig 15091 bp, 19 predicted proteins | sample 1639521 | NCBI WGS metagenome assembly FTCU01 (sample SAMEA3914864, study PRJEB12502) | metagenome | biome: forest; material: soil | place: USA | collected 2012-03-12 | depth 0.3 m
CGCATAGAGAGGTGGGGATGGGGTTCGCGGTGGCGACGTGCTTGTTTTGGGCGGCGGTGCTGGGCATGACGTTTCCGTTCTTGTTGGAGGCGCTGGGCACGGTGGGCGCGTTTGGGCTGTATGCTGGGTTTAACTTTGTGGCGTTGGTGATGATCTTCTTTTGGGTGCCCGAGACGAAGCAGAGGACGCTGGAAGAGCTGGATTATGTGTTTGCTGTGCCGACGTCGAGGTTTGCGCGGTATCAGCTTACCGAGACGCTGCCGTGGTTTGTCAAGAGGTGGGTGTTTTGGCAGAGGAAGGCCGAGAGGAAGCCGTTGTATCAGTTTGAGGAGGTGAAGAAGGAGGAGAGGCGGGAGGGGACTGCGCAGGGCGTTGGGCAGTAGAGCGGTGTGCAATGTCATATGGGGGGTTATCCTCTACGACATGGTGTTTTCTTCTAGATTTTATGTGTGATCTAAACCCTGATGAATCCAATGGCCTTAAGATTTGATATGGTAAATTTTGTCTATCCCAAGAAGGAGAGACAAAAGAAAGTGGGAGGGAAATCTCCAACAAGAAAACCCCGCATCATGATGTTCGACAAGGAACTGAGAGAACCCGAGAGAGAAACACACAAGAAAACTTTCAAGCAAAACGAACGGGGGAAGAAACGACTGCGGCTTCTTTCTTGTACGTCCTCTTCTCTGAGTCGTAGTGAAAGAAAGACATTGGCGCCGCCTCTCCATTTGTCAAGGTGTCTTGGTAAGACCGATATGATGAACCAGGGTAGGATAGAGTGTTCGGCCCCATCATGTTCACCTGCTGCGTGTGGTGAGAATTGAATGTAGTCGCCTCTGTCATTGTTCCAACGGCGCAAGCATCATTGGTTGGCATCGGCGCAGACTAACAACTCCCAGCCACAGCCGCGGGGGCAAGCCGACGGGTTCCTGGCTCCCTCAAGGGCTTGCTCCTTAGGAAAGTCGTCATCTAAATCCTCTCTCGCCTACCTCGCCGTCTCTTTGGTCTGTGCGTTGTCGCCCGGGCACACAACGAGGAGGTGGTCCTGCGGTTCAAGAACGCCTGGGAGGGCGTCATACCGCGTGGGTGGAGGCGATGCGGCGGAGGAAGGGGAGATGGGCCGGCTGCGAACGGACAAGTCGAACTGCTTGGGCTACTCTTGACCTCCTTCCGCTAGGCTATCTGCAATGCTGCTCACGGCAAGATTTTGAGCAAGGTCTTGAACCGACTGAGCTTCCCGTCCAGCTGCAGGTCGCCTTTCCATAGCCCTCCGAGCTTTCCACGCCTCCACAGACTCGTACCTCTTTCTGCCCTGCGGGGGAGGAGCCTGAGCCTCTTGTTTTTCCTCAGGCCGCAAGTCTCTCATCTCCCACATCTCCCGTTTACGCGTTTGTGCCTCGCCAAAAGCATGTAAGGCACTCATCTCCCACCCTCGCCTTTGTGCCTCAGTGAAGGCCTCCCACCTCCCCAGAACCTCCTGAAATTCCTCGTCCAGCCCCGGCCCAAGACGAAAATGCTCAAATCCTGAGTTGCGACGTATCGACCCCGGAGCGGGAGGGCCTTTCGCCGCGCAAGCCATCTCAAACTCAACCCAGGCCTTGCAACGGAGCGCCTCGGCGCGGGCGCGGTACACGGCCTTTTGGTCTTCGGGGAGGCAATACCACTCGGGTGAGTTGAGCGTACTGCCGCAGCAACCGGGCTCGGCGTCTTGCTCAAACAGGCGGAAGGCGCCGGTTCGTTCGTCATGATCTGATGGCCAGGGGCCGGGTGCATTGCGGTCACCGTCCGGTACGGGCCGGTAGGCGCCCTTCCACGCCGTGTCGGACCGATGCCGGAGGGTTGCCATGAATGCATCTTCTACGGCTTCGAGCTGCTCGCGGTAGCTCTCGAGGTGGTCTGGAAGCCTATCCGCCGGGTCTCGCGGAGGCCGGCCAAAAGTCGGCTGCACCAAGGGCTGTCGCTCGGACATACTGTAGTTGGCAACGCCGCGGCTCAGGAGGATTTGGCGTTCTTCTTGGCTGAGCTGGTCCGGATCATCGTATGCCTTATCGTAGAGGCTTTCTGGAATCCCACGCCACCTGCAGGCTGGCGGCTGCCATTGTTGGATAGGGCGCTCGGCGGCTGCGTGAACGGCCTCAACCTCTTTCTCCGTTCCGGAATCGACATCGGGGTCTGACCGGTCCTCCTCTTTGGTGCCGGGGTCGGGGTTATCTTGAACGTTGCAGGTACGTGTCATCTTGAAATCGAAATCGGTGATGCTGTTTTGAGTGGAATTGGATGGGTGTGGCTGCAATGTAAAGTCAGGAGGCAAGGCTCGGAGGAGGCGACAGCACTAGTTGGAGCTAGTTTGTTGGACTGGATTGCTGCCTGTTCAACTAAGTATTAACGAGGTAACTAAACCGAGATTGATCATGAATGCCTGTTCGAGTGGAGTTCTTGTTGAGCTGGCGAGACTTGGCTTCGGACCTCACTCACTCCACTCTCTTAAAGTACCGAGGTACCCCATCAACTAACCCAACCCTCAATCAAAGCTTTCTCGCACAGCTCAGCTGGCTGCTGCGGCTAAACGCTTACTTAAATTACTCGTGCCGGCGAAGGCTGTCGGGTCGAGTGACTGAAATATGCTTCAGCACGATGTCAGTCATGTCGCAAGGCACATATGGAGCAAAACAGAGTGGCAATACAATGTCGTAATTAGACTCGTAATCCGTGGTGTTGTGGATGAAGAGGTTCTGGAGAGAGGGAAAGCGCTGCCTACAAGCACACGGGAAGAAGATCTAGTAGCCTGACTGACGCACCTGATGCGAACACAGGTCTGCTTCCCCGAAACAGGTGATGGCCGGCAGGTCTTGGGTTGGAGAGATAGTCACTGGAAGCTCCTGCATGAGATTCACGACCTATCCTTAGCTCGTAAGGAGCCAGGGCCGTCCTTGACCTATCTCCTACAACGCCAACAGGCGCTGATCCAATGTGACGGAGTCAGGCCGCATTCGATGGGCACGACCAAGGCCAAACCTGCGATGCAAGGAGGTTGAATCAAAACTGACTATCCCCGAGTATTAGTAGTATTCGATTTCGCTTTTTGATTTGGTGTAAACGTTACGACACGCCTGGAAAGTTGCCGCGAAATCTGCTGCTGTACATCCTGATTGAGCTGCTGCTGTATTAGCCGAGCAAAGGTGAGCTTGGTGGTGTGCATCATACTAGTAGTTCAGAACTTCAGCTCGGCTCAAGGCACCAATGTCGGGTCGCTTCTAGCTTGTCCAGAGGTAGGGGATACTAGATACGGTCCTTGTAAATACTCGTCCCTCCTAGATGGCTGAGATCTTGAAGCATCTCTTCGAGCTTGATCTCAAGCGTCGCATCCATCAACATGTGGGCATTCGAGGATAAAGTGCATTGCTTTGAGCACGTAAGGAATGCGCTGGCGTACATGAACATCTAGCATCAAGTCCGTTGGGAAAATTAGAATACGATGGGCACTCGTAGATTTGGGGAGGAACAAAGACTCGAAAAGTCATGGCTGAATTCCGCAATCTAGGCAGGTACTTGGTTACCTCTCTCAACTATGATGTATATGTCGAGCTCAGTTGTCCAGTAATCCAAGAACGCCTTCGCGCATGCCGCCGCCGTCGATGCTGCATATCGCTGCCACACTTTATTCCTGTGGCCATCCGCATAGTCGCAGACACCCTTGATGGCCACGCAAGTGATGGTGTCCCAAGCACCAATGCTGCCCCATTCAAACCCGATGACACCTGACTTCTGTGCGAAGTTGTCGCGAGTTTTGCCCGATTCCAAGGCCATGTCTCCCAATCCAATGAGACCGAAGTGAACTGCAGGTCGTGTACCAACCCGCTCGAAGCGGACACGCGGTACCTGCTCGCCGTCGCAACCGCACTCCTCACATGACACCCCAGCTGTCAGATGTCGGTAGGTCGCTTCGAACAACCGGTCTTGCGCACTTCCAGGGTACGCGGCCTCCTTGCTCTCCTCGAGTCGAAGCCAATCCAAATAGCCGACCATCTTGTTTTCGAGAGCTTTCGCGCCGCCGAATCCCCTAAGGTTGTCCAGCAGCTCGCGAACTTCGGCGTTTGGCTGCTTCGGCACGTGCGTAAATTCTTCGGGTAGGCGCCGTCCGAAATCGTATTGTACGATACCGTCGCTGACGATGACATCTCCGAGCACGATCTCACCCCTGTCGCCGGTTTCATCAGGATCAAAGGGAACGGCACCGCAAACGCCAACGATGAGTGCGAGTTTGACGTTGGGAAAGCTTGTCAGAAAACCGGCGGTGGCAGCCACGGTGCTAGTCTTGCCCGTGCCTCCGAGGAATGCGAGGACGACGTTGTGGCGGCCAAAAACGCCGTAGACGTAATACAAGTTGGGATCGCCCGCGGCTTTGCCGTATGAAAGCCCGGCAATGTCCCAGTCGTGGTCAAGGAGGGCTACAACGGCCCCAAATTCAAACGGGAGACTACAGAGGATAGCAATCTTGAAGTCGCCACGGTGGGCTGGGCGCGGCGGTAGTCGCTCAGTATCGGCGGTTGTTGGGCTTGTGACGGTCACGGCGGGCTGGTCGGGATTGCTTCCGTGAGCTGGGGCTGCTTTGGTGAGCTCGCGTCAGGGGTTGGCTTGAGGGGCTTCTTACAGGCATCATTCACTCCTGTCTTGTCATTCTCCGCGGGCAGCTCTTCGGGGTTTGGAGCCTTGTTCATCTCAGCAAAGTCTGCTTCCAACGCATCCATCTTGATGTCCTCCATCCACCGCTTCAGCTGTCCGCAGACAGCTTGAAACCCTGGGTCGTCCGCAGAGCCGAATTTTGCCATGTTCATATGATTGCTGTGAATGCCGATCGCGGTGTACCCGGGGAGCATTGCCGACAGCGGTGGCACAACCATCTATGGGCACTCGTCAGTCGCCCACACACGTTGAAGCCATGCTTTTGCACCTACCTGGCCATCGGATGTGGGCAGTTCCTCGTAAAAACAGGCGATCTGGATTGGCTGTAATCCCTCCTGGATGCGCGTCGAGACCGCCGTGCTGAAGGTTTTCTGTATCCGCGCGACAACCAAGGAGTTGGATCTGAAGACTGATTGAATCTCATGATGCGTCCGCCTGATGTATTTTTCGGTCGAGCGAGACAGTGAATCGGCCCAATCCAAAGCCCCGTCATGTGGGGTTCCTAGGAAGGCGATCCCTCTAGTCAACCGCGAGATACTCGAGAGCCTTGATAGCTCCGGTTCCATTATTGACCGCGTCAAGGCCTAAGGTGATTTATAGGTATCAGCGCAGGACTCTTTCTCACAAATGTACGGTAAGCATTCGAAAGTGAGAGCGGCTATCGTACCTCCTTGCACACCAAGCCACCAAGACTGTGGCAGACAAATAGAATCGGTCGCCAATGCTACGCGCGTCAGTGTGTCGGACTACTCGGTCTTCGCAGATCGCGTGGACTCCTACCGTGTGATCGATCAATCGGCAATTTGCCAGAGATATGAGCAGCGCCACTGCAATGTTTTCGATCTTGCTATGCAGCGCCATTGAATGGCCCGCGTGTTGCCAGCCTCCCACACTGGCATCGTATCCGAAGGTAATGATGCGCGCGGTCGGGAGTTCGAGCGGCAAAAGCGCCTTGGGCCACGGCTCAGACGCACCGAGGGCGGTCCAGGTCTTCTCGCGATCGCCCCCTAGGCCGTGAACAAAGACGATACTGGTCGGAGATAGATCATCAGTGATGGTGTTACCATGGGATGGGGGTACGCGTACTCGACCATGGCATCTGCCGGACTGTAAAGCACTTTGATGCCTAACGGGGTTGCTGTGGTCGAGGACGAAGATGTCGCTGCCGGTGGTTCCGGAGGGTCGTGCTCAGTCGCCTGCCCGGCTGCTGGGGCTTTTGTTTGCTGACCAAGGACTTGTCGCCTGGCGCTGTTACGGGACAGGATGCGCTTGACTGCTGCGGCGATTTTGCCACAAGCCACAAGGCACATGGGACTCTCGTTGGAGTCAAACTTGCAAATAGAGCTGTGATCAGCGTCCATGGGCAGCAGTTCCTCTCCAGGGAAACCCAGCGCTGCTGATTCCTTGTTGACCATCTGAGAGCATTCCAGTTAGTAAACCGAATCGCTTGACTTTCCAAATATACACGTACCAAATCGCGTCTTCGGGCACTCGCCCTCGTCTCGAAGAAGTTGATGACGGCACAATCTTCAAAAAGGTGGGGAACCTGCTCAAAGTGGTGCGTCACTTCATTTGAGTTTCGTCGCAGTGCACTCATCAGGAGGTCACCAGCCGCCGCTCCTAGACGGGTTGTACTGAAAATCTCAACTGCAACGTCGCCGACAGTGCCGAAACTCCCTCCTCGGTGTGGGGTGGCAAAGAAGGCGAGGAGCCCTGTTGCTTTGAATATTGACTCGTATGGCAGAGTTTGTTTCGCTTTGACGAGTGCCTATCCGCCCGTGATTAGGGTGTTTCAGTGAGTTCAGTCCCCTGAGCAGTAACTGAATCTAAGTAGTAGGTAGGTACTGACTTGTTTCACCACCAGACCGCCGAGGCTGTGACAGATGAAAACTATTGGCCTTTGCGGCACGTTCTGTAATCCATGATAAGAAATATGCCACAGAAACTGGGTCAGGACAGCTTACGACCCGCTTGAGGCTGAGAGATTGTAATAGGTTTTGTGCATGGTTGTCGAAGTTGACGGACCGTGCGCCAAAGGATGGGCTAGAATCGTACGCAAAGAGCATCACACGAGACGGCTTCGAAAGGTGGCCCGGAAGAAAGTCTCTGAGCCATAATTGGTCACCTTTGGTCCAGGTTTTCTGCGCATGATCGGGATCGCCGTTCAAGTCAAACCCGGGGACCGCCACAATGCTAGTGTGATTTGGTCAGCGGGGTATGATGGACAGGTCCGAGAGAACATACTCGATTTCGTCAACTTCTGAGTGTTGGCTGTCGGGCATACTGTCATAAAGAATGTGAAGCCCCGTTGTGTACGCTGTGCGTTCGCTCGTGTCCCCAGGTTCGGCCTCGGATGGTAACCCTGAGTAACTGTTCTTGTGCTTGCGGTCGAGATAGTCGTTTACGTCAGGGTAGTCGCCTTCATCAAATACGTCGCTTTCCCAAAAAGACCCGAATTCAGCCTCAGAAGATCTTGTCTTGGCAGCTGAAGACTTGACCTCGTGCTTGTCGTCGAAGTAGCCGCCTTCATCAAAGTAGTTGGTGTACTCGACAAGATTAAGAGGCTCAGAGTGGTCAGCCGTATCATAAGGGCATAACTCCTGGTCTACGACGTTTTGATCCTGCGGTGCTGGCTCCTTGATCCATCGGCTGACTGAATTTTCGTCGTCTCCTTCGTCTGGAAGTGTAAATCCCCCGGGCAGCTCGTTCAAGTCGTGGTCAATGGGCTTGGGCCAAGGCAGAGCACGGAGTGCGAACTCGTAGGCCTCTTGCAGCACATGGTCGACCAGGTCCGGCGTATCTTCGGGCCCATGATCAGAACAAAACGGGCATGTTTTGATTCCCATTGTCTGGACCGCAGACCAGGAGAGAAGAGTAGAAAGGGGTTTGCCCGAGAGCTTGTCTTTGTGGGCGGTCTGGAGGTGGGCCGCCATGGCTTCCATATTTGGCTGCTTCGCGTCGTCCCCGTCGCAAAACGGGCACTGCCACCTCGGTAAGTGGCTCTTCTTGACATGCGCTTCCCATTCGCTTCGTGTGCAGAAAAGGAGTTGTGGTGTAGGGCAGTTTTCGGCAATGCAGGTGTAGGGGCACAGATCCTCGACGACATGCCGCCTAAGCCATGCTTGTTAGCCGCTATTGAGAAACACAGAGGGGTGGAAGACGGATTCAAGATACATACTTCCAGAGCTTAGAATCTTTAAATATCTTCACCGGCAATGACTGACAGCAGCACGGACACTTGAAGATCTCTCGGTCCTCAGGTATAATGGGGGGGTTTGGAAACTCGGCATCAGAGGCGATGGAGGTAATTTGCGTCTTGGTCGTCCCTGGTATGTATGGTTTGGCTGGTGTGTATTCCAGAGGTCCCTCGACTGTGGATGCTCGGGAAAAGCCCGAAATGGTTGGCGCCAATAGGGGATCCTCTGCCTTCGTAGTTGAAGATTGATCTAGGGAGCTCTCGAGATTCCGTAACTCGTCAGATCCCGGATCCTTGGCAGGAGTATCGTCGACGGACGAGGTAATTTCAAGCACTGGAAGTTGCCTTTGCGCCACGTCTTGGTTTCTCGAGCGTTTTTGTGCAAGCAGAAACTGGTGTCGACGCCGGAGATTCGCGTCGATAAGCCTTTGTTGCAAACCGGATAGCTTGGATGGATCCAGCTCGTCTGGGTGACGCCCTTCTTCGGTCGGGCGAAGAAGAAGCACACACTCGAGGTGTTTCCTGAGCTCGGGGTAGTTGTTAGGGTTGTATGTCCTGTCGGCTCTGCGGCTTCGCGATGCTTTCCCAGTACGCCGGATGGCCACGCCGATCAAAGCCAAATTTCGAATAGCAGAGTCGATGTTTTGGACACCATTGTGCGAATTCTTTCCGGCCCGAGAGAGGCTCGCGTGGTACTCCAGGGAGTCGGACAGCATGAGGAGAACGGACTTCACAATGGCCAAATCGTCGGGCCATCGCTGGAGCTTCGAGTCGAGCGAGAGCCCCGGCTTTCCAATGGCACCAACGCCACTTACCCAAAGGTTGAAGTCTGCAAGCCGGGTTTCCAGTCCTTCTTTAGACCACTGGGCCTGGGCTGCTAAGGCCTCATCAAACTTGGAGAGACAGGTCTTCGTCAAGGTCAGGACCGAGGCTACTGCTGTTCGATCCATGGCGGGGGTCGTAACTGTTCCTGGTGTTGTCATGTTGGCCAACTTGAACCCCACGATCGTAGGTTGTTGAGAGCACGAGACCGTAGTGGATGCTGAGCCGTCTCACAGTCTGACCACCCCGCCATCCGCTCATTTGCCCAGTATCCGAATGTCTCCAAGGGGTCTAGTCCGGCGATAAAGTCACGTGGGTGTTTAACCAATCATGCAAGTTAGTTTCGGGAGGCACAGCCCCCTAACGACCTTGACTGACTCCAGTTATGCTCCAGAAGCTCAGCTTGTCCCCTCACAGCCTCAGCCAGCCCAAGACGTCACAACCCGGAATCCTCCCGTGCCCCCCTTACCAACGTCAACTTACACATGGACCATGGCTGAAGACACATGCGCTGAGCTGAGGAAGAGCGGGGCCGAAATCGCCAAAGCCATTTGTAAGGCCGCGGGGGAACGGCGCATCACGCCGTCAGAAGCCTGCTACTCCGTTGCGCACGACGTTGCAGTCGGCCTCCAGCTTATTAACGGGTATCTTGGCTCCCTTCCACCATATTGGATTGAGCCCGATGTGGAAGAGCTTTCCTACTCTCTGCTGCAGGACCTCTTGCATATCACCACGGTAAGAGGCGCCCGCTTCCCCCTTACCCGACCTCCAAGGCTTCAAGGTGACCCTCAAACACAAAGAACCAGCAACACGAATTGAAAGAGAACCGCTGCGCTGAAGCGAGTGGCCTGGGATCATGCTGACAGAAATGTACCTCAGCCACCGAAACGGCCGACCAGCCCCATCCCTTTCCCACGTCTGTCTCTGTTCTCGTCTCCCTTTGGCAGATCTGAAGCCCCAGACTTCGAGACCGGTGTCATCAACTTTTTCAGGTCACAGCCTACAAAGGCGGAGAAACTCAAGAGTACCTGCGATGAACTGTGTGGCAAGCTGACCAAGGACGACGCCGAAAACGACATCCAGGACATCCCTGACGAGGCGCGGAAGCAGCTCAATGCTGCCGACATGTCGGCCTACTTCAATGGTGGCGTCTTCAGCACCCTTGAGCTGATTTCTACATGCAATCCACAGTCCCATGAAAAGGCGGTCGAGCTTACCTGGCATCCCGCCCGCCTGTGCCTCGATGAGGCCGAGGTTGGCATTCGAGTCCTTGTGTCACGTACCATGGAAACTGGCGACTGGCAGGAGTTTTGTGTGAGAACGTGCGCATAAAGTCTCTCTTATACATAATCTCACTATGTACCTACCTTCGCTAACAAACATACAGCCAACCAGAAAACCCCGATGATGATCCTTGGTCCTTTCTTGAACAAGGTGCCTTCTGTGATTTTCTCAACAGAGAGATCACCGCCCGTCTTTTCTTATCGTTCATAGAGGGCCGCGGTTTCACGATCCTTGGAGAGTCAGAGCAACTACGTCAAATGCTCGAAGCCGGTCGCGGGGAGTCACTTGCCACTGTCCTCTCCAAGTACGACCTCAAACCGAAGGACAAGGTTTTGCTTGCGTCTGCAGTAGCCCGGGCGTACTGGCAGTAGTAAGTAGATATTTCTTCTCTTTTCTTCAAGGTGCGCATGGGAAAGAATCTGATTTGAGCTGCGCAGCTACGATTCGGACATGATGAGGACCAGATGGACAAGTGACGCAATCTGGTTCATGCCCGAGAAAGGAAGAAGAAGACGAAGAGATCAACTTCCCTTGTGTGCGTACCTATCATTCCCTTTCGGCACCCCGGATACCTCGTCCAGAGACATTTTCCTGGAGGATCATCCAACCCATCGATGCCCACGCATCTTTGATGTCGGAATTCTTCTCCTAGAAATCGGTCTTGGGGAGAGGTTTGAGACAGTCGACAAACCAGACTTCGTCGCGCAGCTCAATTTCAACCACAAGATTGCGATCGACAGTCTGGAAGAGCTGGAGAACGCGAGCTGGGATGGTTTCTTGAACAAAAAGGTGTTTGACCAGACTGTGAGGTTTTGCCTGCACCACAAAAACTTCATCAAGGCCCCGAAGAAACCACAGACAGGCCGGCGTCGTGTAGCAAAACCTCCGGGACCAATGACCGCTGAGGAGTTGAAGAAGGGTGTTATTCAGAGGAGAAGAATCTTCTACCGGCACGTCGTCCAACCATTGGCGTGGCTTGCGAGAGACGGCTTCAAGGCGAAACCTGGGGATATCACCTACGTCAGCAAAAAAAGACCCGACCCTCAATCAGAGCCAACGAACCCTGCACCTCAAGCGGAGGAAGAATGTTTGTTCCACAGCGCTATCGTCCCCAAGATGTGGCTCGAAGACATCAAGAAGATCAGCGAATCGGTCGAACTCAAGCGGCGGAGAAAGCGCATTACTACCCCTATACGAGTTGCCATCCTTGACACGGGGTTGAACATGGAGCTGCCCATCTTCACCAAGAAACCCGGTCTGAAGAGTGGGGTCATAGACCACGTGGACTACGTTGACCCTGGAGCGTTGGCCATGTCGGACAGCTTTGGCCACGGTAGCTTGATGGCAAGAATCATTATGGAGTGCGCACCTGGTGCCGAGATTCTCGTTGCGCGGGTTGCTAAAGACACCAAGGAGCTCAAAAATAGTCAGGACAACATTCGGAAGGTGAGTAGGACGGTCTCCTCGTTCCGAGCTAAGCTGCGTACCCGGAGCAGGGTACGGATGCTCCGTAAGAGTCGGTGTTGAAACAAAGAGTTGTGACCACTAGGCTGCTTAGTTCCACGTCACTGACGCAAGCGATCGCATAGGCCATACTCTGGGCAGGCAAAGCCGGCAAAGCCGACATTATCTTCACATCATTCGGTGTCTCCCGAAACGATACGGGTGGGATCGGCGAGGCCATCGAGACCGTGGAGCGGGAACGCAACGAGAACATTATCTTTCTCGCCAGCGCCGGAAATTCGGACACGGACGATGAAAGCTTTCCGGCCTGCCATCCCTCGGTCCTCGCTGTCTACGCAACCGACAAGCACGGAACACCTCTCTCGACGAATGCTACAAGCCCCGATCAGAATAGCTGGGTACTGGGCACGTACGGTGCGCCGCCGGATTCCCTCCGCGACGAGTTCGCCAGCGCCTACCCTGGAATCTGCGAGGCGGGCTCGTCCATCGCCACCGCGGCTATGGCGGGCATCGGCGCGGCGATGCTCGCGTACGCTACGGTGCTTCCCTCGTTGGTAGAGATGCGGTGTAACCATGTGCTAAAACGGCTGTGGACAACAAAGGGGATGGAGGCATTTCTTTACCGGTTAGCACAAGACTCAAAAGCCCACCCATGGCTTCGTGCTGTCAAACCGCCGGTATTCTGGAAGAATAAGTCCGACGATGCGATGAGGCACTGTGTGTTCATCGACACGCAGTCTGAAGTGGAAAGGTTGTTTCCGAGGCGGCCGCGAGCGCCGGCGGAAAAAGCTGACGTCGAAGTCAGCGCAAAAGTCTCGCGTTGAAGGATCACTCAAAAGTCAAAAAGTATCGGTTTCCTCGGACGGCATGTTCTTGACTAGCAGGGCGGTGCATGCGATATCCAACCTTTGTGCATCTGTATATACGTACAAGCCCAAATTCCGTGCTGCTAAAACTCTAGGCGGCTGAGATATCAGGAGCCAAACAACCTGCTTCACCCCCGGGCCGTGTCTGTGGTCGTTAGAAAGGCAAGCCCCTGAGGCCGGCCCTACAGTGCAGCGAGGAAGGAAGCGGGTCACCTCGCTGCAGCTCCGCAGCCTCCGCTACCCGCTTCATGCGTGCTTGATGTGTTCAACCTTGATTGGATAGCCAGCAGAACTTGCAGATGAGGGGACAGAGCCGGAGCCGCATCAGCTGGGCCGCCACCATGGGACGGCATCTCAGTCCTCGTCTTCGACAGCCACTGTGCGAGGAAACACGGCCTCCGCTGCAAGAGAAGAACACCATCACCAGCGAATAAACACACCGCAAATCACGGAAGAATGTCGGGCAAAACCTGGGTATGGCTCTCGTCACCCAACTTGTCCTCTCAGAGCGGAGCACGCCGGCCCACAGCCATTCCATTTCTGTCGCTCCATGTTTCAGACCGGTGCTCTCATTGAGCACGCGACCCCGTACCTTTTGGTATTGCGAGTGATCACATAACCCCTGGTCACGTTTAGGCGGGACCGCAGCGGCCTGGCTCTGCTGTTCACCTTGCTCATCGATTTTCACCATCACTTTAAAAAGAAAGGGAGGAATATCACCCCGTTTGGACATGTTTTTCACCTTTCCAAGCAAAGATTAACCAATTTGGCGCCAAGTGGTCGAAGCCGTACTCGCTTGTCGTGTCGCGGCCATTCCGCACCTTGCCCCTGACCCCTGAAAGAGCTCAGGGGCTCGAACCGTTGAACACACTGCGGATTATCACTAACCTGCTTTTTAAAAGTTCCTTCCCCCGGACTTCACCTTCCTCCCGGAAGGCGCCATCGCCCTTGGGCGGGTAATCCCCTCCCCGCGGCAGCCAACCGTAACGCTCGCCTCGCTCGGCCCCGAGTCAGACAACCCGACCATCCCCATCCCCGCGCCCAAGTCCGTCGTCGAGAAAGGCCGCGCCTTCGCCGCCAACACTACTCGCTCCTTCGGCTTCGACCTGCTAGCCAAATTCCTAGACCTGGCCTCAGCCAACGGCAAAACCGACGTCTCGTGGTCGCGCAACAAGAGCTTCAGCGCCGTCGATCATGACGTGCGCACGCTCGACGGCGTCTTCACACCCGCGGCGTTGCGTGCCGTCATCGGTCTGGAGGAGGTGAAGCGGCATATTGACAGCGGGCGGTTCGGCAAGCGGCGCGTGTACATCATCACTGGGCTGCGCGTGGCGGTGGACTCGTTTACCGTTACAGATGAGAAAGCGACCAAGGTGTCGGGCTCGCTAGGCGGGTCTGGGCCGGTGCCGGCGGGTGGAGTGCCCATCGAGGTGGGAGGGGCTTTGTCGGGGGCGAATGAGCGGACAAGCAACCGGTCGTATCAGACTGCGCCGGGGATCGTATTTGCGTATCGGTTGCATGTTGTCCGGCCAAAGAGCGAGGACGATGCCGAGGGGAAGCTGTTTGTTCACAGGACGGCGTTCCTGACCGGGGAGGCGGGAGAGGGCGACGATGAGGAGGCTGAAGAAATGGAATTTGTGGCTGTGGACGCGGAGACGGCCAGAGATGACCTGGATGTGGGCTTGAAAGCGTTCAGTGATGAGCAAAAGCTCGAGGAAGGGGACGAAGAGTCTTATGTTGTGATGAATTAACGTGAAACTGGATGTCCCGACTTGATGCTACACAGTACAGTAGGGTTTGGATGTAGCTAACGAGTTGGCAAGATTTGGAATACAAAGAATGAGCCAAACCCCTTGGATTTCTCAGAGTGATGATGCTCTCTATCCAAGCACTGCAGGGTTCGGGTGTTGAATGTGACAGATCATGATAAAGTCGACTTTTTTCGCCTAGTCTTTGGGTCGAAGCAAGCATTGGAGTGGTATCACCACTCTTTACTGTAACTGGAGGTCGGAGCAATCTGATAATCTCATGGCCAAAAGTTCGCCAACTTCCACCAAAATTGTACCTATCAACACTTCGTAATTTTCCTTACCACCGGAGCCAGTCAAATTTTGACTGGAGAGGGGGATATCCCCTGAAAGTGTCAGCATTGGCGGCCTAGACCATTACGGCCCCGATGGAAATAGCACCGTCAGCGCGATCTCATGATCCCCTTGTCTGTCACAGTCCGCATAACAAACTTGCGTTTGAGTATACGAGAAGTCTGACTGGTAGAACAAGAAACCTTATTTATAGCTATCAATGCATAAATGCCATCGTTCCTTGCGAGCTACGGCGTGCTTGAGTGACCAGAAACGCTGAACGTCAACACCGTTCAAGTTTACCAAGCAGAGGCTGTCTGTCACAGCATTTAGACAATTGTCCCCCTTTCACATCCATCAACATCATCTACTTTTGGTCTCACCAGAGACCAACCCATCATACAAAACCGCTCCGGCTTTCTATCCGAACCATGCCTACCAAACGTAAGTAAAATCCGCACGTTCCATGCTACATCGCTCGCTCTCCCGCACCGATGCTTTGTGTCATTGACCGTCTCTTCCATCCAGCCTGTACTGGACCGTGCCAAGGCAAAGGTATTTATTATCCTCGGTGCCAAAACTGCAGCGGCCGGGGCGGGGTGCTAGAGCCCGCCAGTGCCAAGTGTAACAACTGCAGACCCACGCCACGTCAACATAGAGAGTGCAATAATTGTGGCGGCACGGGATACTACACAGTC
>FTCU01002628.1_pt1 | contig 15088 bp, 7 predicted proteins | sample 1639521 | NCBI WGS metagenome assembly FTCU01 (sample SAMEA3914864, study PRJEB12502) | metagenome | biome: forest; material: soil | place: USA | collected 2012-03-12 | depth 0.3 m
CAGCCGCGTCTTCGCATGGCGTCGGATGAAAGTGGTCCCCTTCAAGGGTCGGGTGGGGAGGTGGGCGATCCAAGAACTGAGGCTCTGGGAGGGTCTCTATCGTGAACCCACTCCTGCGGGTTCTGTGCGACATATAAAAAATTGGAGTTATGAGGGGCGTTTTCTAGAAGCCCGCGAGCTCCACCAACCGAAGGACGTCAATATCAACACCACTGCTCCCCGGCCCAGGACGGCCACCGCGAGTCCAGCGTCCACGGCGTCCACGACGCCCACGACGCCCATCGCGCCCATCGCGCCCTTCGACGAACCCGTTCCGCACCCGACCCCCCTCGCCGCCAATCGAGCCACCGCTAATCAGCGTCGGGCCTTTCGCGGGGCATTGCGCCGGGCAGCGACAGAACCAGCCACGTTTCCCCGCAACGAGTCAGGTCAGGGCCCCTTGGCGACCAACCTGCAGGTGTGCAGGACGAGACACCTGCCAAATCCGAATCGAATCGACCGCGACGACCGGCACCTCATCGGCTGCCTGTCTCCTGGTTTCTGGACGGACTGCTCGGATACATGTCGGCAGAGGGAAACGGGCAAGGTTCTGCTCCTCCCACCAAGGAACGCACCAAGGAACGCCCCTGTCGGCTGCTCCCCCTCAAACCCGACCTAGCTTCAGGCTGGCGCGAATCCCGCGGGCGCCAAGATCGCCGGGCACCACAGACGCCGGCTCGGTTTCGGGGGTCGGTGTCGCGATGTGCTGCTGCTTCTTTTCCGCCAATGCCTTCCTTTTCTCTGCGCTGGGGTGCGCGCGCTCTGGTGTCCCGAAGTTTTGGCTGAATCCGCAAGAGGGAGGATTGGGCCGGTGTTAAAGCCGGGCAAATTCCGTCCAGCTCCACTCCCAGGCACCCCCTCCCACTGCGCTCCCCACCTGGCAAGATGTGGCGTTCACGATGGACTCGGGAGGCGAAGAGCTTAAAAAAGACGTGATCCCAGACTCAGGTCGACGCCCCCCCGTGCTTGGTAACGTCAACGTTACTCTGGCATTTGCACAGCAGCAGAAGAGCAGCAGCCTTGGGACTGCGCCGCCTCCAAGGTCACTACCCGATCAGCGCGATGGCCGTGACGAAGGCGGCGACTGGCGGCGACTGGCGGCGGCGGCGGCGGCGGCCGTTTCATGGCATGGTCGCAGCAGCTCGGTGACTATTTGGGACAGCACAAACCTGCAGGCATGCTCGCGAACACGCCCTATCATGGCCGATTGCCGCCCGTCGACGTCTCTGGTATCTCTTGAATGGATGATGGCAATCCGGCGCGATGCTTGCATCACGCCTGGGCAGTCCGAACTTTGCCCGACGCCAAGGTGCCGTCATCAAGCGTCTCGCGGCACACCCCGCTCTCCCCTCCGGGCAGCGGCATGGCACACACACACCCCCAACATGGCGCCGTGGCCCGTCGCCCGCCGTCCATGGATGCCACCCCATCCCACCTCACGTCAGTGCTCATATCCGGAAGAACGGACCCATCCTCCAGAACACCAGGGAAGCGAGCTTCCCGACCCTTGGCATTATCATGGTATTGTGAAACGCGGCCCTGCTCATCACTTCTGTGGGAAAGTTGGGGGTACACGCCCGCTGCAAGCATGGCCGGCTCGGCAAGCTTCCACGGCAATTGTGGACCGAGATCCGGCGCTCGATCGCCCTTCCGGCAGCCGTTTTGGCAAGAGATCTCTCTGACAAAGAGTACGGTAATTCTTCGACAGCACAGAATATCGCGAGACGTTGCCAGCCTCCCCATTTTTCTGCCGGCGTTCAGCTCACGGAATTGGCTGGTGGAAAAGCGACCCTGCCCAAAAAAAGACCCCTTCGCATGCATCCCAGCGAAGACGCGAGGTGACCGGGGGTTCGGCGGTACTTCCGAGAAGGGCATACCGCCCCTCCCACCCACCCTTCCCAAATACCATTTACCATGTCTGACGATCGCCGCCCGGGATCTGGCGGTGCCTGTTTAGGCGCGCTAGTTGGTGTTTACCAACCTCGGTCCGGCGGAGCCTGCCCATCGCGAAGGTGTTGCTGTCTTACGAATACACAGTACACAATATTCGTAACATTCAACGCTGAGCCTTCGCAGGCAGCAAGCAGTTGGCGACGTCTCAATGTGTTGGTCGGGGTTGCGGGTCCCTCGATCAACATGATACATACTAATAATGTATGTAAGAAACCCCACGGAGCACAGCTTGCACGAGACGAGACATGACACGAGTTTTCCGAGTTTTGTTGAGTCTCGGCCGCGCTGTCTGTTGACTTTCTCGCTTGGTTCCGCCCGACACGGTCTGGCATGCGTCTGACCTGACACGGGCGGTTTTCCCCCGAAGCATATGCATGCGCGCAACCGACTCGAAAGTGTTGGCTTGGCTGCTAGCAAGTATTGGATGCGAGATGCGGGCGGGCGGACGGCTGAGAAGAACACCACACTGCTTTGCTTGTTGCGCTGGCTGTTGGCGTCGACAGCGTCAGCATTACAGCAGGCAACACTCAGCTTGACACCGTGCACAGTGTTCTGTATGTATGTACAGAATATGCCCAGCGGTGGCACGGTCTCGAGTCATGCCCACTCCCTGATCCCGGAGCCAGCTCCGGTCCCTCCCGCGCTGTTGTGTTCTGTGCTCTCCTGGAAATGTATGGTACAGACTAATACAGGCAGTATTACCGTGTATTGCCGTTGAAGAATCCAGTCACCCGCGTGACTGGCTCGAGACTGGCATCGCTACCACCTCAAGGCTTGCAGGTGAAGCGGTCTGCCCGTAACGTGGCCCATCCCTGGGGCCGGCTCCGAGCAAGGGCCCGGGTGTACCCCCACCCTTTAGCCAATGCCATTTCCTGTTTGGGGCAATTTTTGATCAGTGGTTTGTGTAACGCGAGATCTGAGCCACTGGCGGGCTGCAGCGAGATTCGGGACTTGGGGACTCCGCACCACTCGGCCGCGCACAGTGCTGGCTTTTTTCTGGCGTTTTTTTCATGTTTTTATGTCATCCCGCGCGCACCTTTTGTTCCGGGCACCACCACCACACCTCGACACGGCGGGAACTGACCGTCGGGCAGCAGAACATAACATGCTGCAGGGCATGCGTTGGTCACGGTTGGACGCGGCCTATGAACAACAAATAAACATTACCTGACCTCGAGACTGCAATTTCAAACGACTAAAACAATTAGTAAAAACAAAGAGGAAGAAGAAAAAAAAAGCGCGGTTTGCGCTTGCATATTTCGGCCGTCTCCGACCGCGCTGCCACTCGCATTCTCTCGTCAGTGTCAGCCCTCCTCACTTCCCTACCCTTGTGTGCAACCAAGCCTTCGGGCCGTTTCACCGGCAATGTCTCGCTGCCTGGCATCGCTGGCATGCTGGGGGCAGCCCTGATGGCACGCCCGAAACCGAGAGCCCCGATACGCGCACGAGTCAGGCTCCGGCGTCCAGCCTTGTTTCATTGCCAATTTCGGGAGACGGTGAGGCAAAAGAGTGATGCTTCACCGCCATCGGTCAGTCGGCGCGCTACTCTACTAGTGGGTGTATTGTGTGACTATGTAGCATGGGCCGACGATGGGTTGTGATTAAGGTTGGGTTAAATGGTTTTAAAACATGGGAAGAAACGGCAGTTGGGAAACCGAAGGCCTCCCGACTCAGACTACGTCTGTAATTACGTTCCAGAACCCAGAGCGGTCGGGCAATTGCAACATCGTCATCTTGTGCTCGTCTTGGCTCTTTGATGACTGCTTTCCCGTCATCCGTTTGTTGGGGATTCGTAATCGCTGAGCCTGCTCCTCCTCAGTCGGAACCCGGAATCCGGCATCCTGTTTCCCTTGGCCCTCCCCAGGGGTGTGCCCCCTGAATCAGCACTTGGCCGGCATTATCGGAGACAGCTCAGGGTGAGGCGATAAAGAGTCGAGGAGAATACTGTGTCCGAACAAGACTCGGTCGCCTCCTGCTCTCCGGAGTTGTTAATCCGCGCCGCGGTTTGCCTCCGGGTGACGTGATGGGGAGGTTCCTGTTTACTCATCCCGTGTCCTGGTGTTGTTGATGTTCGCCCCTTTGCCGATCGATGTTGCGAGATTCGCCGGCCGTGAGACGCTGTTCCGGCAGCATCAGGCCGAGGCTACCGCCCCTACATAGTACTGTGTACACCCCGTACGCGCGGCCAGGGGAAATGTTTTGCGTTGCTTGGGAATACGGAGAGTATCAAGAGACCATTGGTTCCTTGTGTTTGTAGCGACCCCTCGGGTGTGGGTCACGGACACAACAACTCTGGCCAGCCCCTTTTCGCTGGAGAGTACGGTCAACATACACAGTACATAGAGACGGCCACTAAATACGAATACACATGTTGAAACACAGACGAGTCATGGAAGGGGAACTCCTATCCTCGGACATCGTCCACAATGGCCACGTTGCACTTGAATCATGCACTGTTTCGACAACGCGTACTCGCCAGCGGCCTCGTCAGCAGCGAAGCTGAAACCAGACCGCGCACCCGGGAACATGGAACGCGGGACGTGGCGTCTCTCCTGCTGCGTTGGCCATAGCAGCCAAGCTAGGAAGCAAGTCTAAGGGGTAGTTGTAACAAGGACACACCAAGCCGTGGGCTGAGTGAATCTCCATCTCTCAGGAGAGGGAGAGAAGCCAACAACGGCAGGGCTTAGACGACGCCGACTTACAAGACGCACGGTTTCATGCTTAAACAGTCTCTGAGTCTGGAATATAGTAGAAATATGGCACGATGGTGGCCGCTGGTTCAAATGCTGTTGACAACTGGGACATCTCCGTTTTAATATCGCAAATCAACAAGCGGGACTATATATACGAGACTCGAGGAGACAACAGCTTTAAAAGTCATATTTAACTAGAAATACCCTACTAATGTTATGAATATGCGCCCGTTAACCCAACATCATTCCAGCCAAACTTGGGATAAGTTGGATTTCTGGATTCCCCGAGATAAGGGGTAACTTCTCCTTGTTGCACGCCAACGTGCTAGGCGACGACTCAGCCATGATATGCAGGAGACAACTTCATCGACTTAAATAACCTGCTTCTAGAAACATGTAACCGAGCACAAACAGCAACAGTTGAAGCAGCACGGAAGGTTCAAATCTCCATGACAAACTCGTTCAAAGGAGCCACCTTTCGCTCTCTTGCTCTGAATATCTTCAAACCAGTTTCTGCAGCATTTTGTCGTTACAAAGCAAAGGCAAGCTGCTTCAGCCTGCCCTCAACCCCAAGTCCCGGCAACAGATAAAGCAATAAATAGTATTGTCAATAATAGGGTATCAACCAACCACCATACGCGAACGACCGACTCAGACAGCAGCTCCCCTCCCATAAAACCCCGTCATATCCAACCGCACCAACAACTGCTCAACTGAACCCCCTTCCGCCCCGCCCCCAGCAGCCATCTTCTCCCCGAGCCCCCTACAGACCGTGACAAAGACCTCGACCTTCTTCCGAAACACCGGATACAGCACCTCGGCCGACTCTCCCTCACCCACCCTCCTCCCCTTGGCAAACCTCAACACAACCCCAAACGTCTCCTCCAGCAACCCCAGCACAGCCGCCTGCCGCTTCCTCAATAGTAGTACCCCCATAATCTCGTCCAGCACCCCCTCCAACCTCTCCCGCACCACATCCGGGCTGGCAGTACTTCCACCACCAGCACCAATCCTCCCATCACCACCACCGCCACTCCCCTCATTGACATTCAACCCCCCCTCCAACCCATCCAACCACCCCTCCCACCTTCCCCAACAACTCTCCACCCCCACCTCCCAAAAATACCCCGCAACCTGCCCAACAAAAAGCCTCGCCTCCCATCCAAACCTCACCGCGGCTCTGCTCTCCCCCTTGCCATTCTTCCCCTCTTCCACCGAGGTTAAAAACAGCTCGTCTACCACATACAACATCCTTAGCATACGCAGCAGCAGACGGAATATCCTGTCATATTTCGACAGGATGGCCGGGGAGAAGATGGGACGGAGGGCTGCGGGGGGTTTGTAGGACAGCCGGAGGAAGTCGAGGGCCGCGAGGGCGTGCGGGTCCGTGCAGGCTTCGATTTCGGCGGGGGGGAGGTGGCGGATGGCGAAGGAGAGGTCGCCTGGGAGGGTATTACCATCACGGTCACGGGAAGGGAGCGACGGCGGGATCGTGGTGGTGGTTGTGGACAGAGGCTGGTAGCACTCTGCCAGGACGCCCATGAGAGCGAGGCGCAGCTCGGAGCTGGCGGGGGGCCAGGTGTGGCGGCCCGCGAGGCGGAGGCCCATTGTGGCTCCAGTGAGGGCGACGCCGGCGCGGCGCTCGGCGGTGCTGAGGGTTGGGTCGAAGAGGGACTGGGTGAGGCGGCTGCAGAGGAGGCCGTTGGTGAGGAGGAAGGATTGTTTGAGGAGGTCGAGGTGGGCGCGCAAGTGGTGGGAGGTGAAGAGGAGGGTCATGCAGGTGTCGTTGATGAGGGTTGCTTGGGCGGAGATGGCGGGGCCGAAGGAGAGGAGGGGGATGAGGGTCCAGTGGGGGGAGAGGGTGGTGGTGGTTGGGGTGTCGGGTGTTTGGTAGAGGTGGGTGTGGAAGAGGCGGGTGAGCGTGTCGTGTGGCTCGCGGGACTTGGGAAGCTCGTCGAGCTGGCGCATGGAGGCGAGGATGTTGGCTTGCATTTGGGCTTCGTCTTTTCCAAAGTACTCGAGTTCGGTAGCGCTAGATTTTGGCCCGTGGGCGTCTGGTGGGGCAGTCTGTTGTTGGCTGTCGGGGAGGATGCCGTCGATGGCGCGAGACACGGCCTTGTGGTACTGATCAACCCTCGCCTCGAGCTTCGCCATGGCGTCCCAGTCAAACTCCCACTCGAGCTTCGGCGGCATCGCCGAGGAGACCACATCCGGCCTAGAAAGAGGGTGCTCCGGGTGATACTCGCGCAGGAACCGGAGGTTTCGGCCGGTTTCGAAGATGGTCTGGGCCATGTCGCTGGGGACAAAGGTCGGTACCTTGTCCTCGTCAAGGAGGTAGTCTGCCTCCTCCAGCTCGAAGCCCTGATCATCGACCCACGTCTTGGGTGCGACCCTGACGAAGCTTTTCCCCCGTCCGGTCTTGGTCATGGGAATACCGTCTTCGGCCTTGAGACCGAGCCACTCTTCGACAAAGTCGGTCCACGGCTTGGACAAGATCCGTAGCACCTCTCGTGTCGCCTCTCTCAGGAGTTCGCTCCGATACTCGGAAGCCTGTGCTTCCTCAAACAAGCAGGACAGGATCCCCTCGTCGGACTTCTGTTGGGCGAGCTTCTTGACAAGACCTTTAAAGTAGGAGAGAGCTGACTGTGCCGGTTGGACGACAGCCTGAAGCTGGAGCATCGACCGCACGTGTCGGCTTCGGCTGCCGAGCTCGGACCGGATCACGGTCACCAGCCGGTCGACAAGGCCTGCGAGAGCAACTCTGGTGGGAGTAGAAGCAGCCGAGTACATCATCTCGGCGAATGCTTGGAGGTGCCTAGTGGCGTTCCCGCAGTCGAGGCAGAGCCGGTCGACGGCCTGGACGGAGTCCAATGACAGGCCCGAGATCCTGAGGTGAGCGGCCGTCTTGACGAACGAGTTCTTCTCGGGATTCCAGGAAAAGAGAATGGAGCTCCTCCCCAGAGCGAGGTTCAGCAAGCATGCACAGTAGACGCGGGAATCCAGCAAGTCGGGGACCGTGTCGCCGGCAGAGTCTTTGGACGACAAGAGGGCATCAAAAGCCGCAGGACCGGCCTCGGAGAGGAAGAGTGGAGGGTGCTGATACTGGCCGGGTTGATCGAAGCTCTCCCAGGTCTTGAGCTCGGCGGGCCGTCTTGGGGTGTCGTCGGCTGAGAGCCAAAAGTCATCCAGGTCAAGGGTGCCCAAAGGCTCCGGTTCAAGCTCGGTTTCGGGGTGCCCAACAGGAGGATTGGTATGCCACTCGGGCTGCTGCCCGGCCAACTGCTTTAGTAAATCGGGCAGCTGGAAGAAGATGTGACCGTCATTCTCAACGCCGCCAAGCACCTGGACATTGCTCGTCTCGATGAGGCCCTGTGAAGCTCCTAGGAGCCCGAAGGGTGTGTCTTGTGCGCTGCCTACATCTAGGGCAAACAGGGGGTTTTGGGTGTTACTGGTGGCGTCGTTGAAGTTGCCCCTCTTCAAGCCGGTGCTGTTCCAGGTGTTATTGAAGTTGGAACTCAAGGTGCTGATGCCGAGGGTGAGGGTGTCGTCGAGGGTCGAGGGCCGCCAAAGGTCGGGGATGGCAAAGAGATCCGAGGGGTCTTCCTCGTCCGCCATGTTTATGGAGTAATACAGACGGGAAAAATCCAGTCCATTTATGTCTGGATTTTTCTCCCTTTTTTGATCGAGTTTGTTGCGAACGTTATGGGGACCTGGTTTGGTTGGTGAGAGGGACGCGCCGGGACCTCGCGTCTGCTTCCGGCATCTCTGCTTGAAACATACATAACCCTAACCCAATCTGTTGCCTGCCTGCCGAGAAACCACCAAGGTGCGCATTTGGGCTTGAGCTCGCAGAGCTGCTATGAAGCTCCCGCTCGTCTTCTTGGCAACAGCAATTGACAGTTCCGCTCTCGAGCCTCGACGAACAAACCACTCCGCAACCGCCTCGTCATACACCAATCTCATCTGCACCCGGTTTTCCAACAGATATTATCGACATGCCGCCCAAGAAGAAGGGCGGCCGGGCGAGCACCCAGGCGGGCGCGACGCCCTCGTCCGCGCGAGACGACGATGCCATGGACGTCGACACGCCCGTCCAGACCCCGACCGCGCCTGCAGGCCCCCAGCCACCAAAACCCGTGACGGATCCGTGGACCGACGACCAGGTCGCATCGCTGTTCAAGGGCGTCATCAGGTGGAAGCCGGCGGGTAGGTCGCCTAGAACTTAAGGCTGAGTCGGTCTCGGGCGCTGACACTGACTGCGCCCTCAGGAATGCACAAGCATTTCCGGATACTAGCAATCAGCGAGCACCTGCGAAACCACGGCTTCGACCCCGACGCGTGGCCGCACACACGAGTGCCGGGCATCTGGGCCAAGCTGGGCGAGTTCTACAACCTCGAGGCCATCGACGAGCGGGAAAATAACATGGACCCGCCGGACGAGGAGGGCCAGCCGAGGCGCTACCACGACTTCAGCCTGCCCTGGAGCGACTACGGCGACATCATCATGGAGAGGGCGCGCGCCGATCCCAGCGAGGCGCCGACCAGCCCGCCCCAATGGGACCCGGACGCCCCCGCCGGCGAATCCAAGAAGCGGAAACGGGGCCGTGCCGGGTCGCACCCGAGAACGCGCAGCAGCACCGTGGAGGACACCGAGGACGAGACACCGGCGGCAAGTCCCACGAGGAAGTCGGGCAGGGGGGCAAGGACCACAAAGCGAACTTCTAGCAGAGGTCGCAAGGTCAAGGAAGAGTCCCCTTCGTCCGAGGAGGAGAGCGAGGAGGAGGAGGGGGAGGAAGAAGAGGAGGAGGAGGAGGAGGGGGAGGAGGAGGAGACAAGCACACCGGCTTCTACCAGGGGAGGGAGAGGGGGCGCCAGAGGCCGGGGGGCTGGCAGAGGGAGAGGTCGGGGCAGAGGACGGGGGCGCGGACGATGAATGCCTGCATCATGGTGAATTGAACAAATCAGCTGCTGGCCTTGGGCTTGAAACAGCATTGTACGGTACCGGCGTCCTGAAGGTTGGCTTCTGGATACCCACTTAGACAAAAGCGAATTGTCTTGTTTTTGAATGCCGGCCACATGTGCTTCAATCGACATGCCTCTCAGCATCTGGGGGGTGCTATGACTGCTGAGCTGCCGAGCTGTTGACATGGAACCCCACCAAAAGGACCCCGCAATCGCGCTCGACACCACTCAGACGGTCACCGCACGCGCCCGAATTTAGCCCACGCAACCAGTTGTTGACAAGACCCCTTACAACAACACCCCGTAAACAGAGAGTCTGCCCACTATGTCTCGCCCTCCCGCGCCCTCTGTACCGAGGAATCTCACCCTCACTGAAGAGCTCGAGAAGCTTGAGCAGTCCATTACCCTCACTCTTCAAGGTCCGCTACAAGCTCCCGACGCCACTGCCTGAGCGACACCACTGACGACAGCCCCAGAAATCGACCACAACTTTAGCAAGGCGCATCGCATTGTAACGACAAGTATTTTGCCCCTCGTCGAGCAGTATGGCGAGCATTCGCGCTCCGTGTGGGACGCGACCAAGGTCTGGCTGCCCCTCGTGTTTGCTGGATGCCGCCCAACCATGCAGCCTGGCTGACCTCTTTGCCATCCGCAGTTCTGGAAGCAATTCTTTGAGGCCTCAGCCAATGTGTCTCTGTCCGGATACGAAGACTTGGCCGGCAGCGAGGACAACACGGCCATAACTGCAGAAGACAGCACCGTGCACAACGAGACGACGGCCGACTACACCCCCCGGCCCCGCAGCGCCGGCGACCACGATGCCACCATCACCGCAGACCAGTCGTCGTCCATGTACCACGGACACGAAACCCAACAAGAAGAGTCCCTCCTCGACAACGACGGCGACCTGACCGGCAGCACCCCCCGCCCGCCCGCAACCAAGACCCTGTCCCTCCGCCCGCAGTTCGCCAACCTCTCCTCCCCCTACGAATCTCTCAAGCGCGAGTACGACAGCAAAGCCAGCGGAAGCAGGACGCCGCGCGCCGCGCCCGAGGAAGAGGAGGATACGGAGCTCCTCTTCCAGCAGCACACGGCCCGCCTGCCCGACATGTCCATGACGCCACGGGCGTCGCTCGACGCAAGCGGCCTGGCCCTCGATGATGACGACACCAACGACCTCGACTTCGGCAAGACCAAGAATAAAGACCCCCTACTGCACCGCATGCTCGACAAAAACTACCGCATCGCCGCCACGCCGCACAAGGGCGCCGCCACGGGCGTCTCGCCCGTTAAATGGAAAGTCGACAAGCTCGCGACCCCGGCCAAGGGCAAGGACCGGCAGCAGCAGCAGGGGCAGGGGCAGCAGGCGCGGCCGCTGTGGGAGGACTCGCCGACCTCGAGCCCCGAGATGGCGGTGCCGCAGCTGCGCAGCGCGGCCTTCATGTCGCCCGTGCGCGCGGCGTACAAGGGCAAGGCCAAGGCGGCGGCTGCCGCGCCCCGCACGCCCGGGGTGAGCGTCCAGACGCCGGCGGCGGCCGGGCGCAAGACCAGGGATGTGTTTGCCGCGGCGGCGGAGCAGCCGCCGAAAGTGTCGGGGCGGTATGATGATGAGATTACCTGGGACAGTGATAGTGATGGGTTTGGCGGGATGAGTCCGCCCAAGACGATACAGTTTGCGCTGCGGCCGTCGAAGTTGCTGCAGACGCCGGGTAGGTGTTCGATTTTTCTGTTGTGCTGCTGTTGACATGCTGACGAGGACTAGCCCGCGAGGCGAGCAAGCGCATCGTCGACGACATTCTCTTGACTGCTGGCGAGGACCTGGAGGATCCGTCCGAGTACAGCCCGACTGTGGTCAAGATGAACCAGGACATACTGGATGATACGTTTTGAGGCTGGTCTGAAGGTAGATGAACAGGTACTTGTATTGCAAATAAACAAATGATACCCCTTTACCAAGGCCCGGTGCCTCCTCCTCAACATCTGTCGCCTTATCACCTCAGCTTCCACCATCTTCGCCATCTCCGACTCCTGACAAGCAACAATCTAACCCTTCTAACCCCCCCTGGCGCGACCCTCCTTTGAGCGGGGCCGCGCCCTTCTATGATTCCCGCCATACAAGCAACAAACCCCTCAGCCCTGGCCCGCTTGCAACGCAAACAGACAGACAGGGCAAGTTCAAGTTCAAGTCCTCATCGCAGCTCGGCTCGGCTCGGCTCGGCGCTTAAAACAACAAAACCCCCTTTTCTAGCGTTCTGTCATGGTCTTCTCTCTCTCACACACACAAAAGTGCTTGCCGGCCGAGAGATCAAAAGTTCATGCGGATCTGGTTCCGCAGCACCTGCTGCTGTGACGCGGGCTTGTCGGATTTGGAAGCGGTCGCTGAGGGTGAGGGAGAGGGAGAGGACGAGTGGAGGCGGTGCTTGAGCAGGGAGAAGCGGGAGGAGGTTGTTGATGTTGAGGCTAGGGAGGCTGTGTCGGTGTTGTCGCGGTAGGTGGGCATGGTTGTGGTGGTGGTTGTGGTGGGGGCTGGAGAGGGGGTTAGTTGGTTGTTTGTGAGGGGGTGAGGTTGGTGGGCGGACCTTGGTAGGAAGGCATTTTGGTTGGATGGGGAGGTGTTGTGGGTGTGCTTGTTGTGGTGGTTATGGTGGTGGTTATGGTGGTGGTTGTGATGGTGGTGTTGGTGGTGGTGTTTGGCTTGTGAGAGGTCAATTGATGATGGCTGGCTTGATTGTCTGGCTGTCTGGGGCTGTCTGTGATGATCGAGATGGTAGTCCCTGAGAGACGCCATCCCGTTCTTTATATACATGTTTGCTCAGCCCCTGTGCCTGTGTGAGGATGGTGATGCAACACCCGCTACCCGCACAGCCCAGTTTGTCATCCGCAGCCCTGTTCGTCATTACCAATCTGGTCTTTGCTGTGCCATGGACCGAATCCGAGCACGTCGCGTGCGCGCCTACGTCGGAGCCTACGTGAGGTGTGCGTGGACGTCAGGGAAGAGGAAGCCTGACTTTTCCGGCGTGAGTCACGGTGGTTGGTTAGGCAAATCGAGACCATTGTGGTTGAAGTCGACTCTAGAACAAGTAAGGCTAAGTCGGTGTGCCGCCAAGGGCGTGGTGCAGACGTCGAAGGATGCCTGCGTAAGTCCGGGTGAACCCAAGGTTGGAAACTTTACGTGGTCCTCCGTTGGCCGCGTGGAATCGATGTCAGTGCCGCCGTCACATCAGATCCTTCAGAGCTTGGCACAGGCAGCTCTTCGAGACTGCGTATCGGTACAGTATTTTTGTTCTGCCTTGGGCAGTCATCAGGTTGGAAGCCACACAAGGCATTGCCGCCGGCGTTTCGGAGCGTATTTTCGTCACCGCGTTTCATGCGGCTCTTCTGACCAGATCCGACCTTTCGGTATACATAGACGGCGGGATAGACGTCGATTGGGCGGTGAATCTGCGGGGGACGGTTGGGTCCAGTCGTTCGAGTTGCTGGCTAAGCACCCACGATTGCGACGATTGCGACCATCTCATCCCTTCCAGATGATCGCATCGAGAATTGATGATGCGCGCTAGATGCCTTGGTGCGTGGCCTGGTATGCCTGACCTACAACTGGAACTTTCCACAGTCTCCTCTTGGACTGAGCTAGACCAGCGCGCCGGTGTCGCTGCCGCCATGTCATTGGACGTTGGATCGCTGTTGAGCCGTGCTTACGCAGCCGTTTCGTGGCCGTTTTTCACGTGCCTGGTTGTTGGCCTTGTTATTGAGGGGTTGAACGAGTTGGAGACGCAATTCATGACGGAAGACAGTCACTCGGGAGCGTTGGGTGCGGGGCATGAAAATCCTGAGCGGCCATCGAGGGGCTGTGAATCCTGTGATTGACTCATAAGATTGTGATGCGAACCTCATGATACGGGTAACGCTAGCGCTCATATTCTTCTACTTGTTTTTCACAGTCATGTCTCGATCTCTTTGCTGAAGCGTTGACACTGGAAGGGTGAAGTGGATGGATGGCTTTGCTGGTGGTCTGAGTCGAGCAACTGCAAGCCGGCATAAAGACAAAAGATTGTGTGCTCTCTGACCGCCCTCGTACTCGGGTTGGCTTGGACAAAGACACGACAGCGCAGCGAATCGGATTGTGATGATCTGAGGGCGTTCAGCGCCATCTGATTTGATCAAGAAGGGTGCCTCCATCTCGGAATGCTGTGCAGATCGGTCCGGCAGGCCCAAATGCGCGTGGCCTGAGAAAAGATACGCTAGACCTGATTTCGCCTAGTCTCCGCAGCCTTCGATGTGGATCTTGTGCCTGAGAGAGGACCGTCTCGTTGCTGTCAACAGCATTGTGTCCAAGCAGCCAATCAACGCTTCTTGTCGACTCTTTGGGGGGTCTTGTTTTCTGGTGGTTTGGAGGACATCGCCGAGCAGACCACGGATTGTCGAGCTGCCAGGATAAGGATAGGATGACGGTGAGGAATAACAGGGGAAAGGGAAAAAAATACGAATGGCCATTGCGAGGCGACAACAAGGGCGTTAACGTTAGGTTGCTCATCTTATCGGGGGTCATGTTCATTCGACCAAAGAGTGTTGCTCCTTGACGGACGCTTCGGCGTCTGCGACGAATGGGTGTTGCTCAAGCCATGCCTCCATTGTTAGACAAAGAATGAAGCCACCAAGGCTTCTGGTCGTCCCGAAAGCTTCTGGACCTGCGGGCTTGAAGCCCCTGAGAACCCTTGCCACGGGCTGGCGCTAGCGACGCCAATGCGGGATGACGATGCTTGTGTTGTCGAACGATGCCACAACCACGGAGGTCGGAAGCTGGACCTTACAGAAAGATAAACGAAAGACACACGGTCTTCCTACATTATATGTCTTACGATGGACGGATAAGTATTTTGTAGTGAGACATACAAACGCTTGCAACATTGTAAGATGAGCTGCTACTTGTAGTGGTGTTCTTGATCACGATCTGGCTCGGCTGGGCACCTCGTTTTCGTACTTCCCGGCTTGTGAGTGGACAATCCACTGACCCCACCTGGGGGTCACATCGCTCCACCCCAAGTCGAACCCGCTGAACGGGTAAAGATGATGCACGGCTCCGAACCGAAAGTACGGACGGCTCTACCAGGTTGGCGATGTTGGCGGTGTAGGGCAGCAGAGGTGGGTAGTAAGGTAACCAGCAAGCAGTTTCTACTTGGAGTGTCATGGAATGCGCAGTAATACGCAGTAATATCTGAGAGGAGAGCTTGTCTGGAAAGCTCCTTTGTTTTTCTTTCGAATAAAACCCCGGCATTCTCAATGGGGTGTTGAAAGCGGTGTTCAGCGGTGGTGCTTCAGTTGGCCTTGTTCTGATAGGCCCAATGGTACCAATCTCATCAAAACCACGGCGCCATCTGCAGGGAAGAATCGTAGCGCCCCACGCAGTGCCTGGACAAGGGTCCGCCCTTGCCGACCCTGGC
>FTCU01002883.1_pt1 | contig 15082 bp, 4 predicted proteins | sample 1639521 | NCBI WGS metagenome assembly FTCU01 (sample SAMEA3914864, study PRJEB12502) | metagenome | biome: forest; material: soil | place: USA | collected 2012-03-12 | depth 0.3 m
ACCACCATCCACCAACATCAACTCGCAGGGCTGGACTTGGCGTTTCGTCTGATGTTGGCCGCCCAGGGTCACAGAAAAGCAAGACACCGCAGCGCAGCGCAGCGGTCCGGCACTTGGAGGAGCTGGAACTCGGTGCGTTCCAGCACCAGACAGAGCCCATCCCAATAGGGACGCTGCATGGTGATCACCACCCCTCACCCGGGTTTTGCGGTCTTTTCTGGTTGCAATGGGGTCCCGTTCGGGCGCTTTTGGGTTGCAGTCACACTCCTCTTGCAGTCGCCACACTCTTTTTATGAGAGCTTCCTGCACACCTGCACCCGAGCTTGTGGCGGTGAGCAGCTTCTGGCCAACAGCTTCATGTGCTGGAAGCCGGGACTCTGAGACAGCCCGAGCTGTGCTGGGAGCAGCACTTGAACTGCCGTTCTGGGTGGCAGAAACAAGAGCAAGCTCCCAAAACCGGTTGCTGCGATGCATCATCGCTTGAACTAGTCGCTGCATTGCATCGACTCGCCCATGTCCCTCCTCGAGCATGCGAGGCATCTGATCGCTTGCAGGATGCTCGACCTCTGCAGTCCAAGATGCCGGTTCATGCTCGAGCATGTCTGACGCGCAGCAACAGAACCCACAGCAGGCTGACAGTCACAGCAGCCAGTCCACTTCACTGCGCAACAGCATCCATTCATTCCTTGCACAACTGCAATTGACAATGGTGCGGACAGGACGGGACCCGGTTTCCGCATCGTGGGGAAGCCAACCCCTGAAGGATCTCCTGAAGCTTGGACGCCGAACAAATGCTGCGTCAGAACACTGGGCTCACCGGAGGACTGCCCAACTTGAGAATCCCAAGGCTTGGTCACACAAAAAGTTAGATCCTTCCTGGGGCCGCGATCTCTCCGAGATCCTCAGGGATCTAAGCTTATATGTCACATGTTATGAGCGGGGACCCATGGGCTCGGCTGCTCACCCGTTGTGACCCGGGTCGAGAGCGGAACCTCTCCCCACACTCAACCCCTCGAAATTAGCCCAGTTGACGGATTGCTACACGGTAATTGCTCACGAGTTCAAGTCCGCAACGTCGCGAATCTGCAAGCGCCTAGACCGCCGTTGATCGATCGGAGTCCTTCGAGCTAAGCTAACGGTAGCAAGTGTACTTAGTAGTAAAATGAGGCTTGCGTAAGCCCCCAAGTACGGAGTACACACAACGCAGCACTCTTGAGACTTCTCTCACAGCCATCACCAAAACCCCGCCACTCCTGGCACGGCACGGCAAGAGGGCATGGGGGATGAGACGAAAGAAACAGAACAAAAACAGAAACACAAAAGGAACCCTCCAATCCCAGCGGCGCGGGAGAAGCCCCTCGAAAAACGAAACGGTTTCCCCAACCCTCCATCGTCAGCGGGGCCGGAAACCGTTTCACCCTCTCGCGTCGACTCTGATTCGCCAATTTTGTCCGAAGCCCTTTTGCTTTTCCCTATATTCCCCGAATGCTGTGCAACGACACACCTCCCACCAAAACCGTTCTCTGGAAGAAGCAATCCTGTCCTCGTAAAGCCATCACAGGGCGCACAAGACATGACATATCACGTAGCATCCGGCTCCTCTCCCGGCGGCGAGGTGAGAGCGCCCTGAATCCTCCCGGCTGCCGCGAGAACCAGGTCCACCGGGAAAAGATCACCGCGGGTCGAGATGAAGCCGCATAGCACCCTCCAGGGCCAGCAACGACAAGGTGTCTGCATGGCAGCAAGCGCTCGGGTGTGTGTGTGCCTCAACAACACGGGAAGGGCCTTTTCCCTCTCTCCACCACGCTCCCCACAACCTCACAGCCGAGCTTCGCGACGACATCGGCACAAAGCCCACATGACACATTTCCCTCTCTCTCTCTCCCGCCGTTACAGAAAGGGTATGCATCTCGGCCCAGACCAGCCGTGCCTTTCCCCAGACTCTTACCGTGTGCACGCCCTGCTACCACCACTACGCATAGACTCACTACCACCCGCTCTCCACTCGCCTGGGTAATGGTAATGGTATGTAATGCAAAAGGTAATAGCGTTCGTTCGGGGGCAGACAATGCAAGCACTTTAGATCCAGCCCGCGCGCTGCACGCACGAGCGCCAGCCAGCCAGCCACCCCGCCCGTCGCCCGTCGCCCGCCCCCCTCTTCCGTGCCGTGCCGTGTGTCTGTCTGGCTCTCCGTTGCATTGCTGCAAAACAAAAAGATCTGAACTCGGATGCTACTTGTAATGGTATGCTGCTGTGCGTGCCAAGTCACGGGACGGGGAGAGAAGACGAGACAGGACGGGCAGAGGAAAGGAGGGGGAGTACGGAGTAACACTTTCAAGGTTAGTTTGCTACTGCTTCTGTGGTGCAAGTGTTTGTTCTCTCCTGGGAAACGGGAACGCACACGCTCCCAGTACCACACATCACACAAACAAGCCATGTTGCACCCCCCCCTCTTCTCCCAAGCTCGGTACGGCGAACCGAGCTTTCTGCTACCCCTCTCTCTCTTCCTCCCCTCGTAAGATGCTGACGTCGTCGTCGTTGGCGGGGGTTTGGAAGCCCGGGGGTGAGGGGTGGTTGTTCTGCAAGGGGCCGTGGTGATGGGATAGGGGTTGGTGTTGGTGTTGCACTGGATGCAGGTGGGTAGTGAGTGGGCGTGGAGGGTTGTATGTGATTGAAAGGGTTGTGTGCGTGGCCGAGAGAGAGAGGGGGGGTTGGCCGGTGCGCTTGTTCATTTAATCATAATACACGTCTGATATAGCCTGTTCGTCGCATGGAGGTGTGTGCTTGTGCTGTGCCCCCTGATCGGATGGCATGGCATTGGGGGTTCGGCCGGGTTTATGGCTTGTGCTTTGCTTTATTTGTATGTCTCGGCCGACAAGACGCTATTTCACCGTTGGGAGTCTCAGGGGCAGAATTGACGATGCGTGGGGGCTGGGTTGTGGACTTTCGTTGTGGACCTGGTTCTGGCGACCGCCACAGCGACGGTGATGGTGATGACGGCATGGGGGGCTTGCAGGATCTGGCTCGGTGTGAAAGTGACAGGTGATGCTACGGAGAGAATGTGCCAGGCGAGGTTGACTGCTTGAGGCCCATGCCGGATTCTCTTGGCCTTCGCGTGCGGGTATGGCACCCCGGATCCGCGCAGATAGAAAGGTGTTTGTGTGTTCGCTTATCTCTCTGTTTCTCCTTTCCTGCTCGCAGTGGAGGTTGCCGTGGCAAACGTTGATCCTCTCGCGACGGCCCGGCCAGTTGGCGCAGCCACGGCGCAGTAGGTGGGGGTGAGAAAAAGGAGGAGAGGCCCGATGCGAGGGCCTCCTCGGTGAACGTTCACGTCTCCCAAGCCCATGACTCGCGGAGCTTTCATGGTCCCGATTCTAGGCCGGCAGTCAGCAGCAACATCGACCTTCCCGGCATCCAGACCATCGTCTCGAAGGCCAGTCTTTGTGTCATGGAACACTTCCATCCATGCTTCCATGAAGCTTGATCTAAAGCTGGGGAACACAGACCCTTCGGCTTTCCGAACGGGGGCTGCCCCTATTGGCCGACAGGGTCTCCCGGCCCCTGTTTTGGGGGGGAGAGGGCAGGGACCGGGTTTGCAAGCCCCCTGTCCTGAATTGCCCCATGACGCCGGCCTGGGACTGTCTCAGGTCCATCCTTTGGCCGCTTGGTGGCATTCGTTCAACGGAAATAGCAAAAGGGCCGGATCAGAAGCCGGAGCTGTCGTTTTCACATGGGCAAAATACGAAGCAAGTAACCAGGAGCAACGATCCCCCTAGCTGCCGTTAGTGAGCGTCAAGTCAGCGTCCGGAGGTAGTGGGTAAGCGATCTTTCCATTCAGGGGCCTCGCACAGACGCCGATGACAAGTGTTGGCTGCAAGGGCACCACGTTTTCCTGCCTTTAGTGTCCGTCCGTCGTCCGAACGTGCAGCGCGGCGCGGATCGGGATACTGAAAGGGATCACGCTGTGGTATCCTGTCCTGAGTGTTTGCAGTAGCAGCACGACATAAATAGATTCAAAAGGGTCATGATGTCCGAGAGGGAGATTGGAGTTGCAAGGCAGCTTGCCCTCGTGAGCCCCAACACTGTGGACGACGTCGTGCTGGGAAACCCACCGGCGCTTCTCGGCCGTGCTTCCCACTTACACGGTGCATGTGGTGGCCCCAACCCATGGCCTGCGCCCCATGACCTGCCTTGCCCGGAGTGGGCTTCGCTTCGATGCGCGCGACTGCGTTGACCAGGTTATGGAAAACCTGAGACAGGCGGCCGGTTCCTAGCAGGAGTCGCCAAGGCTACGAAGAGAACCCTTGCATCACCAAAAAAGCCAGTTCGTTGCGTTCCCTGTTGATTGCTCTTGGAGTAGAAAAAGCATTGCGGAGTCCTTGAGATCTCCTGTGCCTGCTAGCCAGGCATACTTCCCACGGCACCGGAGTGGTTGAGCCGGCAGTTTGGAGAGATACGAAGGGGACGAAACCCATCGCCGCTCGACTGGGGCCTCCATGAGGGGATCCTTGGGAGACCTCCTCCCGGACGGGCGGCGAGGATCCTGCCGGGGATCCAGGCTGTCGTGCGGCACACTCCCGCGCTCCAGAGCACATGGCTTGGGACGCCAAGCAAGGGCACGATACAGAGAGGAGGTTTGGCAGGCTCCAGGTTCGTAAGTGCTGACTCGTTCCTCGAAGGACCCAATGTCCCGCGAGGCAAACTGTCACGGGCAAACCGTCCAAGATTATGCGATGGCAATGCGGTCCTTCATGTTTCGACGACGTCGAGTGTTTCAACGAGGGTTATAGGTGCTCATTATCCCGATGTCGTACGAAACGTCCGAAATTGCGGGCAGGATTCATGCGACGAGGTCGGAATATTACTTGGAGCAGTGATCCTATGATAGCAGGACAGGCATATAGCTGTGAAGACGCATTGGCCGGAACCCTGTCAATCCGGTTCGTCCAATTTGTGGTAGGGCGGGGTCACGATGATCACTGTTATTGAGGCGTCAGTCGCTCCAAGGTATTGGGACCGAGGGGATAACAATCCTTAGCCAGAAGAGGGGTTGCGTGCGCGAACGGACGCGGTATCAAAGCGCCTTGATGAGGGGCAGCGGCTCGTTGGCACAAGTCGCACCCAACCCCATCCGGCAACCTCTCCGCTCTGCCATGTGGTTGACAGACCTCATTGAAACTCTCCACCGCAATTTGGGGTTGGGTGTCAAGGCGCCCGAACGTCATGCAAGTGCTGTGGCCAGGAGGGCGACTGAGGGGGGATGCTGCACCGGGCCGGTCACAAAGGTTGTGAGGACGTCCGTGTGAGAGAGACCAAACAGGCAAGATAGGCCCCAAGCGATGCGAACCTTTCCCGATGTAGAGCTGCTCGACCTGTCGTGGCGCATGTGAGAACCAAGCTGAGGCCGGGCGAATGCAGGTGTCGCACTCTCTCACACCGAGTGGGAGAGAATTCTTGCGCCGACCCCACGCCCATCGCTTCGCGCTCTCCGCCTTTTCGTCCACCACTGGCCCGTCATCTCCCGGGATTTTGATACCGGAGTGCCCGAGGACATGGAGGGCCGGCAGAGGTAGTACGGAGTTTCGTCCAAAGTGCTGGCGGGGAGGTCTCGGGGCAGCGCCCATGGATCCTTGGGCAGGGCGAGGAGGTGCGTTCTCAGAGCCTGCGTACGACTGGCGCCCCTTTGCCTTCGCACTTGCAAAGGTCGGACAGCGCTTGCCGCCGATTCCAACTGCCGCTGTGCTCCGGTTGCGAAAGGCACAGGCACCGGATCCGAATGTGGTTGAGTGCTGGATCAAACACTCCCAGGCCGGCACATCCAATCAACGAAGACGGGCTCCGGTTCTCGATGTAGGCCTCGAAATAGCTTCGCAGTGAGCAAGAACTTCTTGACTGGGGCATAGCCGGCCGGTTCGGCCTGACTTGAAGCATCGGCCTCGAAAATGTGCCGTTCAGGTGCGTTCCCGGCACGGATCCGGCGGCCGATGTTGTGATACAGCACCGTCTTCGGTAACGGACGCTGACTTGCTGTCTCTTGGAGGCGCAGACAGAGATAAGACCGAGATGTCGTATCTCAGAGTCTCAGAGTCTCAGAGTCTCCGCCTCGCTCCCCTTGGATCGTCCTCCTCTTCCATCCTGGTGCCAGGACGATCCGTGGTGGCGTTGCACAGCCCGTCTACACTTGCGGACGAGTTTCAGTGAGATCGAACGAGCGGCCCCTTCGCGGAGGGCACGTCAGCTCGCTCGGCCGGTGCCCACGATATCGCGGTGATGCCAAGGCAGCTGAAGTCACAGCCTCATCCCGACTCTGAAAGGTTTCGAAACTTGTTTCGTATCGGGGGACCTGCACACGGTCCGGAATCGGTGCGGTTTTGCGAGATGCGGCTGCAAGATGTGATGTGGCCCGGGCGGGCATCAGAGAGTACCACAACTGGAACTCAAAAATAGAGAAAAAGCGGGGAAATCAGAGCGACAGAGCAAGGTCAACCAGAATAGATGGAATGTGATGAGAAACGGCTTCTGCGTAGACAATAGTAACCACGGCGGGGTTTTGAGGCTTTTGAGGCATTGTTTCCCGTGTTTGTTTGACTCTGTTGGGCGATGTGAACAGGGAAGGTGGGGCAATTCCCGCATCTAAGATCACGTGCACTGGCTGATGTCATCAATCTGGCCTATCAGAAGAGCCGATTCCACTCCCCGCAGGACAAAGAAGGAAGGCGTGAAGACGACACAACTTGGGCATCAACTGCACCTGCCGTATGCTGCAGGGCGGGAAAGTGGAGAGCTGATTCTCATTCTCGAATGTGGGGTTCTCTTCGATTCGGAAGGGCCAGGCTCGCTCAGGAACACGCGACTTTTCTTGTGCAAAAAACCACGACCAGACTCGGCTTCGGCATCAGCTTGCAACACCAACACCTCATCTATCAACATCAACATCGCTGGTTTGGCCTGAGCATCGCAAGAATGGCGCCCGTCCGCGACCCCAACACGCAGTCCAACTACGACCAGTGGCGGACCAAGCACACCACGGCCAACTTCACGGTCGATTTCACGGCCAAGGCCCTGCGTGGCTCCGTCACCCTCGAGCTCGAGTCGCAGACGGACCAGGCCAGCAAGGAGATCATCCTTGACTCCAGCTTCGTCGACGTTTCGTCTATCAAGCTCAACTCGGTGCCGTCGAAATGGGAGGTTAGGGATCGCACGGGGCCCAGTGGCTCTCCCGTCCACGTGCAGGTGCCCGACGGCGCCGCCAAGGGGGAGGTCGTCAAGCTTGAGATCGAGCTGGCCACCACCGACAAATGCACGGCGCTCCAGTGGCTCACGCCGGCCCAGACAAGCAACAAGAAGGCGCCCTTCATGTTCAGCCAGTGCCAGGCCATCCACGCCCGCTCCATCTTCCCCTGCCAGGACACGCCCGATGTGAAGAGCACCTACGACTTTGTCATCCGCAGCCCCCAGGTCGTTGTTGCCAGCGGCGTGCCAGCGGCGGCCGCAACCGAGGACGCGGGCGAGGACAAGGTGTACAAGTTCCAGCAGAAAGTGCCAATCCCGTCCTATCTCTTCGCCTTGGCTTCGGGAGACATCGCCAGTGCCCCGATTGGAAGGTGCTCCTCGGTTTGCACGGGCCCCAACGAGCTGAAGGCTTCGCAATGGGAGCTCCAGGACGATATGGACAAGTTCCTAGACGCCGCCGAGAAGATTGTTTTTCCCTACCAGTGGGGAGAGTACAACGTCCTCGTGCTGCCCCCGAGCTTCCCATACGGAGGTTGGTGACTACCCTGAGTGTCCTCCAGGCGAGACTTGCTGACAACGCCCAGGCATGGAGAACCCCATCTTCACGTTTGCCACGCCCACCATTATCAGCGGTGACCGGCAAAACATTGATGTCATCGCTCACGAGCTTGCCCACAGCTGGAGCGGTAACCTGGTCACAAATTGCAGCTGGGAGCACTTGTCAGTGTGGACTTGATGGTCGGCGTACCCAGATCATCATGTGCATCGGCTAATCATGAGAATAGTTGGTTGAACGAGGGGTGGACTGTCTATCTGGAGCGGCGAATCCTGGCTTCCATCCACAACAACAACGCCTACTTTGACTTCTCGGCCATCATTGGCTGGAAGCATCTCGGTGGGTGTCTCCCATTCGGTGTGCCTCCCATGTCTTGCTGATATCGCTGCAGAGGAGGCAATTGAGGAATACGGCAAGGACCACGAGTACACCAAGCTTTGCATTAAGCACGAGGGCATTGACCCGGATGATGCCTTCAGCACGGTGCCTTACGAGAAGGGCTTCCACTTCATCTACTCACTCGACCAGCTCGTCGGACGGGAGAACTTTGACAAGTTCATCCCGCACTATTTTGGCAAGTGGGCCAACAAATCGCTGGACTCGTACGAGTTCAAAGCTACCTTCCTCGACTTTTTCAGCACCCCTGAATACTCCAGCCTGAAGGACAAGCTCGCTGGAATCGACTGGGAGGGCCGTTTCTTCACCCCTGGCCTTCCCCCGAAGCCCGAATTCGACACGTCGCTCGTCGATGTGTGCTTCCAGCTTGCCAATAAGTGGAAGCAGAAGGACTTCTCGCCCAGCCCGTCAGATACGTCGTCTTGGACCGGAAACCAGGTGCTCGTGTTTCTGAACGTGGTCCAGAACCTCGGGGAGCCCCTGACGGCGGAGCAAGCGGTATGTATTGGTATCCTCAACTCTCACTCGAAAACGGCGGACTGATCACAATTTCAGCAAACCATGGGCAAGGTCTACGGCCTGGTCGACACCCAAAACGTCGAGCTCAAGTCGGCCTACTACCAGATCGCCATGAAGGCCAAGGACACCAGCTCGTACCAGGCCGTCGCTGAGCTTCTCGGGACGGTCGGCCGCATGAAGTTTGTGCGCACGCTGTTCCGCACGCTCACCAAGGTGGATCGTGAGCTTGCGCTCAAGACGTTTGAGAAGAACCGCGACTTCTACCACCCGATCTGCCGCCAGCTGGTGGAGAAGGATCTGGGGCTGGGTGAGGCGGCGTCGTCGTGAGAGGCGTGCCCTGTACATGGCGAGGCTTTCCGGCGCAGCCCACGGGACTCTGGTAGGGTCGGAGGTAAGGTGCCGATTTTCTGGCCGGGATTTACGGACGAAGGTTGTGTGTAGACATCCTGGATATCATCGAGGTTTTGGAATACCTCGGAGGGAGCACATTGAGTTATGAGACAGTCACAAAGCAAGTCACAGTTTCGTAACCTGCTTGAGCCAGAAAGTGGTTTAGGAGATGTAAGGCCTGATGCAGAACTGACTTCAGCGAGCTGCAACACCTGAACAGCCCCGAGTGAAGATGGCTGCCAAACTTTGTAGAAAAGACGGCCCATGGGAGAGACGGTATTTCCGACGCATGAAAATGATCTGCCTTGCCTGCCTATATCGGAGGTCTTATTCTGGAGCTTGCTAAACGGGTGCGACGGGTAAACATGGGAGATCAACGTGGTTTGTCGAAGGACCCGGAGTCGAGGTTCACGCCCCTGACACGTGAAGGAAGCTCAATTTCCAGCAATGACGCAGCAGGACTCCGCCAATAGGATGGCGTCCCACCCCCCTAGACAGCACCTGGCCCCGCTAACCTCGCAGCGTGTCTCGGGGGGAGAGTTCGCGCCTCGCGTCCCACTCTTGAATTTGTTGACACAGAGACGCATTCTCGAAATCCCATTCCTCTGCGCCGCCGACTCTCCTTTGCGACGCCATCTTGGCACCAACATCCGCGCATCACCAACACTGTCAGCGCCACCGACTGCGCACACTCAATCCTCAGCAAGCTCAGCCCCTGACGCTGCACGGCATCATAGAGAACCCGAGACCCCGGCGATCGCAGCTCTACAGCTCAACGACCCGACGACCAACGACTCGACGACCCGGTGATTCCCCGCAGACAGCATCTCGACTTTGGGCAGCAACGAGCGGCTCCTCTGGATTGCCGGCGAACACGGATTTGCGGCGGGAGGATGCATGAGGGTGCCGTACCGCGGGCTGGGAACTGCAAGCTGGGAAACACGAGGACTGCGCAATAACGTTGATCACGAGCTCGTCCGGGACCCGGCTCCCTGCTGTCGCTCAGCGGCCACCGTGACGCGATTGCCCGTCGCAACCCCCGACAACTATTCCGGCAGCGCGCCGCTGTGAATCCGCGATCATGGCTCCGGCAGCGGCCCCCGCCGGCGGGGGAGGAGGAAACATCAAGGTGGTGGTCAGATGCCGTCCCTTTAACGGGAGAGGTGAGCTGCCCCGTCTCGTCTGGCGAGGTGTTGTTGGTGCGGGCAGACCATGGGAGCAAGGAGAGCTGACGTCGTGGGCCAGAACATGACCGGGGCGCAAAATGTATTGTGGAAATGAAAAACAACCAGACCATCCTGACCCCGACGCCCGACAGTGCCGCCGGGAAAGCGAACAAGGACCACAGCCAGAAGGTCTTCGCCTTCGACAAGTCGTACTGGTCTTTCGACAAGAACGCGCCCAACTACGCGGGGCAGGACAACTTGTTTCATGACCTGGGGAAACCGCTGCTCGACAATGCCTTCCAGGGGTACAACAACTGTATCTTTGCCTACGGCCAGACAGGCTCGGGAAAGTCGTACTCGATGATGGGTTACGGAAAAGACGCCGGTATCATCCCGATGATCTGCCAGGACATGTTTAGGATCATCGCCGAGATGCAACGCGATAAGAACCTGCGCTGTACCGTCGAGGTGTCGTATCTCGAAATCTACAACGAGCGCGTGCGCGACCTGCTGAACCCGGCCAACAAAGGCAACCTGAAGGTTCGAGAGCACCCTTCGACCGGCCCGTACGTCGAGGACCTGGCCAAGTTGGTCGTCGGAAGTTTCCAGGAGATTGAGCACTTGATGGACGAGGGCAACAAGGCGAGAACCGTGGCGGCGACCAACATGAACGAGACGTCGAGTCGAAGTCACGCCGTGTTTACCCTCATGCTGACCCAGAAACGCCTGGACCCGGAGACGAACATGGAGATGGAGAAGGCGGCCAAAATCAGCCTCGTGGATCTTGCGGGTTCAGAAAGAGCCACTTCTACTGGCGCAACCGGCGCGCGTCTCAAGGAAGGCGCAGAAATCAACCGTTCGCTTTCTACCCTCGGCCGTGTGATTGCAGCATTGGCAGACCTCTCCACTGGCAAGAAAAAGAAGGGTGCTGCCGGCCAGGTTCCCTACCGAGATAGTGTTCTCACGTGGCTTCTCAAGGACTCTCTCGGAGGCAACAGCATGACGGCCATGATTGCTGCGATCAGTCCCGCCGACATCAACTACGACGAGACCCTCAGCACGCTGCGGTATGCCGACTCGGCGAAACGCATCAAGAACCACGCGGTCATCAACGAAGACGCCAACGCCAGAATGATCCGCGAACTCAAGGAAGAACTGGCCCTCCTCCGCAACAAACTGAGCGGCGGCGGTGGGGCCGGAGGTACACCAGTTCCTGCCGAGGAGGTCTACGCAGAAGGGACGCCTCTGGAACAGCAAATCGTCAGCATCACGCAGTCCGACGGCTCCGTCAAGAAGGTTTCCAAGGCAGAAATCGCCGAGCAGCTGAACCAGAGCGAGAAGCTGCTGCAGGATCTCAACCAGACGTGGGAGGAAAAGCTGACCAAAACGGAGGAAATTCACAAGGAGCGCGAAGCCGCGCTCGAGGAGCTGGGCATCAGCATCGAAAAGGGCTTCATCGGCATGTCCACGCCAAAAAAGATGCCGCATCTCGTCAATCTTTCCGACGACCCGCTTCTGGCCGAGTGCCTGGTTTACAACCTGAAACCCGGGTCTACTACTGTTGGCAACGTCGAGTCCAACGCGGACCACCAGGCCAACATTCGTCTGAACGGGTCGAGAATTCTCCACGAACACTGCGTTTTTGAGAATGCGCAAGATGGGACGGTGACCATCGTGCCCAAAGAAGGGGCGGCGGTTATGGTAAATGGAAAACGAGTGACAGAGCCCACGCGGCTGCGCTCGGGATTCCGCATTATCCTGGGTGACTTCCACATTTTTAGATTCAACCATCCGACAGAGGCGCGCGCGGAACGGGCAGAGCGGCAAGAGCAGAGTCTTTTGCGGCAGTCTATTACAGCAAGCCAACTGCAGGCGCTGGAAAGGACGTCGCCCTCCCCCAGTCCGCGACCGGGACACGAGCGGAACTTCAGCCAGGCCATCTCAGACTACGGCGACAGCCGCCCCGAGTCGCCGTTTCAGCGCAACGCAAAGGAGTCGGACTGGTCCTTTGCGCGCAGGGAAGCGGCGCCGGCAATTCTCGGCACAGATCAGAATTTCGGCAAGCTGACCGACGAGGAGCTCAATGCCCTGTTCGAGGAGGTCCAGCGAGCCCGCGCGGAGCGCGTCATTGGCCGCGAGGGTGACGAAGACATGGAGTCGATGGCCTCGTACCCGATTAGGGAGAAGTACCTGTCCACCGGCACCATCGACAACTTCTCGCTCGACACTGCCCTGACCATGCCGTCGACCCCTAAGCAGGGCGAGGCCGAGGACAGACTGCGCGAGATGCGGGAGGAGATGCAGAACCAGCTGGAGAAGCAGAAGGAGGAGTATCGCGACCAGCTCAAGAGCGCCGAGGTGGCGAATGTGGAGGTCGAGGAGATCAAGAAGGAGAAGGCCAGGATGGAGGAGACGCTTACCCAGCTCAAGGCCGACTTACACACCCAGCTCGAGGTCCAACGCCGCGAGTTTGAGGCCAAGATCGAGAAGCTGGACCCACTCAAGCGGCCCAAGGCCAAGCCGAAGCTGTCCGAGGACGAGATCGAGCGCGCCAAGGTGGTCGTCGCGCACTGGCGGAGCCGGCACTACGTGCGCATGGCCGAGGCCGTCTTGCAGCACGCGTCCACGCTGAAGGAGGCCCAGATTATGAGCCACGAGCTCGATGAGCACGTCGTCTTCCAGTTTACCGTTGTGGATGTCGGCCACATGCTGTGCTCGTCGTACGACATGGTCCTGAACGGGCTGACGGGCGAGGGCGAGGATATCGCGCTCGAGGAGGCGCCGAAGCCGTGTATTGGTGTCCGGGTGATCGACTACAAGCACGGCGTGATCCACCTGTGGAGCATCGAGAAGCTGCACGATCGCGTCAGGCAGATGCGGCAGATGCACCAGTACCTCGACGAGCCCGAGTATGCCCAGCACCTGAGCCTCGACAACCCGTTCATCGAGACGTGCATGCCGCAGTACACCCTGGTGGGCGAGGCCGACGTGCCCCTGAAGGCCGTCTTCGAGAGCCGGGTCCAGGACTTTACGCTCGACGTCTTCTCGCCCCACACGTCGCACGCCATCGGCATCATCAAGCTCGCCCTTGAGCCGTCCAGCGCGCGGGCGCCGTCCAATACGCTCAAGTTCAACATTGTGATGCACGAGATGGTCGGCTTCGCGGAGCGCGAAGGTACCGAGGTGCACGCGCAGCTCTTCCTCCCCGGCATCTCCGAAGATGGCGTCACCACCACCCAGATGATAAAAGACTTTGACGAGGGCCCGATCCGGTTCGAGAGCGTTCATAGCATGAGCGTGCCGCTGTTTGCGCCCCCGCAGACGGCGCTGAGGGTGGCCATCTTCGCCAAGGTGTCGGCCATGCACCTGGACAAGCTGCTCAGCTGGGACGATATGAGAGACGCGGTGCCCAGCTCCCGGGGCAAGCGGAGAGGCGCCAGGATCAGCGAAGCGCACTTCTTCACCGAGGAGAAGCACGACCTGCTGGCGCGGGTGCAGATCCTCGAGATGAGCGAGGAGGGCGAGTACGTGCCGGTGGAGGTGGCGCAGACCAGCGAGCTGGATGCCGGCGCGTTCCAGCTGCACCAGGGCCTGCAGCGGCGCATCGCCATCAGCCTCACGCACAGCTCGGGCGACGCTCTGCCGTGGGACGACGTGACGGCGATGCGCGCCGGCAAGATCCAGCTGGTCGACAGCGCCGGCAAGACCCCCGACATGGGCGCCGCCAGCCCGGACATCGCCCTCAAGCTGGCGTCGGCGCCCACGTTCCGCACCAACGCCAACGGCACCCGCAGCATCAGCATGATCGGGCAGTGGGACTCGAGCCTGCACAACTCGCTGCTCCTCGACCGGGTCACGGCGGATAAGTACCGCGTGCAGATGGCCGTGTCGTGGGAGATCAGCTCCGAGAAGCTGGCCGAGCCCATGAAGTTCTCGCTCGACGTGTGCTGCCAGATCCTCTCGCGGTCGTTTGTCCGGCAGACGTCCATGTTCTCGTCGCTGTGGCAGCAGGTGCGCATCGTGCACGCGGCCACGGGCATCTACACGCTGCAGATGCGGCCCGCGCCCATCAAGCGCGTCGGCGACCTCTGGCGCATGAACAGCCAGCACGACTACGTCAAGGGCGAGGAGAACCTGGCCGCCTGGACCCCGCGCGGCGTCTCGCTCGTGGCCGACTACATCGCGGCGCGCAAGAAGCGGCGCATGATGGCCGACATGGGCGCGGTGCAGTCCTTCCTGAGAAAGATCGGCTTCCGGGACTCCACCGCCAACCCCCTCGAAGACGACCCCGAAGACCCAGACCTCCCTCCGCTGCCCCTCAACTCCATCGCCGACTCCATCGCGGAGCTTCTCAGAGACGACGATGACAACGATGACACCGCCGAGCCGTCCTCCCCAACACCAGGCGCCGCCGAAGAAACCCCTCTACCGCCCTCGCCAGACCCCGCGGAATTCACACCCGCCCAGACCGCGCTCCTCACCAAGACGCTCGCCCTCTGGCGCCGCTACCCCGACCCGACTCTCCAGATCCTCTCCCCGTCCAACACTTCCCCGCCGACAGACGGCGCCGTCGTGTCCTCGGGCACGCCCTCCAGCCCCGCGCCGCCGTCCTTTATCGCGACGGTCGTCCGCGTGCCCAAGAACCCGACGGTGCTCCGCGGCGGCTACCTCCTCGTGCCCAACGCCGACTCGACGCGGTGGGTCAAGCGCTTCGTCGAGCTGCGCCGGCCGTACCTGCACGTGCACTCTGTCGGCGACGGCGAGGAGGTCGGCATCGTGAGCCTGCGCAACGCGCGCGTCGACGGGCAGCCCGGCATCCTGG
>FTCU01002057.1_pt1 | contig 15076 bp, 16 predicted proteins | sample 1639521 | NCBI WGS metagenome assembly FTCU01 (sample SAMEA3914864, study PRJEB12502) | metagenome | biome: forest; material: soil | place: USA | collected 2012-03-12 | depth 0.3 m
GAATCCCCCCCTCCCATAACACTAGCAGCAAACCACCCCCCCGGATCCTGCTGCATCAAATACCTTACAGCGCCATCGTCCGCGCCAAACCCGCCGTCGACAAACCCGCCAAGGGTAAGGTCCATGGCCTGCGCGAACCCGTCGCCAAACAGCGCATAGTCGTAGTCAATCTCCCCTGCCCCCGCGCCTGCTCCTGGTGCGCCGCCCGTCATGAGGTTGCTTGCTAGCCAGGGGGCGGAGAAGTTGGCTGCTGTTGAGGCTGTGGTAGCTGCGGTGGCTTGTTGTTGGTGGGGGAGGAGGTAGGGGGTGGTGGTGTCGGTTGGTTGTTGTTGTTGTTGTTGTTGGGAGGCGGGGGAGGTGGAGTCGTAGAGGAGGGGTTGTTGTTGTTGTTGTTGTTGTTGTGGACGGGAGAGCCAGGGGCTCGGGGCGGAGGGTTGGAGGGAGGTGGATGGGGTGGGCGGGAGGAGGTCGGCGCTGGTGGAGGAGCGCGTGGTGGCGGCCGAGTTGTTGGTTGCGACTTCGGAGAGGAGCTCGAGCGGCGTGCTTGCGGTGGTCGCGTAGTCTGGCTGCTGGGGCGGGGGCTGAACTGGCGTGGCGTTGGCGCTGGCCCTGTCTCCTCCGCCGATCCTTCGTGGGTAGGGAGCCGGGGGGGTCTCAGTTGGGGCGGCGGGGTTGGCGCCGTTCTGGCTCTGCTTCTGCTTCTGAAACCAGGAGCGGATCATGACGAGCACGACGAGGAACTTGGCGGCGGGCCGGCTCCGGTCGTCGGCGGCGGCGGCGCGGAACTTGTCGAGCAGGTTGTCGAGGTGTTCCTCGACCTTCATCTGGCCCTTGTTAATGACCTTCCCTAGCTCGCTCTTGGGCGACGACGCGGTAAAATAAAGCTTGATCAGGACGACGACGGCGTAGGCCACCCGCACAAAGTTGAACACGGGCAGGCAGCGGATAGTGTGGACGTCGAGCGACAGGAACACGTCAAAAATGCCGTCAATGGCCGTGAGACAGGCCGACAAGGCGTTGATGTGCGAGAGCGGCAGCGGAGTTTCCGATCCGATCAGCGACTCGGTGGGCTGCAGCTTGCAGTCGTCAGGGCTGTCGCTGTGGGTCGCAACTTCGTGCATGTACAGGTCAATGACATGGAAGCTCATCTTGAGCGATGCTAGAATCCGGTCAGCCTTGCCAAACTCTTCACCAACGGCAAACCGGAACACATACGCTGTTGCAGATCCTTCGGAATCGCGGCGAGATACCTGTCCAGCTCGCGCTCAAACCCCTTCAGCACGTGTTGCGTCCTAGGCTCGGCGAGGTTCGGGGTCGACGAGGGGTCGTCCATGGAGAACTGGATTCCGACCTCCTCGGCCAGCTTGTGCGTCCACACCAGGTGGCAGAGGTACTTGTCCGTCGGGGCGGCCTCGGGCGACGACTCAAGTACGTCCATGCACTCGGCCACAAAGGGCGTCCAGCGGATCAGGTTGGGGCGGTGCAGCGCCATGGAGGTGTTAGTCGCCATGAAGTAGCACGTCAACCAGGCGCGGCGGGCTTCGATCGTCGTCGGGTCCGGCGGAGCCTGCTTCCGGAGCGGATGGTCCCGCCAGGCAAACGAGATGTGTTTCCGGAAGCCGCCCCTGGCAGCCTTCTTCCGGCCGAGCCCGATCTCGATGGCCATGACAGCGGCGACGTGCACCAGCTGATAGAACTTGAGCTCCTCGAAGCGCTCGGGCGGCCAGTACCAGATAACAGCGACCTGGAGGGCCTGCACCATCTCGAGACTCTTCAGCCCGCGGACGATGATCCTTTCGGCAAACACCTGCATCAGCTCGCGCGTCAGCGTGCGCTGCAGGTTCGGCATCTCGGACGACGCGGCGGCCATGATGGAGAGAAACAGCAGCGGCTTGGACGCCCTCAGGTCGGCGGCCGTCATGCCGGGCGGGAGCACCACGCCAGGCAGGTGAGGACACATCTGGTTGGTGTAGCGCACAAACAGCTCGTGCGCCAGAGCCATGGTGAGAACACCCCGATCCACCACATCCGGCTGCTGCTCCTTGGCAGCCTCCCCGGCGGCACCGGCAGCAGGCTGCGGCGTAACCGAGCTTGACGCGGACGCGGCGTCCCTCGAGACCGCACCAGGCCCAACGCCACCATCCTCGCCCCCCTCCCTCCTCTCATCAAACTTCCTCTTCTGCCCCGCCGAGGCCGCCGCCGCCAGCGCCACCGGCAAAGGCAAAGGCAGCTGCGGCACCCCCGCTCCCGACATGACCGAAGAAACCGGCGCCGCAGGCGTTGGCAACGGAAGCGGCAACGCCCTCGGCGGAGGAGGATACCTCACGACCTCCTCCTCCCTCGCCCACCCCGCATACCCACCACCACCACCCCCTCCCCCAACAGATGCACTCCCACCATTCCCCCTGGTAGCCTGCAAACTCGCCGTCAAGGCATCAATCTTCTTCTCCAGCTCCGCGACCCGACTATCCGTCTTCTTCTGCCTCTTCCGTGTCGGCTGCGTCACGACACACTGCCGTCTCGCCTTCACACAGCGCTTGCACGGCCCGTCCGGGTCCGCAGGCAGCGGGTCGCAGCGGACCTTGAGGCGGCGGCAGGACTCGCAGGCGCGGGCCTTTTTGGGGTCGATTATCCCGCCTGCTCCTCCCGGGCCGCCGCCGGGGCCCGCGTGCGGGTCGTCGTGGTCATCGTCCGAGGCGTCTTCGTCCGAGGCGTCGTCGTGGGTGTGGTGGGAGTGCGGGTGGTGGTGGTCGAGGGTGACGGCGGTGGAGGGGGTCGGGGCGCCGGCGGTGGTGGTGGAGTTTGGGGTCTGCGGGGAGAAGGCGGACGGGGGTGCGGCGGCGACAGCAGTGCGAGCGGCGGTGGATGTTGTCGACGATGATGTTGATGCTGTTGCTGTGGCGTCATGCGGGTGGGCGATGGCGTGTGTGGTTAGCTGCCCTGGTGCGTGTGCTTGTTGCGCATTGCGGAGCGCCGGGTCCAGGGCGGCGCGGTCCATGGCGCCGCGTGCTCCGACTCCTGCGGCGGTGAGCGAGCCCGATTTGGGGATTTGGGGGTGCCGGTGGTTGACCGGTGGTTGACGGCGGCCGACTTCCGATGTCGAGGCGTGAAATGTCGGAAGTGAAGATGTCCGCGCCGTGCCCCGAGTCTGCCGAGAACACCAACGCGGGATGGTGTGGTGGGGACGCCACAGGATGCAGGGTGTCTTTCAGCGCGTCCAGCCCGGAAGGGGACCCTGTTTTCTGTAACATTCCAGGCCGGCGGGATTTCACACAGTGAGCCGATCAATACCTGTATCATGTATTATACGGTACACACCTCCCACACCCTCACAACACCCCCAAAGACACTCACACTCAACCAGCTCGTTCAAGATAGCCCATATTAGACAATTACGTACCACACGCAAGTAGGTGTACAGTTAAGACAACCCCACCCCCCAAAAGAAACAAACTTGGTATCTCCTCCGCTGCACCGCAGAATCGACCAGCCAAAGCCAAAGCACGCTCGGCTCACAACCCAGCAACCCAGCAGCAAGCAAGCAGCAGCACAGAACAACAGAAAACCGACATGAAAGCCAACGCAGAGCAAGACAGAAAAATGAAAAATAACATCAATCAATCCAATCCAACCCATGCCAGCTAAAACACAAAACACAAAGCCAGCAAGCACAACAAAACCCCATCCCTGACATGACATGACAAGACATGACAAGACATGACCATATATGCCGGCTCCCAAAACGGCCCGCTCGCTCCATAACATCATCGTACAGGTGTCGTCGTCGTGGTAGTAGTAGTAGGTAGCCAAGTAAAGTCGGTAGGGCAGATAAATAGTGAAAAAAAAAAGCAAAACGAAAACGAAAATCAAAAACCGATGTGAGACGGAATGGTATCTTTGCTAGTGAAGAACAGCATCAAAGGGGGTATGGGTATGGGGTATGAGGTATGGGTATGTATGTGCTGATGACCCGAGGGGGTGAAAGAGCAAGGTGAGGAGGAGAAAAAAGGATAGGATATAAAAAAACGACACAGCAGAAGCCAAGCGAGGCACAACAGTCCGCCTCAGTACTGCGCCTCATCACGCAGCCTGCTCTTACTCGGCTGCTGGCTCAGCGTGCCCATAAACATAGCACTCTCCCGCCGATTCCGGTACGGCTGCTCGTACGGCGCGGGCGCGAGCCCATTCTCATACAGCGGCCGATCATAGCCCGGACTAGCCTTGTGCGCTTGCTGGCCCTGCTGGCCGGCGTCGTACCCCGCAGGCATGCTATACCCGTTGTTGTCGTACGCCGCGCGCATGCCCTGCGACGGCGAGTCGTACATGATGGGCCGCTGCGGCGGCGGCGTGGGCGTGCTGCGCGAGTGCAGCGTCGCCGCGTTCATCTGCGCCATCTGCTGCATCGACATGGGCGGCGGCGTGCCCGAGCCGCGCATGTTCTGCGCGTCGAGCGACTCCATCAGGCGCTGCCGGTGCGGCGAGTCGCTGTGCGACGTCGACGGGCGCCCGTCCGACGGCCGGCGGTCCTGGAAGGGTCGTTCTTGGAGCGAGCTCGGGAGTGACGGGCGGCGTTCCTGGGGGTACTCGGGCTCTGTCAGGGGCAGCTCGTATTCTGACGGGTGGATGCCGAAGATGACTTCGTAGTTCTGAAGGAAGATGGCGAAGACGGGGGCTGGGATGTTGAGCGTGGGCGAGAAGACGATGCCGACGTTGCGCACCGTCATCTTGTTGACGTCCGAGTGATCGATGATCTTGATCAGGAACGCGATCAGGTACTTGAGCAGCGCGGCGTTGGCCTGCGGGAGGCGCTCGACTAGCTCGGAGAGCGCAGCCATCTTCTCCTTCTGGTCCGTCATCTCGGTAACGGCAATAAACTGCGTCCGCAGGTCGTTGGTCAAGATGGTGCTCGGCAGCTCGCGCAGGTACAGCTTGAGAAGCGAGGCGATGGCGTGGATGTCGTGGTGCTGCCCGTCTGTGAGCAGGTTGATGTCGCCCTCGTTGTTGAAGCGCTCCCTGAGTTGCTTGATCACCAGGTTGGATCCGCTGAGGCGGAAGATACCCTCCTCGAAGATGGCATTCTTCCCCTCGAGGTACTCGATGCACCGGTAGACGACAGCAGGCAGCGGCACCCTGACGTCCGTGGGCGAGTTGAAGCGGACGGCCTCGGCCAGCGTAGCCCCGAACGCGTGTCGAAGGGGCCCGTGGTACTGGTTCGTCGGCTGAGAGCCGCTCTCACTTCCGAAAAGCGAATCCTGGCCGTCGCTCGAGGTCCTCGTCTTCGGGCCGAAACCAAAGAAGCTGCGCTTCCTGGCCTTCTTCTCTTCCTGCGTCGGTGGCGTGAGGCCCATGCCGAGCTTGCTGCCCCACGACTCGGAGTGCGAGATGACCTGGGGATCGCGGGGCGCCGAGATGGTGTACGACGACGTCGTCGATTGGCTGTGCGTCGATTCGTGGTCTGGTCCCGAATGCTTCCCCTTGGACGGCACCCCGTGCGGAGCGTCGCCCTGCCTGGTGGCTTCATAGCTCACCCCAATCAGGTTTTCGTCCACGCCAGGCCCCTGCTGCTGCTGCTGCTGCTGCTTATTTGCTTGTGACTTCTTCTTCCCGTTACCGCGTTCGCCGGCTCGGTCTTGCGGGTGGTCTTTCTTGGAGTGCTCCTCGTCGTCCGGATCCCGATAATCAATCCAGCGGAGCAAGGCCTCAACCCACTGATCCCGCTCCCTATCGCTCTCTGCACACAAGACATGCTTGGTCATGCTATTGGGGTCCTTTTTCTTGGGCTCCAAGATCAGGAACGCATGGCGGTACTGGTTGTCGCCCTCCTCTGCCGGGTTGCTGCCCTGGGCCGGCGACCCATCGTTGGCGTGGTGGGCCTGCTTGCCGATCTGGGCCCTCTGTAGCTTGATAGTGCCCAGATGCGCTCCGCCAGGAGTCTCGTAATACTTCAAGAGCGGGCCATCAAGCACAAAATAACGTGCCTTCCAGCCTCCAAAGTTCTTGCCCCGCTTCGTCAAATAGCCATTACGGAATGGCCGTCCACCCGGCCCGACCTGTGGCTCGGCGGCGGGATCAGCAGCAGAGCCCCCAGTTTCGTCCGCGTTGGGAGGCAGCGTGCTGCTGGACAAGTACTTGCAGAGCTCGAGCGCTGTAGCAAGGTCCAGAGGTGTGTTCAGCAGCTCGTCCAGATACTGGTCGAGGGCGATGCGCCGGGCGTCGAGTTTCGCTGGCGCATGGCCGCTGAACAGCGACCGGTCCGGCGTCCTCGCGGTGAAGGCGGCGCATTGTTTCAGCCGCTGGTCCAGCTTCGCGAGCGAGGCCGAATCCTTCTCGACTCGCCAGAGTTCTCCACCATCAGCTCTCGAGTAAATCGCCAGGGTGAAAACCGGGTCCTCCTCCAGCTGCGTCAGGGAGATTAGACTGGCACGAGAAGGCTTCATGCGAGACGACGCGACCCTGATGTCAATAGACGGAAGGGCGTTGGGCGGAAGCAGCAGGTCGGGGTACTCTTCAGTTACGAAGCCCTTGAAGACCTTGGTCCGCTCGATCGGGCTATCGGTGCTCGACTTTGTCGGACTCGGCGTCGAGTGATTATGTTGTTGCTCTCCCTGCTTGATGATGTTTAGTGGCCGGGGGGACTTCAGCACCAATGGGTCGCCGGCAGGGGAAGGCGTCTGAAGGGGTGTGTTTGGTGGCAGCGGGATGGGCGCACGCGGCGGCCGAGGAGACAGCGGCACTCCGGGAAAGTTTGCGACGCCCAATGGGGAGAGCGGAGGCGAACTCACTGGCGACTTGAATACCATACTGGTCGCCATCGGTCTTGGGCTCGAGGGGAGGCCGGGGCTCATGAGCGCTGGGGGGATCGCCCGAGCATCGGGGGCGCCGCTCAAGACGCCAGCAAGTGACGCCGGCTCTCGTGGCGGCATGGTCTTGGTTGTCTGAACCACCCTCGGGCTGGCGGGCATGTCGGTTGGCACGGCCTCGGCCTTGTCCGTAGCCTTGCGACTGGTGCTCTTCTTGCTCTTTTTCGAGAGACTGCGAATCTCGGCCTCCTTTCTGGCCAGCACCTCGCGTTCCCGCTCGTCATCCTGCCGCGTCCTCCGGCGCCCTCTCCTCTCGTCGGTGGTCATTTCGTCCACCTCGAGAATGTGGTCGTAGTCTGTGTCTGTCTCGGGATCCTCTTCCGGCGCAACAGTAGGCTTCGGCTTCGTGTTCTTAAGGTGCAGCGGCGCCGGGGGAGGCTTACGCGGGGGAGGCGCAGGGGGCGGGGGAAACTTTGAAGCGCCGTCGTCGGGTTTCGGCGACCGACTTGGCAATCCAACAGGTGGCTGCGGCGGAGGCATCCGTGGCGGCTCGCGGGGCGCGGTCCGGGAGGGCGGGAGCCTCATGTGAATGGGAATCTCCTTGGCCTCCTCGGCCCGCTTCGAGGCAGCCTCGGCCTCGCGCTCCTGCTCCTCGTGGTCATACTGGCCAAGCGCATGCTCGCTCGGTCTCGGCATCGTGTGCGAGGGGTCGAGCAGCTCGCCGACGGTCGATCGGGGGAGATTGGCAGCGGCAAGGTCCGCGGGCGGGGTGATGGGATACGGCGCGAGGGATACATCGATGGGCGAGTGTTTGCGGCTGTCCATTGTCGTGGGCGACACGGGAATCTCTAACACGCGCTCCTTCGGTGATGAAGGAACAACGTCCGAACTGTTCCTGCTCGCTCCTTGGATGTTCTGCGCCAATACCGAGGGCGGCAGGGCGCCTTCGGACCCGTCCAGGACCTCCTTCAGCTTTTTCCTGTACTTCTCCTTGTCCTTCAACGCCCGCTCGAGATCCTTGTTGAGACCCAGAATCATGGCCCTCTGCTTGTCAACTAACCTCCAGAGCTGGGCATTTTGCTGGGACTGGCCCTGCTTTTCCTTCAGGAGGTACTGAATGACGGCCTCGGGGCTGCCGGCCGTTTTGATCAGGTTCGTAATCTCGTTGGACACGGCAGCGCCGTCTTGTGGTGTCTTGTTGAGGCTGGACTTTGTCGAAATGGCGGAAATGGCAGAGTCTATCGACGAATTCCTCGGTTGGTTCTTGGCGGGCTCTGCCCGCGTGCTCGCCGGACCGGCCATGGTCGAGGACTGGGTGCCCTCGAGGGACTGCGCGGCAACGAGAGGGTCGGAGACGCTGCGAACTTCATTCGGGAAGCGAAGCGAGAGAGGAGATGGAACCGGTCTGGCACACAGGGCTGGTGTTAGCGCACGCGCGTCCGCTCCTCCGCTCACAGCGGGTATCCAGCCACCGGGAACGCACCCAGGACTCCTGTCGTCGGGTTCGGGCGTGGCGGTGCCTGAGGAGTCGCTGTTGTAGTATGTCTGCTCGGAGGGCTCGCGCGAGGGGCGGTCTTCCGGGGCGGCGGTGGTCACGATGCGTGGGACGGCGGCGGACGGAGGGCCCGGGAACGAAGAGTCCATGGAGAGGGGGCTTGCGGGCGCCCGTCTCGACCTAAGAGCGGACAAAAAGATTGGGTCAGCACGGTGGACACGGCATTCGAAGGCCACGAGTCGGTCGCCGGTCCTTGTTGCACCCAGCTAGGCAAAAACGCTGCCGTGCTCGGGTAGCGGGCGGCGGTGGAGGATGCAGCAACACTTGGTCAAGCCTGCGTGGTGGGCAACGAAGGCCTCGAGTGGTCTCGGTTCCGGGCCCGAGTTTCTCTTGGGCACCGTCGGCGAGGCAGGCGAGTGTGCAAGCACGGCGCCCAACACAGCGAGCGTCTCCAGCAAGGCCCAACTACGAGTCAGGGTGCAAGGGACAAAACAAGGACGAGGGAGGAAGAAGGCCAATCAGCGGGGCGGGGCCGGGGCGTACCTCGAGCCTGCGGCGTTGGACGGAGTTGGCAGCGGGCTATTGGCCGCGTAGAGGACCTGTGTTCTCCCGATCGTAGGGCTGTCCTGGAAGGTGGTCGAGTCCATGGATGTGTGCAATGGGAGCCCGGGGTTCGGGCCGCAGAGGGCGGACGGAGGACGGCGGTGGTGGTCAGCAACCAGGCCAGCCGGTCGTCGTGAGGCTGGTGCGACAGTCGGACAGGGAGTCCGCAATGCGGTTGCAGCAGGCTGGTGGAGGCCGGGCCTGGGCTGCTGCTGGCCGGGTCGAAGGCGACGAAAGGAAGTGAAAGGGGGGGCCGCGGATTAAGCAGGGCAAGGCCAGGGCCGCTGAGGTTTCGAGATCCCTGGGCAACCCCAACTAATGTTGCATTGAAAATCAACTCGTGGGGCCTCTGCCAGCCGACGTTACTGTGGCACTGTGGTACTGCAGCGCGGACAGGATGCAGAATGCAGAATACAGAATACAGAATGTGAAATCCCGAATCCTGGACGGTGGGAGCCTGGAGGGAGCACCCGGCAGAGATGGACCGATGGACCTCGAGGAGACGAGGGAGGGGGGAGAAGAGGTCGAAAGCGGTCGATAACGTCAAACTCAACGTCTGGCTGGGCCAGTCGAACGCCTCGATGCACAGGAACCTGGAAGGGACCGGAATTATGGGGCTCACGGAACAGACAATTTTAAACTCTGGCAGCGGCAGAGGAAGTGCACGCGCCCACGGCGCTAAGACAGAGTTTGGAATGGTCGGGCTCGAGAATTCGGGTTAGTAGGGGATTCTGCACCAAGCCGGGGCTGCCAGAGCTGCAGGAGAATCCGCAAGCAAATCGATGGTCAGCAGAGGTGCATATGATGCGTCCGATGAGACCGGCAAAGGTCGACTCCCAGGAGTCCCAGGAGTCCCAGGAGCCAGTCCCAGCCGTGGCACCCGCTGGCACCCGCTGGCACACGCCGGCACGCGCTGCAGTCCATCTGGGGGGGATTCGGGGGGCGTCTGGGGCCAGCCGAGACGAGCAGAGGGCCCGTCCTGCGGTCCAAGACACGGCCGCTTCCAAATTGGAGGCACTGTCTGAGCCGGGCCCACACTCCCTCGCTTGCCCCTAATTCCCGATCCCCACCCCACGCACGGGTGACGGGGCGGCCAGGGCAGGGAACGGACGGGTGGGAACCATCGCTTCCGGGCCTTGCTGCTCGGGCACTGAGCAGTGTGGAAAGTGGAAACATCGACGAGTCGTACCCTGTGGAAATGCTTCTTCACTCGGACAGCCTGCCCGCAATCGGGGGATCCCTCCGGCCTCCTGCAGCGTCAGCAAATTGCATTTGACGTATTGACGCTATTTCCTCTCAGTTTCCGGCGTTGAGTCGAGAGGCAACCTGGAAGTTCTTGTGACCTGTATTCTGTACTGTGTCGCCTGCGGGCGGTTGTGTCAGCCCTCTTTCTCGCCTCTCCCTCACTAACAGCTGTCATCTCATTTGCGGCCAGGCCTCTGAAACAGCCCTCGATTGCAAGGACCTTTGTGCTGGGATTTACCCGAGTCGCCATCGATGTTTTCAAAATTCAGACGCGGGATCAAATACTCTATCTAAACGACCGGTCGCCCTTCAATGTCGGGTCGAGACAGCTTCGGGATCTGCTGAGTGGACGTCCCTCTTTGATTCGTGAGGCGGTGGAATTGTCAGATGTTCCCTGTTAACGTTGAACAGTTCGGTATCAACTCCGGAGCCAAGCTCCCTGCAGCCAAGCCTGGCCCCTGCGGCCGTTCGTCAGATGCCGAGGCTCTGTCTTGAAGCAGCATTGTGGATTATTGACAGTGTCGTGCTTCAAACAGAAGAGATTGTTCTAAAACTGCGGCTCTTGGGAGTCAATCTTAATTTCACTACACCAAAACCCGTTACGCCCCAAGTCAAGCCTCCCAGCCCCAACAGCGCAATTGCCAAAACCGTTCGTGTTGCCACGAGATCGCGGGGAAACTCTGGTCTGGGACTCCACACGGCCCCCACGGCCTGCAGGCACTGTCGCAATTGCGAGAGCATCCACATGCAGGGGGGAGCCGCCCGCTGCAAATATCTCCAGGCCCGTTGCAGACGCACGGAGCAGTCTCGATCTTCCATCAAATACCGGTTTAAAGGACCCCTCCCACATTGAATGCAGGAACCGGCGGCAGCATGCCTGCCGGCAGGCCGCAGTTGTTCCAGACCTGGTAACATTGCCTGGTAGTGTTAGTACAGACGGAAATATCAGAATACTGCTTGCAGGGACGCAGCAGTACAAAGCAGGATGATGGGGTTTGCTGTCTCTGCGTTCCGAGCCTGAGAGCCGGCTCCCAGACCAAACCAAGAATCCTGGTTATTCGCATCCATCTCCATTCAGCGCTGCCATCGTCGACACCGTCTCACCGCATTCCTGCGTACAAAGTCTGCATCCCCGAGCCGCCAGTCCGCAAGAGGGTCCCCTCCGATCCGCAACTGCCGAAGCCGAAATGAGGGCTGGATCCCGCATTCACAAGCCACCAATCGAGCCGCCGACCTTCACCACACCCAACGACAGAAAAAAAACAGGTAAAGAGCGGTGTGATGGTCAGAATGTACGAGACCGGGACTCGCTGACCTGGGAAGTTGTGGCCGCACACCTCGATCGCCATGTGAGATTGGCAACCCTCCAGGGATTCTCCCAGCGACCAACAGCCAGCTCTCTTCGTAACGTTAGCCTCGCGTTCATCAGCATCAAGCGGATTCAGAAGATCCGCCAGAGGGGAAGCCTATCGGGCGTGATTGGGCCTCTCCCCGACGACGGGCCCAGAGATGCGCCTATGCAAGTCATCGCCCAGCTCTCCGCATGCCGTTGCAATGTTCGCTCGCTTCGCCGAGACCGAATCCACGGCTCGTGATTGGTGGCCGCATGTCGCGGCCGCCAACCCCTGAAATCCCCTGGCCGTCCCATTGCGCGCCCGCATATCTTTGCTGGCCACGGGACTGGATCGCCCCGCCAGCCTGCCACGTTCGCCACGGGCTTTCTTTTCCTATTCCAGACTCAGACAAGATCGTCCGTCTGTGGGCTGAAGATGAAAAAGAAGGAACAAACAAGCTCAGACAAGACAAAAAAAAGCACGTTTCCCGGACTCCGCTCTCTCGACGCGGTTGCTGAACACGGCTGCCCAGCGCTCCGAAACGTTCCGGCGGGTGGAAGGGTCGCCAAGAAACACAGGGTCTTGCAGTGATCTTCAGGGCCAGCCATGTCGCGGTTTCAAGGGCCTCCCGCCGCTGCTGTTTCTTCCACCACAGCAACCCCGGGTCTTCTGGAAGGTCAGCAGGCCTGCTCCGGAAGCCCGGAGCCGTGCAGCATGTCGACCCGGGTTGGCTACGTCCGAACCGACCTGGCCTGCCGCCGTCTGAAGTTGAGGTCTCCAGAGCAGCATGCATGTGCCTAGTACAGCACCAACCACATGGTATGAAGACCTGGGTGGGTTGTGTATTCCGGCCCCATCATCACGCCTCGCTCAAGAGGAGTTGTCCTCCGCATGTGAGCCTTCTCAAGCATGAAGAAAAGAGAAGGTTGTCATTCCTCACTTGAAACACCCTTCACCAAGGCTTGACGGCTGGCCACGCGACAACACCCAACATGTTAAACAGTCGCGTGCCTCGCCCGCGCCAGTCGCTTCATCCCGTCCCAAGAGCACGGTCGAAGCCCTTTTGCATTTCGGATCCGATCTGACTGCAGCGCGTGCTTACTTGCCCTGTATTTGCACATCATCCACGACAGAATCCGTCCATGCCCGCCCAGGTTTGAGTTTTGACACACCGAACGCCCCTTGCCGCATTCATGCTGGGTGGACTGACTCCCCACAAATCTACCACGACCATCTGTAGATCTCGCGCGGCGTCAGAGATCTTGTGTAGCCCTCTGCGGGTCATTTCAACCTTGTGCGTCCCAAATCGAGACCTGGCGTGGTCATCATCTTGGTGAGGCCAGGTCATGGGGTGGCACGGCACAAGCTTGAAATGCGGGTTGGTATCAGACGTCGAGTCGTGGCCGCAGGCACGGGAGGTTATTTCGGGTCACTTCTCTTTTACGTCCCCTCACCTCCTGCCACAGACCAACGGGCAAGAAAATACCATCGATGAACATAGTAGACAGCACGGTAACAGCCGGCGGGAGCATGGTGGCCGAGATGGGAACCTTCAGCGGGTTGGCGGCGTCTGAAACAGGCTCGCTGAAGACGGCCCAGTCTCAGGGGCGGTTTCATAAGTCGCCAGCAGGATCGGCAAGGGCAATGCCGACGCGGACGGTAACGTTGACGCGATTCCGTGGGCAGGGTGCTGGAAGTAAATAAACAACAAACAATGAAACGGGATCGGGGTAGAGAATGAACGGAAACTGAAGTATGTTGACTGACTGGCAGGGCATGAGCCAGTCAGGGGCTGAGGTCGTCCACGAGATAGACAGTGGAAGAAGTATGTTGAGAATCGAGGTCAAGCAGCCACTCAGCTCAAGAAAAACAATGAATGAATGATTGGGAGCCCGAAGTCTTAGATTGAGCCCTAAACCTTCAATGCCTGCGGGTTGAGCTCAGCCAGGGGTCCACGAAGGAGGAAAGCAATGACCTGTGTTTCTCGCAGCACGGACAAACATTACAAAGAAGAAGCAAGAGAAACTCAGGTCAAAAAGGGGCAGCCCTTCTCCTAAACCAAGCTATCTCTGGCAGGCGCAAGCTCTGAATCAGGTCATCCTGAAGGTTGGCTGATGGTGACTTCCTCGCAAGATACCCGATGGAGGGAGCTGACAGAACTCGACTCTCGAACAAACAAAAAAAGAGAAGATTCGCAGTTCAAAATTAACACAAGGGCACTATCTCAACCAGTTTCGCTGTATGCCGTAACGTTATTGCGGACTCGCATTACATTCCCAAAGCTCGACGGCACCTCACCCGATATCCCACGTTGCCGACCCCGTCGCAAACTCCCATTCGCATCGCTCCTCGGACACCATCAACAGGGTCTCAGCCGCAAACATGGCGCTAGACACTCCCATGATGGAAGCCGACATGCCCATATTCTGGAACGGCCAGGTCTGGGACGGCGATCCCGCCGGGGACATGGCTCTCGACTACGAGGGCTACACGTGGAGGGTCAAGAAGGACATTGTCTGTGCCTAGTTCCCGCAGATCGAGATCGAACTGGCCAAGACAGAGCCGGTGAGCACAGCATGCTCCTGTCGCCCTGTCCCGCACTGACGCCGACCAGAACCGCCCTGTGGTCTTCCGCCACCACGCGTGCGCAACGACTCGCCCAAAAGTCTTTGCTGCGCTTCTGGAGTTCCTTCACACGAATGGTGAGCCCGCCAGCCCACAGCTGACAGCATAATCTTGCCCTGGCCACTAACACCACCCAGAACTCCCAAGCCAAATATGGGAAGACCAACCCTCCTTCTTCACCTTCGTCGAAATCTACTTCCTCGCCGAGCGCTTCGGCATCCACCACCTAAAGAGCAGCATGGTGAGCTGTGTCGAGGACCTCTCGTGGCACATCCTGACGCTGCGCGAGGCGCACTGCTCGCACTGCCTGCTCTCGCTGCTGGACGTCGACACGGAGGAGAAGAAGCACCTGACGTCGTTCCTCCACGCCATTTTGGTCGTCGAGGAGCAGAAGTGGAGCGCCAAGATGGTCAAGACCATGTACGATGCCGGCGAGCGCATGAAGACGCAGTTGATGCGGCTGCCGGACTTTTGCGAGTTTGCGGAGCGGTACTCGGTCGGGAGGAACTTTGCGCGGGCCATCGGGGTGGATCGGTTGTGAGGTAGCTGGCGTGCTACGAGAGTAGAGTTATGGGGCAGTCTTGTTGGGTTGGTGAGGTGACCGGAATTACAGGAAGTAGAGGTGCGGGATAGTCTGTTGGGTCGGGTTGAGGTAACTTGGCTATTTGTAATACCACAGTCTCTTGTCTATCGGTAGCAAGAATTCGACACCGGGTCTGGCATGAACCACTCAGTCTTGGACGATCCAATCCGAAGAAAAACACATGTCTATATTCTCATAAACATCCTGTCCCAATTCCATGACTCATTACAACGACCCGAAAGCCATACCGTCGTAACACATACCATCATTAGTCGTACAATCTCACCCAAAAATTCCCATCCATCTATGTAAGGAACCAAACCAGCCTCAACACCCATCCTACCCCCTCCCATATCTGTGCCCATGCCCATACCCACCCCCTCCCACCTCC
>FTCU01002384.1_pt1 | contig 15033 bp, 16 predicted proteins | sample 1639521 | NCBI WGS metagenome assembly FTCU01 (sample SAMEA3914864, study PRJEB12502) | metagenome | biome: forest; material: soil | place: USA | collected 2012-03-12 | depth 0.3 m
ACACGGCGCTGGCCATGGGCTTCAGCTGGCTGACGCAGGCGCCCTTCATTGGCCAGTTCGTGGCGCCCTCGCCCAAGGACAACAACGGGTTCGGCAAGATGATGGCGGCGTGCTTCCGCCTGGTCGACGAGCGGGCCGCCAGCGCCACCGACAAGCGGTCCGACATGCTGGCGTCCTTCATCCGCCACGGCCTGGCGGGCGACGAGCTGCGCACCGAGGCGTTGGAACAGATCATCGCCGGGTCCGACACCACCGCCGGCGCCATCCGCGGCGCCCTGCTGCACATCATGACCAGCCCGCGCGTGTACCACAAGCTGCAGCAAGAAATCGACACCGCCGTGCGCGACGGCCTCGCCCCGGCCGCCGGCGAGGGCCTCATCACGGCCGCCCAGGCCAAACAGCTGCCCTACCTGCAGGCGGTCATCGCCGAGGCGCTGCGCGTGTGGCCGCCCGTGGCCAACATCTTCCCGCGCGACATCCCCTCGGGCGGCGACACGGTCGTGGTCGACGGCGAGAGCGTGTTCCTGCCCGGCGGCGCCTGCATCGGCTACTCGGCGTACGCCATGCACCACAGCGAGGACATCCACGGCAAGGACGCCGACGCCTTCCGTCCCGAGCGCTGGCTCGAGGCCGACCCGGCTCGTCTGGCCGTCATGCACCGGACGAATGACCTGATCTTTGGCTACGGCAGGTTTCAGTGTCTGGGCAAGCCGGTGGCCCAGCTCGAGATTGGCAAGACGGTGTTTGAGGTGCGTATGGGCTTCTTTTCATCGAGTGGCTTCTGCTAACGCTACCAGCTCATGCGCAACTTTGACCTGGCCCTCGTCAACCCGACGCGTCCTTGGAACGCGCACAACTATCTGGGTCTGTTTGCCATCTCGGACATGTGGGTGCAGGTGACGGAGAGGAAGGCGCTGTAATAATTGGTCCTGAAGTCATAGTAATTGCACGTGTAATGTTGGGAATCTCTGGCTTCTAAGAATGTTATCGCCGCAAAATACCACCAATGCTGTTGAAAAACACAAACTCTCCTCCCGGGCATAACTCATGATTCATCCGTCCGTCCAATCTAGGTCGCGGTCTCGGGCTTGCGGGCGTAGACGTTGGTGCTGCCGGTATGTCAGTAAGGAGACAGATGAATGTAAGAAGGAAAGAAACAGGAAAGAAGAGAAAGGAAAGGAAAAGTGAGAAATGGAAGAGAGACAAAGAGAAGCGCAACTCACATGAGATAATACGGCCTGATCTTCGCGTTCCTCACGGCGGCCCTCATCTCCATGACAAACATCTGCACCTCGATATACGGCCAGCCCATGACCTCGCCCAACAAAAACAGCGCAAACCCCTCGAGGCTCTCCTCGAGAAACGCCAGATTATACCTCCCAATCATCTTCATCCTGGCATCGCTGCTCCAGCCGCCCGACGGCACCTGGTACTGCCTCTCCACCACATCCACAAACCCAGCCTGGGCCATCAGCGCGCGCATGCGGCTGTCCATGCCGATGCGCAGCGTCTTGCCGAGGCGGTCGGTGGCCTCGAAGAAGACGCTGGCCCAGCGCTTGAAGATGTGGTCCGGGTCGTCGCGCACGGCCGGCGTGTCGCTGTGCAGCGTGATGGTGAACTCGAGGTCCTCGAGCCACCCGCCGGGCCGCAGCGCGCGGAACGCCTGGCTGTACAGCTTGCCCCAGTCGTCGATGCTGCCGTACAACGCGCGGATGTGCACGAAGTCGAAGGTGCCCGGAGAAAAGGTCCATTCGAGCTGCGCGTCGTCGATCTGGAACGAGCAGTTGGGCGGCAGCCACCCGGGTTGGATGGGCGAGATGTCCGTGCCGATGACTTGGGCCGTGGGGTACGTGTCGGCCATGTCGATGGCCCAGATGCCGGTGCCCGTGCCGACGTCCAGGACCCGGTGCAGCGGCTCCGTGATGGGCGCTGAGAACAGCCGGTCGCCGATCAGCATGGTCAGGAAGTGGTGCGCGATGTCGAGTCCCGCGTTTTGCCGCTCGTCGTTGGGGCCCCAGTACTCGGTCGTCTTGGAGTTTTGGAACGTGCGCCCGTGGATGTGCCGGTAGTCGAAGATGCTCTCGGCCAGCGACGCCGTCGAGCCGCTGGGGCCAAGAACCAATCGGTCAGGATAAACACGGAGGGGGTGCAAGAGATAAGATGTAATGAGTGCCATGTAACAGGGCAGCGTGATTGATGCAAAGGTCATAATTGGCATGCGACTCACCTCTCGTCGTCATCATCGACGCCCGAGTCGGCATCCTCCTCATCGTCCTGGCGGCGGTGGCAGCGAAGTCAGTCAGGGTCAGATAGATATTACCCAGGTGTCAAAAGTAGGAAATTGAAGAACAGGGCCAAGTAAAAAAGAGCCGCTCATACAAACGGGATCTGCGTGTTAGTCGGCCCGTCAGCCGCGTCGTGTTGTTGTTGACCCGCTAGAGAGGGCATATCCGGAACGTCGGCACCGCCTGGACTGGGGTTGGTGCTGTCGGATGAGGGCACGGCAGCAGCGGCGATCGGCGAGGTGCCCTCGGGGCTCTTGCTCTTCCCTTTCTTGCTCCTTGGGGAGCTCTGGTTGGACGGCATGGTCTGTCTCGGTCTAGCAGCCAGTCCTAGGCCCGGCGTCTGTTCCGTGTCGTTGACAACCTTGGAAGGGGAATCCGCTTTGTGGTTTGTGGTTGGGGTGCTCGGTGGCCGGTGCCCCAGGTGCAGCGGAAAATCGATGAGGATCGACTAGGGCGAGACAGCGCAGAAACCGGGCTCGTCCTTCCTCTCCCTGGTCGCTAATGCTACCCCGCAGGAGCCCGTCCCCTATCTCAGCCAATGCCCATGTCGTTGCCCATGTCTGCGCCTAACTGCATCAGGTAGCTTTCAAACTCGCGTATCGGAGCACTTCGTCTGGTTGGTTTTTATATTTTCTTTTTTCTTCCTCTTTATTAAATTATCCCTCCCCCCACGCGCACCCCTGGCTGCCCAATGTGCACGGTTCTTTTGTTTCTGTGTGCCCTTGCGCTTCTTGTCCCGTGTTGACCGCTGGTTTCTCGACATCAGCACATGATGCAATGAGCCAAAGACAAAACGACAGCAGAAGGCTCAACAGTGGACATATCATGGTGGAAGCATTCGGTAGAGGCAACGGGGCTGGACAGATGTCTGTTGGTGACATGTCGCGCGGGCGATATTACCTGTCTCGCCGTGGATGAGACAATCCAGTGCAGGTAACAAACTGAGAGGCAATGCCAAGCTTTGAGCTGACTGTGACAGCTTTTTGAGGAGTTGCAGCATCATTGTTTGCATTTCAGGCTTGGTTCAGGGGAACTCATTCGGAAGGTCAAATCCCCTTTCACTTCAGACAGCCCGTGGCACTGTCGGGCCGGGAATTGGAAAGGGGTCTCCTTGTCAACCCGCTTAGTTTTGTCGTTCCCATCCATTTCTCTCAGCGTTGCTAGCTGTTCACACCAGCCAAGTTCATGCCCAACACTGGGAATTGTCCAGCGGCAAGCACACCGAGATGTCTTGTTGTTTCCAGCTCTTATAAACCTTATTTCTCTTTCTCTTTAGAATGCTTCATCTTTGGCCAAGATAATCGACAGAAAGACGACTCTGTTGGAGATGGTCTCCAGCTTTGGTATTTGAGGCACTTGACCTCCTCCTTCCTTGAGTCCCTCCCTCTTTCCCTCTCCTCCTTCTCAAGCTCTCTCTGCCGCATGCCCTGGAGATGCCTCCCAAACGGCCCAGGACATCCGGCCCGGGGGCCACGGCAAAGCCCGCGGGCTCGCCGAACCCCATGCGCAAAGCAAACCGTAAGGCTGTCAAATTCGCACTCCCGCCAAGCCCGCTCGTCGAGCTTCCCACCGAGATCCTCAACTTCATCTGTGATGCTGTCAGCGAGAATGCCTCTGAAGGAGAGCGGTTCCCCGACCACCTGCAAGACCTGGTGCACCTGGCACGCACCTGCAAGCGCATGCAGAGTGTCACCCAGCACATCCTCTACCGCAACATCGTTTCAGGCTGCACCAAGGATGACAGGCCTCGTCGCATCAACCTCCCCGATCTGGTAAGCTCCTCACTGATACAAATTTTCAGCCTGGATGAACTGACCTCTGATGGCATGCAGATCCGCACGCTCTGAAAGAACCGCGACCTCGGCCCCATGATCCGCCACATCGACTTGGATCCCTTCGAAGGCATTGGAAAACTCATCGATAAAGGAAAGCAGCTCACCATGGATGACGAGATGGTGTACGGCAGCTGCACCTGGAGCAGGTGGCACATCGCGCGCGCCATGAGCCGGGCTCTCGGCACCGTCGGACTCAACCTTTACATTCCCGGCTCGATGGGCCCCTGGTGCCGCACCAGCGCGATTCCTTTCCTTCTCCTGCTAGCTATGGCCCCAAAAGCAACATCGGTCAAGCTTCGCATCTCGGACGACTGGGGCCTCAACGGTCTCCCACTATTCCGGAGAGACGAGCCGCACAAACCTACGCTCGACTTTCCCAACCTCATGCACCTCCACCTGGACTTCGAACGCATCCACATCGCATCCTCCGTCGTCCCGACCGCCTCCCTCTCCGCCCTCCTCACCGCGGCCCCCAACCTCACCACTCTCACCCTGCGCGAATTCCCGCCTCTCACCAACCTCCCCGACCTCCCGGCGGCCCTCACCTCCCTCATCCTAATCGACACCCACCTCCCCGACGCCGCCCTCCAAAAGCTCCCCACCACCTCGCCCTCCCTCCGCCGCCTATGCGCCTACTCCTACACCAACTCCCTCGGCGACCCGGACGACCAAGAACACCTCTCCGCCAACCGCATCACGCACCTCTCCCTGACCCCTCTCGCCTCCTCCCTACACACGCTCGCGCTGTGCAGCACCGTGCTCTCCGACGCGCCCGTCGCCGCGCTCGGCCGCTTCTCAGCCCTCAAGGTCCTCGCCATCCGCTACGCCTTCGTCGGCGCCGCCGGCGCGCCCGACAAGAACCTGTACCTGCTCGAGGACGCCGTCGGCAGCTGCTGCCCCGGCCTGCGCGCGGTGTTGGTCACGGGCGCGTTCCGCGCGAGCAAGGCTGGTGTGGTGCGGTTTGGGATGGCGGTCAAGGATGGGAAGTTTGTGGGGTTGAGGAGGGTGATGTTGGTGTGTCGCGGCGAGTTTTGGGATAAGTTGAAGAGGAGGGTGACGGCGGGCGTGGAGAGGATGTTTGAGCAGGGAGGGGTCGAGTTGGTGCTCAAGGTTCATGAGTTTGCGGGCACGGCGGCGTTGGTGGAGGAGTTGGAGGAGGGGTTGGTTTGAGGGCTTGGAGAGGATGTGATGATGCTGGGGAGAGCGAGACTGCCTGGGCAGTGAGATGCCACGGGATTACCTTACCTACCTCGGTACCTTAGACTGGTAATTTATTAGAGAAAGGAAGGCAAAGCAAAGCAGGCAATTTGGTACACCCATCTCTCTAAAGTTCTGTCCACTGCCGACTGGTAGGGTTTCAAGTAGTTCGGAGGTAAACTAACTCTCTCTTCGTCCACTCTATCTTTCTTTTTTTTCCTTTTTTTCCTTTTTCCCCTCTTTTTCCTTTTTTTCCTTTTTCCCCTCTTTTTCCTTTTTGTTTTTTTCCCTCCTCTTTTCCTCTTTTGTTTTTCCCCCCTCTTTTTCTCTTTTGCTTTTTCTTTTCCTCTCTTCTTTCTTTCCCTTTTTTTTTGTCTTGTTATCTTCGTGTACGAGAGAGAAAAGGGGAGAGGGAAAAAGCATTTTCATGTCAATCGCACGACGAAACTTTTGACGTCTGCCTGTATCATCCCTCAAAGGGACATTCTGCTGCACTTTGGCATAGGGCACCTCATTCTGCCTGGGTGAGGCGTACTTAACACGTCTGGGCACATCTTCTAGGTGGCAATGCATTGCGTCCAATGCACCTTGCATTGCTTCCAATGCATAGTTAGTTACCTAATTGAGGTCCGTGATTATGACTCGCAACAAAAGAAATAGACGCACGCCTTGACGCGACAACAATCCCAAACTCGCAATCCCAAACTCGCAATCCCAAACTCGCAATCCCAAACCCGGTCCAAATTACCTACCTAACTCAGTACTTCATCCTTCCCTTTTCTCCACTCCGTCCACAACAAATCATCCGCGTCAAGACTATCACCATGTCGCATCTCCCTTCTCAGTCGAAAAGCCCCGAGCCACTCCCCAATGTGCCCGGCCCCAAGCTTAAGCCGTTCACTCGCACCGCCCGCGCCACCATCAAATTTGTAGAAGAGATCGGCGACCCGTAGAGCAATGCGGACGGCCATGTGTGGAAAGTGGAAATCGGGCGCCAGAAGGAGGTCTACGCACTCAAGATGGTAAGAAATCCTGCCGCTGTTTGTTGACAGAAACTTAGGTACTCAGACCTCGGTTTTGGCAGTTCAAGTTCATTCCTACCGAGTATCTGATCAGCGATTTTGCCCTTCTCGACCGCGAATTCGCCTCCCCCCAGTTCTACAGCGACTACTTCGACCCGTTCAGCTTGTGAGTGTCGCGTGTACGGGCGACTGCAGCAGGAAGGCCGCGAGGATCTCGCCGTCCGCGCCCACGGATATCTGCTCCTCACGCCGAGCAAGCCGCCGAGATTGAGAAGCGAGCCTCTGGGCCCGAGCACACCCAGGGGGATGAGGAGTACGACTTTTGGGGCCGCGACGACGCCGAGAACCGCCGCCGCCCCATCCACGCCATCGTCAAAGACCTCGTCGGCCCCGATGCAAAACCCTTCGCCGATGATCACGTGCCCCAGATGTGGAAGGACCTGAAAGACCTCCACAAGCTGGGTATCCTCGTCCGCGACATCAAGGTCTTCAACTATCTGGACGGCAAGCTCGTCGATTTCAGCCGCGCCTGGACAACACCGCATCCCTCCTATTATGAGTCTGACCTGGACCCGTCGCTGGTGAGAAGTGAACTGGACAGCGACGCGTCAAAGCTTGACTGGGAAATGTTTGAATGGGACTATAACTTGGGGGACAGGAGCAAACTCGATTACCATGAGTCTGATCTGCGTCTCTATGACTGGCTGAAGTGGGAGAAGGATCCGGATTCTGCTGAGGCGTTTATGCAGCACAAGATCTGGGAGGACGAGAGTGAGGATGAGGATGAGGAGATTGTTATTGTCTCTTTTTCTTGATAGAAAAGAAGCATGAAAACAAACACAGGTTTCTAGGGGGTCTTCTCCTAGTGGTCTCTCCCTTTTCCCTGAAAAGAATAAGCAATAATGTCACACTGGATTGAGGCAATGGAAAAGAAGGTTCTGAAGTGATTGGGTGCGAAGAAGTCATTGCAAAGTGCGTTATTCTATCTACGTAAGGAAAAGTGCTGAAGAGCAGCTTAAAATACAGTTTTGGAATGCTCTGCTGTGCGGTGGAGCTGCTGGGTCACGTGACCAAGCCGCCCCTGCGGCTGAGTGGCGCAGGGCCAAGGACGAAAGGTGCATGCGCGCCTTTCAGCAGCCTTCTGAGGCGCTTTGCCCAATTGAAGGGCACTCTGAAGCGCCTGACCCAATTGCAGGCACTGCGCCTGCAACAAATAATTAATGACATGGAACTCGGCACAAGTGACGGCTAGGCTCCTGTCCGTCCCGCACTGAGCAACCAATCAACGAGCTCCAACGGAAGCCAACCAACAAACCAACCAACAAACCAACCACTGCAAATTGCAACCAGCCCCCTCCTCGCACGACTCCGCGACCAGAAACTGCAACGCATCTGCCCATGTCCCATCCATGCCTTCCCGAGCCGCTGCCTCTGGTGCCGGGCCCCAGGCTTGGGCCCTTCACCCCCACTGCTCATGCTGCCATCGAGTTTATCGAGGAGCTTGGCAATCCTGGACAAGACAAAGATGGTCGAGTATGGAAGGTGAGGATCGACGGCAAGCCTCGAGAATACGCGCTCAAGATGGTAAGCAGGTCTCGCGGGCGCCCCGCGCGCCGAAAGTCCCCAAGTACTTGCATAGATAATTATACTCACCTCAGGTCTTTCTTCTCTAATTACCAGTTCGACTTCAACCCAACCAAATTTCTGAGGGAGGGTATCTCCCCCGGCTTGGTCGGCCGGCTTGCGTTGCCCCAGCTTTACACCGACTACTTCGACCCCTTCAGCTGCGAGTGCCGGGCCTACGGACGCCTGAAGCAAGAAGGCCGCGAAGACCTCGCCGTCCGCGCTCACGGCTACCTGCTCCTCACGCCCCAGCAAGAAGCCGAAATCGACAGAAGGGCGAGCAACGCCAAGTACCCATCCGTCGACTACAGAACTACACTGGACGGCCAAAATATGTGGAGTAGGTGCGAGGAGCACCGTGACCTCCCCGTCCGCGCCATCGTCAAGACCCTCGTGAGCCCCGAAGACCCCTTCACCACCGATCACGTTTCACAGATGTGGCAGGACCTGGAAGACCTCCACCGCCTGGGCATCCTCGTCCGTGACATCACCGTCTTCAACTACATCGGCGGCAAGCTGGTCGACTTCAGCCGCGCGCTGACCACGCCGCACCCCTTCCCGGGCGCCATGTCCAGGTCGACCGTCGACAGGCTGCTGGGGAGAGAGCCGGATCGCCTGCACGCCGCGTTTGTCGACTGGGGCATGTCGCGGGACTGGGACTGGGATGTCATCCCCGAAGACATGCTGAAGTGCGTCATGGGCGAGGGAGACGCCGACACCCAGGGCGGGCCCTATGGAGCGGACCCCCGACAGTACGACTGGCGCAAGTGGGAGAAGGATCCTGCTGCTGAGACAGCCTGAAGCTGGTATTGATGATAACCAAGGGATAGTGGAGTGAATGACAATGGGAGCAAGAGGAAGATGATGGGGCTGAAAAGGAAGTGGCTTGTGGAAGGACAGGTGGTGTCACTGTTACTGTTATTTCTAGCCAAGGTGCAACAATGACTTTTGGGTGGTTGGTGATGATATGAACAGAGAAGACCCTTGCCGTTGGTTGCCCGGCCAGCTCAGAAAAGAACAAAATAAAACTGCCCCTCGCAGCTCTCCGTCCACTGGCCCTGCTGTGGGTCAAAGTACTTGAGCAGCCTCATCGCCGCCCCCGGCAACATGGGCCCGTTGACCGGGCCCAGCGCCCAGTTGCACGCGTGCGACTCTTGGCCGCGCGACGCGTAGCCGACGCCCGAGAGGAGCGTCACGTTCTGTGGATTTGTCAGACGGATAGGGGAGGGAGGAAAAGGAGTGCGCGTACGGCGACGTTCTGGTCGATGTAGTCACCGTATTTGGCGACGGCGGACTTGTACGTGAGGGTGAGGGCATCGTCTTGGTGATGGGGTCAGTCTCAGCCTTTTGGTGAGGCCGTGGAGGGAAGGGACTGACAGTCAAACACGCTGGGACGGCAAGACCCGATGTTGGCGTTGGTTCGAATCTTCTCGTAGAGTTCGGTCGGGAGGGTCAGATACTTCTTTTCCTGCGGGGACGTGTACGAGACAATGCAGGCACCCGGTTTCAGGGCCATCGTCTTGATGTGCCCGTCCAGCTCGTCCGGCATGAAGCTGTACTGCTCAAAGTCCCAGATCTGGTTGGTGTTGCCCGGCTGGCTGGTCCAACCGTTGACCGGATTTCTGGGTTGAAAGGACATTATTATCATGGAGGGGAGTTGCTGCGATATGGTGACCGACGTACCCGTTGCCTTTACCCCCGTTCATGAGGTCGACAACTAGGCCGGCTTGGGAATGGATTATTCTTGATTCGTCCCATAATGTGTCAGCAGTAATTATGGCGCAGAGACGCAGATTGTTAGATGTTGTTGACTCACCTCCAACCTCCTTCCTTGAGGCCGGCCGACTCAAGGAACCAAACTTGGCTGGGTTTGCATTGAGTTTCAGAAGGCGCTCCGCAGCCTTGAAGCTTAGTCCCGGGGTTAGTTCCACAACCATCCAGGTCAAGATAAGCTAACATTGGGTTTGGTGTCAGCGCTCCGTGAGTTGGGGCCGAGTCGTAAGTCAACTTACTGCCGGCTCTGAGGTTCTGCAGCGTCCACGCCTCCTTGCCGGCGCGGGTGTCCTTATTCACCAGCCAGATCTGGTTGAAGTATGCCTCCCAGTCATTGACGTCGTTCCAGCCCTGCGCTTGGGTGCCGTCGGCCTTGTTCCCTGGGTTGCGCGAGCAGCCCTCTTAGCATCAGGCCAGCTAAAATAAAGGAGCAGGTAGTTGGATCCGGTACCTTGCGAGAGCTCCAGCAGAAGGTTAGGAGCTGTCCGGCTCCGGATGCGATAGATGTGTCCTTGCTTGATGATGTCGACCCCCATGTTGGACAGTCACTAGTATTACATAGATCTTAGGTTTCCGTGCAAAGAATCATGCTTGTCGTCAGATTAGCCGTGATAATAAACAGCACCCATGCATTTCCCTTCTCCGCGCCTGATCAGTGTCGAGCTCGGAGGGGCGGGAGTCGGACAACCATGTCGCCTTCAACGCTATCTCTGCTCCATATTCTGTCGTATGTGTTGCGCTCTGATGCTGTAAGTGAGGGGCTGCATGACCTCAACGATCAAAATTAGGGGTCCTTTCCGCGGAGGAACCATTTCGGCCACGTGTTGGCGGCTCCCAGAGAAGCCTCACGGAGTTGCGCTCCGGGCCCTTCGAGGGAGATCCCGGCAAGGATTGCATCTACATCGTGAGATCTTCATCTGATGTTTCGAAGCCGAGTCCGGCCCTCGAGTCCAGGAAATCTGGATCTTTGTGGAGTCGAGGGAGGCTTATTGCCTATCGGGGAGGCAGATTTGATTGAATGAGGTGAGTGATCACGACACCATTATTATAATCCCAAGCCGTCTGCCCGTCGAAGACACTAATAGCTCAAGCGCATTCACTCGTGACACATAATACCCGACCGTGACATTATCTCCATTGGTACCATTACCATTTCCACAATGGCCGAAGCCGCCGTCAACCCGAGCCACACCGCTGGCGGCCTTCCCCGCGCGGGCATCGAGGTGGAGATGGCGGATGAGGTCAACCCGGTGCCGACCTTCTCCAGCAATGGCGAGCCGCTCTGGACCCAGGGGATGTGCTCCTGCATCTGCGTGGCAACCTTTGACCACGAGAAACTCACGCGCAAGCGGTCGCTGACGCACCTGCGGGGCGAGGGGCGGCCGTCCTTCTTCACGGCGCTGGCGGCCGAGATCTCGCCGCACACCACTGTCATCGTTGGGAGCGGGAAGACCAATGGCAAATGGTGGTTCGAGAGCGTGATCGTGGCCGACATCCGCGCCATGTTGGAGCTGGCAATGCGCGATGCCAAAAAGCCGACGGACAACCTGCAGTGGCTCTCGCTGTGGACCGAGAATGACCATCAGAATGGTCTATTAGAGGGGAGCTTTGTGATCCAGGGTAATGGAGAGTACGGACGCATCAAGCTATAATTGTAGGTAGTCAAAGAAATGCATTTACATTCTGTCTCTTAATTATGTCTCCAAGTTCTCGAACTGGGCCAGCTTGGCAGAAATCTGGGCACAGCGGTCCTGCAGCTCCTTGGGCATCCCCTCGCCGCCGTACTGGCTGCTCAGCTGGTCCATGATAGGCTTCGCGCCCGTGGCAGTCGGAGCATCCATGACCAACGCCTCCAGGACGTCCAGAATCCCCGCCACAAAGTCCTTCTTGGAGATGGCTAGGTCCGCCGTCGCCACAGCTGCGTTGCTGAGCCCGCTCGCCCGTTCCACCGCCGCCGTGGTCGTCTTCTCGGTGGCGATGACGGCGGCCTCCATCGTGTCGATCCGCTGAATGGCGGCATTGGCGAGCGCGGCGAGCGCGGGGAGCTGCACGGCGGCAAGCCCTTGTTCCCGGTCGCGGGCAGCCAGAGTTTGGCGCTTGGTCTGGAGTTGGTTCAGGTTGTTGTGCGACGCGGCCAGCGCGTTGCGGGCCCCGTCAACGGCGTCCCGGGCCTTGTTGACTGAGTCTCTCAGGGGGCCGACTGCGGCAGCGCCTTTTTTGTGTTGAATCGCGGCGATGAGCCCCCAGATGGGGACCAGGATGCTGACCTGTGCCATCAAGTCAGCCCAGGACCATTCGATGCGTGACTTGGCTGGACTCGCTCACGCCAACATCAGAGGCATTGTTGGCGGCCTCGGCCTCGGCCAGCTTTTTGGAAAGGGCTGCAAGTGACTCGGCTTGGTTGCCGAATGCCTGTCGTTGCTTTTGGACCTCGTCGTTTAGAGTGCTGATTTGTCCGTCGAGAGTGGCGATGTCGGTCTGCACTGCCTTGGTGGCCTGGTCGATGCTGTCCGACAGGGGTTGGATCTGTGTCTGGCGGAGTTCAACGGCCTACGGGCACGGTAACGGAAATTAGGATGACACTCCTTGTCGGTTGTCTTCTCCGAGTAAGTAGGTAGCTGACCTTTGCGTGGTCATCACCAACTTTCGCCAGCGCCTTGACCGCCAAGTCGTGGACAGCGCCGCACTGGCTGGTGAGGGTCTTGAGAAGATCCGTCTCAGGCTTGGGCCCTACGTCAGGTGGCCGGTGATCAAAGTCGCCCCTGATGACGGAGGCCAACTGGGCCAGGGTGCGGAGGGCATCCTGCAGTTGCGACGATAGCGTGGCGGTTGCTTGGGTGGCATCGTCAGTCACCTGTGTTTGGATCTGGTCAATCTCATTGCGGATGGTATCCAGACGTGTCTGGAACGCGGAAGTATCAGTGTCGGAAGTCATGATGAGGTTTGCGTGACCCAGGATAGTTCCGTGGCCCCTTGCTCGCCCAATTATGGATGTAATTATTATCGAGAATGTGCCGCGGAGTATGCTTTGAACATGACTATCGAGGACCCAGAATTCCATCTGATTGTGCCATGGTGGATCCAAAAGAAACCAAGGGGTCATGGGCATGATGACATGAAAGAATCGTGCTTCGGACACCAGCTCCGAACCAGGGAGCCTGGTTAGCGGTATGGCAACACATCCCTCAAGTTGCAAGTCATTAAGACCCCTACTAGTAATAGTGAACAAAAACTCGAATCTTGAGAATCGCCAGGAAGCTTTCTGCGCCGCAATCGTCAGCTGGCCCCTGACAGCTCCAGCAACATGGCCGACGACTCTAGCCAACTGCAGGCGGCCATCAAGGCCGACTACGACCATGACAGCCGTGCCGATGTAACCGACAGGGTGGTCGAAGAAATGAAATCCTCGATTGCTTTCCAATACAGTTGGGAGGATCTTCTGCAAGCAGGACCCGTGGCTCTGACGTGTCTCGGGTCTTGTTTCATTGCAACAGCCTCCAACACGTCCCGATCCCTCACCCTCGATCCGCCCAAAGGTGGTTTTCAGTTTCTCAAGTAGGTTGTGTGGTCAATTGGTATGGATGCCCGCTGCTGACGACGGGCGTTGCAGGCAGTCTTCGTTGGATGCCAACCTCATTGACAGCATCGATCTGGGCCGGACGGCGTTCCTCACGGCCGAGCAGAACATGGGTTTCGTCAAAGATGCCTCAACAAAAATAGACAACAAGGTAAGCCAGCGCTCGTCTTTGAGAAGGTCACGGCTGAGCTGAGCTCCTATCTAGGTGGCAGACGTCATGAACACTCTGATGGGTTCGCCATGATCCGTTCCCCTCAATGAATCAGAGACTGACAGCGAACCAGACCCCCAAACGGCCAAGACACAGCTGATGCCGCAGCTGAACGCCATCAAGGCGGGGGCCGATGACTGCTACCAGAAGGCAAAGGAAGTCGACAGTGACTTTGACAAGTGGCTCCAACATGCCATGGAGCTTCATGCGGCGTGCGTGCAGACGCAGTCCTCGACCGACGAGCAAATCTACGAGACGCAGCTCAACATGGCGGTGGCCCAAAACCGATTCTCGGCCGCCCAGGACTCGGTCAAGTTCGCAAAGGACACGGCCGACAAGTTTGGCAAGCAGGTGGATCTGGCCTCCGAGGCGTACAAAAAGGCATCGGATGAGTTTCCGAGCGGCTGGGACATCTTGGGCCAGCAGGTCGTTGGCGCCCTCGCCGACAGCATGACCACCGCCCTGGGCCAGCTTGTCACCGCGTTTGCCAACAATCTCAACCCGACGGCTCAAGCAGAGAGCGGCATAGAAGCCTTCAGTGACCTTATCCAGTGAGCTGTCTCTCCAAGTCGGTTTCTTGAACAGATCACTGACCAAGTCCACAGCGGCGGGAAGAACGCACCCGCTGGCGGTGCTTCGGCGCAGCCTCCTCCGCCTGCGCCGCCGCCGGCCAAGCAGAGCACGGCGCCGCCATATAGCACCGACCCGGCGTATGCCGAGATCAAAACCGACGTTCCATACTTCAGTCTCATCAACGCGGTCCTCACCAAGAGCAAGGATGGAGGCGTGGACTGGGACATGGCGTCGGGCACGGACGGCGCGTCAGGAAAGAGCGCCTATGTCGCCCTGGCAATGCTTAAGGACGCTCAAGCCAGGTTCCAGCAGGTTGCCACGAGTGACGAGCCCAGCAATACCTTGAACGGGGCGCTTAATGCCGCCATTACGGTGCGTACCCGGACGGAGAGTGCAAAAAGGGGTACATAACTGACAGTGTTTTAGGTCGCCACTGCAATCCAAGGTGAGGTTGACAAGTCGACCGACACGGCCCACAAGTTCCCCGACGCGGCGTCCGATGTGGTGAAAGGATGGCAGAAGTCCTTCTCCGAGGCATACACCAACGCCAACAAGCTTGCCGCTGTGGCCGGCAACCTCCCCGGCGCTGCACGCGTTAGTTTACGTCCCTAATAACTCTCACATCAACTCTCTTAAGCCGGCTGACTCCTCCCCTACCCTAGGCGCCCGTGATGTCCAACAACACCGAAGACCCGTCCGTGACCATCTCCAAGACTGACGCCAAGTCGGCCCAAGCCCAAGCGGAGCTCGACGCGGCCAAGAACCGCATGGCGACGACCCAACAGCACCTGATGGCCACGCAGCAGCTCTACCAACAAGCCTCCCAGCAGCTCATCGACCAGCAAGGCAAGCTGGGCGAGATCCAGGCGGACGTGGCGCGGCTGGGGCAGACCAAAGTCGGGCTGGAGGAGATCAAGGCGATCCTGATCCAGTGCAT
>FTCU01000471.1_pt1 | contig 15026 bp, 13 predicted proteins | sample 1639521 | NCBI WGS metagenome assembly FTCU01 (sample SAMEA3914864, study PRJEB12502) | metagenome | biome: forest; material: soil | place: USA | collected 2012-03-12 | depth 0.3 m
GGCCCAAGCCGTGTGCACAGATGGCGGGTGGGCCTGATGATCAACCGCCAACCCCGCTGCGGCTTAGGTGCAACGCTGGCGGCAGCAGTCGAGCTTCTTACCTGGTTCGGCTGCAGCCAATTCATGGAACACCTCCTGGACCAACCTGCATTCTGTGTTCGCTTCCCATTTTTTCCCTTGGCGTGACATTCTCAGAGCGCCACCATCCGCCCAGACCAGGTCCTTGGGCCACACGGGCGACCATCCCGTCCCGTTGGCCTTGCCCATCGTTTTTGGTCGACAACCTGGTTTCGCATGGTCGCCCGGCCGCGGGGTGGCTGCAATCGCTGGCGGGGAGGCTGACTGTTTGGCTAGTTGGATTCAGTGGCTGGCCGTCGATCGTCGATGGTTCATCGTGGCCGCCCTGCTCGAACCTGGTCGTCGCCCTCCGCTAAGCTGCGCCGCTGGCGTGTCTGTCTGGAAAGAAAGGCTGGCCAAGCGAGCGAGTGTCAGGATTGGGCCAAGAGACCGGGTAAACTGACCGTTTGCAACCCCATTGGTGTGACCGCGAGTCTCTCAAGCGTCGAGCTAGTGCGAAAGGAGCGTAGAGACGCTGCAGCATCCCAACGTGGGACTGCATCGGCAGGACCCCGACATGGACGACATGGATACCGTGCCGCGGCCCATCACCATGTCCCGCTGGGACAGCCCAAGTAGCAAGCGCAAAGACAGAAGGCCAATAAAAGCATAATCCTCTAGCTCGAGACGTTCGTTCCGATATCCGAGCGCGCAGACAGTCCGGCTGCAAATCCGGGGAGCCGCCCACTCCTTGGACGTCCCCGCTGAGTACCTGCTGGGGGTCGCTGCAAGAATTCTGTGGTAGCGCGTCGGTTAATACACAGTAAGTGACATCCTCTTATCACCGCAACCCTGCCTCGCTGCCGCACTACCCGATCCAAGAGGGTCCGTGGTGGGTTGTTGGGCTTGACGACTCCCGGGCTCGGTATATCATGGTGCCATCCTTCCGCAGATAGCTCCCGTCGTGGGCCCGTCAACTTTGCGTCTTGTTTCTCCACCACCAAGTCCAACATCACAGCTGACAGCCCTGAGCGCCTCGGCCTCGACAATGTCGGACGCCACGACGGAACTGGACCCCGCTCTCTACGAGTCGCGGGCTGGGGTCCCCATCGCCGTCGTCGTCACTTCCCTCACAGTTTCCCTCGTGGCTGTCGCCATGCGGACATATGCCCGTGCTGTCATGATCCGCCAGTTTGGCGCCGACGATTGGGCTGCCATCCTTGCTGTCGTCCTCGCCATGGGGAGTGGGATCATGGTTGCTTCGAGTACGTTGCTGTCTTGGACAACCTGCCGGCATCGAGCCCCCAACTGACAACTCCCTCCAGACACACTCTACGGTCAAGGCCGGCATCTGGCTGTGGTGGACCCAGCGCTTCTACCATACTACTTCAGAGTACGACCCGGCTACTCCGAGATATCCTCCCTTTTGGCGGGGGCTGACAGTGGCTTTCCAGACCTTCTACATCTCGATTGTTCTCTACAACGCCTCGTTGACCGCAACAAAGATCACCTTCCTTCTCCAATACTACCGCATCTTGGGGACAGGTCAGATGCGAAAGGTCATCATCATTGCCTTTGTGTTCGTCGGTCTCTGGTCGATATCACAACTCCTCGTCGTCATCTTCACCTGCACGCCCATTCACAAGTTCTGGCTCTCCGACACACCGGGCACCTGCATTCCCAACCTGCCATTCTGGTACATCAACGCGGCGGGGAACATCGTCACGGATGTCACCGTTTTCGTGTTGCCGTTGCCGGCCCTTGGCCGTCTCAAGCTCCGCAAGGGACAAAAGATTGGCCTCATTTTTGTCTTCTGCCTCGGTTTCTTTGTGAGTCTTGCCTCTTTTATGGCGTACTTTATGCTTTCGTGGCGGCGCCTGGACTTGCTGCTGACACGTAGCCCTGATCAGACATGCGCCATCTCGGTCATCCGCATCCAATACCTCAAGCTCAGCAACGACGTCACTTGGGACAATGTGGCCTCGGCGTGCTGGTCCATCGGCGAGCTCGGCTCGGGCATCACCTGCGCCTGCCTCCCCACCCTCCGCCCCTTCTTCTCCGGCTGGCTGCCAGGCATGCGGTCGCAGGGCGGGCCGAGCGACAACAAGTACTACAAGCACTCGGCGTCCGGGCGTGACGTCTCCAACGCGAGCCGCCTCAAGAGCACCGACGAGAATGGCAGCAGCAGGGGCATTATCTATCCGGAGGACTTGGAGCTGCAGAGCGACGACGGGTCCGACAAGGGGATCCGCGTGGCGGTAGACAGGCACGGGGGCGCACTGGCCGGCTCCAGCGCCCCGAGGAACGGGAGGATGGACAGGCTCAGGCTCGGGCTGAAGCCCACGGTGCACACCGAGATCAAGGTCGGGTCGCCGGGGCCCAAGCCGTCGTCGTGGCAGTCTGTCGACAGGGGGATTGAAGTCAAGAGGGACTTTACCATGACTACTGGTCAGTAAAGCAGGCAGCGCGGCTGTGAGGTCGTGAGTGCATGGGCGGTTTGGCGCTTTGGGTACGGACGGATACAGGCAGTTATTTTCGGGCGTTTGATGTATTGATACCATGTGACATGAAGAAAATCGGAGCTCGAGATGTTGATCCTACCATCGATGTTGTTGATGTTCACGGTTGTCACCGTTGTCTCGCTGGGGCTTGGGGTTGGTATAGTTCGAGCCTGTAGAACGTCGTTGAACTTCTGGAGAGGTACATCCCTACCTACCTATACAGGGAAGTTGGTTCTGAGCTACAAACTGTGGAGAGCTCGTGGGTCCTTACCTGCTGGCTGGTTGTCCGGCGTTGAGGTATCCATGCTCCGTCCTGGAACCTTCGAGCAGAACGAACAGGAGGTCTTGGCCAGTGCTCAACCCAAAAGCCATCGTGAGTGCAAGCAGGCAGGGCAGAAAATGGTAATGTATTCCGCGTCTCATTAGTGGTGATGGTTTTGGTGGTGTGGAGGAAAAGCCAGTGGTGGGTCGGTTGGAAGTAGGGGCACCCGCAAACAAAAGGTTTATCCTGGACTTGCTGGGTCGGATATTAAATCAGGATCGGAGCCCTTGTTTTCCAGACCGGTTCTTCTCTCTCCGTCAATGGCAATGCCATTTTTTTTTTCGCTCTGTAAACCGCATTTCCCGCAGTCCATCGACAAAGGCACATGTTTCGCGCGCCATTTTCCACGCGAGAATTGGCCGATACTGTCCTGACTCGTCTAGCATGGGGACGAATTCAACAATGGCAAGTCCAGAGTCACGAGCACGCTGGGATGCGATGTTTATACCAGGGTGCTTGCATATCACTTGAAGTGAGTCTCTCTCAGTTCCGAGAGAAACGCAACTGACTTGGACACAGGACAAAAAGTAACACGTTACACCTATTCTCGACGCGGGCACGTTCGAACTCGACACCGTCCAGCATCTTGTGGCCCAAGATACGCCGCATCCTGGCTTGATCCACATTCTCGAACTCCTGATGCCCTCCGCTTCCGTCAACGCCATGTTCAACCAAGCGCCCTCCGAGGCGTTGTTTGCTCCCCCGGTCGCCACCGTTCGAGGCACCTAACGACCTCTTCCTGGACACACCCAGGCGCCCTCGGCCAACAAAGATCTTGCGCGGCCAACAGATCATTCTGTTTGTCTGACACACTTTGGAACCCGTGTGCGCATTGGAAAACGTCTGGGCGAAAGTAGCTGCTCTAATTCCGACGTGGCGGACCCGATAGCAAACTGGCTTGGTCAACACCTTCTAGAGAGCATCAAATCGCAGATTCTCAGGGCGCCGGAGATCATCCTTGGGGCGGAATGGAGTGTTTTGAAAGTCGAGATTTGGTTTGGCAGTACATGACATCCCTGATCCCTTTTCAAGCACACAGGCTGACAAACGAGTTATGGAAGCTTGCAGAAACCGCCTCCCCTTCGACGGCACCTGGACTCCGACGGCTCCCTATGCATCCAAGGCTCACTTGGCGCAACGGCAACCACCTTCGGCGACATACCCGAGTCGTTGCTAGCGCGTTTAACGAACAAGGGGTCGGCACTTCGTCTCTGCAAGGTATTATAAACACTCGTACTCGGAACACCTCATGTCGGCCATCATCGTCGCTAACACGGAAGATCCTCGCAGGTAGCCGAAAACCCTCACCTTCCACCATTCTCTTGAGAGCGGTTTAGCAGAGTTCTTGGTCTTTTTGATGTCGAGAATACGACATGGGTGTTATCAAGCTGAGGATCACCGCGATCCCAAAGCTCAGGCCTTGTTGTGAGTGACTGCGATATTATGGTCAAGGGTTCTCATATTTTCTCAAGCCCATTAGCACTCGATGCTGCATTTCTCCTTGTTTTCAGAGGACCTGCGGCGCCAGGCACCGGGTAGTTGGCGAGAATCGGTGGTGGTTCCTCGCGTCGGCGGCGAATGGCTGGCATTCCGGAGCGCGGTGCGAAACCTATCCCAATTCGTCCTCCGTTCCGCTCGATTGTCCTGCCAAGAGACGGGGGAAGGGAGATTCGTCAATTCCCCACGAATGCGGCTGTGTGTTCTGAGGCTCCCGCGGCGCGACGAGCCGGACTGCGGCAGTCGGAGCATTTCCCTCCGACATTAGGACCACAAACCCCACCGACCAGCAAGCACAGCAACGTCGTTTCCGGTATTCTCGGTATCGGTGATGCGATGTTCTGCCCCGTTTGCGATGCCGTGATGCGTGTTACTTAAATGCCCGGCAGCAGCCCGTCCCGTCCCGTCCCTCTTTTCCATGTGGGCAGGGAACCAACGTGAAGGTATCCCCAGGCCATTGGATTGATCAACATCCATCCACCACGATGGGACGATCTCTGAAGCACCTCGTCTGCGGCATCGTCGCCTTGGCGGCGGGTGCCAACGCGGCCCCGTACTGCCCCGCCAAGTACACCACGACGTCCTCCTCCACGTCGGTCAAGGCGACTAGCACCTCTACCACCTCTCGCGCGTCTTCGACCTCGACTTCCACCTCGTCAGCCCCGGCCTCAACCTCCTCCTCCGCGTCGGACAATGTTGCTCGGACTTTTGAGGCCGAGGCTGCGATCCTGTCCGGAACGACGATCGACACGGCCCAGAGCGGCTTCACTGGTGAGAGAGCCTGCGACGCGATACCGCGATGCCGCGCTCCGGGAGGCCTTTTCCTGTGCTAATAAATACTGGTGAATTCCAGGCACTGGTTACGTGACGGGCTTCGACACGGGGACCGACAAGGTCACTTTCACGGTCACCAGCTCCACGACCAGGCTCTACGACCTCACCATCCGCGTTGCCGCCATCTACGGCGACAAGTACGCGTCGATTGTCCTCAACAATGGTGCTACCAGCGAGGTGTTTTTCGCCTCCGGCACGACTTGGGCCAATGTTGCGGCGGGTCAGGTTCTGCTCAACCCGGGCTCCAACACGATTGACATTGTCAACGACTGGGGATGGTACCTCATCGACTCCATCACCGTCACCCCCTCGGCCCCTCGCGCGGCGCACCAGATCAACACGGCGCTCGTCAACGCCAACGCCAACAGCAACGCCAATGCGCTGTACAAGTACCTCCGCTCCATCTACGGCAAGAAGATCCTCTCGGGCCAGCAGGAGCTCTCGTATGCGGACTGGATCAACACCCAGACGGGCAAGACCCCCGCGCTCGTCTCCCTCGACTTCATGGACTACTCACCCTCGCGCGTCGAGCGCGGTACCGTCGGCACGTCGGTGGAGGAGGCCATCACGCACCACAACCGGGGCGGTATCGTCTCGTTCCTGTGGCACTGGAACGCGCCCACCGGTCTCTACGACACCGACGCCCACAAGTGGTGGAGCGGCTTCTACACGGACGCGACCGACTTCAACATCGCCACGGCGCTCAGCGATACGACCAACGCCAACTACACGCTCATCATCCGTGACCTCGACGCCATCGCCGTCCAGCTCAAGCGCCTGCAGACCGCCGGTGTGCCCGTCCTGTTCCGCCCCCTGCACGAGGCCGAGGGCAAGTGGTTCTGGTGGGGCGCCCAGGGCCCCGAGGCCTGCAAGAAGCTGTATGCCCTCATGTACGACCGCTTCACCAACTACCACGGCATCAACAACCTCATCTGGGTCTGGAACTCGCTCGCCGCCGACTGGTACCCCGGCGACGCGACGGTCGATATCCTGAGCGCCGACGTCTATGCCCAGGGCAACGGCGTAAGTGTAGCAACGATTCAATATTGGCGAGAGACAAAGGTGGAAGTTGACTGACCGATTTGTATAGCCCATGTCCACGCAGTATAACCAGCTCATCACCCTGGGCCAGGACAAGAAGATGATCGCCGCCGCCGAGGTCGGCTCCGCGCCGCTTCCCGACCTGCTCCAGGCCTACGAGGCTCACTGGCTGTGGTTCACCGTCTGGGGCGACTCGTACATCAACAACGAGGCCTGGAACTCGATTGCTAACCTCAAGACGGTGAGTGAAATTCTTTCCTTTTGTCCAGAAGACAAAACTGGAGAAATGGGCTGGGGCTGACGCATCTGGCAGATCTACACCAGCGACTACGTCCTTACTCTGGACGAGATCCAGGGCTGGGCTACGGCGGCCTAAATCATCGATCCACGATTTGGGCTTTGTTGAAGGGAGCTTGTAATATACAATATTGCCGCCAACCAGGACGCGGAGCCTGGCTTGGCTTGTGAATACACTCTGCTGGCTCAAGAATGCGATGCCACCCTTTGCTATCCGGGAGTCCGTCCCTCGCGATAGATGTCGGATATTTCGCGCGCTGCATCTTAGATGAACAAACTGCTCCTAGCGAGGGGGTCCTCCAATTCATTTGGGTTCAGGAACAGACCGTACCCCTGCTTGGCACTCAAAAGCTCGGCACCGTTCGGGCAACTTATCCATACAGCCGGGCGGGGAGACGCTGGTGTTTGGGCGACCAAGGCCGGGAATCTCCTCGCGGACCCCCAACCGGATATTGCCTGCCACTCTTTGCTCAGCGTGCACTTGTGCGAGCTGACGACTGGTGACGATGGGATTCTTATCTTGGGGGGGTGGGCAGGCATATAAGCTGGCAGGCTAGGACTGATGACGATCCCCCCCTCCCATCTCGTCTGCCGACGTGTTGGTTGCTTGCATCCCCAAAATCTGGTCACTCGATTGAGAGCCTGAACACCCTCCTGTACGAAAATGCAGCTCACTTCTCTTGTTGCCTTCCTCGGCGCGGCCGCGCTCGCCGCCAGCCAGGGGACCAACGTCACCACCGGGGCCCTGGGCGACGCAAAGCCGGTCAAGAACAACCCGGTCATCGGGGAGACATGGGTCGCGACGTTTAATTCGGCCGCGGTCATGGGCACCGTCAAGGCGGTCGCGGCCACGGTTGGCATCAACTACACCATCGACGTGATGGGCCTGGCGGCGGAGAAGGGGCCATACAGTGCGTATTACTTGGGGAATGGAACGGGCGCACCATGCAAGTCAATAATAGGCACCTCACTGACTGCCGTTCACTAGAGTACCACATCCACCTGCGCGCTGTCCCGGACAACGGCAACTGCACTGACACAGGCGGCCACCTCGACTCGTACGTGCGCGGGGACTCGCCCCCCTGCGACAGCTCGATGCCGCAGACCTGCGAGGTCGGCGACCTGTCTGGGAAGTACGGCACAGTGGCCGGCCCGGTTGTCAAGAAGGAGTAAGTCCACCCTACGTGGCCCAGCTTGGAATGTTTGGGGGCGGGAGAGCAGGGTGCTTCCGATTTGCAAGTTTTGCTCACCAGACCGAAACGGTTGGCAGGTTCAATGACCCGTACACAGCCTTGAACATCATCCAGTTGGGCTACATCGGCGGCCGCGCGGTTGTGTTCCACGACGCCAGCTCGGCCCGGATCGCGTGTGCGACACTCAAGAAGGTCGAGACGACCCAGTGACGGGGCCACGGGTTCAGGTGTCCAGGACGGTGGCTGAGTTCCGTTTGTTGGTTCTGTCCCGGCCATTCAAAGGATTTGGGGTTGTTTGAAAGCAGCCCGGGGCTGCCGATAGTTGTTGGTCGTGGGCTCGGTTGTTGGGTTAGTTTTGTTGGCGGGCGGAGGTTGGTCGGTCAAAAATAAATGCAGATAAAACAAAGAAGGAGCCAAATGGGGGCTGCGGCCGCGTTTTTGGGTTGGCGGCCGCCTGGCCGGCTGCCCGCGGCCGAAGCGTGTGACACAGGCACGGGGGTCACAGCCCACTCCGCCTTGCAACCTGGCTAGGCGATCTCCGAGGCTCCCTATTAGGTTGACCAAGCAAAGCACTGATTCTGGATAACTATAACTACGTTCCCAACGCTTGCTGCCTCTTTATGTTTGAACAAGTCACCATCCAACAGCCATTTTCACTTGACCACCTGATTTTTCAATTTCTCACTGCTCTTGATCTCTGCAATCTCTCAACTTCAACGTCCCCCGCCTTTTTCCCCCCAAAACCACCTGCAACCGGAAAGCAACCACTGCAGCGCCCGTCTACCAAACCTCCCAGCAACAATGTCTCAAATCGATGCTCGCAATAAACAATCGAGACCCTCCCAACGCTCTCTTTCTGCTACCGGTCCCTCGGCCCCTGCCAAAAACGCCCGATCCGCAGGTCTCACGAAGGCAAACGCCATGGCGAAAACCCCGCAGTCTCAAGCCCCGACTGGTCAAGCCCCGACTGGTCAAGCCCCCAAGGCCCAGGGCGTTCAAACCCGAAATGCGCAAGGCGTTCAATGCCGGAAAGCTCAGGGGGTGCAAGCCCAGAGTATTCAGGTTGCTCAAACCCAGACAGCAGCCCCTGCCAAAGGGACGACCCAGTCTGCCAAATCTTCCGAAATCATCCTCCGCACCCGCCTCGAAGACCTCCAAAACGAACTGCGACCCGTGACCACCAAAGTCGTTCAGTTCTGCAGGTCACGCATCCCCCGCAATCCCGCAGAGTCTCCGGCCTTCGTTTTGAACTACCACCCAACCAAGGACGCGAAGCCGTTCAGTCAAAAGAACGTCCTCCTCGTCATGCCCACCTCGAATCTCGACAAGATCGATCTCCTGGAGAAACACATTCGCCACGCTATCCCCAAGGTTGTGAAAGGCGTTTCCGGAGTCGGCGAGCAGCCATACGATATCGCAGGCCCAACCGGCGTCATCAACCGCGTCCGGAACGCCGTTAGGGACGTCACAAATAACAGTGACCTCATGAACACGGTGGTGAATGGTGGGATTGGGACCATCGTTGTGGGCGCGATCGAGAGTTTCATCATGCGGCCGCACGCCGGCGGGACGGATGTGCCGATCGATTACGGCGTCGTAGTGCGCTGCACGATTCCGTTGGTGGTCAAGAATGGCACGTTGCGGAGCGGGGCCTGGGCCTGGGAAATGGACGTTTCCGATGGCGGTGTGGTGCCCGAGGATTATTGGAGGTTTACCGAGGAGACGTACGGGTTTTTAGATGAGGAGCGGGAGGGCAAGAGGCCGATGCATGGGAAGGAGACAGTTGGCGATCTGTTGCAAGACAGATTGAAGAGATACGGGGTGAAGGCCGGGGATTGGCATAAGGACTTGGTGTTCGTGCTGGTCGGGGACGAAAAAGTTTTTATGCCGCGCAAAACCTTGCTGGAGGTGCCATTGAAGAGGCTGGTTGCTGGGTCGGGCGAGGGTGCTGGCGGGGTGGCTGCACCAGGTGCGTCAGCACTGAAGTCATCCGGGCCGGTGCCGAAGTCGTCCAAGTGAGCGTCGTGTTCTCGACCGAGGAGAGTGTGAGATGGATAGACAGAGAACTGGGTTGCTTTGTTAAGGCTGAATTTAGACAATGTCAACTGGAAACTGCTCAACTCGCAAGATGTGTGTTTCTGAACTCGAAAGTCTACCTCCCCGGGTACCCAATTATGGTACCAAGCTTTGACATTCGGTTCTTCTCATGGCTCGACCTTCTCTGAAACCTTCCGAGACGCCTTCACCCTTCCCCACAACCGACTAGACCAACCTAACCACTCCTTGACGAATTGTACAATGGAGTCGTTGTGGGCAAGCCACATCCGCCAGAGCAGGACGCTGACAACGGTGGCCGGAATAGTCGTAGCCCAATAAATCCACAACTTGTCCGACACCTGCCAGCTTCCGTCGTCTGCAAAGTTGAAGAAGGTCGTGCTAAAGAGAGCCTGTTACTCGGTCAGAGGAGGGAGCTTACCTCGGCAGGAAGGTAGAAAGGGACGCAGGAGGGTCACATACCGAGATGAAAGTGGGTGGCAGAAAAACCATACCGAGCAGGGCGATTGACTTCATGATGCTGTTATCCTGGCGGGCCAGGTTGTTGAAGGTCTGCCTCAGGTGAGTCAGTACAAGTGGTAACCACGAACCCATCCAGGGGTAAGTTGTGCGCACCAGATTGATCTCATTCTTGAGGCGTTCTTGGTTTGAGTCAGATCTCAGCTTGAGGTTCTTGAGCAGTGAGATCTGAAACTGGACGTATTCCCGAGCTTGCTCTTTGTAAGTGTCACTCAATTCGTTGCGCAAAATCTCGTGGATCGCCGTTTGGCGTCGTTGTATCTCTCTGACCGTGTCGATGGTAGCCTCGAGCACCTCGGCGACGTGGATGGCGTGGCGAGACATTTCGTGGCTGGTGCCAAAGATGGCACTTGTGCGCAGACGAGACTAAAAAGAAACGCCGCATCACATGTGAGAATGGAACGTTGGTTTCTATGGGGCTGAGTTATGTGGTTGTTGCTCACCTTCTCAAGATGTCTCACGGGATCTCGCACCCTCCACACTGAGACATCTGCGTGGACGATGATCTGGTCCACCAAATTGGCGTGCATGGCAAACGGATCCCGAAGGTTGAAGGATTGAGTCCGCTGGTCGAGGAGCATCTTCAGCTCCGTGGCAAAGTTTGACGGGGTATCAACGCAGAAGACTTGGGATGTGCCTGGGGAGTCCCAACGAGTGAAAAAGGCCATCTCGAACCACCTGTAATCCTTTTTTTCTTTCACATATTCCGGGCCGTCATCGTGGGGTTCGTTCTCTACCTTCTTGACCATCTTGAGCAAGCAGCGGAACCAGGTTGCTATGGCTGTTATCAGCGGGTTGCGATTTCGTCAGGTGGTAATAGCGCAGGCGGGGAGCTGCTTACTGAAGCTCGTAATCTTCCTTCCAGTATTCTCGTCGCTGTAGCTTGCCTTGCTACCAAAGTAGCCGTTTAACTCGGTGCACGTTTGGTTGCCAACAAAGGATGGCACGTTGAAGTGAGCGAGAAGCTTCTCACGGCGGCCGTCTGCAGGCGGGTAGTTGATCTGGTCGAGGAAGCTGGCCTCAAGTCGTCCGTTATTAATAGCCTCGACGCGATGGGAATAACGCAATCTGATATTATTCGGGCTCGTGGGATCTGACTTACACATAGCAGCAGCTGGTCAGATCGGCCAGCTAGGCGGCAGTCAGCATCATTCTCCTTGGGGTTCCGTACCATTTCCGGTTGACCAACTCACAGCATCAACATCAAAGACCTTCGAGCTCAGCTGCCACTTGTTTTTCTCTTGGGCTGCTCTCGGTTAGCCTAAGGCATCAAATGTCCAAGCATGTCTCGGACATTAAGAGAGAAAATGGGGAATAACCTACAGAGCTCAAGGATGAGCATATGTGGCTTCGATGCCATGATCAAGCTGCCAGGGCCAGCGAAGCGGAACTGATAGTCCAATTTTAGACAAATCAACCCGAATCCCACAGACTGCAACGTTGCAGACCAAATCTTCGAGCCTGATCGGGTTGGGCTTGAGGCGGAGTGTTTAAGAAGCCCTGCGCATCCTGCTACTCCCGTGACTCAGGCTCAGGTCTCCTTGGTCGTCATTTGACTTGTTCTCAGTATTCTGCCTGTGAGAGAGCCTGCTGGGCGGGGTTCCCAGCCACCCCCAACCCAACTCAGGTGATGTCCCGCTGATTGGACCAACTTTCGGACCCCTGGTCATGGCTGTGCCCCGAAGGCGGCCCGGTCCGCTTTGCAGCTTGCTTCTGTGCCCGCTCAGTGAGGAGCCCCTTCCCCCCTGCCACCGACAAAAAAGAAGCAGAAGAAAAAAAAAAAGGAGAAATGCCTCCAATGACTTTCTTTCATCCCGCGCCGGCGACTTCTTCTTCCTCTTGGCTGCTGCCATCGCTGCCGCAGGTCGGTCTCTCGGACATCAAGCGATTGGTTCTGAGCTCGTCCCACTCCGCGACGGCGCCCCGTTCCTACAGGTAGGCAGGGACCGAATAGATGAAATACGTAGTACGTCCTCGACGATTCTACCCCGCTCCTGTTGCTTTCTCTGCATCGGCACTGCTGGCTTTCTTGTTCTCTCTGCTTCGCTCGTACGATCAACGGGCCCCGTCTTGTCTCAGCTTCGACCACGATACACGACACCAGCCCGAACATGGCAAGCGGACGACCCCCCAATCTCCGAGACGATACGCTCTGTCTCTGGTGTCGAGAACACGTGTTTGACAAACACACCATGGCCGTCCTCGATTTTTTCACAACTGGATCGAGAAGCAGCTTCGAGTGTCCTGATTGGCCCTTCCGACAAACCGTCGACATTGGAGCATACTACGCTAACCGGAGTTCGTCACCATCGTTCACCCGGGCCTTTCGCCACAACGCGCAGGCGGTGGAGCGAGAAGCAAACAATGGATGCATCTTTTGCTCTTTGCTCGCGGATGCCCTTCGCCAAGCGCCGCCATTGGACGACTCGGAGTCCACCGAGCTTCCCGACTTTGATTTCACCATCGATCTCGAGTCGCCCTGGGGGTGGTCGCGTGTGGTGGTCTGTCCGCCCGGAAGCGGGGACGCTTTTTCTGGGCGCTTCTTCCGACTCTATCCCGTCGACAGTCGATTCACCAGTGGCGGCGGGCTGGCTAGTTTGATTCGGGATGCACCGGCAGCTGCAAGCGACGAGGATTGCCCTCGCTGGGCGCACGAATTGGAACGAGACGGCCGCATCTTCCGCGCCCTGGTCGACGACTGCATGGCCAACCACCCTGGATGCACACAGCAGCAGCGCGGGCCCGAGGACTCGCTCCTCCCGTCTATGCTGTTACGCATCTCGGGAACTCCTGTTTCGCCCTCTGTGCGCCTCGAAGTGGTCCCGCAGAACACAGAGCATTCGATCCGCTATGCCTGCCTGAGCTACTGCTGGGGCGGGCCGCAGCCCGGCATGACGACTTTGACTCGACTCCCTTTGTATCTTAAAGGGATCGACCTGGCTGCGTTTCCCAACACCGTGCTCGATGGCATTAGGGTGACCCTCAGTCTTGGGCTTGAGTACCTATGGGTTGATGCTTTCTGCATCGTGCAGGACTCTGGACACGGGAAGAACGTCGAGCTCAACAAGATGTCGTCTATCTTTGCTGGCGCGGTCTGTACCGTCTGTGCCATATCGAGCCAGGCCGCGACCGAGGGCTTCTTGGCCTCTGACGACGAAGGCGGACCTGAGAACCGCGGACCTTGTACGTGGTACGTCGACATACAAAACGCCAACGGCGACCGAGCAGCGGTTCTAGAGATACGGAGCGATTTTTTCTGAGCGATATCTCTGGGACGAACCTCTTCTCGACAGAGGCTGGACATTCCAAGAAGCACTGCTTAGCCCGCGTCTTGTTATGTTTTTCTCGGACAGCCACCGACCTACCTTCCGATGTGCCAAGCGCACAGTGCAGTCGGATGGCAGCTTCGTGTCGAAGATTCCGAAGGCTCTGATGTGTATGGAAGAGGCGCTGGTAATGCACGAACTCGAACAGGAGCGAGCTCAGGAGGGCTTCCGGAAGAGCTTCAGTGGTTACAGGCCCACCCACACGTTGGAGGAATGGGCTGCGATAGTGAGGCAGTATTCCCGACGGGCAGTGACGTTTTCAGCGGACAGGTTGCCTGCCATAATGGGCATCGTGGCCGTGTGGGGGAATCGACTGAGATGGAGTCTGGGATCGTACCGTGCAGGGCTGTGGTCCGAGAGATTCTTGTGCGATCTTCTCTGGCGCGCCGCGCGAACCGTCACGCCACGTGCGGCGCACGCATCCTTCATCGCGCCGTCCTGGTCCTGGGCTTCGCGGGCCCATCAGGTCGCGTATGTGCACGAGAGCGACATGTTCTCCAAGGACACGCTCGCTCGAGTCCTCGCGTGCGATGTGACGCCGGCGAGCCTGGAAGTGCCAAACGGCGCTCTCAAATCAGCCAGACTCACCATCGAATGCGTTGCCCAGGAGGTGGAAGTCCCGAACCCCGAAGACGACTCTGCCGACTCGCATTGGAAGGAATTGCCAACCCGGGATGGAACCGTCGAATTTCACTTTGACGACAGCCCGAGACCACCGGGCATTGAAAGGATGTGGCTGCTGAGTGTCGCGTATGTCGAGCCTTACAACTACCCGCACCCGACCGGTTTGGGTGTCATCGAAGTTGAAAATGACGATGGCACCTACGCCAAGCTGTACAAGCGCGTGGGCATGTTCGACTACACGACCGGAAAGTCGATGGGGGATGAGGGAGAGACGATTGGGATGCTCCGCTTTACCATCGTATGAGATGCAACGCTTGGGCATGGGTTTGGATGGCTTGGGGTCCAGTTTTCGTGCTGTCGAGTTTCGCTATGGAGCTTGTCGTGCCTTCGGCCGGTTTGGGATCGGCCACGTGAAAGCTTCCAAGAAGCGCAAAGCACAACAACGCGCGCAGAGGTAAAATTTGGATCGCAAGTGCAGCGGGCTGGCTGGGGTCCAAAAATATAAACAGGTGGGGCGTAGTGTGGGAATTTTCGTACATCTCATCAGCCCAGCTTCGTGCCAAATGGAACTTTGCCTTGATCAGTGTTGTGAGTAGGCGCCGGGCGGGTTGAGAGCCGGAGTTGGTGGTGGCGGAGTCGGGGCACAAGTTGTGGGGCTTTTCTGCCGCATGCCGTTGTGGAGACCTTCCCTCAAAAACCATCCAGCAAATAACGGCACGGGTCATCTTTCGACCGTGCGCCCACACACGCACGGTAGCCC
>FTCU01002730.1_pt1 | contig 15022 bp, 11 predicted proteins | sample 1639521 | NCBI WGS metagenome assembly FTCU01 (sample SAMEA3914864, study PRJEB12502) | metagenome | biome: forest; material: soil | place: USA | collected 2012-03-12 | depth 0.3 m
CCCCCCACCATCAACTACCCCGCAGTTCCATGCCACTTCCACTGCAGTGAAACCTGCATACACCCAACCAACCAGCCGCTAGTCAACCTCAACTCACCTCACTCAGCACCACCCCTTCTTCCAGTCGCCCCGAGTCAACATCCAGCCTACACTTCTCCATCACCGAGACAAGACAAGAACAAGAACAAGAGACGAAGAAAGCAACAATGGTTGAACGCGCCAACAAGCCCAAGCTCCCCGCGCTGTCGTCCACCCCGGGCCTCCCGCCCCAGGCGACAGTGACCTTCTCAGCCGACAACACCAGGGTGACCGCCGAGCTGCCGACGGGCGAGAGCGTCGAGGTCTTGCTGTACGGCGCGACCGTGATCAGCTGGAAGGACGGCGCGGGAGACGAGAAGCTGTGGCTGAGCGACGCGGCCAAGCTCGACGGCAGCAAGGCCGTGAGGGGAGGGATTCCCATTGTCTTTCCCGTACGTTGGTTCATACGCGCAAGATCAGAGCGACGACGTTACTCTTGTAGCACCAATACTAACACACCAACCCACCCAACTAGGTCTTCGGCACGGCGCCCGACCACCCCCAGACCAAGGCCCTCCCGCAGCACGGCTTCGCGCGCACGTCCCGCTGGGAGTTCCTGGGCAAGTCGACGTCCGAGTCGATGGTGGGGCGCGCGGCCAACGAGCCGACGGTCAAGCTCGACTTTGGCCTGAGCTCCGCCGCGCCGGGGCTCGACCCCAACGCCGCGGCCCACTGGCCCTTCAAGTTCAACCTCATCTACAGCGTCACCCTCAACCGCGACAGCCTGACCACCAGCATCGTGGCCACCAACGACGACTCGGCGCCGTTCGACTGCCAGGTCCTGCTGCACACCTACCTCCGCGTCAAGGTACTCCCTGACCTCTCCCCCTTACCACACCTCCAACCTCCTTACTAACCTCTTTATCTCTTCCCTCCCAGGACATCACCACCGTGACACTCACAGGCCTCCACCAAGCGCCCTACATCGACAAAGTCGACGCCGCCTCCCCCAAGACCGAAACCGCCCCAGTAACCACCATCACCGCAGAAACCGACCGCGTCTACACCCCCGCCGACGACGCAGCCGTGGTCCTCGCAGAGAACGGCACGCCCCGCGTGCGCGTGACGCGCGACAACCTGAGCAACGTAGTGGTGTGGAACCCGTGGGCCGAAAAAGCCGCCGCGCTGGCCGACTTCGCGCCCAACGACGGGTTCCGGCAGATGGTGTGTGTCGAGCCCGGCGCTGTCGGGGGGTGGCAGTCGGTCGAGGCGGGGGATGCGTTTGAGGGGGCGCAGACTATTAGTCTTTTGGGTTGACGGTTACCGTTGTCGGGGAGAGGGAAGGGGAGTGTGTTGTGAGGACTGGGTTTGGGAGCAAGCAAGGGCGTGGTTGTGAGATGGTTAGCTGTGTGGTATGATGGTACTTTGTTTTTGGCTTACGAGTTATCTGAGTATTAGGTGGAGGTCGAAGTGTTGGGAGGAGGCACTGATAGACGAACGAACGAAGTTTCTTGGGAAGAGCAATGAGATATGCTTGGAAGTTCCGAGAGGGGAACGCAGAAACGATTTTGATTTTGATTTTTACCTCCTGTGTATATGCCGGGGAATGGGAACCCAACGCCAAAATTACAAAACATACAATGTCTTAGGCCGACTCCTCGGCCTCAGACTCGGCCCGCTCAGACTCGGCCCTCTCCGACTCGGCTCTCTCCGTCCGGTAGTGGTCCGCAATCAAGAAGGCCAGCTCCAGTGCCTGCTTCTCGTTAAGGCGGGGGTCGCAGAAGCTGGTGTAGTTGGCCGACAGGTCGTCCTCGTCCAGCCCCTCGCTCCCGCCCAGGCACTCGGTGACGGCGTCGCCCGTCAGCTCGAGGTGCACGCCGCCCAGGTAGCTGCCCTCGACCTTGTGGATGGCCAGGGCCTGCTGCAGCTCGCTGAAGATGTCGTTGAACTGGCGCGTCTTGATGCCGCCGCCGACCGAGTGCGTGTTGCCGTGCATGGGGTCGCACTGCCACACCACCGTGCCCGCGTACTCGCTGCCCTCGACGGCGCGGATGTGGCCCGGCAGCAGCGAGGCGACCTTGTCGGCGCCGTAGCGCGTGATGAGCGTGATCTTGCCCGGCTCGCGCGACGGGTTGAGCGTGCGCAGCAGCGCGAGCAGGTCCGAGGGCGGCGTCGTCGGGCCGACCTTGACGCCGAGCGGGTTGGCGACGCCGCGGAAAAACTCGACGTGCGCGTGGTCGAGCTGGCGGGTGCGGTCGCCAATCCAGAGGAAGTGGGCCGACGTGTCGTAGTACTCCTTCTTGGGGTGGCTGTGGGACGACTTGGGGTGCTCGAGCTGGCGGGTCAGCGGCTCCTCGTACTCGAGGAGCAGGCCCTCGTGGCTGGTGAACAGGTCGACCGTGTGGAACTTCTCGTTCTCGGCGCCGATGGTGTGCATGAAGCTCCGCATGTCCTGGAGGAAGTGGACGGCCTTTTCGTACTTGGCCTTGAGCTCCGGGTCGCGCACATGGCCGAGGCCCCAGTCAAGGGGCTTGCTCAGGTCGGCGATGCCGGACGAGATAGCGGCTCTGATGTAGTTGAGAGTGGCAGAGGAGTGGTGGTAAGCCCTGGGAGGGGTCAGCAAGAAGAGCTTATTTCATTTCAAGAGGGTGAGATGACGTACCTGACAAGCCTCTCGGGGTCCAGCTCCCTCTCGTCGGCGTGGAAGCCGTTCAGGATGTCACCCCGGAACGACGGCACTTGCTTGCCGTCGAGCATCTCCATGGGGCTGGAGCGCGGCTTCGCGTACTGGCCAGCCATGCGGCCGATGCGCACGACTCGCTTGTTGGCGCCCCAGAGAAGCACCAAGCTCATCTGCAGGAGCAGCTTGATCTTGGACTCGATGGCACCCTGCTCGCAGTAGTCGAAGAGCTCGGCACAGTCGCCGCCCTGGAGCAGGAAGGCCTTGCCCTGAGCGACATCGCGCAGGTGCTGCTTCAGCTGGACGATCTCGCTGGGGTGGACGATGGGCGGGAGCCGCTTGAGTGTCGATACGGACTTGGCGAGGGCAGCCTTGTCTGGATACTCGGGACACTGCTTGATGGGTTTGGATCGCCACGAGTCGGGCGTCCACTCGGGCGCCTGCCCATTGGTGCTGCTTTTCTGTGCCCCGCTCATTGTGTGTTTCTGGCCTGTTCCAATGTCTCGGAAGGAGAAATAGTTGGCGGGAAGGTGGTGGATTTTTGTGTCTCCCTAGCACAACTCGAGCAAACCCCAAGGCAACCTAGCAAGCAGCGGGTTGAGCTGGCGGTAATAAGGTAATCAAGTCTGGACTTATGAAGGAAGACGCAGCCCGTTACACACCGCACAGCACAGCGTTCCTGGCAGCCTCGAGGCCTCGGTATCCGTTTCAGCCGGGCTTATGACAAGCAGGGGAAGAGAGGTGGTCAGATGCGAGGTGGTTCGCTGCGTGTTCCTTTGGGAGCTTCATTCTGGTTTCTGTGAGTCAAGATGCAAACACTCGGGATGAAAGAAGGCGCCCGAACCACGCCAATTGGCCAATCGAAATGGCGCCCGCTTAGTCACTGTCCGTTTAGCAAGGTTACTGTGCAGCCGGCTTGGGCTGGCGCAGCTTACTACAGGGCTGTTGGCCCCCCAATTGGACCTAATTGGACCCAATCGGACCCCGCCCCCGCAGCAGCAGCCCAGCAGCCCACCGCAGGAACCGATTCAAACTTGCTCCAGACAGATCCGGGGACCGATTTTCGACCTCGTCAGCGGGCGGCGCAGAGAAGCACAAGGACAGGCTCCACATTGCAACTGCAACCCAACCACGCCCTCAGCACACCCGCCACGTCCATACATCCGCGCGTCCGCACATCCGCACACACCGCCGACATGGCCGAAGACAGACAGCCCGCCGACATTGTGGAGGGCGCCACCGCGGGGGGTGACGTCGAGGACGAGGTCCAGAGCACCGCCAAGTCGGCCGAGGACCGCAAGGCTGCCGCCGCCCTCTCCAAGCTCGATGCCCGCGGCGATGACGAGGGCGCCGCCCGCGAGGTCGACCAGGAGGCCGTCAAGAACGCCATGAACGCCCTCGGTGGTGGTGCCGCGGACAAGAAGGACCTTAAGACGGTCAAGGTGGATGCTGCCGATGTCAAGCTGCTGGTTCGTCTTCTTCTGTGCCGGATGCTTGGCCCGGAGCCCGGAACTCCCCGCTAACCTCGCCGTGTGTGCTACGCTTCAACAGGTCGACGAGCTCGAGCTGCCAAAGCACAAGGCCACCGAGCTGCTCAAGGCCCACGATGGCGACGCCGTCAAGGCCCTGAAGGCCTACCTCCAGCCCGACTTCTAGACAGTATTCGAGAATCCAATCGAACGAGCTGCCAGCACCCACGGGCTCGGTTGCGGCCCGAGGCTGCATGCTTCTGCATCCCGAACCCAAACCCACAGTCAGCCGTCGGGGTATGCTCTCCGTTCATGCAGCAGCGGTCAGCTTTTATGTCTGACCGTTGTCAGCATTGCATGACATCCCAACCTACATATGTCCCATGCAAGTCGACAGCCTCGACTTGGCCCAACCCGGAGTTCGGGTCTCTTGGATCCACGGCTCCTTCGGCCCAAGCCTGGCGAGAGGATGATACCCTGGATAGGCATCCTTGTCGGCCCTGAGTAGAAGGATGGAGCAGACTTAGGCTGGCAGGAACAGCAAGCCGTACCACAAGCATGTAGAGGACAACAAAAGAAGCTTGTAGGATGCAAGTCACATTGGTCATGCCTACACAAATTCTCAGAATCAAATCATAGCCGTGCTCATCTCGCACAACCCTCTCGCCATATCCATCCAGGCCCCAGTGGTCATTGTAGCCGTCGTGATAAAGTCCACAGGGACCGAGGACGCACAGAACGCAAGCAGGTGAACAAAGAAGATGCTCGATCGCTACAGATGGCCATACAGCCAAGCTATGTATGCTTTGAAAGAAACAAGCATAAGATATATCGAGAGGTATATAACGGACCGCAATGAACAGGCGAGATGACAGCCAGACAAGATCCAAACCCGCGTCCGCTCCACAACGCCCTTGATAAATACCCAAAACCAAAAGCCACAAAACACAAAAAGGAAGTTCTCGCTTTTCTTAAACCGCTTGCTCCCGATCGAGCGTCGCAAGGGGCACATACCCCTGCCCCTTCTTCCTCCCCGCCCCAAACACCCCCCCAACCACCTCCCGCAAGCTCCCAAGCAACCCCCAGCCGCCGCCCCTCCTGACCAGCCCGCCCTTCTCCTCGGCCTCCACCTCGTCCATCCACTTGGGCCGCTTCCACAACTTCAGAAACAAGCTGCTCGTGACGACGCTCACGCTGCTGGCCGCCATAGCCGCGCCCGCCATCATGGGGTGCATGTGGAACCCAAGCGGGAGGAACAGGCCCATGGCGAAGGGCAGGCCGATGAGGTTGTACATGCAGGCCCAGGCGAGATTCATCTTGATGCGGCGGAAGATGTGGCGCGAGAGGTTGAGCGCCGCGGGTATGTCCATGAGGTTGTTGGGCCGCATCAGCACCACGTCGGCGGCCTCCATGGCCACGTCGGTGCCCGAGGCCATGGCGATGCCCACGTCGGCTGTGGCGAGCGCCGGGGAGTCGTTGATGCCGTCGCCGACCATGGCCACGACGGCGCCCGCGTCTTGGAGCTGCCGGATGATGGTTTGTTTCTGGTCGGGCGAGACGCCCGCGAAGACGTCGTCGGCGTGGATCCCCACCGCTGCGGCGACGGCCAGCGCTGTCCCCGGCTGGTCGCCTGTTACCATGGCTGTGCGGACGCCCATGCGATGGAGCACCGTGATGGCTGCTGCTGCGCCCTTCTTGATGGTGTCGGAGAGGCAGAGGTGGCCGGCGTAGGCGCCGTCGATGGCGATGAAGATGTTGGTGGTGCCGGCGTTGGCCTTGGTGGAGCGGGCGGCATTGACTTGTTCCGAAGCCTTGACCGCTGATTCGGGGACGCTGACGCCGTTTTGCTCGAGGAAGGAGACGTTGCCGATAAGAACCTTGTACCGGGCGCGCTCGGTGGCGGTGGCGGGCTCGACGTACGCGCTGATGCCCTTACCAACAGCCGCGGAGAAGTCGCCGATGCTACCTTCGAGGGTGGCCTCGGGGCCGAGACCAATCTCCGTCTTCGCAGCGCGCAGCACGGCCTTACCGATGGGGTGCTCGCTGCCCATCTCAGCCAGGCCAACGATAGTCCACCAGAGCCGCCTGCGCCAGTCGGTGTCTTGCCAGGGCGAGACGATGATGGCTTTGGCGACGCTCATCTTTCCGTAGGTGAGAGTGCCGGTCTTGTCGAGCACGACCTGGGTGATCTTGGTCGTGGTCTCCAGGGCGGCGCCGCCCTTGACAAGGATCCCGTTCTCCGCGCCGACTCCGGTTCCCACCATGACCGCCGTGGGAGTCGCGAGGCCCAGAGCGCACGGACAGGCAAAGACAATGACGGATATGCAGAGCTTGACACAGACCATGATCTTGCCGCCGCTCGCGTCCTCGAGGAAGATCTTGGGCGGGTGTGCCAAGACGTGGCTCAGGACCATCCAGACGAGGAAGGTCATGAGACCGAGGAACAGGATTGTGGGGACAAAGTAGCCGGCAAGAATATCAACCAAGCGTTGGATAGGAGCGCGATTCGTTTGGGCATCCTGCACAAGCTTGACAATCTGGCTGAGCTGGGTATCGCGGCCGGCGCGGGTGACGCGAAAGTCGACTCGGCCGTGGCCATTGACGGTGCCGCCGATCAGGAAGCTTCCCTTTGTCTTCTGCACCGGCATGGCCTCGCCCGTGACCATGCTCTCGTCCACGTACGTCTCGCCCCTGACAAGAACGCCGTCGGCAGGAATCTTGTCTCCCGGTCGAAGGATGACAATGTCTCCGATTTGGATAAGCTCAGTGGGGATCACCTTCTCTTCAGCCGCGTTGCCGTCGAGTGGTTGTGCTGAATCCTCCTGGCCAGCCTCGTTGTTCCAGCCCTCGGCGGCCTTCTCAGCAGCGATGGGGTCGCCGTAGATGGTTGCCATGGACGGAGCAAGAGACATCAGCCGCGAGAGGGCCTTTGACGTCTGGCCCTTGGCGCGGTTCTCGAGGAAGCGACCGAGGCTGACGAAAGTGATGAGCATCGTGCTCGTGTCGAAGATGGTGCTCGGCCTGGTGTGAGGCGGGAACACGATAGAGACCAACATGGTTATGACGCTGAAGAAGAACGCGCACGACGTGCCCAGAACCACGAGGACATCCATGGTCGGGGACCCGTGCTTGACGGATTTCCAAGCCGATTTGTAGAAACGCTTTCCAATACCAAATTGCACAGGCACGGTCAGAGCCAAGCAAACGATGTCTCCGAGGAACAAGCCGGGAAAGATCCGGATCGAGCCAAAATCTAGCGCCGGGAGGGCCATGGGAATAATCATGCTGATGAGGAAGACCGGGATCGCGAAAGCAGCCGAGATCTGGAGGGCCCGTTTCCATTCGTTGATCTCGCGAGTCTTGGCCAGGGACTCGAGTTGGGCGCTGTTGTCGTCGTTGTCTGCAACGAGGGCATTCAGCCCAAGGCTCTCGACCGTGTCAACAATGGCTCGCAAGCCCGTCACATTGGGCAGGTGGGTCACGGTCAGCCTGGATGTGCTGAGGGTGAGCCTTGCGCTGTTGACGCCGGGGAGCGCCGCCAGTTTCTCCTCGAGTGACTTCGTCACGGCGTCGTCCAGGGTCCCATACACCTTGAACTGCGCCGTCGAGGTGCCGGAGGCGTGGTCGAGGGAATCAAATGTTGTTGAAAGGATCTTGGCGTCGAAGCCGCGATCCTCAATGATCTCGACGATCTTGTCCGCAGGGAGCTTCGCCAAGTCATGTGTGATGACTGCCCGTTCCGCCAGCAAGCTGATGTTGAAGCGCAAAAGACCGTCGAGATTCTTAAACCCGTCCTCGACGGCCGAGGTGCAGGCCCCGCAAGTCATGCCCTCTATCGCAATGGTTGTAGTGGCGGCCGATCCGGCCGTCGCAGCTTCCGGTGCCGTCCTGGCCTCCGGGGCCTTCTCGTTGGTCTCAACCAGCTCGGCGTCGAAACCCCTGTCCTCGATAATCTCGCAGATGGCCTCAGCGGTCAAGAGCTTCGGGTCGTGTTCGATGACGGCTCTTTCTGACAGCAGCGAGATGCTGAAGTGCTTGACGCCCGAGACGTCCTTGAATCCTCCTTCAACCGCCGATGTGCAGGCACCACATGTCATGCCCTGGATTGCCACAGTCGTAACCATCAGCGCCGGGCCGGCATCGGCGGGGAAGACGCCGAACGAGGAGCGGGAGGCGACGGGCGATGGTAGGTCCGTTGACAGGATTTCGGCGTCAAATCCGCGGTCTTCGATGATCTCTCTTATTTCATCGGCCGATATCCTTTGCGGGTCGTGCATCACCACCGCGCGCTCCATGACCAAGCTGACCGAGACACTGCCGACACCATCGACACCCTTGAAGCCCGCTTCAACGGCCGAGGTACACGCACCGCACCTGCAGAACGTTAGATTGCCGCTCCTGAGCCGAACTTGCCACGAGCAGAGACTCACGTCATTCCCTCCACTTTGAGCGTCGTGGTGGCCATGTGCGCCGTTGGCGCTGCCAGCGATGCGTTGTCCCTCGCGGGGACCTGGATGTTGGCGGGCGCCATCTCGCTCCCCTTCCTCAGCCCAGAACCAGAGCCTGAAAAAGTCGCGGACGACCCAGAAGCGCGGGTGTAATGGTGCAACCTCGGAGGTGTTCGTACTCGAGAAAGACTCGGTCGGCCAAGAACCGTCGCTGATTAATATTATAACATCGGAGACGGCGTCCCGAGAGTCGTGAATACGGCGCAGGGGGGGGGGGTTCGAGCTCGAGGAACTGGAAACAGAAACAGGCCAACTTCCAGCGATGGCGGGCTGCTTGTCGTGCGATAACACACCGTCGATGGACTCCTATCAAGCAAGAGCAGAGGAACACAAGAAAAGGCGATGGAGAGCCACCTAAGAGGCCAAGATCGATAATTAATCGTCGCAGAGGCGCGCTCCGCTTCGTCTGCGGCAGCGACGGAACCGAGTTTGGCCAGCCCGTTCCGGCTTGGGTCGTCCGTCGTCCAAGACCCCAGGACCCAGGAGACCCCTGTTCAGGGTGGCCTACCGTGTGTCATACTGTGGCGGCAGAACTGCCGGCCGGGCGCTGAGCTCGCCTCCGTGTCCCCACCACTCTTCGCTCCCGAATCGCCGCTGGCCGCATGCGCTTCCTTTCATGAGCGCTCCTTTCTATCCGTCTTGCGAGCACAAAGAAACCAACGCCAGAGACAGGTATCCTATCTTTTGGACAAAATAAGTCGTTGTGTATTGCACAGTATCTAATAAAACCCGAGGCGTGTTTCGCGGCGGGTTTCTTGGCTGCATTTCAAAATACGCCGGGACTCATCCGATGTCCCTGGCGCGCTTTTGGTGGCAGATCGGGCAGATCATCCCGCGCGCACAAGCTGCGTCCGTCCTCGTCGTACTCCGTACCACACTCCCACAGTACGGTATTCCCGGCCTCTGAGATGGATGGCGACATATGACGCTGGGTGCAGTGGCTTGCCCGAGCACGTTCTGCCTACGATCACTGCCGAAAGGCGGCATTCTCGGGACAATCTATTTTCGCAAAACCCGTGGTCACCTGTGCGCCGGCTGCCGGGGCTCTCAATGACACCGAAAATCCAATAGTCCTGTTGAGTGCATCGTGTCCCGCGCTGGCCACTTGCCGTCCCGCGAGAATATTGCCCACCTGCATTCGGACGGCAAGCTGGCGCATCTTTCCAGAGTGCGCACTGTGTGCTCGTCGCGGAGACGTCGCCGAAACGTCCCTGGCGGCGCTGGCGCCCTCCCAGGACGGCGGAAGCCAAGCGAATGGACGGGCCCGAGAAGAGGTCGTCCCCTTGCTGTGGATCCTTGGCGGCCAGTGGGCTGGTGTCAAACCGATCTGAAGCACACCACGAACCCCCGGGCCACCTCGACCAAACCCCAGACGAGGCGGCGACCTATCGCGTGATCTCAGAGGCGAAGAGCTGGGATCCAAAGGACACTGTGCTTTTGGAACTGCGGGTGCGACTTGGCGCTGTCGATCTTGCGATCAGCGCTTGCAAGTAGGAAGGGGTACGAAGGCGTGATATCCAGATGCACAGTGCTGCTGTCTTGGTCAACCAGTCCCAGCGCTGCTTGGCCTGAGCTAACCACAATATTGAGATTGTGTCTGCTCCGTGGGATGGAGTTTTGAAATTGAGAGAATTGAGAAGGTCGAATGAGGAAAATGTACTCCGTAGACTGGCCCACACCCGAAGCAAAGGAGAGCAAGGGGGCGAGGGGAAACGAAACACCAGGAAATGCCCGATAACCAGGAGTTCAAGCCCTTCTCGTTTTGATCGGAACCCCAAGCCCGCGACTCCAACACAACCTGTTGGCCTGCTAGAGAAAAGGTCGCTATCTACTACATAGTACAGTCATGAGATCCTCTCAACGAGCAACGAGCAAGGTGTTTCAGAGCAGGCAGAGTCTGGGATGCAAGAGACAAGATACGATCGCCTAAATTCACAGTGCTCGACGCGGGGCACTGGCATTGGTTGGCCCGCCTCGCTTCGTGCCCCAAGCTTCTCCCGCCCCACCAGCAAGGCTGCAGCCTGGAACCCAGCTGGACGACCCCAACGACAATCTCCAACCAAACATTGAAAGGCAGCCATCTCTACATAGAAAGCTCAGCGGGACTGCATCATTCGGCATCCAGCGGCTTTGGTGTAGTCAGGGACGGCAGGACCCCAAATCACGCAGGATGGAGCAAACCAAAGCTCTCAATGCTCTCGAGGTGCGTCATCGCCCCAGATCCATCTGTTTCCCCGCGCCGTGGCCAGCAGAGGAACTTGGGTTTTGGGTTGGCCGACGACGCCGTGACTGATATTCGCCACAGCCTTTCCTAGCTCTGAGCAAATCAGCCACTTCCCCGCGCGCCGCAGCCGACCTTGTCGTGCGCGCGACCTCAGCGCCGAATACCTTCGTCTTCACCGAGCTGCTCCAGACCCCCCAAATCCAGTCTCTCGCCTCGTCCGACGAGTTCGCGTCGCACCTGACCCTCCTCCACATATTCAGCCATGGCACCTACACCTCGTACACCGCAACCGCCGGGCTCCCCGCTCTCAACGACGCCCAGCGTCTCAAGCTCCGCCAGCTCTCCCTGTTGACCCTCGCCAAGCACGACAGCAGCACCGATAGCAATGCTGGTTCCCCCGCGCTCGGCTATGCCGCTCTCCAGAAAGCCCTCGACCTCCCCAGCCGTCAGGCGCTCGAAGAACTCGTCATCAGCGCCATCTATGCCGGCCTGATCAAGGCTCAGCTCAACCCAAAGGCCTCGCTCGTGCAGATCAACAGCGTCTCGCCACTGCGCGACGTCGCGCCCACCGCCATCGGCGGCCTGCTGTCCAGCCTGCAAGCCTGGGCCGGGCGGTGCGATGCCACGCTCGAGTCCCTCTCCTCCCAGATGACCCAACTCCAGGCCGACGCCGACCGCCGCGCGGCACGGGCTGCCATCCGCCGGGACGAGACACACCGGCTGACGGAGAACGAGCAAAAGGGTGGGCAGGCCTCTACCTTATCACTAAAACCCCGTTATTCTGCTGCTGCCGCCGCCACCGTCGCCGCCAACACCGCTGCCCCCCGCAACAAAAATACCACCCACACTCCCCACCCCATCACTGGTTCCACCCAAGCTGATGGCGGTGGCGGTGGCGGCAACACCACCAACATCATCACGCACAACGAGATGAACCCCGTGCTGACTGTGGGCAACGGCAGCAGTTTCCTCCAGCCAAGCGCAGGCTCCAGCGCCGGCGCGGCGCACCTCCAAGTGAAACCGGCTGTGGCGGGCGGCAGCGGGCAGCGGGACGGGGACACTACGAACGGCGATGCCGTGGGCGGAGGGGACGTCGAGATGGAGGACGAGGACGACGGCCCGGATGATGGGCAGAAGCGGACTGGGAAGCGGAAACTGGAGCCTTAGGAGGTTCTCGAGACTCCTATGGTAGACCTTTGACGAAGGGTTCTGATGCCAGTACACTACATGAATGACGAAGATCAATGACAACAATGCATACACAAGTACAACTGAATGTGCAAGGATAAAGGCGGTTGAAAAACGCAACGCAATTGACTCCATCGGGCCCATTTCTGCCAGCTACTGGAAGGCCCATGATACTGGGTATGTGATATCTTACATCGGCGGCGAAGGCAACGAAGAAGAAAAAAGGAAAGTCCAGAACGATGAGAAGCCATGTGAGCAAGAAGAGCTCTCTGCCACTCATCCACCCGAGCTCCGTGAGAAATATGATGGCAAATGAATGATGCCGAAAGAAGCACGCCGTATCCTAAACACCCACCAAACCCATCTAACTTGCGCCCCGCCCCGCTGAATAACTGTGCGAACCTCCGCAAATGCCCCCTCTGGGAAACATCAAAAACTGGAAAAAGTGCCTTGTGGTCATGACGGTCATAATCGAAGAAGCGCCCTGGTGCGAATCACTTCTTTCTCCGCTGGCAGAACCAACGCCGCTGCGGCGGGTTCTCTTGTCAGGAGCGAGGCCAGCTCACAACTCCCGAGAGTCAGAGCTGAGCTCGCTCAAAGCCGCTTGCCAGGGACTAGGATGAAGAGCACGCAGAGCGCTGCGTCGACCAGGACCGTCACGGTGAGGACCATGGTCGACCGGCGGGCCAGAAGCTTCCGGACGTAAGGCTCCCGCACCCGCGAGAAGTTGAACGGGGTGTACTCGCTGTAGCCGACGAGGGCGAGGATAGGGTCCAGGGAGTACTGGTAGGAGGCGAGGCAGTAGACACCGATTGTGAAGGGGAGGATCAGCTAAGAGACTGTCAGCATCGAATAGTATGTGAGTTGAAAAGCAACACGTTGCTACTTACCCAGCATCTCGTCGTCCGAGATTCGTTGAGGAAAATCAGAATGAAGGCAGCCCAGAAACCGCCAAACATGGACACCAAGCCGATGATCAGGCGCATAATCAGTGTCGGCGGGATGAGATTTCCAAGCGCCTTCATCCTGAGGAATCCAGGGAACGCGTCGCGCTCCATCGCCTGGAAGACGTAGTCCTTAGCCACGTCAAACACCTCAGGGTCGTCCCTTCCGAACTCCTCAATGGAAGTCGTGACGTCCTGGGTGATGGAGCCTGGCAGGGTGATCTCGCGCTCGGCGCCGGGGAGAAGGAACGTGTAGAGAATCTTCTCAGCAGAGGCCCTGATGTCCTGTCGAGCGACCATGTGCGGGGGAGAGTTCGAATCCGTCTGGAGCTCGCGCGGGGTGCTGATGTTCGGGCTTGGCCGGTCCTGGACAGCGCTGCTGCTGATCGGGGAATCGTGATAGTCGGGGCCCCGATCCTCCCGCAAGAAAGCCGACATCTGCGCATCCTGGTCCTTCTCCTTCTCGGTCGCGTACATTGACGGTCCAGCGACGGGGTGGTTCAAGTCGCCAAGGGCTTCCAGAATGCCCGACGAGCGCTTGGAGCTCCTCTCCAGATCAGGAGTGCCAACCAGCACAGAGCGACGAAGCTCGCGCACATAGTGGCGGCAGAGCGACATGTGCTGTGCAACATCGAGCCTGGAGTCAAGTCAGCAAATGCACTGGTATCAATCGTGGGAGGCAACCGGGCCGACCAGAAGTCAAGGTAGTCAACGGAGCGCTGCTGATCCCGCATGTAGATGTAGAACGAGAACAGGTCGACGGGAGGAAGCGTCCGCCGACTGAGGACTTCGAAGAGCGTCGGCAGACGGTTCCGAGTCAGGTCGGGCTGGGGAGAGGGCGTCGCCGCGCCGTGGTCGTGGTCATGGACATGGTCATGGTCGTGGTCGGCCATCTTCAATGGAGGCGAAATGAACAGATTAGGTGGGATGGGTAACGAGAGAGCGGAAACGATCGAGAAGGTGAAGTCGGGTCGAAATATGCCTCGGGAGCTCGCTCCTCGCAATGGTTCGTGAGAGCTGTCGGGTGCACGCGGTCGCTGTTAAATTGCGGTGGTGTTGCACGCCGAGATTGTCGAGCTGCACCGGTGGGTTTTTTTCGAAGACGAGGTTGGGCGAATTTCGGCTGACTCTGCAGAAAAAGAATGTGTGTGTGCGCACAGCGCACCGAATGAATGGTTGCTTTGGGAAACGGTGATACTGATTGAGCTTGCGTCTTGGAGTTGGACCTCGAACAAACCAAACGCAGTTCGCTCCAAGCGGCGCGGTTGCCCCCTGCGATCTGGAATGTCTGACGGAGAAGAGCGGGTCCAATGCTTCCAATTAAAGTCAAATTTGGGTGGGGTCGAAACAGGTTCATCTGATGCAGCTCTGACGGTTGGTCATCACCTGGCAGCCACTGTCAGCACTGGACAGCCAGAAAGCGCCACAGCACGCCAGCCACAACTTGCAGCGGGGCTGCGAGGCTACGCGCCATTCCACTTTAGGGCAGTTACGCGAGGACTGCAAGCCCAGGCCCGCACTTTCGCAGAATTCACGGAAAACCCGAGTGCAAAATTCCCCAGAGGTAGGTTTATCGAACCCAGCCAACCGACGACTCCTCGACACCACTCAACCGACTCCGAGTGCACGAGATCCAGACGTCGCCCAAGTACGTAATTGCGCCCCCAGATAAACACGTCGAATCGACCCAGCACACCTCTTTTGTCTCCGGATATCGCCTCTGCAACGCCCGCTGACCAGCCGCTGCCAGAATGTCGTCCACCAAGAAGCCCACAGGAAAGGCCAGCCGCTCGGCTATCGCCGACGTCGTGGCCCGCGAGTACACCATCCACATGCACAAGCGCGTATGTGATTCAAAGCTAGGACGAGAAAGATGGACGAATCGCTGACTGTTGGCCAGCTCCACGGTGTCAGCTTCAAGAAGAGGGCCCCGAAGGCGATCAAGGAGATCAAGGCGTTTGCTCTCCAGGCTATGGTACGTTCGACCACAG
>FTCU01002946.1_pt1 | contig 14992 bp, 19 predicted proteins | sample 1639521 | NCBI WGS metagenome assembly FTCU01 (sample SAMEA3914864, study PRJEB12502) | metagenome | biome: forest; material: soil | place: USA | collected 2012-03-12 | depth 0.3 m
CGGTTTGCTCGGATAGGGTCAATACATCTCTTGGTTGGGCGCATGCTCGCCCTGGTCTGCCCGACGGAATCTTCTTGTCTATCTGAAATTGGGACCCTTCTTTCTGAGCGAACTCTTTACCTGTGTGTTGTATCAAACACGGGGTAATAGCCTGAGTAATTACCTAATTAGGTAGCTGGCAGGCCAACACAGAACTATTTACCTCGCTTATTGAATCACCAACACAAGGTTATACCAAAGCCTTACCAATTGTCATGAGGATTGACGGCGTTGTCCGCAGTTCCGCCGGCCCTGGCTGAAGCGTACTGGTGTCTTTAAATATTAATTACCTGGTAGGCACCGAGATAGCTACTACTTAGCAACATTTTGTTCTAAGCTAACTAACGATTTTCTCAAATTGATATTAACAACACTTCAAATCATGGGTACCTTACTGCTCTCTCACCTCGGAGAGCGCCATTTCTCCTGAGGTATCTATTAATTGCATAACTCATAATTAGTTAGCGCTTTATCAGTGTCTACGATGTTCTCCTTGCAGCAGCGTCCAGCCAATTATTGTTCCCCTCAATCATCAACGCGTTCTTGGCAAGAGAGCGGGGTCGAGAGAGTTCTCCTGGCCCAACATTCTGTCGGGCTTCAATTGCATGCACTAAAGTCACCCGCCAGTCTCGCCGTGTGCACCATTGCTTTTCGCAACGCATTTCATGGATGCAATCGGGGGTCTGGGCTTGGATGCCTCTCTAGTCTTGGAGGCCCAGGCCATTGCCATCTCTATTGTGGAAACCTATAAAAGAATCAGCTTTGTTCTGAGGGAGTATGGAATCGCGGGAACCTGGCTTGTGATGTTCGGGAGCCACGACGTTCTACGGTCCGAGTTCCAAGTGCTAGCCAGCGGTGACGACCAAGTCGCGTTCGACTTCAAGAAGGCAACCCAGGACGAGAGCAACATGATCGCTATAGCGGTGAGACGATCATCCTTCCCTAACCTTACATTTCTTTTTCTCACAAAGTTTGGATGATGACAGGGCACTATTGTGGCTCAGATCGCCATCACGGCATTGTCCCTCGCCGAACCGACCTAAACGCATTGGGCGGCTCGGGGGCTCTTCAGCTTCTCTTTAGTATCGTCCCTTATCGCCGTCTACTACGCAAGTAGCCAGCATCGTACGATGGGACGTTGCTTGAGCGCCAGTGAGATCAAAGCGTGGATTCTGAACGACGACGAGCGGACACCTTTGCGACCCTTCCCGCGTTGGTATGCTCGTCGCCAGATCCGCGAGCAGGCCTCTAAGAAACCGGCAGTATCTTCCATCTTGACCGTCTCGGCGCCTGTCATGCTTCTTTCAGCGTCGCTCAACTCCTTCTTGGCCGGGTTTGGTGTTTACTTGGGCCTCTCTTGGACCCAAAACTCAAACGACAGTGCGAATGCTGACGACAACCGCAATGTCTTTCTCATCTACATTGTCGGCCTCGGCGTCTGTTACGGAATTTACGCCATATCTGCCACGATTTCCCAAGGCCAGCGCCCAAACCCATGGGACGACTTGCCCAATCTCCTCAGACAGGCGAATGCGGCTCATCACCACCAGACGCCTCGGGCTCGCGAGGCAGGCGAGCACATCCAGATGGAGCCTCCTACCCCGGATGTTCGAAGCCTCCTTGCACAGGCACTTTTGGAAGCGGCGACGGCACGGGAACAATCAGCTCAGGCGGATAGACGTGTAGCGGACATGTGCCGGGAACTGAGTCGGCAAATGCAGCCCGATCACTGACCCGAGTGTGGGAGGCTAATGCTCGTCAAGCCTAGGACACGGGGAGTACATTGCAGCGTGGTAAGGTAGGCTTTTTCAGTAAAACTACCACCTACCTAGGTACCTAGCGCACCGGAGCGGCTGTTGGCAAAGTACCTAGGTAGGTACCTATCTAGGTATCACTCAGTAACCCACGTGCGCGTCCTTCTCACTCTGCATCTCTTCTTCGGTGATTGAATCCCAGTCAATATTACACAGATCCCACATCGCTTCATCCATATCATTTGATGTATGCGGCGTTGCAGGGACGTCACGATCCAGGTTGGACTCCCAAGCAGTCAGGGCGTGTAACAGGATCTGGTCCCCGTCAGACAGAGGAAGGGGCGCATCCACGGTCGGAACTGGCACTCCCGCGTCTGTGGAGGAATGCAGCAGACTCGGGTCAATGCAATCCTCCTCGACGACTTTCCCCTCGCTCATGATGGTATCGTGGAATGCCTGCTTCGTGTGTCGCAGACTAAAGTAGTCGTTATTGATCAGCCTTCAAGATTTTTTACTCCCTTTTTTAGCCAGAGGAGAGAAACCAAACACGAGGATGACATTGACTTACTCGCTCTCGCCGTGAGCGTGGCGTCGAGCGCCGTGAAGTGAGCCGAGAACGTGGCTGAACAGGAGTTGAGCCTGAATCCATGCCCGACAGCCTCGCGCTGCCGGAAGAGGGTCTGTCCAAACCCGAGTCTCCAGATGATAAAGCCGGCGCCGCTGCCGTTGCCGCTGCCGCTGCGTTTCGAGGCCCCCTCGACGGCTGCGTCGTGATGCGACCTGTCCTCCAATCCCAAGGTGGGTTCTCTCTATGGAGCTCGGCGCGGGCAGGATACGCTTCGATTTGTTGCGGCTGCTGAGATATCCTATTGAAATGCTCCATGCACTCCCAAACCCGGCTCTGGTGGCTCTCGATCCAGTCGTCAAGAGGATCGCGCGCGGCCCAATCGCCGACCCATGGGCAGTCTGGGTGAGAGAAAAAAAGGTCGAGCTGGGCTCGACTGTAGACACAAGAATCAGTGGCCGTGCTCCAAATTTGTATGCCTCTTGACTAGCAATTGCATACCTTAAGAGATCGTACTCGTCGACACCGCTTGGTTGGGTGCTCGATTCGTCGCTGGGTGAGCGATCTGAGCGGTCCGAGTCTGAGTGGTCGGTCAGGGAGACCATCGTCGTGGAAGCAGCCTCAAGATTGCCAGTTGAGAAAAGCCTTCGTGGCCGCAAAGTCTCGAGTTTCTGGTGAGAACAAGTCAAATCGGTAGATTCATGGTCGACAACTTCTTGAACGAACGAGCTGATCGGGTCAGCCCCACCAACCCATGCCTCCATTACCACATTCGGCAACCGAAGCATTCCAAACGCTGATTGGTCCGCCTCATATTTTCCCAAGATGCCTGGTGGTTGGGCCACGTCGTCCGCGAAAACAACTTGACTGGTTCTCATTGACATGCAGAAGGTGACAAAGGCAGGGGTCGGCTTTCAGGATTGGCGCTACTTGCGTTTGGTGTCAATGCCAGACGCCCCTCCCATTCAGGACACTCCCTTGTTTGCCTGTACTCAGGCAGGCACGGAGCAGGAGTGAGATCCGGTCAGGGATCCTGCGGAGTTGGTTCCTAGACGCATTGGTGGCTAGAGGGAGTAGGTAGAAAATTTGGCGTTGCTTTGTTCACGTAATGGGTGCCCTTAGTTCTATGAAATGTGTTGTTGCGGACTCGGTCGTACCGCCTCAGCTGATGACGGGTATCTTTTGGTCAGGTCTCTCGGAGGCACTGATTGAGGGAGGGGTAGCCTGTAAGTACTCCGTAGCTACCTGTACCTACTGCCGTTTGAACATGCCTCGGTGACTATCTCGAAATGGGTTTGCCAGCTCATCCGCTGTCGTTCAGAGACATGCTGACGAAGACAGGTACCTAATTAGGTACCAGGCAATTATCCCGCTATTGGTTGGCGATGCCCCTCTCTTTTCAGACCCAGCCAGCGGCCCAGCAATGGCAAGCCGGGCGTCGACATAATATTACCAGGTGATGCGTTAGCGGCTGAGAGACGAGCACTAATCAATTCCTGCGCCACAATCCATGCAGGCTTTGCAAACCCCGCTTTTTGGGCTCCGATTGCTGACCACGAGGCTCTCGCTTTCACTCATTTTCTCTTTTTCTTCTTTTTCCCCTTATCTTCTTGGGCCATGACCATAATGCCACCCTGCGCCAGGGTGGATTCACCAGACTTGTGAGGACACACCTTCAACTCAATCTACGCCATGGCCTCCTCCGAGCAGCAAGAAGGATCCCGCAGGCCCCGGCGCGCCTGGGGGAGAAGACTCGGGGAGTTTCTTCGGTTTCGAGCTTCCTCTCCGCAGTCACCTCGCTATCTTGGGCTTCAAGTCATTTCTCAACCCGAGTCCCCGGCTGTCGACATCGTTTTCATCCACGGCTTGACAGGCAGTTCATACAACACGTGGCTCTCGGAAAATAATGTTTACTGGCCAACGGAGCTTTTGCTTGCTGATATCCCCGATGCACGCATCATGACCTTTGGTTACGATGCCGATGTGACCAAGCTCCTGGGCCCCGTGAGTCAGAACAGCGTGCGGGATCATGCGGCTGATCTCATCGGCGATCTTTCGGCCACCCGTAACGAAGACGGCACAGTGAGTTTCCTGCTAACTTTTCCGTTGGGCGGAGAAAAGCGGTTAGAGTTACCTAGCTGACCGCCCTGCTCAAGACCTCAGTCCCCATCATCCTCGTGGTTCACAGCCTCGGCGGCCTCGTGGCCAAAAAAGCGCTATGTTTGTCGGAGCAGGCCTTAGATGCGCACTGGCAACAGCTCCACAACCACACGATTGGCCTAGCATTCCTCGGCACGCCCCATCGCGGGTCCAATATCGCTTCTTTTGCTGCCGGCATCTCTCAGATCTTAAAGGTGGCACGGAAGCGAGTCAATGCAGACATTTTGTCGCTGCTTCGGAGGGACTCTGAAGTCCTCGCCGACATCGATGCCTCGTTTGGCACTTGGCTCCGGAAAAGAGAGAACAGGGTCGAGATTACGTGCTTTTCTGAAGAGCTCGAGCTCCCGGGCATAGGGCTGGTACGGAATGCTCTCTTGTCCTCTCCGTTCTTAGATATTATGACTAATAAACCGGCTCCTTGGTTTGTTCAGGTTGTGTCAAAAGAATCATCTCAGATCAGCGGATACCCTCGCTACACCATCCCGGCAAACCACATGGTATTACCTATTTATCCTTTTGGAATCCTACAAACATGATCACACTCCACTAACTTAAAAACCTTGCCAGAACATGGTCAGATTCGACAATGCCAACAACATTGGCTACCGACGCATCCAGCGTGAGCTCTGGCGGTGGACAGAGTTGGCCCAATCACGAGATTTATTTGGTAGGCTTCTAATCAGCTTGGCTGGGTAGTTGAGGATTGGTTTCTAACATGAATCCTCGTCTCAGATCCAGAACATGTTCAAGGTAGACCTGCGTGACCCTTCCCCAGAATCTTCACAATCTAAAAGCAATCCTCTTCGTTAGCATGTCTCAAGTCGCTCTCGTTCGAAGCAATGAACAAACGGTACCTTGAAACGGAGAATAACATCGAGGGCACGTGTACCTGGCTGCACACACACGCCACCTACCAATCCTGGCTTTGTAACGAACGCGGCTTGCTTTGGATCAAGGGGAAGCCCGGGACCGGCAAATCGACGCTGATGAAATACGCCCTCCAGGACGCGAAGCGGCCAAACGCAGTTGCTGCCACAGTCCTCCACTTCTTCTTCCATGGGCGAGGAGCGAGCTTGCAAAAGTCGCCCGTCGGACTCTTCCGTGCCCTCGCCCACCAAGTCGGCCTGGTGCAGGGCCGGTACATCCACTCCCTGGTGAAGGAGTCTCGGGCCAGAACCCTCAGCTTCCAATCTTGGTCTTGGACAGCACTCGAGCTGGAGGAGCATTTGGGCAATTGGGTACTCCCGGCCATCTTGATGGACAAGCCAGTCCGCATCTTCATCGATGCTCTTGACGAGTGCGGGGACGTCGAGGCGCGCCGCCTTGTCCAGAGCCTGGCCCGGATCCACCAGCTCTGTACTCGTACTCGGTTTGGCCTTTCCATCTGCTTCTCCTGCAGATATTACCCCATCATCGCACCTGACATCTGCGAGGATATCCGTCTCGAGGACGAGAACGAAGGGGACATCTCGCTGTACATTCGGCAAGAGCTGCGACCCCGTATCGCCGACCTGTCGGAGCTTGCTAGCTTGGAAAAGGCCATCGAGGGTCGGTCCCAGCACGTCTTTCAATGGGTGGTCCTTGTCGTGTCAAACCTTGTTTGGCTCCATGCGGAGGGCAACACGCTCAGACAGCTCCTAGACTACATCAAGCAGATCCCCGCCGAGCTACACAGCCTCTACGCCGACATTCTCCAGACTCTCGTATCCAAGCAGCCCGCTCGAAGCCTGAAGTTGTTTCAATGGGTCTGCACGGCGGAAAGAACGCTCTCCATTTCCGAAATGCGCTGTGCTATGAGTGTTGACGCCACGCTCTCCATGTCCGGAAAGACGCTGCAGGAGTGGGCCGCTCTTGACGACTATATCGAAACCGACGCACAGATGAAGAGGCTTTTGGTGTCCCTCTCCGGAGGACTGGTTGAACTCACGTCGTTTGGCGTCCAGCTGATTCACCAGTCAGTTCTTGACTTTCTTTTGGAGAAGGGCTTCGCCGCCCTCGCATCCTACAATCCAATCACTGGGGACAGCATCACCTCGCCAACGAACCAGATCACCTTGCCGACAGATCAAGACACCTTCCTTGCGACTGGCCATCATCGCTTAGCACGCTCGTGTCTCGTCTACTACTTGGCCATTCGCAGAGAGCATCTGACGCGATTTCACCTTTTCCGGGCCGAGGACATTGTCGATCTCGCCCGCCAACACCCCTTGCTGGAATACGCAGTGCAAAACTGGCTAGTGCACGCCTCGAGAGCAGAGACAAAAAACGTGTCTCAAGCGGATCTCTGCGACTTTCTTCCCGGCCGCTCCAACCACTGCCTTGAACACTGGCAGAGCATGGCACACGTGTTCCTCCGCTGGGCGGATGTCCCCCCACACCCTGGCACCACATTACTTCACGAAGCCGTCAGAGTCGGACTCTACAGCCTGATCCCTTCTCTGACTACTTACATGTCCATCAACGCTGCTGACGCAGCCGGCAAAACACCCCTCTGTATTGCCGCTCGGTACTGCGGAATAGAGGCCGTCCGCTACCTTCTCACCCAGCCACTCGATGTTGACATCAACAGAAGGGACGCCCAAGGGCGCACCGCTCTGACTTACGCTATTGAAGTCAACGCTCTTCCCGTCGTTATAGAACTCTTGAACGACAGCCGTCTTGACGTTTCAGTGAATCTCGAACAAGAATACACAATGGGGCTATATCACGGATCAGCCATTTTCCACGCAGCTCGACTTTGTTTTACAGACACTTTGCATTGCTGCCTTGGACATTCTGGCCTCCGGCGCATCGATGGCAATGCTGTTTTGAAAGGTCTTATCCAAACATTGTGGGCGAGGGGACGCGGTTCCGGGGATATTTTTGCGACAGCGCGGACGCTTCTCGAGAGCCAGAATCCAGTGGTAGCCTTGGACTTGACGGCTCCAATGTCATTTTCTCTTGACGGAGACGTTGAGAAACTGTCACCCCTCCTGTGGTTGGAAGGTCTATTCGCAACTCATCCCGAATTCGAGGACATCGTCGCCCAACATGTCGACATCAACGCCCTGGACGGCTTGGGACAGGGCCCGCTCCACCGCGCCATCCTCCGACTCACAGGGGTGGGGATTGGCCGCACATCTGTTGAACTCGAGTGGGAACTGGAAAGAGTTACGTCACTCCTCCAACGAGGCTGGCAAACTCTCGATATCAACCACGTAGACAACACGGGCAACACGCCCCTTGCATACGCAATTACAGGGGACTATTTCGAGCACGCGACAAGGATGGAAGTAGTGCAGGCTCTTCTGGCTCACCCCGGCTTGGATATCAACAAGAAGGTCGGAGACGGAGACGGCACACATCCGCTCTGTCTGGCTGATCGCGAGGGATGGACCGAGATTGTGGATCTCCTCCTCGCTGACCCGAGGCTGGACCTGACAGACATTAATGTATCTGAGTTGCCGATGGTCGCTGCTGCTCGCAGAGCGGGCAAGTGCAAGGAGGTAACGACAGAAATACGGATAGAGATCACCGGAGCGGAGACGGATTGAGGAGAGACATGAATGTGGGAGGCCGGGACATAGGATCACTCGAAACTTTGAAATGGTCGATTGCGCGAGAAGGTTGTGTGTTTATTCCAGTGCCAAAAAACAAAAGATGCGAAAGCAATTAAACTGATAAACTCTACGCTATCTACAGGAAACTCTTGACCTAGTAGTCACTACGGGGGCTTGCTCGAGCGATGCGTGTTCTTTGCGACAACGCTTAACTACGCCGAGGCATGGACATGAAAACATCAAGGGGATTCTCCCCCCAAAAAAATAGATGTGCAAAGAAGTGTCGAAGCGGCGAAGCTCGGTCGTAACCAAATTAATGGTTGCATGCTTTCTCAGGGTGTGGCTGGTGTTGGGTGAGAAGTACGCTGTCGGGTCTTGAAAACCTTGCAGAACAGAGCGACGTGTCGTTTCAGATTGTCGTCGCGTCGGGGGTCTGCGTGGCGTGCGCGGAGTTTCTTGAAGCAGTGTGGGCACTGGACGGAAAGCTTGCAGTGGACTGCGGTGGTGTGGCGTTTGAGGTCTTTCTGTGAGTCGAACGATCCCGCGCAGCCCTTCTGGGGGCACCGAAACGGGCGGTTTCCCCCGAGTCTGGAAGCCTCATTGGTTAGATAGGTGTAAAGGAGCTGAAGAGCATCATGAGTGGCTACTAACCCCAAGGGAGGAGAGGGCACGGTCTGCCCTTCCTCTGTATCTTTGGGAACGAGCGCTCCATCGTCCTGCGAGGAACTGGCAGTCTTGCTGCTCTGAGCTTTCGACTCGGGTTGGCGTACGACTGGCATTTGTGAAGTTCCACTGGCGCTGTATGACTCGGGGTATGGGTCCGTCGAAGAATGCTGTGCTCCTGCGGCCAAGGCCTGCCGAGAAGCCTGCAACCGTGTTGACAAAAAGGCCGAGACCGGGAAGGTCGGCCACCAGCCATCCCCAACGGACGCCATCTTCTTCCCAACGGTCGACGGACCAACCATCGCAGCTTCCATCGCAACATAGTTTCCTTCTCCTTCATCGACCCAATAGGAGTGCGCCGTGACTTCGAGTTGGACGCAAAACAATGCCCGCTGAAGCCAAGACCGGTCCAGCTCCATCGAAGCCAGTATGTCCTCCAGCCCTGGAATCGGCGGGTCCAAGCACTCGAGGCCCGACGCAGAGGCTCCCACTATCCCCTGACCACGGGACTCGCTGTCCCAACTTTCGAAGCACTTCTCTGCGGCATCCCCTCCATCCTCCCCTCTATCCTCCCCTCCATCCTCCCCTCCATCCTCCCCTCCCCAGCAACCGAAGTTCAAACGCCCGGGGTGCCCTTGGAGATCCTGGCAATCTGTTCCAAGCCCCGCGAAAAGATGTTCAGGATCCGGCCATGGCGCACCCCACCGGACATTGTCTGCTTGATTACTGCTGCATGACCACGAAATAAGGGGTGAGGGAGGACGTGGCGGGTCCTCCCTCGGGAGTCGTCTCGAGACTAGGAAAAAAAAGTAACGGGGCTAGGCCCGGCGCTGCTTTTTGTGTTAGGACCGGTCCGTTCACGAGATAGGTTGAAGAGAGTCTTACCGCAGGTGTCTTGCTGCTGCCTTTTTGGGGCGCCCCCAACGGCGAGGTTGGGGAAAGGGACGAAAATTGGCGCTTGGGGAGGGAGGGGCGAAACAAGGGTTTTATTTTTCTCCCTCCTCCAGCTGGTCATGTGATGAGGCTTTCTCACCCCCGCACATGCCTCTGGCCTCACGGAATTGAATTGGCCCGGTTCAACATCTTTGAGGCCACCTCGTCAGCCTGGGGGCCAAAACGCCAGCTCATCTGCAGCTCCAATTGGTGGTCCTGGACTCCTTGGCGAAAAAGGCAAATGCGAACCACTTGCTCACCGACCCGGACTCACGGCTGATCGGGCGCCCGATGCCGGCCTGCATCAGCCACTGGCCTCACAACCACAATTTTTGCACCTGTCTGTCCCCGAAGAGCTGAAAACGTGGCTTGCCGAGGCGGGTTTTATTCTCCCGTGCTCTGGGGACTTGGCCTCAGCCCTTGCCCTCAGGTCCTGAGCCCCGGAGCCCTGACCTGGGAACGACGTGGTCCATCACTGCATCACCGCCATTTTGAGGCCATTATTTATTCTGGCCTCATTTAGGGTAGATAGGTACCTCGCAGAGGTGTGCCCAGACGTTTTTTCCTTTTCTTTTTCGCGTTTAAAGGTGTAGCTGTTTTCCCGTGGCCTCGAATCGGTCAAGGAGATGGATTGGCCTCAGACATGAGACATGAGTTCGGCTCCGAGTCCCACGGCAATTCCTCCATGGGCAGATTTCGCCGAGTCGTTCAATATGGTGGACTCTGAGGCCATACCCTCCCCAGTAGCCGGTAAAGAATGTTGCGCAGTCGGCATGTCTTCGAAATTTGTGTCCACGGAACGAGGGTAGAGACGTGCTCGACCTGAATGATAAAAACGACGCCGCTCCTGACCAAAGATGACCATCCCAGCCTTGCAACTGAATTTCATTCACCCAACATCTCCAGTGCCTTTTCATTGCCACCATGACCCGCCAGTCGTCCTCCGCATCTAAGCGCCCTGCGTGCAAGCCCCTTCAACCGTCCGGGGCGTCCGCCCAGCACGGCGAGTCAACTCAACCCAACGCATCGACCTCTGTTGAGAGAAACGGTTTGTCCTCATGATCCAGGGCTCGACAATACCAACCACTGACATTGTTTGCCTATGAAACCTTAGCCCAGCCCTATCTCCCTGTTGCCCGCCCTTGGGTCTCCCGCGGCACCACACCAGGAAGCATTTCTAGTTTCAGCGACCGGGACCTGAGCCCCATGGAGCGTTGGATCTCTCAGGATGTCAAGGACGAAATGTGGAATAATGTTCACGGAGTATACGGGACATGTCAGCAGCAAACCGACGTGGGCGCGGTGGATGATGGAACCGACTGGAGCGGGGGCGCGGTGCATGGCTCAGGGGTTGGCGAACACGGGGACAGGTAGGTAGCTGATCGTGAGACTGACTCTATTATTATTGAGCTTGGGAAATTTCTGCACCGGTCGAGCATCATCAGCAATGCTGGAGCATACAATTTTGAAAACGCAACTTGGGGTAACACCCTTTCTTGCAGCTGAGCCGCTGAATCTCCCGCCTCACGGATCCCTCGTAACTCTTGCGGCAGCAACACGTTCCGCCATTCTCACATTTACGCACTCGGAACCTTGGCAAGAAGCTTGGAAGGGGGAAAATGACTTGAATCCATGCTAACGAAAGCTGCTCTCGAAGAAAAGCAGCTGCTATAAAACTTCCAGGTAATGCAATCAAGAAGACAACGCCAACCTGTTACCCCCTCTCTGTGCCACACTTGTCAGTTTGGTTGCCATATCTCCCCATGTTAGAGGATAAATCTGGTCCTCTCCCTCTCCTTCCTCTTACTCTCTTCTTCCTTCCTCCTCTCCTCTTGCCTCCGCCTCTCCTCGTCTCGCTTCCTCGCCTCCTCCTTCTTCCTTTCCTCTTCCTCTCTCCTCTCCTGCTCCCTCCTCCGTTCCTCCATCATTCTCATCTCCCGCCTCTTCTCCTCTGCCATCCTTTGCTCATCCTCCCTCTTCTTCCTTTCCCTCTCCCTGTCCTCCTTATCCCTCAGCATCCTTTCGCAGCTGGAGCAGTTGCCTATTCCTTCCTTCCGGCACTCAGCGCAGTTCCAGGACGGCATTTCGAAGGTCGGCCTTGGGAAATAGCAGGCGGTTGTTCGTATTTACTACGTAGACGAAGCGTCCGGGTGCTGAGGTAGGCTAGTAGGAGTATGGTTGTCTCGGTTTAACCTTACTAGGAGGTATATTATGTCGACGAGTAGACCGGCAATCCGTACCTTAGTAAGGTAGACATAATAAGGGCTCTTCTATTCAGTCAGCAAGAGTTTAAATACTAATTTCAAGGCTCGTGCTCATGGTTGAAAGCACCCTTTGTTCCACGTCTTGAACAACGAAGTGTCCAACGTGGTCTCTCCTGTTTGTTGACACCGTAATCAGATGCGCTAGTAACAACAGGAGTAGTGTTTTGGCTTTTATGACAAAGCTAAAACGTGTCATCGGTTGTCAGAGTACCCCGGGGCAAGAGGGAAAGCAAAGTCACCTTACGACGCAAACCACACGTTGCACTGCGACCGACCGACTAAGTGTCCTGCCTCGGACGCAACCATCCGCATCCTGTCTCCGTGTCTCACGAGAGCAGCTCCATGGTTTGACGGAGCACGCGCAAATCCAGGTACCTATCACCCGTCGGCAAACATAGGAACATGGAGCTCATCGTCAGGCCGTCTCTTTTAATTATCATTAACGTTAGCCAATGGGAATATTATTAATTATGGGCAGGTTGGGGTATCATCAGTCATGTCGGAGCGTGTCGTTTCGAAAGCAACTCGGGACGACCTCTTTCCTGCCAGCCGAGCCCCCGAATCTCTGGTCCGCGGCGCCCCCGTAGCTCACGGGACGCCAACACATCACGCCATTCCCGGGTACGTTTCTTGACCGGAACGAATACGTTGACAGTGCAAGGACGCCTGGTCTCTCCCCGCTGCCAAGTTTTCCAGGAGCGTCTTGGCCAGCCAGTAGAACTCGCTGGCGTGCCGCGCAAGGCCAGTGGTGTGCTGCCTTTTTTCTGGGTCGAGTCCGGTTGTGACGACTCCCCACATTTCGCGCCATCGGTCGGTGGCGCGCAGCAGAGAGGGCAGGCCTGTTTGTAGCAGTGACGCGAGCCGTGAGTTGCCGATGATCATGTAGAGGGCTGGCCTAGTTGTCAGCCACTTGCCACCCAGGAGGACTGATATCTCAGTAAGAAAAAAAGCGAGAAGTCTCACCAGAAATGAAGACGTAAAGATCCAGAGCCGAGATCTGCTTCAGAGGAAACCCGTCAATTCCAGACCACGCATCCACCACAAACGCCTCCATGCAGTCCCGCAGCGACGCCGACCGCCGCCAACCACCCGACCCCTTCAACGCCACGATCGCCTCAAACTCGGCCGCGCTCCCCGCCTCCCACAGCTCCTCCAAGCACGGCAAGTCCCCGGTCATCTCCTGCACCGTCATCAGCCCAGACGCATGACACACCCCGCCCTGCTCCAGCTGCCAGTCCATGAGCATCGTCCAAGTAGCAATCCTAAACCAAGTCAGCAAACTCCCTCGCACACAACCCGCCCATTCCATTACAAGCGTCAGGCAACTCACCGAATCCTAATCTCATCCCTCACAAACCTAGCCCACTCCCTCCCCCCCCAAGCCGCATGCCGCGCCCGATTCAGCGCCAACCTCTTCACCACCTCCACCACAACCGCCCTCCTCCCCTTCACCACCTCCCTCTCCCCCTCCCCAAAGACCAACAACAACGCAGCCTGCAGCCCCTCCAACAGCTCCTTCTCCTGCCCCTCCTCCGGCACCTGCCTCGCCAGCGCCTCCAACCTCCGAAACACAAACTCCTCCGCGATTCTGCCCAGCCTCGCCGCGTCGTCGGGGCGCGTGTGTTGCGCCCCGCACAGGAGGACGGCTAACAGCAATGGGGACGAAGCAGTGTCTGCGGAAAAAGTTGGGCGGTGGATTAAGGGGAGCGGGCCGGGCGGGTTGCGGAAGAAAGATGCTACGAAGGTGTCGCGGTGGGGAGGGGAGAGGAGGGATTTGGAGAGGGCTGAGTCGAAGGAGGAGGTGGAGGAGGAGGAGGGGTAGGTTGGGTCGGTGGCTTGGAGTGTTGTGTGCAGGGTTTCGAGGTCTGAGAAGAGGTCGGAGACGGGGTCGTGAAAGAGGGTTGCGAAGGGGTCGGGGAAGAGGGAGGCGAGGAAGGTGTTGTCCGTTAGGAGGGGGTCGTGAGCAGGGAGGAGGTCGGTGGTGGTGGTGATAGTGGTGCTGGTGGTGGTGGCTGGGAACATGACGGTGTGGGGATTGTTTTCGGCGTTAGGATTAACGTCGTCGTCATCGGGAGTGGTGAAGAGGGAGTTGACGATAGAATCGGTTTGGGAGTTGCCGAGGCTGAGAAGGAACGAGATGGGGATGCGGGTGCCGTCGTCTTTGGAGGCGTCGAGGGCAGGGGCTTCTTCTGTCTGAAGGGGCGTGCTTGGGGCGCTGGCCGACGCATTGCTGCTTGCGCTGCTTGCAGGACGGGGAGCCTCGGTTGTGTCGGCTAACAAGATTTCTCGTCGGGAGTATGCGCAGTCAACGTCGCGAGACTTGCAGCGTGCGCAGGGCTGATTGCCATCGCACGAGAGCTTGCTGCGGTAGCAGGCGTCGCATGCTCGCGCTTTCTTGCCGCGCTTGAGGCGAGGCGGCTCTTCGCGATCCTTGTTGGAATAGCAGCTGACGTGGTGCTTCCGCCAGACATCTCTTGAGAGACACGTTATCAGTTCGGGGCATCAAATCAAAAGCGGCAACGTCTGGCATACCTTCTCCCAAACGCCTTTCCGCAGTGCGGACATTTGAACGGTGCAGACCCCGAATCTAATAGTTCATCCTCTCGTCAGTGACACTGTGATACGCATGATTGGCAGAGCAGGCGAATGGAGTTTGGGCATTCATTCGGGGTCCGTCTGCCTCTGCAAGCATGCATCAATTAGACCGACGTCCCGGGGATAAAACTCACGGCTTGCTTCGTGTCTGCGCAGGTGACCGCTGTGCTGGTATTGTCTGCCGCATACGGCGCAGCTCAGGCGCGTGGGAGCACGTTGGGTCGATGGCATGATGTCTGTTTCGTCGATGAGAGGGGTAAGGAAGGCAACACAGGCGGATTTTCGCCGATGAGCGCACCCGACGAACCCGACGCCTTGAGCCCAGGCCAGCCCCAGCGGCCGATCATTGGCGTGGGCTTTTGCCGGTGGGTTCAGCCCGGCTGGTCCCAGCTGGAGCCTGGGTCCCTGCTGCGGCATGGGTTTTCTCCGAAGGGTTCGTCAGCATCCAACAGCGGGGACGGACTTGGCATGGGTTTTTGC
>FTCU01001527.1_pt1 | contig 14990 bp, 16 predicted proteins | sample 1639521 | NCBI WGS metagenome assembly FTCU01 (sample SAMEA3914864, study PRJEB12502) | metagenome | biome: forest; material: soil | place: USA | collected 2012-03-12 | depth 0.3 m
GAAAAAAAAAAAAAACAGAAAAAAAAAAAAAACTCAGGCTAGAAGCGCAAACCACTTCCTCTGACCGGCTTTGAGCTCAAACGCAACCTTCCCATCCCCTGCCAACTTCCTCAAAACCTCGTCCGTAAATGGCTCGATGGCCTTTTCCCGCACTTGATCGTCCAACTGCTCCCCATACATAGCGGTAACCAGCTGCCGCACCGTGACACTGCCCTTGGCAAAAGGGGTGGCACTCCTCTGTTCGTGCTTGACACGAGCAAGCGCCTGCAGCACCTTCTTCTCGCGCCGCTCCTTGACCTGGAGCTCAAGACTGATCTTGGCAGGCAGGTTTCGGATGACCTCGCCGTGCGCTGGATACCCGATGGCGCAGTTGTGCGACTGCATGACGCGCAGGGACTGCATCCAGGTGGGCAGTAGCTCGACGGCAGCAGACCCGTGGCCGAGGACGTTGTCTCCGGTAAACATGGCATTTTCTTCCTCGAGGATAAAGCACATGTGGTCGTGAGAGTGGCCGGGAGCATGCACAGCTCGGACAGTGGCTCCCTCAACACGGAATATCTGTCCGTCGACGATCGCCTGCTGGTCCTTTGCCGGGGTGTGTTTGAAGATGGAGTCGGAGAGGTGGGGGTAGAGGCGGAGTAGGTCTGGCACGCCTCCGGTGTGGTCTCCGTGCCAGTGTGTCAGGAGGACATGCGATAGAGCAATCGAGGAGTCGGCCAGCGTTGTCTCGATCAGGTCCGCCCATTCCGGAATCCCCTGACCGGTATCGATGATGAGCCTCTCACGACCCGTTCCGATAACGTATGTGTTTGTCCCCTGGAGCGTGAACTGGAGGGAGCATATTTGTCAGACACTTGTCAATCATCACAAAGGAAGATGGCAGCAGACTAGCCACGAACCTTTCCTTCGTTTTGCCCCAGGATGCGAAGAACCCGAGGACTTATTTGCTCGACATCATCAATCCTGGGCAAATTTGCCACTTGGGAATCGAGATAGTCCTCGAAAGCGCAGATGTTGAGCGCCTTGTTGATCTGCTTGTAGCCGCCTCGACCCATGTTGAGAAGGGCCAAGTTGATAATCTGCCGGGTAGATTGCTGACGACGAGAGCTGCACGGGGTTGCGGTGTTTGCGTCCGGCGTGATGGCCCAAGCTGGTCAGATATGCGGCCCTCGGAAAACTGACGAGCTTATCATCCAGCATGTCATCTCAACGACCGACCCCGATACTCGCAACCCGCGTGCATTTCGGACCGACAACACCGGTATGGACAATGAGTAAGCCAAGACCCCGGTAGTAACAACGGAGAGTTCAGGCACAGTACCGAGGCCGAGACCATTACCCCTGCACGTTCTCGGCCGGGCTTGACCCCCTGCGGGATGACAGCGGGTGGGTACGACATGACGTGGTAAACAGCTTGACTTTTGCCGTTTTTGCATCGGGTTTAGGAGAAGGAAGAGAAAAATAAGTGCTCCCAACGTTCCCGTGGAAGTGTCTTCTTCTGATACAGGTTGTCCAATCTTTCTTACCGTGTCCCCTTTGCTTGCCATCTGCCCTCAACGGCAAGGGCCTCTTGACAATGTCGTCCCCATCCGACCACGCCGTCAACTTTACGCCATCCTCAGGTTCTCAGGGTGACTTTGGTCGTCTCAGACTGGCCTACTTCAGCAATGAGTTTCCCCATGACAACCTGCACCTTCTCCTCCGCCGGTTGTGGAACCACAGCAAAGACAGGGCCCACCCCCTGCTGGCCGTCTTCATCTCTGAGGCCACTCTGGCCATCCGGGAGGAGATCCGGGAACTGCCGACAGAACTCAAGTCTCTGATTCCTGCTTTCCAAACCATCTTCGACTTTGCGGACTACCCGGACCTGCGCCGTGGCCAGCTGTCCGGATCCATTGACGGCGTGCTCCTCGCTGCCGTCGAGATCGCCGCTTTCATCGGGTACGTATCCCTCCATACCAACTGCTGGAACTTTCCAAGGCAAATGCAGGACAAGTCATTCTGACGGTTCTTTCAGCCATTACGAGAAACATCCTGATGCATACACTGCGGACTTGGCGGGCACTTATCTCGCTGGACTGGGGATCGGCTTGCTCGCCAGTGCCGCCGTGTCACTGTCGCCAAATCTTGCTGACCTACCGACTGCCGGCGCCGAAGTCATTCGCACGGCCTTCCGGCTTGGCGTTGTCGTCGACCGGGTCTCCCAGAATTTGCAGCCGCGCGAGCAAGCGGAATCTGGTACACCTGACACCTGGGCGTATGTTATCCCCGATGTGTCGCCCGAAAGAGTCCAAAAGGAACTGGATGATATTCACTCCAACGAGGTACGCATTCATTAAATGATTGCCAAGGGTGTTAATCTCACTGTTGCTGATGAAAAATTGTAGAAAACGCCAGCCGCGAGCAAGATCTTTATTAGCGCTCTGAGCCGTACCTCGGTGACGGTGAGCGGGCCGCCGGGAAGGCTGAAGCGCGTCTTCCTCATCTCCGATTTCTTCCGGGACACCAAATCCATTGCGCTGCCCGTCTTCGGGGGTCTCTGCCACGCTCCACACATCTACAACCAAACTCACGCGAGGGAGGTTGTCCGAGTCAGCGCATCCAGGTTGAGCAAGCCCAGGTTTGCCCCCGTCGTCCCTGTCCTTTCGACAGGCAATGGTCGCCCTTTTCCCACACCTGATGCCGAGAGCCTTCTCGAGAACATCATCAAGGAGATCCTCACGGGCGTCATCCAATGGGACAAAGTAATCCAGGGCGTCGTCGAGGGAGCTTCCAACCTGGGCGTGGTGCAACTTCAACTCCAGGCGTTCCGAGTCTCACTGCCCATCCACGACCTCGCTGCCGCCGTCAAGCAGAGCTTACCACAAGTCGAGAGCGCCACAACCGACTTGGTGTCATGGGTAACCGACGGCCCTCTCAACACCGTCTCGCCTCGAGGCAGCCGGCAGTCCAAGATCGCCATCGTGGGAATGGCATGCCGACTGCCTGGCGGGGCAACCGACACTGACAAATTATGGGAACTCTTGGAGAAGGGTCTGGATGTTCATCGCAAGATTCCCGCTGATAGATTTGACGTCGACACGCATTACGACCCCACGGGAAAGCGCGTCAACACCAGCCACACGCCCTATGGATGCTTTATCGACGAGCCCGGTCTCTTCGATGCGCCCTTCTTCAACATGTCCCCACGCGAAGCGCAGCAGACGGATCCTATGCAGCGCTTGGCTCTTGTCACGGCGTACGAGGCGCTGGAGCGAGCAGGATACGTGGCCAACCGCACTGCTTCGACGCACTTGACCCGGATTGGAACGTACTACGGGCAAGCCAGTGATGATTACCGTGAGGTGAACGCCGGGCAAGAGGTCAGCACCTACTACATTCCGGGAGGATGTCGAGCATTTGGCCCGGGAAGGATCAACTACTTCTTTAAGTTTTCCGGTCCCAGTTACAGCATTGACACGGCGTGTTCGTCGAGCTTGGCAACGATCCAGGTTTGTTTACCCCGTACCCCTGAACCCCTGAGACCTCGCCTGCACCCAAACATCCAACGACCGGACTCTTCCCATTTCCCCCAAAAAATTCAGATTCTTGATAAAATCCAAGCTAACGACGTGCAAGGTTGCTTGCTCATCCCTCTGGAGCGGCGAGACCGACACCGTGGTGGCGGGCGGCATGAATGTGCTGACCAACTCGGACGGGTTTGCTGGCCTCTCGCATGGCCACTTCCTCACCAAGACCCCAAACGCTTGCAAGACATGGGATGCCACAGCGGACGGCTACTGCCGGGCGGATGGCATTGGTTCCATCGTCATGAAGCGGCTGGAGGATGCCGAAGCCGACAACGACAACATCCTTGGCATCATTCTCGGTGCCGGCACCAACCACTCCGCCGAGGCCGTCTCCATCACGCACCCGCACGCAGGCCACCAGGCATATCTTGCAAGCAGAGTCCTCACCGATGCCGGGGTCAACCCGCTCGACGTGAGCTACGTTGAGATGCATGGCACCGGCACCCAAGCCGGCGACCGGGAGGAGATGCAGGGAGTCACGACCGTCTATGCGCCCAACACTCCCGGCAACCGGCGCAATTCCAAGCAGCCTTTGTACATCGGCGCCGTCAAATCGAACCTCGGACATGGTGAAGCCGTTGCCGGCGTCACAGCCCTTCTCAAAGTTCTCGTCATGCTCGAGAAAGAGGCGATCCCGCCCCACGTTGGTGTGAAGACATCTCTCAATCCCAACTTCCCCAAGGATCTGGACAAGCGAAACCTCAACATCCCGTGGGAGAAGACACCTTGGCTCCGGAGTCCTGACAGAAAGCGAATCGCGGCTGTTAACAACTTTGGAGCTGCTGGCGGGAACAGCACCATCCTGCTCGAGGAGGGCCCTGTGCGAGACCCCCAACGCGGACCGGACCCCCGTGGCAGCACCCACGTCATTGCCGTCTCGGCCAAGAGCAAGGTGTCGCTCAAAGGCAACTTAGAGCGGTATCTCTCCTATTTGGAGAAGCACCCAGATGTGTCTCTGGCAGACCTGTCCTACTCTACAACGGCCAGACGGTATCACCACAACCACAGGGTCGCCGTGGCAGTGCCGAGCGTTGACCAGGCCAAGAAGCAGCTCAATTCCTATCTCAAGGCCGTTGACTCGCACAAGCCTATTCCACCCACCGGGCCCCCATCGGTGGTATTCGCCTTCACTGGTCAGGGGTCGTCCTACAAGTCATCGAACTACGAGCTGTTCCACACCTCGCCCACTTTCAGGAACGAGATTCTGCATCTGGACACGCTTGCTCAGGGGCAGGGATTCCCTTCGTTCATCCCGGCGATTGACGGCAGCCACGACAAAGACCATCAGCACTCTCCGGTAATTACCCAGCTTTCGCTTGTGGCGACGGAAATTGCGCTCGCAAAGTACTGGGCCAGTTTGGGCGTCAAGCCCGACGTCGTCGTGGGCCACAGCCTGGGTGAGTACGCCGCACTCCAGGTCGCCGGCGTGCTCGCTGCAAACGACGCCATCTTCCTCGTCGGAAAGCGGGCACTGCTTCTGGAAGAAAAGTGCCAAGTCGGCAGTCACAAGATGTTGGCTGTGCGGGCGTCCCTGGCGCAGATCCAGGAGATCGCCGCCGGAAAACTGTACGAGGTTGCCTGTATCAACGGGCCTAAGGAGACGGTGCTCAGCGGCCCGACGGAGGAGATCCAAGCTCTCCTTGCACCCCTCGAGGCAGCCGGTCACAAAAGCACCCTGCTTGATGTTGCTTTCGCCTTCCACTCCGGCCAGATGGATCCGATCCTGGACGAATTTGAACAGCTTGCCAAGACGGGCGTCATCTTCCACGAGCCCAATACTCCTGTCATCTCTCCTCTGCTTGGCAAGGTCATCTTTGACGGCAAGACTTTTGATGCCACGTACCTGAGACGGGCAACGAGAGAGACGGTGAACTTCCTGGGCGCACTTGAGACGGCCCAGCGCATCCAGACGATTGACGACAGCATGGCCTGGATCGAGATCGGCCCGCACCCCGTCAGCACTAGCTTCGTCAAGTCAACCCTGCCATCAGCCGGTGTCACGGTGCCGTCATTCCGCCGCGGGGAGAACAATTGGTCAACTCTGGCACAGAGCTTGGCGGCTTTGCATCTGGCCGGAGTCAGCGTGGGATGGAATGAGTTCCATCGGCCGTTTGAGAAGGGGCTCTGGCTCCTTGACCTACCGACATATGCGTGGAATGACAAGACGTACTGGCTCCAGTACAACGGCGACTGGGCGCTCACCAAGGGAAACACCTTTTACGACGAGGAGAAGCGCCAGAAGGCAGCCCTCACCGCTCCCGTGTCACCGTCAACTTTCCTCACCTCGACTGTGCAGCAGATTATCGAGGAGAGCTTTACCGGAACTGCCGGTACCGTGGTCATCCAGTCCGATCTCATGCAGCCAGACTTTCTCGCGGCAGCTTACGGCCACAACATGAACGGCTGCGGCGTTGTGACATCGGTAAGTCTGTCCAATTCACTCACTCCTCTAATTACCACTGATCTAATGTCCACACCAGAGTATCCACGCGGACATCGCCTTCACCCTCGGAACCTACCTCCACAAGAAACTCAAACCCAAAGCCAAACTCCCCGCCTTCAACGTCGCCAACCTCGAAGTCCTCAAAGGCCTGGTCGCCCAAAAGAACACCACCACCCCGCAACTCATTCGCGTAACCATCACCACCGCCGACATCACCACCAACCACGCCCACCTACAATGGACCACCGTCCTCCCCGACGGAACGCTTTCCCTCTTCGCCAGCGCAGACCTCTTCCTCGGCTCCGCCTCCCAGTGGCTCGCCTCGTGGAAACCCCTAACCCACCTCGTCCAATCGCGCATCGACGCCCTCTCCCACCTCGCCTCCACCGGCACCACCGCCAACCGCTTCTCGCACGCCATGGCCTACCGCCTCTTCGCAGCCAGCCTAGTCGACTACGCGCCCAAGTACCGCGGCATGCAGGCTGTGGTTGTGCACGGGCTGGAGGCGTACGCCGAAGTGGAGCTGACGCGCGAAAAGGGAGGGACCTGGACGGTGCCGCCTTTTTTTATTGACAGTGTGGCGCACCTGGCGGGGTTTGTGATGAATGTGTCTGATGCGGTGGATACGAAGGCGGACTTTTGTGTCACGCCTGGTTGGGAGAGTATGAGGTTTGCGGAGGCGCTGGTGGAGGGGGGGAGGTATACGAGTTATGTCAAGATGATTCCGACGGGGGAGGATCCGAGTGTGTATCTTGGGGATGTGTATGTGTTGCGGGAGGGGAGGATTGTGGGGTTGGTGGGCGGGATCAAGTTTAGGAGGTATCCCAGGTTGTTGTTGGATCGGTTCTTTTCGCCGCCGGATGAGGTTAAGGGGCAGGCGGTGGCTGCGCCGGTGGTGGCGAAGGAGAAGATTGAGGCGGCTTTCAAACCGGCGCTGGTTCCTCTGGCGGTTGCAGCGGCGCCGACGACACCTACTCCGGTTCCGGCTCCAGCTTCGGCTCCGGCTCCGACGCCGTCCGCTGCTCCGGCCGTGGATACGGAGAGCACCGCCATCAAGGCGTTGTTGCTCGTTGCCAACGAGGCGGGTCTCGAGCTCGACGACCTGGACGACGACGCGTCGTTCCCAAGCCTGGGCATCGACAGTCTGATGAGTCTGGTGGTGGCGGAGAAGTTCCGCGAGGAGCTGGGGATTACGGTGGGAGGCAGCTTGTTTCTCGAGTATCCTACCGTGGGTGACTTGAAGGCTTGGCTGCTCGAGTACTACAGCTAGATTGGTTTTCATTCTTGAGGGGAGGCTGCTCTTATTGTCACGTCGCAAATATCGTTTTTGTCAGTCGTTACTTGAGTTCGTAGAATGCTATTCTCATTTGCTTTTCCAGACTTCTGGATGCTATAATTCAGTGAGTAACTGTCGAGGTAACTAATGCTCAATTACCAAGCACCTACGACTGAAGTGCGGTCACGAGTCTAGCAGGAATGAACAGAACCATTCCAATTGGTCATCAAGGCCAAATTCCTTGGCGGACAGTCCCTCCGAGGGAATGACAACTTCCCAATGGCCCTTGTTGTCATCCATGCGGAAACTCTTTGCACCATGATTACCAGCGGTGTGCACATTCGACTGTCGGGGTTTCTGTCCCCGCAGGCCTTGAACGGGCGTCGGACCAACCCCCTCTTTCCGTCCCCAACGCGCGGACGACGAGCCTTGGAGGCCCGATCATGTCGGCCCGCGAAAGTATCGGCTTGGTTCAAAATCCGGCACTCAACAACTCCATCGGAATCGGGATTCAGTCGTAACGGAGTGATCAATGTCCCTGAGCGGGCGCAGAAATTCCGAGAGGAGCGCAACCCGGTTCTTTGATGGCGCGATTTTTTCGGGTCGGAGCTGACCGTTTTATTTCCCTGCCTCGGACTCCGACACCAAGCTTGCTTCAGGTCTTGGCAACTCGGATGAGCCTGGCCGACGGAAAATTGGATTCCGATCTGGCGCCAGCAATTGGTTAGGAGAACTGGTGATAGCTCTACCTTGTCGGTGTGCTTGACTCGCGCGTGATTCAGGCGGCCTGCCGAGACTCTTGCCCCTTTCCCTCGTCGCAGAAGCAGAGACAATGGCGCCCCAAGCCCCAGACACTCCAGTAAACGGCGAGAGGAACGCCACAAATGACGCCAATGGCATCAAGACAGTCCAGTATCTCTGCCTCACCATCTGCGGGTACCGCAAGCCGGGTATGAGCGAGGAGGATTATCGCCACCACATGACCCAGGTCTCAGCCCCCTTGACGAAAGATCTCATGGTGAAGTATGGAGTAAAGAGGTGGACGCAGGTGTGTTTGTCCTGGGACCCTGATGCGAAAGAATTAGGGCGTACCTGAATTAGAACTCTAACAAGTTGGGGAAGATCCATAACCCCTTGGAGACCCGAGCACTCATGGCACAGCTGTTCGACTCACAAATGGCCAATGTGGCCGACTATGATTGCTTCAGCCAAGTTGTGTTTGAAGATCTGGAAAGCTACAAGAGAATGAAACAGGATCCGTGGTATAAAGAGCACCTCATCGGCGACCATGAGAAGTTTGCCGACACCAAACGTAGCAGGTGAGAGCCAACCTGAAATCGGTGTCAAAGCTTGATTGGGCCCATTGACAGCTAATGGGTAATTGACACGAAACAGAATGACAATCGGGTGGATCACAGAGTACATCAGGGGCGGGCATGTGGTGGATGGATTCGAGCCATGATATTGGTACCTGTTCTTAGCTGATTAAAAGTACACTCAAGCTTGATCTGGCACAGACAACTGACGCTAAGGTTGCATCTTCTTGTGTATTTAGCTATGAAGTAGGGCAACGGCTGTTCGATTCCTATGATGATTCATTTCCTCGTGGCCAGGAGTAGCACGACCGGGAAGGTCACGGGAACGGCCCCTCCGCCCAAAGCCTCCCTGAATTCCTCAATCCCCTCCTCCACTTCGGCGTACCTGTCCCCCGCCTTGGCAATGTAGCCCGGGTACACCGAGTCGAGGTATGCCTTGATCCGGTCGGCATCCCACTCATCCTGCCACCAGGTCCGGTCGTGGATCTCCTTGGTCGTCTCCCCCGCTTCCCGGCGATCAACATAAACGAGGTCAAAATCATAACCCCCTTGACTGTTAAACAGCAGCGGGAAATCCGGATTCCACTTGTACCGCACGACGTCGGCCCACTCCTCGGACGGCAGAGCGATGCTGTCCAACTGGCTGAACAGCGCCTCAGCGGCGCGTTGATGGATGGGAAATCCGGGCGTGCCCTTGAAGGGGAGAAGAAAGCTGCAGATGCGTGTGGCGATGCGGTCGTACAAAGCGTCCAAGCGCGCCGGATCGGCCCCTCCCGTGAAGATGGGCCGTCCGTAGAAGTAGATGGCCAAGGTCCCGCCGGGTCGCAGCAGCGATCGGAAGGCGCCAAGCGCGCGAGGCGCATCCAGGAGCGGGATGCACTCGCTGACGGTGAGGAGGTTGGTCTTGCCCCCCCCGCCAATGTTATCTTCGACTACGCCCGCATCGGCCAGCCCTTCGGCGGCAGAGTGGACCAGGGTGAGGCGTGAGACCAAATCAGGGGCAACCAGGTGCGGTGCTGCGGCCAAGGCGTTCTGATTCAAGTCGGAGCCAACGACGCGGTCGTAGTACCGGAGCAAACGCTCGGCAATGTTTCCCGGGCCCGTGCCAACATCGTGGGCGATGGCGGTGCTGGGGTCGCCGTGGCTGGTGTGGTAGTCTTGGATGACCCGGAAAAAGTCTTCGGAAGGCGAAGGGCGAGAGGCGATGTACTCGCGCCAGAAGTTGGCGTCTTGTTGAATGGCTCCAGTCGTAAAAGGAGTTTCGACTTTTGGAGCCGCGGTAATGGTTGTCGTGGTCGACATGTTGAGACAGCGGTGACTCAGGGGCAAGCGCCGAACACGGGCGAACTCGACAGCGATGGGTCGTAAACGGAAGGCTGCGAGCGGTTGAAGTAGCACAAAGAGTGAAACTAGGACTAGACATTTCAAATAGACGTAATGTCTCCTGGTTGTTTTGCCTGCCACGCAGTAAGGTATCGGATCAACCGGGTCGGGGTCGGGGCCCGTGTTCATGCCCGAGCCAGTTGCCAACAGTCCGGCGTCGGGATGTGCAGCACACCACAATACTCGGAGGTAACATTCAGCGGGGATACACAGTCGATCATAAGCCCATTTCAAGACATTTGAATCACAAAAGCCAACCATGAGACCGCAGTCAAGACATCCGACGCCACCATTTCACGCACCTGCCAATCAGCCAAGCAGATACATTGTTACACAGCCTGAGACATGACAAACACATCCTCCCCCTCCATCCAACTCGCTGAAGGTCTCGGCCTCGGCCGCATCTCGGGCAACCCGCCGGGAGCCCTCGAGAAGGCCAACGAGCTCCTGCAGCGCAACCATGACGACCACCACATTTTCTGGCGCGACGTCGGCGGCCACAACCACATCCCGCATTCAATCCTGTCCGTGCTAGCCCTGGGCGGCGGCCCGGCCGAGATCCAACGCGCCTACGACGACGGCGTCGCCATCCAGCGGCCCATCCCGCCGCTCGACAAGGCCGCCGTCCAAGCCCTCCACGACCCCGACACCTTCCGCGCGCACATCGGCGACCTCAACCACTACACCAACTACCTCTTCTTCTTCAAAGAAGAGATCGCCGCCAAGGGCTGGCCGGCCGTGCTGCAAGAGCACGTCTTCAGCAAGACGCCCAACGCCGAGACCATCTTCGCGCAGCTCTACGAGGGCGCCTTCCACCCCATCATCCACCTCGGCTTCGGCGTCGAGTTCGACCTGCCCGCCATCATCGCCGAAGGCCTTGCCCAGGCCGCGGTGCACGACTCGGCCAACATCGAGCGCTTCTTCCACCTCAGCGAGGACATCGCCGCGGCCGCCAACTCCACCCCCTCCAAACCACTCCTCTCTCTGTACCACGAAGTCCGCGCCACCGACAAAATCCGCACCGCGGCCAAGGTGCAGGAAGGCCCTGTCCGCGTGCGCGAGGGCGTCATCGGGCGCGCGGGCGCCGAGATCGCGGCGCTAGCCGCGCAGTGGAGGGTCGGCGCGCGCACCGAGGCCGCGCTCGACCGCGCCACCGCCGAGGCTGTCAACCTGGCCGCGTACTCGGCGGGGGCGGCGCACCGCGCGGGCAAGGCGCGCCGCGTCGATTTCTTCCACATGCATAACGTCAATGCGAGTATTTTTTTGACGGCGTTCAACAGGCTGCCGTGGCTGAGCCTGGAGGATAAGGTGCGGCTGGTCGAGAGGAAGGCGAGGCTGGATCTGGTGTGGTATGCGGCCGGGTCGGCGCCCGAGTTGAGGTTGGAGTGGGTGGAGGGGTATCGGCCGACGCATAGTCGGGGGTTGGATTGGGAGGGACTGTATAAGGTGGTGAATGCGGCGCATGACGACGGGCATGTGGCTAAGTTTGTGAGGGCCATCAAGAACGGGGAGGAGGTGTCGAGGGCGTATGAGAGTGGTGAGGGGAGCGAGGACTTTCCGGTCAAGGGCGACGCGTGGTTCAGGCTTGCCCAGCTGGCGTACGACTCGACGCTGGGGCTGGGGCCGGACGATAAGTGGATTTGGGGCGCTGGGTTTGATCCGCTGTGGAATGCTGTTCCTGCTGCGGTATAATTAGCAGCACGTGCGATACGAGTTTGTAGTTGTTGACAGAGAGCCTATATGAGAAACTGCGCTGAGGGCATGAAATCACGAGAAAACCACTGAAATGAGTCGTCATTGCTGATTTCACCGCAGCAAAAGCCGCTGTTAGACTGCCAATAAACATCAAACCAAATCAGCGATCCCAAACGGACGCCGGAGCATGGTCATCGTACAACTCCGGGCATACCTGCTCAGACAGTCAGGTTTCCTAGGAATGACGATAACGGAATCAAGTTGACGTGAACCCCCTTGCTCGCTAAATAGGGCTCTGTTGCGTCGGGGGTTGCGACTGCGTCGTAAGAACAAGACTCTTGGGTTTGATTAGCATATGAACACCCTTCATTGCCAGCATCCATTCCCTCCATGACCTGTCTACCTACCTAGGTACCTATCTATCGAGCCCAGCTCCGAGGGAATCCCGCCCGTCACCCTACCCCCCAACAGTCCGTTGATGGTTATTCCCCTTCCAGGTCGATCACTTCCGACCCTCCATCTTCTGAATCCGTTGTAACCCACTCCTCCTCGCTCTCGTCGTCTGAAGGTGCCGCTGAATTTGCAGGCTCGTCTTCGGCATCGTAGTAATATGGACAGAGATGCTCGTGTCCGGCCCAGAGCCCCTCAAAGTCCCGTCTGGTATAGCGTCTCCCGTAATAGGCTTTCCGGGAACGCCCTTGACGAAATTCCGACACGTTATGGTTGGTAACAGCAAGGCAAAAGTCCCAAACATCGCCTCGTGCACAGCCGACCCACGTACTGTCGTCAGGGTAGTCCGCATACGCCATGTCTGAAGCTGAGCGGTCATAAATATTCTTGGCGTAGACATCAGCACCATATCTGATGAGAACGATAATTCCCGCCGAGTATTGGTGTATGTAACTGGATGTCCCGTTGCCCCAGTTGCAAGAGAGGCAGTGGTGGAGGCAGGTTTCACCCTCGACATCGCGTCCCATGATGTCGGCACCTCGCTGAAGCAGCAAAGTAAAACTCCGAGCACTCCAGCGACCGCTAAGGCAGACGATCTCAAGTGGAGATAACCCGCTGGTCATGGATTTGGTTTTTGCGTTGACAAAGGGAGCGCCGAAATCAAGCATAACTCGCAGCGCTTCCTACACGACGAGTTAGTTCGGACTAGGTACCTACCTAAGTTTGCACATGCACCAAGTAAGTGGACGTACGGGAACAGCACTGTCAAGACTCATATCAAAAAAGCTCCCGTCGGGTTGGGACTTGAATATGGTTGGAATAGTCGGGTCACTGCCAGCTTAAGGAGATACTTGCGACAGGCGAGGATCGGTTCGAGTTCTCCCCCAGCATCCTCGTCATTGACGTTGACGTTAAATTCGGAACAACTAAAAGTTTCCGGTGCCCATTAATAAGTATTTGACAGAGAAACAACCCAGGGGAAAATGCTATTCTTGGCTTACATCCATTCCCAACCTTGGATCCCTTGGCAGTTGGCAACATGGTGTACATCTGCGCCGGACTGAATGAGATATCGACACATCTCGGGTTGCCTGTTGGCATACTAGGCGATGCAATCAGTGACTTCACAGTGATGATAGAAGGGTAAACTCACGAAGAGCAGGGAAGCCCCGTATTCGTCCTGATCTCTGAGGGATGCCTTGCCGTCACGTAAGAGGGCTTGGAACTCTCGCAGCCGGCCATCACGGACGATGGAAAAGACTGGAGAGTCCGCTGGAAGAACATTGTAAACTAAAAGATGTGGGATGGCGGAATAAAAGCCGTCGTGGCTGTGTGCCTGGCGGATGTCAAGCCTGATCGCATGCCGCGCCTGAGAACGGCCCGGAACCAATGACACTGATGTCGTCACTTCTTCTCCCTCCATTTCTGCCGGGCTTCCGGAGCAAGACTGGAGTGATGTCCGTCGTGTAAGGACGGATAGAGAGGTTCCCTCGCCGATTTTGGAGCTCACAAGTGTCCATCGGCCCTGGTGACGTGTCCGGGATGTGCGCCCCTGCACTTGGCCTGTCACCTTGTCAGCTTCTGATATCGCCAAGTAAACAGTTCTTGCGTAGGCCCTTACTGAGATCATTCACGGTGACTTGGCAGGCTTGCGACAGCGAGGCATACATAGTTGTCATGGTGGTTTGCAAATCGCCGATATGACGCTCGCCACAGGCCGGACAGACGCCCGGGTCAATCGAGCCGGATATGACTGCGGCCTCGAGAGACTTCTCCGATTTTATCAGCTCGAGAGCCAAAAGCAAGTCGCGTAGTATGTCTTTGGCGTTGGCTCGCGCAACTCTGCCTTGAAGTCCGTTGTCGTTGACTCGGTTGCCAAGTCGTGTGATGATGTTCATGAGTTCGTTGCACGGCTCGCTCTTCGCAACATGTACCTCTTCATGTTGTGGACCCCCGCCACCTTGTACGTGGACAACCCGACTCGAATTTTGGTTGCTAAGCGAAAGCCCAGTGACCAGCTGTAGGATCTGGTCCATCATGGCACGGTGTTGGAGGTCGTTGGTCGCCGTTGCCGAGAGCAGTGCCTGTATTCCTGCCTGTGTCGTGTCCAATCCGCCACTGAGGCGAGTTATGCCTTCTTCGACTGCCCCGATAGCTGTGGTTTGTTCCTAGATAGCAACCAGGTGGGCTTCTCGTGCGATTTGTTGCCCGGCGAGCTCCCGGTTCATCGATTCAAGCTGAGGGGTGATATGAGCTACAGTGTCGCTGGCGCCAGAGCCCAGTCAGCTCCGTTCTCGAAATTTTGCAGAATGACCGGGGATAGGGGACTCAGAAATACTGGTACACACCTGTGAAGGATGTTCAGATGGAAATTCAAGTTGCTAGCATGGCTCACAAGCTTCGCGCTCATGTTCGACAGAGCCTTCTCGTCCCACATGGCCATGAACCTCTTCCAACACTTATCCCGGCGCGAGCCATGGGCCTGCTCTGTCAGGCTGGTCAATTTGTTAACAAAGGATCCGAGATCGTTGCGGCAGGCATCGAGGGATGCGCGCAATGCTGTGCCCCCCACGTTCGTCGAGCGCGCGGCATGTGGACAACCGCTCCAGCGTCAAGAGAAGGCGATCGACGTCTTCCCTGGCGCTCCTGACGTTCTTGGGTGCGTCTTTGAAGCTCGCGAGGATCTTGTGGGCGACCTTCCCGGACTTTAGGCCGAGGAGGACGAAGGCAAGAACGCTCGCGGGCTCCATCGCGTCAATGAGCCGTGAGACAGAGTTCCCGGCTCTTCAGAAGAAGGTGGGAAGCCGCTGGCGCCAATGTTGGGAAACTGTTTGTTTCCTGGTCGTCTACCAAGGAGA
>FTCU01002810.1_pt1 | contig 14961 bp, 19 predicted proteins | sample 1639521 | NCBI WGS metagenome assembly FTCU01 (sample SAMEA3914864, study PRJEB12502) | metagenome | biome: forest; material: soil | place: USA | collected 2012-03-12 | depth 0.3 m
CAGGAACAGGCAGGAACAGGCAGGAACAGGCCTAGGGCGGGTCAATATTGGCGGTCACTTGACACGCTGGCCCAATCCCAGCACACGAGTGTTTCGGTTCGTTCGGGCTCGGCTGGCCCCTCTCGTCGCTTCGCTGCAGCGGTGGCTTTTGAGTGTGCTCGTCATCATCTCGGCCTCGCGGCAAGCCGAGTGTTGCCGGGCGCAGAGCGGGCGCAGAGCGGGCGCAGAGCGGGGTGACACCACGCCCGCGACGGCTGGCCACAGAGGTGATCGCAGATACGGTGAGGGAGCGAAAACCGGGAAAGGGAAATGAAGAAATCGAGTCATTCCGGCTCCTGGTTGGAGCAGCTCGAGCAGGCACCGGTAGGCCCGGGACAGAGATTTCTGTTGTGTACGGAGCCCCTCGGAAGAGGATGTGTCAACGACTCAGCAAACACCCGAAACTTGGTGTGCACTCCATGATGGCTGAGGAGGGCCATCCTCGGGTTGATCGGGCTCACCGCTCCTCAAATAGCGTCGCCCAGTCGACCGATGCGGCAAGCTGGATGCCGAGGGCGATGCACACCCCCCTCCAGCTGCCGCTCCTCTGCCTCATTCCCCTCCCCCACCTCAAGGCATCATCGGAGAAGCTGCAGGTGGGAGTGGAGCAGGCACGCAGAAAGGACCTGAGGACCTGAGGGGGAACTGCAGCAGTGCAGTCGAGCAATAACGACAGACTCTGCCCCGAGGCTAAAGCGACCGAGAAAGAGTGCGCCTGTGTTGTCGCGCAGGCCGGGCTGGATTGCAATTTCGCTCGTTTGCCACGCGTGACCGTCGATTGCAACCAGCCCTCTCTCGGTGGCTTGCTGATGTGACGTGATGAGCGGACAGGGACAGAGCTGCACGCACTAAAAACCGTCGACGTCAAAAACTCAGGGCTGCAAGGGACACAGTCAGGGATGCTTTGAAAATGCGGGGGGGAGAACAGGGCCTGAAGTGGGGACAGTAGCGCCCCGGCAGATGCCGAGCCTCCGAGACGGCCTTGGCGGGCCACCTCCTCTTGTGTCGTCGTCATTCTTCGGTGATCTCTAAAGAACCAGGTTGACATGAAACAGCATCGGAGGATTAGTCCGGGAAACTTTAAAATTAAAAAATACGAGGCACAGTCAATCAAGTATGGAGACCAAGAATCGAGAGGAAAAAAATTATCCGAAGGATCAATCAACTTGTTGTGTCCCGCCAGCGCTGCCGGGGGCTCCTCAATGAGGTGAGGCTCCATCACTAAAATACTCCTACAGTCCCTGACCTAGAGACCCGTGGTATCGTATGTGTATCCGGCCCATCCCGACTCCCGAAAAAAATGCCCGAAAAACCAAAGGAACCCGATGATGATCCTGTCCAAGTCCCAATGCCGTCGATGCCAGTTTCCTAAATCCCAAGTTCCCAAATTCCCAAATTCCCATGATCCCAATCCCTAAACCCAAGTGTAAAAGAAACCCAACTCCACCAAGCCATCCCGTACCATACCATGCAATGCAACGCTCCATATCGCTCCCAAAAACAAATTCCCAAGTAGAAACCAAAGACAACCATGACCAGAAAAGACGATCAAATCTCCCAAGTCTCCTCCTCCCCCGCAACAGGCACCCCCTCAGCAAAGACAATCCCCCTCCTCTTCCACCCCCCCCTCCTCAAAAAGAAATCCGCCTCATCCTCCCCACCCGGCCCAGCACACCGAGGCGGCCTCGCCCTCGGCCGCGGCGCCGGCGCCGGCGCCAGCCCGGCACACTCGTCCAGCGACCCCGACTCGTGCGAGTCGTCCGAGAAGCTGAGGCTGCACACGCTGCTGGCCTCGCTGGGCGTCAGCGAGGGGGTGCGGCCGCGCCGCGGCGGCCGCGGCGTGGACTGCTGGTGGTCGCCGTCGCCGTCGTGGCCGTGGTCGTGCGTGCTGCTGAAGTAGTGGTGCAGTCTGCTTGTGGAGAGGCCTGCGGCGGGAGGGGTCGGGGTGTTGGTGCTGGAGGGGTTGGGGGTGAAGCCGAAGTCGAAGCCTTCGTAGATTACTGTGCTGGTGGTGCTGACGGTGCGGGGGGTTGGTTGTTGTTGTTGTTGTGGTTGGGGGGTTTGGTGGGTGCTGCTGAGGCTGTGGCTCGAGCGGGTGTGCCGCAGCTCGTGGGACTGGCGTGGCATGCTCTCCTCGACGAACTCTTGGAGGAGTGGTGAGATGGCACCCGGGGCGAGGCTGGATGGGTTCATGCGGAGCGAGTCCCAGTCGATCGACCTGGCGCCTCGGCTGCTGGTTGTCGATGCCCCGGAGCTCGAGTCGACCGAGGAGGCCAGCGAGCTGGCGTTGCTCGGCCGCTGCCTGTGGTGGTACATCCTGTCCAGGCTGCTGCTAATGTCGTCCTCGTGCTCGCTGCTGTCGTCGTGCCTGAGACTCCTGTGGCTCCGGAAGCTGCGGAGGAAGCGATGGTGGTGATGGTTTGAGGGAGGGTGGATGCCACACAACATCACGGAAGGTGGGTGGCGTTCCGTTGTTCCTCAAGGTTGCTCAAAGAGAGAAGAGTTGTCGAGTCCAGTTGGGAGTCGACCGTTGTTGGTTTGGGCCGGGGCTATAAAGGCATGGCTTTGTTGGTGAGGTTATGGGTTTCTGTAAGCAACTAAAGCCAAGAGGCATCTGTCGGGTGGGAGGAGGGGCGGGATATTATAAGGGCATGCTGCATGCCGACATGTTCTGGTGCCTGACCTGGCACCAGTTCCAGGCAATGGTTGCCGATCGACCTCCGAGAGGGAGGTGTGGTACCTTGCAGGGGCCATGCAAGGTCCACAGATAGGGAAGAAACACAAGACATCGGGTGATGATTGGGTTGTGTGCTGGGTTCGGAGGGCGAGGTGGGGGCGTGTGATCCCCAAACCTTTAGCTGCACACCACCCCAGCCCTGCTGCATGAGGCGACAGGGGGCCCGGCCAGGGGGCTGCCGAGGGGTATTGGCCAAGGAAATGGCCTTCCGATCGAAGACTGTGAGGTATCGTTGAGTGCGACAATGGCCACACAGGCCACCTCAGCATCGAAGCAAGCAGCCGTTGTCAAACAATACGCAACAACAACTTCTGCTTGCGAGCCAACAAGACCACGACAGGTCGCTGCCGACACGGAGGACCACGTGCCCGGTTCCCAGTGCCTGGCCACCACGAAGAGCACCCGAGCGAAGACGATCACTGGTTGCCATGGCCTCGTAACCGGGCAGCGTGGCCGCCCTCCATGGCTTCTCAGGCGAGCCCGAGGCTGCGAGACGTCATTGAGGGAAGCTTTGCCCGGATTATTCGAACGGATCGACCCCGCTGCCCAGACACTGAGCCGCTGAGGGGCGGCGGGGGCGTTCGGATAAGCTGTGGAGCCGGGCACGTCCCCAACCCCAAAGTGCCCATCGGTGCCCATCGGCCCTGGTGGAGCTGACAGACAGTGACAGTTTGGTGAGTTTGCCCCCTTCTGGCCTTAGCCCGGAGGGCCAGGTCCGCGGCCCACGGTCTACCCCCGAACGCCAGGGTTGGCTGCGGCGGAGTCTGGACGGAGTCTGGAGAAGAGCTCCATCGGATGGGTCTTTTTCAACGGCCCGCGTAGATCACAGCAAGGCGCAGAGGAGAGAACCACCGATCGTAGAAAGTCAGTTGGGATCGTGTTTGCCTTTCACTGCCCGGTTATCGATCCGGACGCATTTCCGCCAGCACAGCGGCGTGGCAAACCCATGGCGTGGCAGCGGACTCCTAGGACCTCATAGCCCCGAGCCCCTCATGGTCGACAAGCGCCCCCTCTCGAGTGACATGTCTCACTGCAGCCGTGATTGGTACGCGCCGGATTGGGCATCAGCCACCAAACCTGCACAGCTGGTACCAGCAGCGTGGTCGATCTGCAGATCACTAGCGGCTGGTCCGCACGAATGAATGCGGCAACGCGCTGCTTGGCGGCGAGCTCGATACTTGGCATGCAGCTTCTATTATTGTGCCGTCGATCCAGGTGAACCACGGCCAAAGGTGAACCATCGGTAACGTCAGACCAAGACAGCCCGTGAACGGGAAACAACGTCTGCTGTATCCACCATCCGCCGCTCGGGACGCATGCTGTGTCAGGCGGGCGAGAGGGCCCTGACCAGAACGCTGGCAGCCACGGCCGTGTTGCCCTTGGTCGGGGAAGATGCCCCGGACATGACGGTGGAAAGGGTTTCCGATCGGCTTTTGACGGTCTTCAGCAGGCATCGGTGAACGTGAATCGGGAAACCCGCAGGATTGGCTGCTCATGAGTAACTTTCCCACAAGGCGTTCGGCATCCGCCTCCAAGGGTCCCTCGTCCACCCGTCGCCCGTCATCAACCTTTGTACTCTGGCCCTGCATCGACATGAACTGCCGGCACCCCACAGATATGCTCGAGCAGCTCGTCGAATTGAAGCCATCCACGCGCTATCGTGGGAGAGACCTTAGCCATCGCTTGAAGGACACTGACCAGCCGGAGCAACGGAAGCTCCTGGATTCGTCATTTCGTCTCAACCATGATGTGTTTAGGCATATACGAATCGGGCCGGCCATGAAGAGATGCCTTGAAACCGGGGCACGATAAATCGGCCTCTGTTGCCACCTGATAACAGCTTGGTGAAGGATGCCGAGCCCGGTCGAATCTCAGGTCCCAATGAAACGCCCCTCAGAATCCCGATCCTCACGAGCTTCCCGGCGGCAAGCTTCGTGACGTGCCGCTGTGCGATTCTGAAACACGAGAGATCTGAGGGTCCATTGCAAGCACCAGAGCAAACATCAAACACGATACCGAATTGGCGATGTGCTTCTTTTGTGGCGTGTTGCGGCCCGTTGGCACGACCGAGGTTGTGCTCATGCCTTCCATCCGTCCAGTTAATGCCCGTATCGGAACACGGTCTTCGTATCCTCCGAATCTTTGCCCGGGTCTGAAAGAAGGGGTGCTGAACAGCCACAATAACCAATGCATTGTTTTTGTCAAGTCGGTACCCGGACAGATCTGCCCGGGTTGATTTGGTAGATGCTGCGGCTTCCCGATCTCAGACAAGCGGCTGCACCCAAACCGGAGCTGTAGCAACGGTGCTTTTTGCCTCGCTTTCGATATTGGAAGCAATAAAAGGCAAAATTCCCGAGGTCCCGGCCCTTTTGATTCGTGACACCCCGCCAATGCCCATCGCCATGACCGAGGACTCTCGAATTTACGTGCACTACCCGGCGTGTGTCGACGATGGTCGAGATCGAGGACGGCAAGCGGGTCCTTGGTTCTGGACCGTATTCAGCAAGGGCGAACTCGATCGATCGAGAAGTGAAAGGCGGCATCGAGGCTCTCTCCAGGCCGGATCCTTGCGGGTGAGCAACTTGGGCGTCGATGGCGATCGATAAGGTCCCCCGCAAACCACCACGGGGGCAGCCCCCATCCGACGGCGGAGCAAAGCCGGCAATAATCCCGCTTCTTGCTGTCGTAATCCGTGTCTTCCTATCACAGAACGCCATCGCTCTCGCCCTTGAGCCTCTTGACCCGCTTCTGCTCCCAATTGTCGATGTCCTTCGCGGCCAGCCTCTGTCCCGCAGCCACAGCGCGTCAGCAAACCAATCAGAGTGTAGTATGGCAGGAAAAGCAACCCCAAGAAACGTAAGAACCGTACGTAGTACTCCTCCCGGATATCGACCTTCCTCCCCTGCTTGCCCACGCCCAACTCCTCCTCGCGCGTCATCTGGCGCACCTTGCGGTCGTGCCGCTCGTACCGGATCGCCGTGGCCGGCGTCAGCACAAAGGACGCGGCCACAATGACGCTCATGAAGGGCAGACCGAAGAGCAGGAATGGCCGCTTGGCCATCATGGTGCGGTAGCGAGCCCCGATGCCGTTGGATGCGCCCGCGGCGCGGTATTTGCGGTTTTGAAAGACGGCCATTCTCGAGATTGCTGCCGCGAGAGGGAGGGAGAGAGTTGGCTGCAAGAGTCAGGGTAGCGTTGGGGCAGTTGGGTGGTGGTCTGATGCTGCGAGGCTTGTGGTTGAACTTTTTTGATGCACAATTCGGAAGCTTACGGCTCAAGAACAGGGATCAAGCATTCTGCCGAGGTGGGTCATCCCAACACAGGTTGCAATACAGGGTTAGGGTTTATGTGCACTGAGCTGTCAGGGGCGTCGACACAACCTGCAAGTAAACAAACTGAAAAACTTGAGAACATTTAAGTCATGAAGGTAAAGAAATATCAGGGGGAAGAAGCACAAAGGTTGAATGAGGTGCTGTCACCTCGGTGATTGGCGTAGTGAAAACACTTCTTCTCCCTCTCCCTTCTTCCCCTTTTCCCTCCCCTCCGTTTTCATCTCCCATCAACTCTTTCCCTGTATAAACGTCTCGCAGCAATACCCAGAAAACAATCTAGATGATAAGTCATTGCTCTATTTGTCTTCTTGTTGCCGTAGCTTTGGCTCTTGGAATCGTGGAAGACTCGGTGAGGCCGCGAAAGAAGCGGCTCGGCTAGTTGGTTGACAAACTTGTCTCGAGTTCATCCTCACAGCCGGGATAGTCGTCGAGATCAAAAGGAACGAATAACGCAATGCTCTAATAACGCAATACTCTTGAATACGTTTGTGAGCAAGCTAAAGTCAAGTTTGAGCTTGAGAAGCAGGGTAGTCAACCTCACCTGCGCCAGTTTCTTCACTCTCATACCACTCAATCCCGCCGTTAAGGAGTGTCTTGAGATTCTAGCCGAGACAGCGCCCGGGGAAATGAAGATGTAAAACTTCTCATAACTGGAGCTTTCGTATACCCCCCGACCCTTGGATCTGACGCGCCGCATTCGGCTTCTCAGTGATATAAAGATGCGGCAAAGCTCCAGAGCCCAAGCTTGATCTTATGGGCGACTTGTATGAGAGGCTCTCGTTACTGAGATAAGAAACTGAAACCAGCACCAAGCATTTGGCATTGTGTAGTCTAGGGTTACGGCACATGCTTGAGAGCAACGCGCTCAGCTCGCCGGTTTCCATCCCAACCTGTCCGTGTTCCTTCCCGCACCACCGCCAGTCCTAGGTAGATATACAACTTCCCGCACGCACACAATCACCGCCCCTCCCAATCAACGGACCACCCGAGTGGTCAAGCGGCTTTGGGAGGGGGTCAACGGGTAGAACAACAACCGAAATGGTCGCGGGTTCGACTCCCCACCAGCGCAGTAAAATTGCCTGCGAGGGAGTTTTCGTACCCGACTACCCTTACTCGACCGGCGAGTAGGGCTAGTCGGCGAGCTTTTTGCATTTCTATCCCACCCAACCTAGTGTCTACTCCATGCCGTCCCAATGTCGCGACCCAACGCCTGCTCCCGAGCAAAACACCACGGCCGCAACCACCCAAAAGCCCCCTACGCATGGGCGAAACATCAAGTACGGAGCATTACTTGAGATGTGTTCAGTCACGCACGAGCTTCAACCCCCGTCACCCTTCCAACCCGTGAAGGTGCTGTCGCAGGCTCTTTTGCCTCCTTCACAACATCATCCAAGACATCTATCTCCCCGAGCAAGCCAGCCACCCTTTCAACACCCCAACACGAGAAGAAGAACATCACTCCCCGTTTTCTTCCTTCCGTTCAAAAGATGCAACTGACTTCATCGATTTACCGGCCCGTCCACTGGCCCATTCCCCACCCGGCTGAGGAAGCACCGCTGATAGATATCTGCCTGTCTTCGCCGTCGCCCCGCCATGATGTCCCACACCAGGCACCAGCACAAAACCGCACCTTCGCCCCCGCCAGATCTAACCTGGCCACTAATTCCCCCCAAAGTTCGACGTGCAAACAGTATGATTCGTGCAGCCTGCAAGATCGACCACGCCCCGAGCAAACCATGACAGACACGAGAGGAACAGGTCACTCTTATGGCCACCTCAGAAAGAACCAACACCCCGATGACGCGCGGCCCTTGATAGCATTTGATGCAGTGGCAGGCAGATGAGCAGTCTCATGTCACAAAACCCCAAGGGGCGCTAGAGGCGGAGGGACGGAGTTGTCGTTGACGAAGCGGGGGATGGGGCTTAGTGCCGTGGCCGATGGCTCCAGTTGGCGGTGCAGGAAGAGAAGAAGAGAAAACAACAGAACCGGGACAGGCTGGTTGATTCAACAAAATGTGAAATTCCCCTCCTGGCCAAGGGCCCTCCTCGGCGCGCAGGCTATCTACAATGCTAGAGTACACAACGAAAAAGGGGAATCGGGCAGCGAGCGGTAGCTTAAAGAATGGAGAGGTCGCCGAATCTCTCCTGCAAACGGGGTCAGCATGCTGGCAGCGGCGGCGGCGGCGGCGCCCGAAGCGCATATCGAGAGCGCAACAACAACGCACCTTGTACCCCGGCACGGACCAGCGGCCCTTGGAGACGAGCTTGGAGGTCTTCTCGTCAATGCTCGGCTCGGCGGCGGCGACCTCGTCGACGGTGAGGTCCTCGAAGGGGCGGGCCGTCTCGATGTTGGTGAGCGTCTTCTCGAGGTCCTTGAGCTCCAGGTCGACCTTGTCCTTGGTGGCCTCGGCGTTCTTGATGGCCTCGACCTCGAAGACCTCGATGGCCTTGAGCTGGCGGGCGAGGTCGTAGCTGGCGGGCTGGAAGGCGTTGAAGCGCTTCTCGATCTCGTCGACGATGGCCTGGTTCTTGAGCACGGCGCGGTACTGGGAGAAGTCGACGGTGGTCGGCTGCTCGGCGAGGAGCTGGACCTTGCGGCGGACGTCGTCGTTGCGCTTCTTGAAGGCCTGGAGGCCGACCACCGTCTGGCCGCGCAGGCCGAGGGACGTGGTGATCTTGGCCCAGTCGACCTTGAGAGCTGCGCTTCGCTGTATTTTTCGGAACGGGAGACGTCGAAATTAGCTCAGTTCCCTCAGTTTCGCACGTCGCGAGTCCCTGCAGCCGCCGGATCCCGCCCCCGATTGCCCCGACACGGTCCAAACCAATTCCCGACCCAAGAAAAGCTCCAATTGACGATGGGGACTTACTGCGGCCATTTTTGCGGTGGTTCTGAGGTGGTCAGGGAGTGGGGAGTTCGGTCGCTGTCGTTGCTTCGAGTTTGCCGAATGCAAGCAACCTCTGCCGGCGCGAGCTCCCGTCACGTGATGTTGCGGAATGAACCGGCGGCAAGGTTGGGCCCAGCTCCAAGACGGACAACCAAGACCAGACCCAAGAATAACATGAGCGGGAGTCTCGTTTGGTCTGTGAAATTACAGGTTGACAATCAAACTAGAAGTGCATGTTTGGAATTCTCCAAGAAGTTTTGGCACAACGAATAGGTGCAGTTTCATTCCAAGCTGACAGCAACAACAGCAACAAACGCGTCCACATCGGAGTCCAGACAGCATCATGGAACAGCTTTCGTGTCAAATTCGGCAGCTCAAAGATATGGCTGCCGCGTAGCTACAGCTAAGCAACGGAGATGGACGCCGCAACCTGGCACAGCTTCGTGTTCGCATGAGAGATGTGCTCAGAAACCCCATTAACAACCCGGCGCCGACTAGACACTCAATGCCATGATTGAGTTGACTATGTCGTTGTCGTTTTCTTTCAGCGCCTTGATGGCCTTCTTCCGGGAGACGTTGGCCTGCGTCATGACGAGCTCAATGTCCTTGTCCTCGATGCCGTCAGCGTCCACCTCCTCGTCATCCTCCTCCTCCTCCTCCTCCTCCTTGGCGTGCTCGTGCTTGTGGCCGGCGTGGTCGTGGCCGGCGTGGTCGTGCTCAGCGGTCTGGTTGGCGAGCTGCTGGGCGGCGGCGGCCTGGGCGCTGGCGTTGAGGTCCTCGATCTTGGCCTCGCCGAAGACGCTGTGTGGGCTGTCAGCACCCAGCCCAATTCGACGGCATCTCCCTGGGGCGAGACTTACATGTAGGTGTTGCTGTTGGGCGACTTGTAAACCTCCGGGTTGTTGATCACAAACAGGATCTATCCTTCCGTTAGCCGTCCTGTTCCGTCCGGTGTCCCATATCCCAACCCCGCCGAGTCCGCCCGGGGAGTGCCCCGCACAGCCTCGGCGCCGGACCGCACCACCAAATCCTCCCTCCCCTGCTGTCCTTTCGCACTCACGTTCTTGGGGCGGCGGAGAGTCACGCGGGTGATGCCCGGCACGCGGGTGAGGTGCAGCTTCTCGATGGCCTTGCGGGCCTTCTTCTCGTTGCGCGAGTGGATCACGGCCTGCGAGCCGGCGGGGAGGCCAGCCTCGGCCTCGGCGTCGGACTCATCGCTGGAGGAGTCGTCGATCTCCTCGACGGTGGCCTTGGTGGTCTCCTCGTCCGGGAGCTCCTCAACGCGGGGGTCAGCCATTTTTGGAGAGCTAGCAATCACGGACTCTGGTCAGCTCCCCGCGCTCCGCACACAACGCAATTGCCCGCAGCCCTGGCCGACGCCGCAAAAATCGGGCTGTCCGTGCCATTCGGGCCCCGGAAAAGACATGCCACCTGTAACGCCCGCGCGAGACTCACATTGATGTCGGAAATGCCGCTAAAACTGGAGATGCGGGGGTTAGAAGGAGCTGGCAGCGTCGTGGTGGGAAAGAAATGTTCGGGTCCAATTTTCAGGTAGGGCTTGTCGGCACCGCTGAGGTTCGGCCGCGCTAGTCCCGATTTGGCAATCATACAGACTTCCGCCTTGTAGCGCCGACTGCGCTTCTTGCTCTGGCAGTGACCAGTGTGGATTCCCGGGCTGCGATCATGTCATCTGGTCGATGTTTGTCATGTGTATTCGCCCTTATTTACTGGGGTGTTTCACTGTTTCACTGCGGGTGCGATCAAGCAGGGCAGAGAGATTGACCAGAGACAACGTTGCCCGTCACGGCCTCTCCCAGAGTTTGTATTCTGATAGCTCTCACTCCCACCTGCGCGCTCTGGCGCCGTGATTGTGGCATGGGCAACAGCCCCGTTGGTCTTGATTGGTTTTTGGCTCAATTTCGCATTTTCCATATGACGCCGGTCACCGTGATGATGTGACATACAGGCCTTCCGAAAGCGACGCAAAGAGAAACCCAGCAACCCGAATGCTGATGTTCATGCATGCAGACCGTTCCAGAATACCATCTTCCCCCCGAGAAAAGCCATGCCGAACCAAACGCTCCCCCTCTAAAGCAGCAAACCGGCCTTATGCCGCGGCCTTGATCTTGGCCAGAGCCTTGCGCTCCTCGAAACGCCTCTGCTTCTTCAACCGCAGGACCTTGAAGCGGTCGAAGTCGGTGAGCGACTGGCGGCGCTCCTGCTGCAGCTGCTTCTTCGCCCAGTTGCTCTCGGTCCACTTCTGCTCGACACCGGCGGCCTCCCAGGCCTTCTGGACGGTACCGGAGCGCGCGCCGCGGGGGAGCTTCTCGATAACGATAGGGGTGAGCAGCGACCGGGAGAGCTGGGCGATGCTGCGCTCGGCGTTGGGGCCGTCGACGAGAGCCTGGATTCCAGCGTTTTAGTGTCTTCCCATTCACACACAGCCCGATTCCCTCGGTGGTCTCGGCAGGAGTCGGTTTCCACGTACGCGCTTGTGGTCAACGATCTCGACGATGGTCGCCAGGTCGCCGTTCTCGAGCTTGAGGACGCGGCCAACCTCAACGCGACGCCAGCTCGTGGCTCCGATATCGATTGAAGCCATTTTGGTCGACGTTCTATGTGATCGGTCGTGTTAGCGGGCTGGGATCCAGCGAGGTGGCGGCGAAGTGAAAATCGCGGTGATGCGCAAATGGCGGGAATGGTAGTTCGTCGTCTGGGATTGCAAGAGGGTAGATGGGAAATGCTCGGCATACCTCTGGGTGCTGTTCCTAGGCCGTCAAAGTATCCGTGTCGCTGCCGTGCTCCGGTATCAAGACCAATTTTTGTGCGCGTCGTGGTAATTGGCAGGGCTCGACCAAAATTTGCGGAACGGTTGGTGCCGATTCCGATTTCCCTGCAGCCCCAGCCACATGTGGCCAAGTCCGTCTTGGCTCTGTGGCGCGTTCCGCTTCTCCTGGCCCACAATTTCTCGCTGCTCAACTCCACCACTCCGCTTCCCCAGAGCGCTGCAAAGTGTCAATGCAATCTGTAACCCCTGGGGGGCATAGAAACGGGCCAGCCTGGGCAAAAGGTGGTTTTCTGTCTGGTCGAGGCGGAAAAGCGAATTCTTAAGTGGTTTACTCGCTTCATTTTTGCCATTCTCTAGCTATAACAGTTTCCCATGAGCAGCCATCAGCAGCTGAGCCTTTCATGGCCATGCACTTCGATTCAATCCTCGCCCAGCTCTTCTTGTGCAGATTTCGGCTCCAAACCGCTGAAAAATGGAGAGAGAAACTACTTTTCCCATCTCTACTGGCTCCCAGACAACATGTTGATTCGCATCTCAGCTGTTCCTGATGTATGACCAGAGGATCCTGTTGGCAACTGTGAGAGGAGAGCATCGGCCAGAACCTGATTGGTCGCCCCCTGTGGATCTAACGGCCATCCCTGCAGGAGTCTGGAAGCAGCCGAGAACGCGCGCCAATTAGAGATCCGGCTGATCCCATGTCAGCATGGATGTTATCTTCGATTCTCAACTTCCCAACGTCCAAAAAATCATCCCTCCAGCCACCGACTGCTCGCGCGGCCCCCGGCCATGGTTGACTGACTCCCGGCAGCCCTGAAGAGGTTTTGATTACCGTTGCTGATGGGAGCGCTGCCGACTGCCCAACATGCCTCTCCAACCGCTGAACACAGCCGCCTTGGGCGCCCGCGACCCCTCGCTGCTCTCGCCCTCGGAGTATGATGCCGATGCCATGTCCATCCGCAGCGACCAGGACACCGATAGCGACGATGACGAGCGACAACTGCGCGCGAGGAACAGCCGCGAGCTGCGCGCGCACGACAGGCTCGTCCTGATGGAGGAGGAAGAGCTGGATCAGTTGGTGACCCAGAGCCGCAGGCGGCAGGATACGCAGCGCAGGGGGTCCAACCTGCCGATACCGAATCCGCTGAGGTTGTTGACCCGGCGGCTGAGCGATGCGTCGCTATCAAGGTCGAGGAGTCCGTCGGCGCAACCGGCTGAGTCGGTGGAAGATCTTGGGCTGGAGAAGAGGAGGGCACGGCGGCAGAGGAGAACAAGGAAGCGGCACCGGCTGCTGGCGGACGCTCAGCACGGCGAAGATGGCGAGCTAATGTACGAGATGGAAGAGGGAGGCATGAAGGACGGCAGCTCGACCGGCGACAGCAGCGATCGCGAAGACAGCGACGAAGTCGATCGAAAACACCTGCTGCACATTACCGACACCAAGACCAAACGGAAACGCAACTGCCGTCGCTGGTCGCTGCTCTACGCCATTATTGCTGTGGCATTTGCAATTCTCGTTCTGGTCGCCTGGAAGCTCTCGCTAGAGCGGAAGAGTTCACACCGCAGCCAGAATCTGGTCAGCAACGGCACCGCCATCTTCGCGCCCACCACCATCATCATCAGCTTGGACGGCTTCCGGGCCGACTTTCTCAACCGGGGCCTGACGCCGAGGCTCAGCGCTTTGGTCAAGGAAGGCGTGTCGCCCCTCTACATGCTGCCCTCTTTTCCTAGCGTCACCTTTCCGAATCACTACACGCTCGCGACAGGCCTTTACCCCGAGGCCCACGGCGTCGTGGGCAACAGTTTCTGGGATCCCACGCTTCAGGAAGAGTTCTATTACACTCAACCTTCACACAGCATGGATCCGAAGTGGTGGAACGGCGAACCGTTCTGGGTTACGGCGCAAAAGCAGGGGCTCAAGACGGCCATTCACATGTGGCCGGGGAGCGAAGCACACATTCTCAGCGTCGAGCCCACGTATATGGACAAGTACAACGGGAAAGAGCTGCTCCCTAAGAAGGTTGACAGGATTCTCAGCTTCCTGGATATGCCCGATGAGGACCGCCCGCAGGTGATCGCGGCCTACGTGCCTAACATTGATTCGGACGGGCATAAGTATGGTCCGAACAGCACCGAGATCCAGTTCACCATGCAAAAGGTGGACAAGATGCTGGACAGCATGTTCAAGGGACTGGAAGCGCGGAATTTGACAGACATTGTCAACATTATCGTCGTTTCTGACCACGGCATGGCAACGACGGACGTCTCACGGCTCGTCCAGCTTGAAGACGTTGTGGACCTGGGCAAAATCGAACATACGGATGGCTGGCCCTTGATCGGGCTGAGGCCCAAGAACCCGGATAGCCTCCAGGAGATCTACGACGAGGTGATTCAGAAGACCAAGGGGAATCCAAATCTCGAAGTCTACCTCCGGGATGTGGACATGCCCGAACGATATCACTTCTCGAACAACGAGCGCATCGCTCCTCTGTGGATCGTGCCCAAGACCGGCTGGGCGCTCGTCAAGATGGACGAGATGAACGTGAAGGAGGCGCAGGCCAAGGGCAGCGTCTACCATCCCAGAGGCCTTCACGGCTACGACCACGAACATCCGTTGATGAGGGCGATTTTCATTGCCCGTGGCCCCGCGTTCCCCCACCAGCCCAACAGCAAGGTCGAGCCATTCCGTAAGTGCCACCGCCCCTTCATGCAGCCGGCCTCTGTGCTGACCACACCCACAGAAAACATCGAAGTGTACAACCTGTTGTGTGACTCGGTTGGAATTGCCCCTGCCCCCAATAACGGGACGCTTCGGCTGCCTTTGAAGCCAATAGGATTGCATGATGATGGCTCAGCCACGAACGGCCTCGAGCCGCCCGCTGATCCTGTGGAGACCCATGCAACAACAACCTCGCCCAAGGCAGAGCCAACGACAAATCCGATTCTGGTCAATCCTGTCTCAACAAGCGGCTCCGCATCGACTACCCCAGCGACAAACCCCATTTTGGTCAACCCTGTCGCCCCAACGAGCACGGTTGGCGTTGACCAGCCGGTGCCGCCCCCACAGCCCACCCAGCAACCCACGGGATCAGGCAGTGACGGCGACAGCGACAGCGGCGATGATGATTCTTCCGCGGTCGACAAGGTCGGGTCGAAAGTCCAGGACTTCTGGGACTGGTTCAG
>FTCU01000445.1_pt1 | contig 14938 bp, 14 predicted proteins | sample 1639521 | NCBI WGS metagenome assembly FTCU01 (sample SAMEA3914864, study PRJEB12502) | metagenome | biome: forest; material: soil | place: USA | collected 2012-03-12 | depth 0.3 m
CCGCCATGAGGTTGCCGAACGGAGTCAGGGGGCGTATCAGGCGACGACGACACAGGATTCGTACTCTGGTATCCCGGCAACACAGGACGAGGAGAGAACGCAGCCGGGAGCCGCAAGTGGCCACCGCCCATTCCTCCCAGAAACATCAGAGCGACCGTCGTATCCGTTTCCTCGACTCGAAGGGCCGAGACCCCTCTCCTACCCGCCACCGCTGGGCCATGTTCCCCCTCAGCCGACGACATACTTTCCTGGTCCCGGAATTGGGGCCGTCCCAGGCCATCCGGGACCCCTTCCGGCTCCACAAACGTATCCAACGCCGAGCCATCACCCCATTTCGGACGCCCTCCAAAATACACCGCCCAAGCCCCAGAGAAAAACGAAAGGGCATGTGGCGTCAGCTTGCGTACCCTGCAAAAAAGCCCACCTCCGGTTCGTCTTGCCGGGATTGATCCACCATCCAGCCCATGACATGAAGCGCTGACAGTTTGGTAGATGTGACGGTATGTACCATCTTTAGCCCGTCTCTCTCCGATATTAAGCACCGGCCGAAACAATAAGAACAACCGGGCTAGACAGGCGGTGCTGGCCCTGCGGCTCCGTCGTCATGGTCCGCGGAATTTGATCGGCATGACATTGTCGAACAAATTCCGGCAAGGTTTAGGCGCGGCATCCAACAACGCCAAGCACCAGCGTGCAACGCTGTTCAAAACCCCGGACCAGTATGAATCTTGGTGTGCATGCACTCAAGATGAGACGGCTCAGCTGGTTTGAGTGTGGTTATGCCGGTTATGGGGGTCATCGGGCTGCAGTGAAAAGGCGGAGGTGGCTCTCAAGCGAGGGTTCCATTCCCCTTCCCTGCTTGGGCCTAGATGCATGACTGTTTCGCCCGGCCGTCGTTTGGTCTCCTGCATAGATGGGACGAAATACCTCCAGCCAGGGAGCGCGGCTCGCTACTGCGAGGCGGGTGTCTGATCCCCCGGCAACCCGGGCCGCTGCCCTCGGATTGTGGTGGGATTTCCGCAGATCAGCCGCTCGAACCCATTTGTTTCCCACTCCGTACTTTAGCCATTTATGGCGCATCATCAAACGGCTAAGAGTCGTGAAGGTGTTTGCTCTCTATGCCGGTTGACGAATGTTGACGGAGGCCGGAGATGCTGGGATCATAACGACATTGCTGTGGGGAAGGGAGGAAAAGGGTGATGGGATCTAGCGATCCCCTCAGCTATGTCCTGGCGGTGTCTCCTGATGTTCTTTTTCCGAATAACTTTATTTTCAGGACTGGCTTGCTGACAAGCCGATAGCCCAGCGCCCCTGTTCAAGATGCATCAGCACCAACAAGGAGGCAGCATGCGTTGATGTGCAGCACAAAAAGCGCGGGCGACCTCGGTTACGAGACGACAGCCAAGCGAAGTACGAGGGGGCAAGGTTCGGGAGTTCCGTGGATGCCATGAGAAGGCCGCTGTCGTCGGCGTATGGCCCGGGGCCATCGCTGGGTATGGTTTACGATGACCCTCTTCGCCGCACTCAATCGTACCGCGTGCTGAAATCCCAGCCAGCCGAATCGATCGCACCCAGGTTTCCGGAGCGCGGGTTGGCATCCGATGCCAACATTTACCCTGCTCCCTTGTCCATCACGACGGCCAGGATCCCTGAGGAACCAGTCGCGTACTTGACGATCGGACTCGAGTTTTCGAGGGCGTCGACCTCGTTCCTAAACACGATAGGGCGTGTTTCGGTCGCGGGACTCAAGTTTCTGAACGTGTTGGTCGCCGAGGAGCGCGCCAGGGCCTCCCGACTCCAACAACAAGCGCAAGAGGAGCAGACTAGGAAGGAGCCGGCCTACTTGCCACCCATCTTCAACGACCGCAGCGAGACGGTGATGCAAAGCCTCGGATTCACCGCGGATGAGGTGTCGAGATACCCGCTCCAATGGCAGGATACGTTCACATTCCTTGGTGACGATGGGCAAGCGCGTCCAATCCCCATCCGCGCGGGTCTCGCCACACGGAACTCGATATACTTTGTCGTGCTCTTGTTGAACCGAGTACCTCGGCCCTCCTATCCCACGCCATCGCCAAGTATACGCGACATGGGCGGTTCTTTCGAGCCCGGGTTGGGCATGTACTCGCAGCCGACGCCTCTTTCCGCGACGTTCGACCCGAGACAGTCGAGGCTGAGCGATGCCGGGTACGATCCTAGGCAGGCCGGGCCGCCGAGCGGGTCGCTGCACATGTTGACGGCCCGCAGCCCGGGGCTCTCGTCGGCATACGGCGTCTCGCCGAGCAGACCCGACTATCCCATCACGCCGAGGACGTACCAGACGCCGAGAACCGACGTGCATCCGGCAGGCCGCCCGCCGCCGCCACCACCGCAGGCGCCCGAGTATCAGCTTCCCCCGCTCCCGAGAATTAGAAGTCCGCCTGCGGGGAGCACCTCTCAGCAGCTTGAACAACCTCACCCGCAGCAGCAGCAGCAGCCGCCGCCGCCGCCGCCACAGGCATATCAAACTCGGGAGGAGCGGTCACGCATAGGTATCGGGGGTCTGCTTGAGCCGCCGGGGCCGGCAAGAAGTCCGTGACGGGTGGCAACTGGCTCAGGAAAACGACGTGATGAAAAGGCGAAGGTCATGTTTTTCGCCAGGATTCCAAACCGAGAGCGACGACCGACACTTCCGCATTTTTTCCTTCTTGCTTTTTCCTTTTCCCTTTTTGGCATGATACCACTGTATTTTTCTGCATGTGTCTCTGTGTTTTAGCGCATTTGGCGAGCAATCATGAGTGTTGGTGATGGGGTGACAGTTTGGGGGGAGCGGGGAGCATTCTTTGGCGTTGGTCCGGCTTCGGGGTTATCTCTTCTTCTTCTCCGTCCCTTTTTCCCCCTCTTTTTTCTTTCCAGCTTTGTTCGGGTTTCCGATCCGATATCCCCTTTTAATGGGTGCCTCTTAACGGATGATTTCTTCTTCTTCTTCTTCTTCTTCTTATTCTTCTTGGAGGCACCGTCGTCGTTTCCATTTCCAGGCGCCGTGCGGGAGTTGCGGAGGGTGGAAGGTATTCATGGTGGGAAAAGCCAACGAGTGAGGGCTGGAACTGAGGCGGAATACCAGGAGTATTTTAGATGCGTCTCTAACCTCGTTCTGCTTTTGGTTCCTGTCGTTTTTACCGCCATCTGTCTGTGTCGGGTTGTTGCTGCTTGCTTGCCTTGTTGGGAGAAACAATTTTGTCGTGAGAGGGGAAGTGGTGGCCGGGATTTTCTCGGGTGTTAATTGCTGCTGCTGAGATGTCCCGAGCGCCGACCCTTTTCCACTCTCACCCTGCACAGACGGAGCCGACATAGCTCGGGTTCGGGTGGTCTGGGTTGAGAATGGAGGGGAGCTCCCGTCATGTCTTGCGTCGGCTAGCCGCGAAACCAGTGAACTCTCCAAGGGGGTGGAGGTCAGGTGCGGGTGAAATACCGGGCCTGGAAAGTACAGGGACGGAAGAGAAGGGAGGGGAGAGCAGGTCCTACCCCTGGATGGGTAGACGTTGACTTAAGCTTTTGCTCGGAGTTTCTGACCAACCGGAGCCGCGGTGGCGGGTGCCATGGGTCCGGGCCGGAAATCAGGGCAGGTCGGTGGCTTTCTGGCCACCGGAAGAGTAACTTTTTAATTAATACTCGGGCTAAGGCAAGTGAGTGGAAGGTGGGAATGAAAGAAAAGGGGCTGTTGTGTGCCCCTTTGTAAACTCGGCTGGCTTTGATTCCGGCTTGGGGGCTAGGAACTGACGGGCAAGCAGAGGGGAGCGAGAGAGAGATGGAAGGGGGATGGGGAAGAGGGGAAGGTGAACCCCGTACTAATAGCTAGTAGGTCCCAGTACCAATCGACCAAAGACAACACACGAGACGGCTCACAGCGAGTTGTCGGTCCTACTTTTGTTCTTGTTCTGTCCTGCGTGGCCTTGCAAGCCGGAGTCGGATGCTCACTGCCGATCATTCCGGCTTTCGGAGTTCCCCGGCTGGTCGTTTTTGCTCTTCTGGTAGGGGTGGGAAACATGCGCTGCGCAACATGGGGGCTGGCTAGCGATGGCGTGGACCGCTTTGAGCGACGTCGGATGGCGACGTCGGATCGTTTCTGGCGTCGATCGGTTCGGCTGTGTGATGGATCTGTGCCGTGCCGCCAGGACGCGTTCACGGCCCAGGCGGTGGATCAGAGCAGAGAACAACGGCACACGTGTCGCAACTGAACGGAAAGGGGTGCATGCGATGTAGAAGAGAGATATTTTGAACCCAGCAGGAAGAGTCCGGCGGATGGATGGGGGGCTGGGCAGGTTTTATCACTCGGAGGCCCTTCGGAAATTTGTCAGGTACCGACAGGTTGGCGCCACGGGATCGGCAGCGACCGTTTGAACCCCGCGATTCAGATCGGGGCTTTTTTTCCCTTTGAGATGGTTGCCGGCAGCTGGAGGGTGGGCGGTGGGAGTCAGGATTGGGGTTGTATTTTGGTCAGATTGGGTGGCGCCACCCATGTTGCAGTCACCAGGGGGGAGGGGAGATGGGACCTGGTACATTATGCTGAAATTTATAATAACACCACCGGTCTATAAAATAAACAACGAGAAGGGGAAATACCGACAATGGTCCTGTTGTACCCGACCCGCTGCAGCCAAGAAACGAATACCACCCAATGAGTTTCTGTCGCTTTGAATCTGCCGTCACTTAGTCACCACGACTAATACAACTCTGTGTCAAGCCCACCTCGTACCCTACGTCTATCGGACTGTTTCTGTCTCAAATAGAAAATATACAGAAAGAATAAAAGGGAAAAAAGGAAAAAAGCGGACAGAATAACAGAGAGAGTGAAGACACATACAGAAGAGAGAAGAGGAAAACTCATGCGCTAGGAAACCAAGGAAGGAATGATAAACCAAGGAAGGATGATTGAAAGGGGTTATATGGCAGCTCGAGGGTGGCCATTTAAGTTCGCTAGCCATCTGTCGAAAGTTTCGTCTCGTTGCCGCTGGAGCTGGCCGGCTCAGATGCTTCGGAAAGTTCACCACGGGATCTAGTTGTCCCTACACGTGGTGAAGGTCGGTGCCTCGGAATTCTGAGGGGAAGGGCGCCTCCAGTCGCCAAACCGGCTGCCGAGCCGCCCGAGCCGATGTTTCGAGGCCCGTTGGCTGAAGAGACGTACGCTGGAGCTTTAGAGGTTGAGGATGTCGATGCCACCGCGGTAGAAGCTGGGCCTGGGTTGTCCGCACACATCAGGTCGAGTTCCTCGCCGAGCTTATCGCGCTTCGCATCGGGTTCATCCGTCGTCTCGTCATCACGGGGCCGCTTCACGCCGTGGAGGGTTTTCTTAGTTGTATCATTGCTGCTTGATGTTGGAACAATGAGGTCCATCAGGACGTCCTCATGGGGTGGGTGGTCACCCCGAACCGGCCGCGGTGAAGGCTGTGAGGAAAGGAACGAGGACAGAGAGTTGGCTGTTGCTTGCCGTGCCAACGACGTCTCGCGGGCCCTTGATGGTGAAAGGCGTAATGACGGTGAAGGTGATCGCGCCCCAGTGCTGCGTCCTCTTCAGTTCTGTCAGAGCTAGGTATGTATGTATGAGAGGGGGTGGGTGTGCCCACCTATTACTGGTTGAGTCGAAGTTAACCTGGACGGACGAGTTCGCCTCGCTGTTGGCAGCCGGGTCAGGGCTGGGAAGCCCGGAGAAATCCTGTGGTGTGTCGGATGTCATGATGCTCTGTGTCGAAAAGCGGCAAGCTGGTCGGCAGGACTTCCATCTGGCCCATCAGCAAGACCAATACACCACGAAAGGGCGAGAGGACGACGGACTGCCATGTGGCCAACGGCTCACATATAAGAAGCTGGAGGGGGAGGGGAAGGGGAAGGGCGCAGAGCAAATAAGACGGGCAAGGGTTGAAACCAGTCGGTCAGTCACAGTCACCACCCGAATGTGTTATCAAGGTGGGATATACGTTTTTGCCCCAGACCCGAGGGCGCCCCGCTGTGCGCCTGGGGGAGGACTGGCAGGGCTGCAGCAGGATGCTGGGGCGGACGGGAACATGCAAGCGAGGGCGGGAGCGGCGCGGCGGTCTGCAGGATGCAACTCTATCGCGGCCCCTCCCCCCAGAACTTGGTTAGTGCAGCCACCTGACAGTCTGACCGAGCAGAAGCCAACGGTTGGCGGGGTGGCGCTTGACAGAGACGGTCAACAAACGAGGGCGGTCTGCTATCTCTTGTTGGTGGTAGCCGCCGACCACAGCACCTCAGCCCCCTCTCTTCCTCCCGAACGTAGAGGGAGGGGGGGGCTTGGGTGCTGTGCCAGACACCCGGAAACTGGAGGACTAGGTTCGATTTCTCGCAGCATGATCTCGCATGGTCTGCGTCTGCCGGGACTTGGGTGCAGACGGGAGGGAGTGATGCTGGCCAAGAGGGGTGTGGTGAGGTGCCAGTGGGAGTGAGCTGTGGGAAGGAAAGGCAAGGGACCGCATGGGGGCTGATTCGTGGAACTGCCTCCGAACACGGAGCCGGTTTTGGCCTCGGTCCTCGCTCTCGCAAGAGGACCATGCCGCAAGGCGTTTTTCGAGGGGTGCAGGAAATAAAAGTTTGACAGCTCAACTGCTGTGCCAGACAGGCCTCAGTGGTGCTGCTGGCTGTGCCCTGTCAAGCCAAAGTCGAGTCGAGTCGAGGAGGGGGAGGGGTTACACGAAACGGACCGGGGTCCTTTGTTTGATGGATCGGGCCTGCCCCGACAAGCCAGGCAGCTGCCGACGGCCAAGACCGCTAGCACATATCGGGGTTGGACTGGGCTGGGCGGACCAACACAGCACAGACCAAAATGGCCGGGGGGCCATCCTGCTGCCTTGGGCTGGCTCGACCCATCGATGAGGCTCAGCAACGCAGCCACGATCTGCCCGTGCAAGCCTGATCTTCGCCGTTTCCAGGAATCCCAGACAAGCTGAGCTGAGCCACAGAGCAGCAGCAGAGAGCGGCCGCAGGTGAGCGCGGGGCAGAAAAAAGAGAACGAAAAAAACTGGCAAAATCGGGCAAAAGAGCCGTGGAGGCTCAGGCTGCCAGTTTTGGCCCCGGCACCACCCCCTCCATCTCGCTCTGGCACACACTCCCGTACGCCCGGACACGTGCCCCACGACACGATGAGTGATCCCATGGACGTGGATGCGCCCCGTGGTGCCAAGCGGAAGGCCGATGTCGCCCTCGATGACACGGCCGCTCCTCGTCGAATCCAGGTATGACTGGCTTATTCACTGTCTTATACGTCGGCAGAGGGATCGGATTGCTAAGTCCGACTCGGCCCAGGCTCTCGACCAGGACGTCGTCAACAAGATCGCGGCCGGGGAGATCATCGTGGCCCCGGTCCATGCCCTGAAGGAGTTGATGGAGAACGCTGTAGACGCAGGATCCACATCCCTCGAGGTGCTGGTCAAGGACGGAGGCCTGAAGTTGCTGCAGATCACCGACAATGGCTGCGGCATTGATGTGTGACTCCCCGAGCCCCCTTTGCCCGTCTGTACCTTTGCCCGGATCACTCACCTGGACCACAGAAGGAAGACCTGCCCATTCTGTGTGAGCGCTTCACCACCTCCAAGCTGCAGAAGTTTGAGGACCTCCAGACCATTGCAACGTACGGGTTTCGGGGTGAGGCCCTGGCCAGCATCAGCCACATCGCCCATCTCACCGTGACTACCAAGACGGCCGACTCCAATTGCGCCTGGCGGGCATACTATGGCGGCGGGAAACTGGTGCCCGCCAAACCTGGCCAGTCGCCTGATCCGAAACCCGTTGCCGGCCGGCAAGGCACCCAACTGACGGTCGAGGACCTCTTTTACAACGTTCCCACACGTCGACGTGCCTTCCGCTCCGCTTCGGATGAGTACAACAAGATCATTGACATGGTTGGCCGCTACGCCGTCCACTGCTCCAATGTCGCCTTTTCCTGTAAGAAGCACGGCGAGTCGTCAACCAGCATCGCCGTCCAGGCCAGTGCGTCCTGTCGCGACAGAATCCGCCAAATATACGGGGGCAGTGTCGCCAGCGAACTCACCGACTTCTCCACATCGGACGACCGCTGGGCGTTCAAGGCGAAGGGCCTGGCGACCAATGCCAACTACAGCACCAAGAAGACCACCATCTTGCTGTTCATCAACCACAGATGTGTCGAGTCAACAAACATTCGGAAAGCGATCGAGCAGACATACTCGGCATTCCTACCCAAAAACGGCCACCCGTTTGTGTATCTGAGCCTCGAAATAGATCCTCACCGAGTCGATGTCAACGTGCATCCCACGAAACGGGAAGTGAATTTTCTGAACGAAGATGAGATTATCCAAGCCATCTGCGAGCACATCCGCTCAAAGCTGGCCGCGGTGGATGCCAGCCGGACGTTTCTCACCCAGAGCCTGCTCCCGGGCGGCACCTGGTCGGGCCCGGCGCCCGACCCCTCACAGTCAGCGGCCGCAACCCCTTCTAAGACAAGCAGCGGCGCAGCTCGCAAAACCCCTGCCCGGCCAAACGAGAACAACCTTGTCCGGACCGACACTAACCTCCGCAAGATTACCAGCATGCTGCCACCCGCAGCGGCCGCTGCTACTGCTGGTGGCGGCGGCGGATCATTGTCAGGCCCCAGCGCATCCCACGGCCGCGACGTCGAGATCGAGTACGAGACGGTCGACCGGGAGGCGACAGCCTGCCGACTGATCAGTGTGCGTGAGCTGCGTGCCACCGTGCGCGAAGACATGCACCACGAACTGACCGAGATCTTTGCCAACCACACCTTTGTCGGCGTCGTCGACGAGCGCCGCCGCCTCGCCGCCATCCAGGGGGGCGTGAAGTTGTACTTAGTCGACTACGGCCGCGTCTGCCTCGAATACTTTTACCAGCTGGGGTTAACCGACTTTGGCAATTTCGGCGTCATTCGCTTTAGCCCCCCGCTGGATTTGAAGGAGTTGCTCACTATGGCTGCTCAACAGGAAAAGGATGCCGCTGCTGCCGCCGGGAGCGGTGGTGGCGAGGATGAGGACGAGTTTGACGTCGCCGAGATTGCCGAATTGGTCGCCGAGCAGTTGATCGAGCGTCGCGAGATGCTGCTCGAGTACTTTTCCCTTGAGATCTCGCCCACCGGCGAGCTGCTCACCATCCCCTTGTTAGTAAAAGGGTACAACCCGGCCATTGTCAAGCTGCCGCGGTTTCTCCTCCGACTCGGCCCGCACATTGACTGGACCGAGGAGAAAGCATGTTTTGAGTCCTTCCTGAGGGAGCTTGCTGCCTTTTATGTCCCCGAACAGCTGCCCACTACCCCTGGAAATGAGGAGGACGCTGCCAGCGAGGAGTTGGATGTCGATGACGAAATCAAGGCCCGCCGGAGCCACGTCCGCAGAGCCGTCGAGCACGTTCTCTTTCCGGCGTTCAAGTCCCGGCTGGTGGCTACCAAGTCGTTGACGCAGGGGGTGATACTCGAGGTCGCCGATCTCAAGGGACTGTATCGTGTGTTTGAGCGGTGCTAGCCGCTGTTGTCCTTGCTTACCGATGTGGATCAGATGTGCATGGACGCTCCATTGAGCCTGCTGCTTCTCCTTTGGCTTGTTTGGTGTTCCGGGGTATGGTCTGGGAGTGGGCTCGAGGCGTTCCTGGGATGGACCTAATATCAGGCGAAAACTCTAGATGCGTCACAGATGGGCTTGCTACAAATCTAATTGTTCAACCAAAGAAGATAATTTCGTACTAACTCTGTCGCCATACCGTGTTTATCGTTGTATATGTGCGGATCCGGCTGGGCGCCAGGCCTCCACGAATCATCCATGGATACAAAGCACACCCCGAGCCGAAATCATACCAGTGCCCACCTCTTCCCTCCACAGCAGACGAGAGGAAGGAAAGGGTATTCAAACTCTCCGCTCATCCATATCGTTACACTCGAAACCGCTCAACCAACAAAGCAACCAGCATCACAGCCCAGCACAAACCAGTCCAGTCCAGCACGCCCCGACAGGAACAACAACATGACACACCAAAACAGAAACATAACCACACATCAAGACACCCGTGACAGAGAGACAGCCCTTCTAACACGAGGGAAGAAGACACCAGGACGGACACAACACAGCGCTACCACAGTACCTTCCAAAACAATACGAGTACACACACGTCTTTCGACTGACTGGCTGACTGACCGAATTCATGCCCTCACGCCCGCTGCTTAGTTCCATGTCCATGTCCATGCCCATGCCCATCTCTCCCAAAAAGAAATAGAGCACGCTACCGCGACCACCCCATTGACCATCGATTCGCTTCAAAGTAGAGAATTCTCTCGCTACTTCATAGAGCAACAGAGAGAGAGAGAGAGAGGACAAGTACGTGAGACGATAGGTAACTTAGGGTAAGGTTGATAGATAATAGGGGGCCGCATGAATGTTCCGCTCGGATTGGGCAGTGTGCGGTGGGTGTGGTGGCCACGCTCCTCTTCTTCCAACAAGACAACAACAGCACAACAAACGACAACGACAAAACGCAGCAACAGCCTGTTCCCACCCACCCACCAACTTCACAAACGCACCTCGCTAGACCGGATGGAAATAAACCTACACCACCCACCCACCCACCCATCCACACGCGCCACGAGTCACTCAAGGACCCCTATACCCCCCCGGCGGAGGCATCATCCCACGCCTATCCATCCCACCCATGCGCTCCAGCCTCTCAAACGGGCTAAGCATGCCTCCAAACCCACCCATCCCGCCATGGCCGCCCGGTCCAGCATTAGGAGGCGGGGGCGGGCCATCCGGGCCCGGGAATCCACCGTGGGGCGGCATGAAGCCCGGCGGCGGCGGGCCGCCGTAGAATCCCGGTGGCGGCTGCATTTGGCGCGGGGGACCGGGAGGCGGGAGCATGTCTGGAGGAGGCGGGCCGCCGGCGTGCGGGAGTGGCGGGCCAGGAGGGAAATTACCCGGCTGCGGGCCGCCGTGGCCGTGTGGAGGCGGGAAGTTGGGAGGGAACATGCCCGGCATGGGCACGTTGCGGAGCCCGTTGCTCATGAGCCCCGGAGGCGGGATCATGGGCCGTTGAGGGGGCATTTGGCCAGCCGCTGCAGCAGCAGCTGCTGCGGCGGCAGCGGCAGCGGCAGGGTTGACCCCCGCCATGTGAAATGGGTGCATCTGGTGGTCCAAGCCGGGAGGCGGAGGCGGCCGCTGTAGGATCTGAGTTGGTTGCTGGGGCGGCGGGCGGACGTCGGCGTCTCCAGGGTGGAACTGGTTGTCGTCGAGGAACCCCGGCGGGCCGCCCTGACCACGCAGCTGCTGGCGCTGGGAGGCGCTTCGCTCGCGAGGGTAGTCTGGCTCGCGGTCTGGGACGTTGGCGAGGGATACCTGCTTGGTCGGCTGCGGCATGCGGAGCATGAGCTGCTCGGTGCGAGATGGTTCGGGTGCGTCGCGGTGGCTTTGCATAAGACCCACCAGAAAATCCCTGTTACGGTTCAAGGCAGTCATGTTATGCTGATCTGGGCGCGCGTTTGGCTGGCTGGGCAGATGATGCCTCTGAGTGAGGAGATCTTGCAAGGCCTGCTCCGGCCGAGTAGCCGGGGGAGGCGGACCTGGGAGGCCGACGGGCCGTGGGGAGAGAATGTCGTGGATCGAGTATTGCGAGCCGCGCATGCGAGGATCTTCGCGTCTGTCATTGTTCCCGTACTGCTGAAATGGTTCTGGCGACACAACAGCACTCTTTTGCTGCAGCTCTTGAAATGGAGAATGCTCGGGAAACCGGTGCGGGGGAGTTGACTGGGTGGGCGGGCCTCCCAGCGGCAAGCCCGGTCCGACCCCCGACCTCTGGAGCTTTTGAATAAGGAGAGCAAACGCTTCCTTATCGGCGTCGCTCTGTTGAGGAATCATCGGCCTCTCGTCAGGCTGGGCCGCCGCTGCGGGTGTGGGCGGCTCGGTCCTCGCTCGGGTGTCCTCCTGAGGAGCCAAGAATGCCATGAACCTCGACGACTTCCCTCCCTTTGGCTTCGCCGCCGCATCCTTGTTGGTCTCAGCAATGGGTGTGCCGACATCAAGACCGGAGTTCCCGTAGGCGGCAAAGAACTTGTCTGGGCCCTGCTCCACGGCGGGCGCCGAGACAACCTTGTGCGCGGCCTCGGTAACAGTCGTATCGGTAGGCTGTTTATCGAAGGCGGAGCTCGGCTTCTCTTCCGACTTGGAAGGAGCGCCGCCTCCCCTGGCTGCTTTCATGGACTCCATGAACTTTTTAAAGTCCTCCTCAGTATGGCCCTGTCCTTTTTCTTCCAGGGGCTCATCTAGCCACTCGGGGTCGTTCTCGACCCGGCCGTGACGGTCCCGATCCCACCGTCGGTCGTGGGTTCTCTCGCCCCGGTCGCCATATCTTTCGGTCGGTTTGTCCTGGTCAGGTTCGCGGTCGCGCCAGCTCTTGGCCCTGTCAATGCGCTCCCGCTGGGAGATTGGGGGAGCATCATTGCTAGTACCGCCGGTAGCGGCAGTGTTGTCCTTGAACCAGGACTCGGACTTGCCCCGGGCTAGGCCATTCCTGCGGGGCGTCTCAGGTTCGTCGGGTTCCAGGTCCCGTGGACGAGAGTCGAAACCGCGGCTGCGACGGTCTCCGGCCTCGCGATCATCCCGGTCCCGTGGGCGGCGGGTGTCGTCTCGGGGGGCAGCAAAGCGATCGCTGCTGCCGACGCCGCCCATGCGTCCGTGGAAGCGCTCGGCGCCCTCGTGACCAAAGCTCTTGCGTGGCTTCACCGTGCTCCAGCCCTCGTTGTCTTGGTCTTGATCGCCGCGGCGGCGGAAGGCATTGCCTCGGGCATCCCTCGCGTCTCTGCCAAATCTGTCGCCGGCGGGCTCCAAATCGTTGGAGCGGTTGCGGAAATTAAAGCGGTCGGTACGATCCTGTCGGTCCGAGTCCCTGAATCCCTTGTCGACGTCGGCGGTTCGCGGGTTGCGCATGGACGTTGCAGATGCAGAGGCAAAGCTTGTCCGCGGCGGGCCGAGGATTATCTCGTCTGGGTCTGTTGGGTAGCGATGCTGGTCAGCCAAGGCGAAGTGCACAAGCACACACAAATTGTCAGGCGACAGTCAGGCGACCGTCAGGCGGCATCAACCGGCTTGTTCGTGGAAGGGAGGGAGACGTACTGGCCGTGCCTCTAGACCCATTGCGGTCGTGGGTTGGGCGCCTGTTCTCCTGGCCCAGGAGCGCACCGTCGCCGGGCTTGGGTCGGTCATTGGCCGTCTTTTGTGGGTTGCGGAACGTGTCCGGAGGTGCCCTAGGGAACAGTCAGAGTCAGAACGTGGGCGGCGGCAGGGTTGGTGCACGTGTGTGTGTGCGCGTGGAGAGAGGAAGAGAGACATACCCCATCCAATCCTCGGGAGGGGGCAGGGTCGGAGGTCTGACGCATAGCGGCGACTGGCGCAGATGCAGGAGAAACTCTGCCGAGTATCGTTCTGGCATGGTGGAAAACCGAGGAGGCAATGACCATGAACTTCAGGGTTGCGACGTCGCCTGCATGCGATGAGCAGGTTGTGATGCCGGAAAGGGCTTGAGCGGGTGTTGGGCGAGTGTTGGACCGGGTGGTGCGCTGCGGTCTGAGGTTCGAGGTCTGCGGTCTGAAGTCTGGAGTTTGGAGTCTGAAGGGCAGACGATGCAGTCGCTGCTCGGGCCGAACACAAACAAAGGGGCGGGGGGGGTGTGGATGCAAGGATGGATTCGAGTCCCAGAATGAGGGAGGGAGGTAGCAATTCAAAATAGGTGGTGGTCTCGTGGGCCGCAGAGGGCAGAAGGTGTGCGCGATTTGCTGTGGAGGCGGTGGTGAGAGGTATTATTGATGCGTTGCTCGTCGATCGGTTGTGGAAGCTTTGATGGGTTCGGTTTGGTCCAGGAGCAACGGTTAGGTTTTGGGCTGTTGCTGTGTCTGGTGCCGCAGTGCGCCGTGTGTGCAGTGTCTTGTTTGCCGCCTGGGGCTAGCCAAGCGATCGCTCTCTCTGGCCAGGGTTGGGGTGGCGTTGCCGGGGTTGGTTTGGGCGGCCAGGGCAAGGGTGCCTCGCTGGGCAGTGGGCCGAAGCCTCCCCCTCCGCCGGACACCACGCGGAAACGGCTGAGTGGCGGCGGACCAGGCAGGGCGGGGTCGCTGTTCACGGCCTCCTTCTCGCGGTCTCATGCCGAGACCAGCCTTCTCTGTCTCCATTCCGCTGAACACAGTGAAAACCCCCCCCAAAAATATAAAAGAAAAATATAGAACTATCGAAGCAGCCCTGACTTGACCAATAAAGATCGTCTCTCAATTTACCTAACAACGTCACGTTGAGCCTGACGAGAACAGTGGTATCTATGGCGCATGATCCCCATCCAGCCCTCCCCTACTCCAAGCCCTAACCCTCTCCTGGTCACACGTCTCCCATATCCTCCTGCGCAACCCCCCGTAGACGGCCGCCTCGCTGGCATCCGTGCAACCGGCCTGTCTCGCATCGAGCCAGTTGACCGCGCCAAACCTCGTCGTCAACGTCGTGCTGCCCCCTTCGATACACGTCGCCCGGTACAGCAGCCTCAGCACCTGCGACCGGAGCGGTAGCCTCATATAAGGGTTCGCCGCCAGCGCGAGCACCCGCTCCAGCACCGGGCCCTTGGCCCGCTTCTTGTGGAACAGCTCGAGGTCGTGCCGCGTCCGCAGCCCGTCAACGAGGTAGCCCAGCAGCCAGTTCACTTGAGAATAGTACGCGTCGCCGACCCCGGGCTCCTCCGACAGCACCTCGTCGACGAGCGGCAGCCGGTCGAGCGTCCACGTCGGCCCGCGCGTGAGGAACGCGTTGACCTTGGGGTACAGGCTCGAGAGCGGATCCCGCAGCACGTTGAGCGCGTGACAGGCGAACGACGCGATCGGGCTCGGCAGCGGCCCGTCGTGGATGGCGTCGCGCGCCGTCTCGGCGAGCTCCGAGAGGAGCAGCCA
>FTCU01001308.1_pt1 | contig 14924 bp, 19 predicted proteins | sample 1639521 | NCBI WGS metagenome assembly FTCU01 (sample SAMEA3914864, study PRJEB12502) | metagenome | biome: forest; material: soil | place: USA | collected 2012-03-12 | depth 0.3 m
CCTTTGTATATAGCGGTAGAGGGACCGGCGTGCCCGAGGGCAGAGCGGTGTAGGAATAATAATAATAATAAATAATCAGGTACGGAGTAGGGCACAGAGCTTCAGTGCTCGGTCCCTTGGCTCCACTTACCTCACCTTATCTCTTCCGCTTGTTGCAGTCCCAATATCATCGTGACACAGCCCCCGACTCGTTCGTCGACATTCGCCATTCATCTCTGTACCTCCCAAGTGCCGGGCTACCTATTCCTTTTCCATACCCAGCATCTCAAAGCTGCAGGTTTCCTCCCCGACACACCTGACACGAAATCATGGCAGCTAGCAATGCACCAGGCACTGGCGCGGCACCACCGCTCGCCAGCGGCGCCCCAGACCCAAATGCCGACCCAAATGCGGCCGCGAGGCAGTTCGCCCAGACGATCTCCGAAGATGATCTCTACCAGCGGGCGCAGGGCTTATATGCCCCGTTTAATTTCTACCCGCCCGACCAACCCGTAGTTTTCGTCAAGTTTGGTGGCCGCAAGAAGCAGGGCGAGGGAGACATGCAGAAGCTCGCATTCGACTGGCTGCGCCGAGAACGCGAGAAGAACCCAAGCTGCAACATCCATGTTCCCGAAGTCTACAAGATATTCACCAAAGGCGGTCTGGCCTTCATCCTCATGCAGTTTCTCGCAGCAACGCCGGTCGTGCAGTTTGCCAGACACATCGACCCTAGCACGCGGGACAACACCATGGCTCCCTACTACGGCATGGTTGCCGAAGGAGTCCATTTGCTGAGTCGCATGCCTGTCCCGAACGACGCGACCCCGGGCCCGTTCACGCGCGCCGATCGCTGGATCAAACACCTGCTCTTCAAAGACCACGAAGCCCCAGTCGTGTACCCCACCATTCAGGAGTTGGAGGACCACTTTAACAGGGTAAATATGACCGCCACGATGAACATCTGTTGTGTCCTTGCTAAAGGCGCCTTGCAGGTTGCAGAACGTGGATACCGCAAGGACCCTCACCCACCCACGGTCACTCTCGAGAGACAACTCGTTTTCTGCTATACCGATTTCAATGACGAGAACTTCATGGTCACCACCGACCCTGATGGCCGCCCTCGTCTCTACATTGTTGACTTCGAACATGCCTCGTTTTTGCCGATCAGCTTTCTCTCCTACGCTGTGTTTGAGCCGAACCCCAACTGGTTTCTGTGCAAGTGGATCGCGGATAGGTTTGGCGACTCTCTTCCGGAAAACAACATGGAGGTGATGAAGAGAATATGTTACATGTTTCAAGTATGCTCATGGAGGATTGGACTCAAGAAGAAATAGGCAGTTAGCGCCCGATGAGCAAAAACATCTGCTCTGCCCTTTCCCCCCCGTTTGACGATCACCATCAGTACACACAATGATGATGATGCGGGTGACGATGCGAAGAAGGCCGAGTCCCGTTACAGCTCAATTCCCATGCCAGTTTGCACCAGCACATCCGGCAGGATGGCGACGATCTCGAAACAGCGGTGTGTATATTTGTGTGGACCAAAGGTGGAGTGGACCTAAGGCCCGGGTCTCGACTCGATCTTCTTGTTTGTCCGAGTCTGGCAGGTGTCATGGCGGCCACTCTTCATGCTGACGATTTGAGGCGTAAAGGGGATAGAGAGACCTCCCACTGTCGACGAACCGCAGCACCGTGAGATTTTCATGCTCTACGCTATAACCGCCTCCTGCCAGAGCGCCAGCTGTCTTTGCCTCAATGGACCAAGTTCATGTTCACTCCCAAAGTAAATGATCGGAATTTGCCATGCCATTCCCTGAACGAATGGCGATCCTCATTGGAAAGACTGGCCCAGGATAGCCCTGGGGAGCGATTGTGTGTTGGTGCTGAGCCACACACAAGAGTGGTACCAATTGCGGGTCCCCTTTTGCGCACCCAGATGAAATGTGAGAGTGTTGGCTGGTTTTAGAGCAGAATGCAGACGTCCAAAAGCCAAACCGTCTTTGCACACCACTAACCAAACCGTGGTTCTTGTGGCCCATTCTGTATCAATGTTGTTCACCAGCCACGTCCTCCGGCGGCAGATATGCCGCCCAGCGCTCGGTGTCATCTCTCCCCCCGAGCACTTCACGATGCCGTCTCCCTCAAGACCAGCCATCCCCTACCACGATGGACAACGAACGCTCCAGCCCCTCAGAACTCTTTCCAGCAGTGACCGCAAGCCCATATCCACATCGGTGACCTCCAACCCTGCCCTGAAGAACCCCAACAGCCTGAGCCCGACGGCCTCGCCAACACCAGTCCAATCCGGCTCATCTGCCCCCACCCCTATCCAGACACCGCCACCATCGACGCCGTCCGCCGGAGCTTTTACCACACCCTGGCCGTCAACGGGCCCCCGCCGCGAGAGTTCTGCCGCGCCGTCGCGTTCGACGCCCACGTCGACGCGCTCAAGATCAACTTCCCGCCCGAGCACGGATTCCTGTACCTCCGCATGTCATTCCAGCGGGACATTCAATACCACGACTCCACCACCGAAAAGGAGGGCGAGATGATGAAGAAGCCGCGGGTGGTAACCATCCCCAAAGAAGACATGCAGCTGTGCTTGGTCGGGCGGCGGCCCGACGACGCGCGGCCGCACCTCGTGGTGCAAGGAGGCGGCTGGGACAAGCGGGGCGCGCTGCCGCCGGCCGGGGTTGGGACGCCGCCCGAGGCGGCGGGCACGTTTCTGGCTAGGGACACGCAGGGCACGCCGGCTATGGCTGCTGCGGTGCGGGCGCTGCTAGGGGTGGTCAGGGAGGTGCAGGACGGCGGGCTGCTGGGAATGGCCGTGGAGACGTGTGATCTCAAGCTGCCCGGGACGATCAAGCCGCTGGAGGATGTCGGGCTGTTAGGGGCGGTCCCGATGGGAGTGCATGTGGAAGGGTGCATGGCAATCGTGGGGATGGGTGTGGACTGGGATATCTATCTGTACTCGAGCGAGAGCGGGTTTTTTGATCCGCCGGGCAATGTTGTGGTTGATCTGGTCAAGGTGGAGGAGGATCTGGGGTGGCCGTGGCCGTCGAGCTCGGAGCCCCAGCTGAGGTGGCCACCTCAACCGTGGTTCGAGGGCGAGCAGGAGGGATAAGAGGAAGGGAAGATTTTAGCAACAGAACTCGCCGCTCATCAAAATTGGTTATCCGCCTCACTCATTAATCTCTATCCCCTTACCCTGTGATTTTTCCAAACTTCTTGTCGACGTTCCTCCTCGCATCGACACTTGATGCAATAATGCTCTAAACTCTAGAAACTGGTTGTATTGGCTTCTGTCATCGTGTACCCTGTCAATGTTGATGGTTTGGTGTCGATCGAAAAACAGAAGCACATTTTCTGGCACTTTGGGCAGAGGCAGATTGAATGTGGACATGTTGATAACCTGGTAATAGCGAGGCTGTCGGGATAAGCAAGATGTTAATTAGGCCTAAAAAAGGAGAGGATCACATCCTCACCTCCGTGAAGACGATCGAGATGTAGGCGATGTGGAGAGCGTTGAACATGGAGCCAAAGAATCTCTATAATTAACTACGCACAGTTAAGGTCTTTAGGAACGAGCTTGTTATTTTCCTAAGCCAGTTTGCAGGTGTTGGTGCCCCGTTTATAGCGCTTGCCATGGTGCCATCTGTGTTATGTGCCGGGACTTGGACTGACTACCTCGAAACTCTTGATAGCCACGTGTATGGTCCGAGAGACGTACTGTGGCTGAACATGGTAGAGCAAGAGCAGGGCGAATCGTTTTCAGTTCCCCCTAGTGTCCGTTGCCATTTCCTGCCTTACCAGCATTTGGGCGTACTGCTACCCCGGAGGCGATCCTCTAAACCGCTGACACGTGGGCCGGCGAAACCACAGTTATGTACCAGGGATAGAAATAAATACTACCTGCTCCAGCGCCTCAAGCAGCCCCTGATTTGCATGCGTTTAAGAGAAGACTTGATGTTGAAAAGAGGTCAGATATTGTCCAGAAAATCCCGTCGACCGGGGTCCTCGAACACCTGCAGCACGCCAAGCAGTTAGTACACGCTAAAAGCTGACCCCGGCTCAAATACATCTCTTTTCAGCAAGTGACCCGAGACACTCAGGGCGGCTCTGCATGGTGAATGCGACACACAGCGATATTGGATCCCAGCGAAGCTTGACAGCCAACCAAACGCAACCACGCAGGGAAGTTTTGGAGCGGGGATCTGTCCGAACAGAAGGAGAGGTCAGAGCAAATTACATGGTGCATAGAACTTTTGCTCGCTACCATAGTACCGAAACTCTGGGAGAAAGGAATTTCGGGCATGTCACCGAAAGCACAAGCGGCAACAAGACATTAATGGCGAAAAAATGGGTGTCCCCCGCTTTATATAATTTGTAGCGCATTGCCCTGATTTCGTCGGCAATTCCTCACTTGTCTGCCGGGACGAGAAGAACGACACCTCTTACTTCGTACTTCGCCTTGATATTCCATCATGCACCGCAGTTTTCTCACCTGGATTGCTGCTTGCGCGGTGATTTCCGGCGTAAGCTCCACCACATACGACTATATCGTGGTGGGTAGCGGCCCTGGGGGAGGCCCTCTTGCGGCGAACCTGGCCAGAGCCGGTTATTCAACACTTCTCATTGAGGCCGGCGGCGACGAGGGCAGCAACCCAACATATGCAGACATTGCCAATCGTTTCAAAGCTGTCAACGATGAGGCCTCGCGTTGGGACTTCTGGGTCAAGCATTACGATGATCCCAAGCTGGATGCCGCGTACCACCATCTCACATGGGACGTGGGCAACGGTTCCTTCTACGTGGGGAACAGCCCGCCTGTAGGCGCCAAGGTATGTCGTTCACCCTCCCGTTTGGCAGAGCCGCCCCGAACGCCGTGCCAACCGCCGAGATACGCTTCGTTCGCGGCTACATCAATACAAAGGTACTGATTGAGGCCTGTCGTTAGTACTTGGGTATCCAGTATCCTCGGGCTGCTGTGCTGGGTGGCTGCGCCATGCACAACGCTGGGATCTCCTTGTTGCCACAGGATGACGATTGGAATGTGGTTGTTGACCGAACTGGAGATACGACCTGGGAAGCGAATAAGATGCGCAAATATTTCAAGCAAATCGAGAAGAACGAATATCTCCCCCCGGGCAACCCGGCCCATGGTTACGACGGTAATGGCCGACTCAGAAGTCCCTGGTTGTCTACCTCATAACACTGATTTATCCTCCCAGGCTGGCTCGCGACGACGGTTAGGGATGCATCATGGGCAGCAGCGGGTGACACGCCTGCCGTGAGGATGCTCAAGAGCTATGCCGAGTTGATTGGCAAAAACTCGAGCAACCCTGCCACCCTGATGGATGACGACATTCTGGGCGATTATCAGAACAAGGACCAGATCTCAGATCTTTACAACATGGCAATCCATGCTGACTTGGTAGGTCAGGCTCGTGGAAGCCATGCCCCCCCATTTTTCATGAGGCAGAAAGAGTTGCCACGAGCGTCAACGACTCACAGTCTTGAACGGATCGCATGATTTCTATCGCCCGAGGGCATCAGTTAACAGTTAATTACCAACAGAACGGCCAACGATCGAGCCCTAACAACTACATCCGTGCCACTTTGGCCGACCCTGCCAAGTACCCTCTGACGGTGAAACTCCATTCCTTGGTAACCAAGGTTCTGTTTTCCCATTCCACCAAGCAGCCGCGGGCCATTGGGGTGGAGTTGATGGAAGGCGCATCCTTATACAAAGCCGATCCCAGGCACGTGCCTGGTACGAAAGGTCCTACGGTGCGAGTTTTTGCCAACAAGGAGGTCATCATCTCTGGAGGGACCTTCAACTCTCCGCAGATTCTCAAACTCAGCGGAATTGGGCCAAAGGCGGAGCTCCAAAGACTCGGTATCAAAGTCGTCAAGGATCTTCCCGGCGTGGGGGAGAATCTTGGTGATAACTACGAAGCTTCACTGCTGGGCCTCAGCGCTGAGCCTATTGTCGCCGGCTCAGCTACGGGCATTTTCCGTACGGCAAACGCAGCCACCGAGAACCGGAACATCTTCGCCTGGTGCGGCCCGTTTTCGTTCGAGGGGTTTTGGCCGGGGTTCCCAACAAATCACGGCCCAAATCAATGGGAGTGTGCGATAGTCCACATCGGTCCCAAGTCGCAGGCTGGTATGTGCAGTTCCGCCTAAATTTGACATGGCCAGCCGGAGCTGCCTCTGGGAGACACTTGCGATGGACTAACGGTTGACATCTCAGGGTCGGTCACGCTCCGCACAGCAGACCCTCAGGACACCCCAGAGATCAACCTCCGGTTTTTCAAAAAGCACGGAAAGGCTGATCTGAGCGAGCTCGTTGCCGCGACGAAGCTGTTGCGCCAGACATGGTTGTCCGCCGGCAGTGGGGCAGCACCATTTCAGGAGCTGCACCCGTGCCCGGGAGAGGTGGGAAAAGTCAGCTGCACTGATGATGCCCAGGCCGAATTCACCAAGTTACAAGCCTGGTCGCATCATGCTACCTCGACATGTGCAATTGGCGCTAGTAACGACCCGATGGCAGTGCTGGATTCCAAGTTTAAGGTCCATGGGGTTTTGGGTCTCCGGGTTGTCGATGCGAGCGCGTTCCCCCGGGTGCCGGGGGCCTTCCCAGTGATACCCACGCTCATGCTCAGTCAGAAAGCGACGGAAGATATCCTCGCTGATGCAAAGAAAGCCTGAAGTGTAGGCTAATGATGAAAGACTTGGTGAAGATAGAATTGTCTCGCGGAAACTAAGCCATCCCCCGAGATGCTTGACAGGCTCCAAACACAGACAGAAATGCATCTCTTCCTCCGAGTGTTTCTGTCCTGCCCTCCCGTTGTACCTCTGCAGCTGGACCTGCTCACTAGTTGAAGCGAAGCTTCAATTCGAGTTTGGTGCTGTACTGTGTACAGTGGCAAACGAAGAAGGAACGCTTCGTTTCAGTTAAATTGGCTTTTCCTCCAGAGTTATCGGGGGAGCGATTGGATGCCACAGTTGAATTGTGGCTCAACCTGCATAAGCGAGTGCATTCGCAAGGAAGGAGGACCGTACGAATTCGTAGAGGTATAAAGAGTGGTGATAGTAGGTATCTTGAGGTACGGTATTGAAGCTATGGATTCCAGGAAATCAACGATCATCAAACGCATCCTGTTTTTACAGTGCGTGAGGTGTGGACAACGACCTTGAAGATGCCGGGGGGGGTGTGGCTGGTGTGGAGCGCCGCAGGCAGGCAGGGGGTCCAGGGGGGCGCAGCCCCCTGGGAATGCCGCAATTGAATCGTTGTCTCAAATCTCAATTGCTGTTGAGCCTTGGCCATTGAACCTGGGCCATTGAACCTGGGCCATTGAACCTGCAGTTGAACCTAGCAGTTGAACCTAGTGCAGGAGAGGTAAAATGGCCTTGACGGTACTGGGCCTGGCAACCTGGAAGTGGAAGAAAGCCTGGCCAGGACGGAGCTGTCGCCAGTTGACGTAACCCGGGCGAAGCCTGGGTTGGCCGAAGCCCAATTTATTGGGCTGCAGGCTGCTGCTGGCCCGGGTACGTCAACGGCGATAGCGACAGACCTGTCCGTTGGCTTGGCTTCGCTTCCACTTACGGGGGTTTGCCAGGGCGAGAGAGACCCAGACCACCGTCAGGGTATTTTTACTTGTCTCGGGCATCCGACCTGTTCTGGCGCGTGACCTACACACCCCAGCCAATCTCCCGTCTCATGGATGTAGAATTCTAACTGTTCCTGCCAGATTCTTCACTCTTTCATCATCTGATGGCCGTATTTCCTTGCGGCGGATAGCTGGAACACCGAACCGTTTGGTCACGTTACTCGAACACTCTTCCACGCTCTCATGAATGACGTTGTCGAAGGCCGTATTCCAAGAGAAAGACGTATTAACTAGCGTCGCAAATATCCGCCTGAAAGAGCAATGGACCTAGGTAGGTACCTAACTAGTCCCTTATTCCTTCCCCAGATCCTTCCCTCTCCCTCTCCCTCTCCATCTCCCTCACTTTCAGCGCTTCCCGTGGCCACCTCCCTCCCCACCGCCACTGCACCCCGAACCCCACGACCGCCGCCACAACCTGCACCGCAACACACACAGTAAACCCCACCCCCACCCCTACAGCATTTACCAGCGGCATGACAAAGCTCGTCCCGCCCGCGGCGAACAGACACCGCGCGAGGTTGAGGCTTGCGCTGGCGGCCGCGCTGCGGTCGTCAAAGACGTCGACGAGGTAGGTCACCACGGCCGACTGCGTCGAGACGGCGCTCCAGCCCGTGATGAAGGTGGCGATGATCGGGATGGCGAGGGGTACCTGAGAAGGAAACTGCACGGTCCAACCGAAGAGGAGGATTGAGAGGCATTGGAATAAGGCGAGAAGCGGGATGAGGCGGAGGCGGGCTTTTTCGAGGGGGAGGTCGCTATCCTCGTCGTTGTCGGAGGAGGCGGAGGTTTCGGAGTCGGCCGCGGCGGGCCACTGGGTTGATGCAAGGTGGGATTTGTGGTGTTGCGCTTGGATGCGCCGGTAGTCGCGGTCGAGGATCTTGCCGGTGATGAGCGTGCCGATCATGGAGCCGGCGCCGTTGGCGATGAAAGTCAGGCCAATCTGGGCCTCGTTGAGGCCATAGCCATTTTTGAAGAGCGTAGACATGGCCGTGATGCTCATCTGCCAGACAGCGTAGTATACGGCAAGGAAGGTGATGATGGGCGCGGCTTGCTTGCTGGCAAGGATGCGGAAGGGGCCGAGGATGTCGATGCGTTTTCTTGCCGCGGGCTCGGATGGCGCAGTGCGCGGGTTCCATTTGATGCTGGTAGTTTGTTGGTAGACGATCAGCGGATACCTGGCAAACAGGCTCGACGGCGTCCGGCTCCCGTTCGCAACGATGGACCGCAGTGTCTCGGGCATCAGGAGAACCAGGACCACGAGGAAAACACCGCTGTAGATGGTCAAGAACCAAAAGATGGACCTCCATCCTAGCGATCCGGTCAGACCGCCTCCAATGACGGGTCCCACCGCGACAGGCACCAGCAAGCCTGCTTGGAAGATACCCATGAGACCGCCACGGTTAGCACGGGTGGTGATGTCTCCAATCACCCCGGAGCCGATAGCGATGGTGCTCGCGCTGCCGGTGCTCTGGAGGCATCGCAACACGAGTATGGCGGCATAAGTCTTCGCCTCTGCCAACCCGATACAGGCCCCGAGAAACACGACAAAGGTGCAGCAGTACGCAATCCGGCGCCCCTTCACATCCGATATGGGGCCCCACAGACTGGGGGCCAGGCCTTGAAAGATGAGGTACGAGGTGACAGTGAGATTGATGAGCTCGATGGAAACATTGAGATCGTTGGCAATGGTCGGGAGGGCAGGGAAATAAATGTTGGACGCGAAGCCAGAGACTGGTTCAAGTTGTGTCAGCGAATCCAGAATTTCACGCTCGATGGGTATGACAGGCTCACATGTTGCAGCAACAGAGACTATTAGGACGATCAGTGCTCTCTGTCGTTTGTCGAAGATGGAGTGTGGTTGCTCCGGAGCTGGGGGAGAAGCTGGAGGAGAAGCTGGAGGAGAAGCTGGAGCGTCTGAAACGGGGGGCGGAGAAGGACGCGTTGCGAAAGCCACGTCGGTTGGGCCGGATTTGCTTGCATCTTTCACAACCATGACTAGGGTATCTGTGTTTTGTTATGGATGACTGAAGCTGAGGTTTTCTTTGTGCACTTTGCCTGATTTAAGGGCACAGCAGTGTAGCAATGATGATATTTAAGGACCAAGAGTGGCAATACGGGACCCGAGGAGTTCGGAGCTGAGCTTGACGCTTTCGGAGTTGAGGCATGGTTTCGAGTCTCAACTCCGAATCAAGATCCATGCATCCAATCAGGGCCGTAAGTCAAGTCCGCACTTATACGGCCTCCCCACTGCCCCAGAGAGTCGCGTTTCAAAGCCAAAGTTCAACCGGCCTAACTGATCATACCATTTCCGATAAAGAGTGGCTCAACAGTTCATCTCAAGTTCGGGGTTTCTTCATTGTGGTTAGCCCCCAATTCCTTCCTCACAATGGACCCCGAGCAGCATCCCGTCGAAAGCCCTGTCTCATTTGGACGACGCTGCGCCATCCTCAACTTGGACTTGATGTCAATTTTAATCGATGCCGTCACGGATACCGACGAAGGACATGCATTCCTCTCCAGCTGCGTGCGGTGGAACGACGCCGTGCACCGCAAAGATCCCCGGCCGCTTACCATTTTCACGAGTCTCCTTTTCTCAACCCCCATCCAGGCCGAGCTAGCACACCACGACGCCCCATTCACGGTGCTAGTACGAAGCTTCGACACCTTTCAAGCCGGTTCTCCCGGGGTGCAGATCGATTCTCGCTTCGTGGTTGACGAAAAGGACATCGTTCTGCAGAAGACAAGATGGTACGCGGGCGCAGGCAATGCCCTCGAGCAGATTCTCAGGGCGCAGAACATTGACACTGTTGTGATTTTAAGTACCAATGAACAACGGCAAGTATGGTCAATATTCCTAGAAGGGACTAACAACGGTTATTCCAGTCCGGTTTGACACTCTCCGGTGTGGTCATGAGCACTGTGTATCGGCTGTTTGATTTGGACTACAAGATCTATGTCATCTCTGACAACGTGCTGGAACTCCCGGTACAACAAACAGCCGAGTTCTCACGTGCCATGTTGAGCACGGTCCTGCCCAAGATGAACCTGCAGGTGATATCAGTCGAGCAAGCCCTGCGGGCGTTAGAGCAGTCTTAAGAACACAATTGTACCTTGACGATGTACATGCATACAACCCCACTGCCAGAGAATCCAAGGTTACCCGCCATGCGTACAGGTCGTCACGGCATATATCGCTGTCCCAAACTCGTCGACACCCTCCAGCCACCGGTCTACTCTGCTCCGTCTTTTGGCAATGCCCGCATCGTCCAAATCAGCGGGAAACGGCCAAAGCTCGTCAATGCAAAGGCCACCCTCCGGGTCCATCCACTCCGTCAGATGGAAGTTGTAAGCCTTCTCCCAGTCGTCTCGAGTCCCTGCCTGCCACAGCGCCTTGCCCGCCGGCGCCGGCAGCCCGCGCAACTCCGTGCCGAGAAAAGTCGGAAGACCGTCGCGGACGGAGAGCACGTTGTCCAGCAGGTACATGGTCAGAAGCGTCCGCCGTTTTGCCTCGGCCACGATCCAGGCCTCCCAGACCGGCCGGGCTCCGCGCCGTTCGGCCGTGCACACGAGCCCCCGCGCCGCACAGGCGCATGCAATCTCTTGGAGGTTCATCATGGCCTGTCGGAAAAAGGGGTCTGCCTCCCGCCCGAGCCGGAAATACAGGGCCAACGTGTACAGTAGATACGCCTGGAAATCTGCGAGAGGGGTCATGTCGTCGTCTTCGTCGTAGGTGCCGTGTTGCGCGTGAAGCTTGTGCATCTCGCGCTGCAACACTTCGGCGGCGACCCCTTCGCTCCCCGGCAGCGGCTTGTCGCAGATGCGGAGCAAGCTCAGGCAGGTGGCGAGCGGCGGGCTGATGGATGTGTGGAGCATCTGTGTCGGATGTAAAAATGGCGGGAGGTCATGGCCTCGGACCGCAATGGCCGCGTAGGATTTGAGGATTCCCAGGGTGAAGGCTGTTACGTTCGTGGGAAGTGTTTTGATCGTCTGTCCGGGGACAGGGAGGTACGGATTGAGCCAACGGTTCCGGATGCCATCCGCGTCGATGGGACAAACGAGGTTGAGGCGTGAGAAGTTGAGCGCAGTGACAGTCGACCTTCTTTGGGTACTCCTGGTCGCAGGTCGTGTCAATTCACTGGTCGAGCTTGGGGTTTGTGTTGCCGCTTGAATGCCAGTCTCAAAATCGGAGGGTAGCTTATAACCAGGGAGACTCCCGAACACTGAAACTGGGCTGCACAGCTCAATTTCTCCGGTGCTGTCTCTGGAAGAGGCTGTCGGGGGATATGCACAGGCCAGGCCGCGCAACGCACATCGGCCACAGGATCCTTCCTTGCGATCGCATTTCGCCTTGGCATGAGAGCACGGTTGACATGCCTTTTGTCGCGATGTTGAATACCGCGCAGTCTTCATGACGGCAGGTTGCGCTTCAAAAGGGTACGCATCGAGCGATTGAACCGATTTGACGGGGTTCGGAGTTGACGGCGGTTGAACGGGCAATTTCGAATTTTCCGGTTTTCGGTGCCACACGGCCGGGCGTTATTAACCCTAACCCCGCCAGTGGGAGTTTCTTCCCACAACACCATCGCAATTCTCACCAGTCTTCCTGCCCTCGTTTTTCCACCTTCGTGCCTCCTCAAGAACATCTGTTGGCTCCCGGATGCGTCCGACGAGCCGACGCTGACCCTCGCGCTGACACACCGCTATCGCAGCCACAAGAGGTAGCTTCGTCGGTAGCTGCTAAGCCACCAGGAACATATACTTAGGTACCTAATTAGGTCTGTTGTGAATCAGCAATCTCCCTACCTGAGCAAGTCGCGATCTTTCATCAACAGAAATTTTGGCCTCGCATGACACCTAGATATCCAGTGAGGGCACAGCATCAGTGGCTTAGTAGGAAGGCATGACTGCCAGGCAATTAGCGGTCATCGTTGCCATCGATGGGCGTTGCGTTCGCTTCGCGGCCGACGCACTGTAATCCGTTGTAATTTGGTGTTGCTCACCGTGCGGCCGCATGGCTGTGCGATACCAGTCGTCGTTCACTCCCTCAGTGGCGGGGCTTCGAAGCGAGCGAGGCCAAATCGGGGCCCGGTTGCAGGCTCAGCCGCCAACATGCATGAGATGATCCCCCCTTGCCCGGTCGTTCCGTCTCGTTAGCCGCCCACCGCACAGCCAAAGCGGGGGAATTTTTACCTCTCGCCCAAGACTTCGACTCCCGGATACCATTGTCCCATCAGCACAGCCAACGCAACCGTCGATATTCAACAACAAAGATGAGAATCAAGGATCTTGAGAGCAACGACATCTTCATATCCGAAGAGCCAGCCGACGAGGGGGCATTGCAATCACACATCGAGAAGGTGCGAGACAGTCTTCTGGATTTCACCTGGACAGTTGTCGATGGTGCGGACGGCGGCGCCGAGACGCTTCACCATGTGGACGACGACACGTTCCTTGAGCGATTGAAGGATCATCATCGTGCCCTCCCTCAGGCTTTCATCGAGCGGATCGAAACCTTAAGAGAGGATGCCAGAATGCACAGCAAGGGGGGGGACAGGGAGGCAGAATGGCAGCGCTTCTTTTCCGTCAACTTCTTCGACCCGCTGGTTGAGGCAGTGAAGCCAAGGCTCGATGATACCCGGCAGTGAGTCCCAGGCCCCAAGACGCCTAACGTTATCCATAATTATCGGTATTACTTGCTGACAGCTGCAAGGACGGCTCGTGCAAAGATTTACTACGATTTCTTTGAAAGGTATAGCAGACGAGCCGTTGTGCCAGCCACAACTCCAGGGTTTGCATTGACGCTGATCGATGAATAGCGCACAGTCTCGACCTTGGACACTCTTCGGACGGACGGGATATCGACATCACGACCGGAAAGACCTCACCGCACCCAAGCCCGACTGGGCAACCTTTTTTCCCATCTTCAATAACTCAAGCGACAGGATACGGACCCGCAAAAAGTGGAAACTGCCTACAGGTCCGAGGGAGAGCATGACCGACAACTTCTCGTACACAACGCTACGGCACTTGTTCAAACACCGTGTCGTGTCGAACATGGCCAATCTCTTCGGGCAGCGGAGACCCCCAGTCCCTTCGGACTTGATTTGCTTCCCCTGGCTCGTCGTCGAACACAAGAAAAGAGTTGGGGCGGCGGCGAAAGAGCACTGTTACTGCCAGGCAGCCAACGCAGGAACAGCGGCCGTCATGATGCTCGAAACGCTGTCGGCTATCGTCCCCGGAACGGAGCAGCAGGAAACCAACGAGCATATCCCACCTGTCGTGACAATGACGACTGTGGATAAAGACATTCGGCTTTGGATCGCCTATTCCTGCAAACCGTCGGATAATGATGCTGCAAAATATGTCAGGACCCCTCCCCTCACCCCCTTCTTTCCGTTACTTGCACTCAACAGGCCTTTAACTGACCGATCCGTCAAGAGGATGGACTGCATTTGGAAAGGGGACGCAACGCTTGCTCGGGATCTGATCAGGCTCGAGCTCATCCTTGAGAACACGCACACTTGGGCCGTCCGCGAGCAACGCCCTCGCCTATCGACTTACATTGACATGTGGAAGCGCAAGCATCCGATCAAAAGAACCCAATGCAACCCAGCTTCAAGTTCTGCAACGGGTATTCGTGAGCCGGTCAACGCCTCAGCGGTAGTGGCAGGACACGTTGTCAGGTACCCTGATCTGAACCTGCCGAGCAGACCGGGTTCGTCCCATAACATACGCTCGCTGTCTCCGGCCCTTTCCACGGGAAGACAAAGAGTTAAAACCGCGGAACGATTGTCTGGTTCGGAATCTTTGGCGGTCGAGTCGGCACTGGGGTCGGAGCTGGGTGTCAATGAAGGACAGGCGAGCGAGTGCGAGACGGAAAATGAGGAAGCAGTGGAGGATCAGGATGAGCCGGAAACTGAGGAGTATTTAACAGAGGAGGAAGAAGAGATAAGAGTTGGAATATCGAGGGATTCAACGTGGGAGCCGTCAAGATCCGAGGAGTCAGAATCGGAAGAGGACTCAGTATCGGAGGAGGGGTCATTGTCGGAGGAGGGGCCATTGTCAAAGGAGGGGTCAGTGTCGGAGGAGGAGTCAGCGTCGGAGGAAGCGTCAGTGTTCGAGGAGGAGTTAGTGTCAGAGGGGGAGGAACCAGTGTCAGAGGGGCAGGAGCCAGTGCCTGAGGGTGAGCCAGAATCGGGGGATGAGCCATTGTCGGAGCAGGAGGAGGAACCAGGGTCAGAGGAGGAGCTACCTTCGGACGAAGAACCA
>FTCU01002792.1_pt1 | contig 14922 bp, 15 predicted proteins | sample 1639521 | NCBI WGS metagenome assembly FTCU01 (sample SAMEA3914864, study PRJEB12502) | metagenome | biome: forest; material: soil | place: USA | collected 2012-03-12 | depth 0.3 m
CTCGGTTCAACGGTCTACACATCGAGCAAAGGTCATCATGAAAAATGGCGTAACGTTTGGGACCAATCACACAGATTCTTTTTTGGGCGAGTTCCGTGTAAAGGGCAGAGGAAGAAGGTCGCTGAAGGTGCAACCACGGCCGGCACCAGCCACAGTTCAGACCACCCCAAGTCTCCAGCAAGCTGGCGGCTAAGGGAACCGCAGCAGTGCGGGACTCCGATTATGAGGGGTATCATCTCTACTACTGGCCTCGTTCGAACACTTTAACACCACCGTCGCCTCCCACATGATACAGATACTCGTGGCCTGTTCCGCGAGCCTCTCCACTCCCGCCATGCGTGATTCTGATGACACCGCTTACGTCCTTTGCGGCGCCTGTGTCGAGCAGTCTCAAGCTGAGCACCGTATCCGCTTCATGCGCCAGGCTGAGTGCGAACCACGCATGCTGCTTCTCCAGCGCGGTCTCTTGCTCCTTGATGAGCGGGTCGTCAGCTGCCAGGGTGATGATGGCAGCGTGGGTTTTCTGGTCTCACATCATCAGCTTTTCCTTCCTGGCTCATTCACATAAAGAAAGAAAGGAAGCATCAAAAGCAAACCAAAGAGAGCCTGAAACAACACAAGAAAAACGCACCTCTCGCAACTCCATCAACACCTCCTTCATCGCCAACGCCGTGCCCGATCCCCCGGGACTGGCAGCCACCACGAAATCTAACCCGTCCACAACCAACACCACCCTCCTCCCTTCTTCCCCGCCAGCCGCCCCTGTACTTGAACCGCCCCTCCGCAACAGCTCCACGCCCTGGAGAACAACCCGCTTGATATCCTCGGGCGAGGCGCTCGGGAGGGTGCCTTGCCACCCTTGTTGCCATGCTTGCTGCTGCTGCCTTTGTGATGGTATTGACGGCGAGGGGGAGGGTGAGAACAGCTCACACCCCAGTCCGTCGACATAGGCGAACCGCCCCCGCGGCGCGGCGGTCTCCAGGTCCGTCCCAAGACGGGAGAGGGAGTCTTTCCAGAAGGGGAGGGAGCGGAGGAAGGATATTAGAAGAACTGCTGGTGGTTGTGGTGGTGTTGGGGCCTCGCCGTTTCTGGGGTGTGGCGACGGTGATGCGGATGGGTGTTGTGAGGAGGGAGTGGTGAGGAGGGCGTGGAGGTACCGGGTGACGAGCCAGTTTGTGCTGGCGCCCAGGACGCTTGTTAGGACAACGAGATTGGCTGATTCAGGGAGAGCGAGGTAAGGCTCGAGATGGTGGGGAATTCGAGATGCCATAGTTTCTCCTTTTTATGTTGTTTTGTTTTGTTGGTGGTGAGAGAAAGGGTTAGTGGGCTGGCTGGTTGTGACATGAAAAATGTATAGAGGGGTCGTTGTGAGCGAGGATGGCTAGAGGGTTAGGGCTGGGTGTGGTGCTGTTGAAGCTGGGATAAAACCCCACTGATGAATGATTGTTTGAGCCAGCGTGTAAGTCGGAGAGCCTGGGAGAATACCATGGATTCCAAAATATGGCGTGGTATTTATGCTTCGTGAATCGTCAAGATAGTGATGCTCCAAAACCCCTAAAAGCCCATCTAACAATCCAATCCAATACCTATCCAAAAATACCAAGGAGTCTTTGATGCGCAACGCTATGCCCTGCAATCCAATGGATGCCAAAAAGCCAAACGAGAATCACAAGCAAAAAAGCCAACTGGATATCAAACCAAAAAACAGAGCGGTGATCTAGAAACGCTCCATCAAGTTCCTCCGCACAGTCCACATGCGCAGCCGCTTCCCGAAAATATACATAGGAATGGTGAAGAGCAAGAGAATCAGCTGGATGATGCCGATCCAGATGTAGACGCTCTTTGGGCCGTCGTCAGACAGCCACCCGGTGACGAACAAGCTGAAGACCAAGCCGTGCAAGATGTTCTTGCAAAAGTTCAGCGTGACCAAGGCCTCGCCGGCGTATTGCCTATAGCTATCGACGCAGAAGGTGATGCTCGTCGTAGACCCCATGGTGCACCCAAACGAAATGATGCCAAAGAAGGCCGTCGGAACCATCCAGTGGTCGTGGACCTGAGCCGACCAGCCAAAGCCCATCAGGCCAATGACGGTGGTGATGGCAATGGGGATGGCCATGACAAGTCTGAACTCGGGCTCGTAGAGTCCGCCGTTCCGCCGCGCCATCGCCTTCACAATGACGTCCGAGATTCTCCCTGCAACAGCAGAACCGAGGATACCACCGACAAAGGGGCTGATGTATACGAGGCCCGTCTGGAGCGCGTTGAACTGGTAGATTTCCTCGCGGTAAATAACCGCTACGGACTCGGAGATGACGATGAGCCAGCCCACCGAGCAGGCATAAACAACAGATGACCAGAGAACGGCAGGGTAGGTGAAAAGGATCAAAGGCCGGATGGCAACCTTGTGCCATTTATCCTTGTTCAGACGGCCGTTGAAGGGCTTCAGTGACCGAGCAAAGGAGCGGGCCGGCTGGTCACGCAGGGTGGCGGTATAAGGCGATGTTTGGGTGCTCCGAATAGACTGTGACTCGGCATCGGTGTCGTCGTACTTTTTCTGAGGGATGTGGCCGTCAGCGGCTGGTGGCGTCTCAGGCAGAGGCATTGTTGCCGAGGAGCGAGAGTGTGGGGCCGTTTCTGGGGAACCCTCTCTAGGTGGCGTAACAGGTTTCTCGCTGGACGACGTTCGGTTGCCGGCTTCGCTTTCTCTGCTTGCTGTAGCGTCGGACCTGTCGCCCTGCTTCTCGGCCTCCGGGGCGAGCACGACGGGCTTGGTTGGCGGTTGTCCGGTTGGATGTGAGGTCGTATGCAGCAGATCCCGGACGGCAGAGAGCTGTCGAATGATGGCTGGTCTCGTTTTTGACTCTTTGGCGACCCGAGGAATAGGGGCGCGGTCCCAGAAAGTTTCGGGCACGAAGAAGAAGACCAGGAGGCCACAGAAGGCGAAAACAATAGCCACGGTCCTATATACGTGGAATGTGTTAGAGCCGCCCAACCGTGTCTGCTGGCGGAGGACTTACCAAAAGACCCAACGCCATCCCATCTGCTGAATGATGACGGCGCTCACGAGAGGAATCAGATTCTTGCCACCAAGTAGAAGAAGTGTATAGATGCCGATGCGGAAGGCCCGTTCGTGGAGAAAGAAGATTTCGGCAATAGTGGCTGACGGAAGACATTCGACGGGACTGACAGCGACACCCTGAAAGATGCGCGCCAGGATCAATGAGGTGAAGTTGGGCGAGACCGCGCACCAGACCGAGGTCACAATGTAGAGAACGGCACCAAACAGGTAAACCGGCCTCTTGCCCCAGAGGATGGCCGTGGGCGAGAAGATGACGGACCCAAGGCCCATACCCATCATGTAGAGGCCAGTCGTCAGCGAGACGCTATGGACACTGACGCCGTACTCCGAGGCGACATCGGTAAAGCCGGCAGCGAGAAGGGGGGTTGTGCCCCCGCCGACCATGCACATCAGCCCCAAGGACAGCAGTGCCAGGTCTCTCCGCCATGCTGGCCAGTTGAGAGGGTCGTTTACCGAGTCCTCGGGCTGGGGGTCTAGGATGATCTTGCCATCTCTAGTCGTCTTCTTGGGAGACTCGACAGCGTCGGAGTCTGAGAACGGGCGGGTTATTCCCGTTGGGATGGACGAGTGGGACGTCCTTCTAGGCGCATTCCGCATCCCAAGGGGCTTGTTGTGGTCAGATGCCAGCAACAGCACCGACCCTTTGCGTGAGGTTAGCTTTGGCTCCCGCTCCGAGACGGAAGGACAAGTGTTTTGGGGCCAGCGGCGTACCTGGAACTTCAATGGTCTCCTTATCTTCGAGAATTCCCATAGTCCATTTGGAGGAACCAGCGGTCTCGAGAGCACCGGCCTCTCCGGCAGACTTCCGAGTGAAGACGGAAAGCCATGGCCGCCGCGGTGGGGAAAGTGTTGTGTCTCGGGCCATGCCGTGCTGAGACGAGGGAGTGCTTGTCCCAGAAATTGTGAAAGCAAACCAAAACTTCAAAAGACGCTCCCGGAAAAAATATGATCAAAAGTTATGTATACGAAGCGCACCTCGGCGGTGTGGCGGGGGTTGAGGGCAAGAGTTAAAGGAGTTGGGGGGTTGGCGAGTTGGGGCAGCGATGAACCCGGTCCTGTTCCTTGGCTGGTCTGATGACCAAATGCGGCGGGTGTCGATCCTCTGGCAAACCGCAACTGAGACCAGCAACCGGGGTTCCCGGTGCCTGGTCCGATGCGAGCTTGAGGAAGGATGTGCAAGTGGATGAGAGTTGCCAGGAGGAGGAGGCGGCGGCGGCGGGCTTGGGGGGAATATAAGGTTTGGCAGGCTGAGCAGGGTGTCAGAACGCGCCAACTGAACGACGTGGAGCACTCGCTCGACACTGGTGGGGTGAGTTTCAAACGATATGCCCTCCTCGCATCTGTCACGGGAACCGCGGCGATCCATCGGCGGGGGGCCCTCGTGGCTGTTAGGGAGCACCTTCAGACCGCAGCAGGCTGGGGCGCCGGCACCCGCCAGTCGACAGCGGCGAATCTGCAATGTGCTGATTGTGCCGAGACGAAGCTCGAATCAGGGAAGGTTCCCCGACTTGTGAGAGCTCAAACGGGCAAAAGCAGGCTAGCAGCCGGCGTCGCCGTTTTCAGACAAGGAGCAGCCGTTGGTGACCCCAATCTGCGACAACCCGAGCCAGGAAGTACCCGTATCCTTCACCCCTCGCTGGTTGCCACCGTGGACGAGGAAACACTGAGACCACCAGGTTGTGGTCAATTCCAAGACTCGGTGGAGTCCTGAAGGTTGTGGAAGTGGGGGCCTCGGGGGCCTCTGAAGAACGCTAAAACGACCCCGCTGTTGGTTGGTCCCGGCTCGATCTGATGATCTGGGGACTGCCCCGCCCCGCCTTCCCGCCGCATGTGCTTCAACGGCGACCTCGAGTTACACAAGACCGAACTCAATCCTTTGCTGCAGGTTCTCGTCGTTGTCGTGGAATGCCTGACGAGGACTAACGTCGTGGACCGGTCCAGAACGATGCAGCTGAGCCAAGCCGACAAGACACGCTACAAATGCGCGTTGACGATCCGGTGGCCGTGCAACTCAAAATCGGGCAGGTATCAAGCCTGAATCCAGTCTGGGGATAGTCGACGTCACGTCATTGCAGACAGGTTACACTGAGCACCACCTCACCGCTCATCGCCAGTCAACGTCGAGGTTTGGGCTCAGGTCGTTCGGTTTTGATGTACGACGTTAGTCAGTGTCCAACGACCCAACACTCCAAGTGTGCGAGGCTTGCAGCGGCATTCCAGGCAACAGACTCGGCACACGTGGGGGCTTTGTGCAGCGCGCTAAGGGGTACCTGGCTGCGTCAATGTTACCATTCGTATTCTGTAATTTACATCACAGCCAGGAAATGGTGATCTCATCTTGGAATCCCCGAGTCAACAATGTTGCTGGATGCTCAGACCAACTACAGACTGTATCAGCCACGTCTTGACTTCACTTTCTGGTGTGTTGATTTTGTTGATTGGACATCTCAACATGAAACCAACCACCTTGCGGTTTGCGCTTGCTGAGAGCCGTCTGTTCGGAGCGAAGCCCGCAGCAGTACAGATAGCAGTACCTCGCCTGCAATTCTCGACGTCACACCCGGTACGGGCACGGAACCAGGTTTACGCTTCGTGAGTTTGTATTGCGCCTCGCCGAATTGGGCCACACGAGAGCTGATGGCCCGGCCAGAGTTCGGAACCTCGACCAGTTCCACACGTACCAGCTGCTCTCGTCGTCGTCACGCACACCGCTGCTGACTCTGTGGACTACCTCGTGGTGCTCAACGTGCCGTGTCGTGGCGCCCCTGATTCAGGAGCTTGTTGAGTCTGGCGTTGGCGAGACTGAGGGCGGTGTGGGATATTGCACTGTCGAGTATGACGCGCCAGACGTCATGGCCGCCGGTTTGGGTCTTGAGTACATGATCAACTCCATCCCGACGCTGCTGAGTTTCGATGCCGGCGAAGCACAAGTACAGACCAAGGTTTCCGACGGCCGTAAACTGGCCGATCCCAAATTCCTCGAGGCCTGGATCAGAGAAGAGGCGAAGCGGCATGGCAATCGTGGAGGAGGAGGGCCGAGTGGTGGATCCAATTTCCTCAGCAGCCTCTTTGGCAGGGCGAGATGAAGCTGCCTTGGCCAAGGGAGCAAAAACCCTTCTCTCGCGAGTCAACTGATGGGCTCACTCGCCCCGAGACGTGGCGAGGATCTAATCTGGGCTGTGTGATACACTCTGGAAGGAAGTAACACATGGATGGCAGGTTTCGTGTGTTGCCCTCATGAGGCATCCCGAGATTTACTTACAACAACCGCCAAATTTTGTGTTATTAGACGAGCAGTCGAGCCCTTGGGTTGCCACTAGCTGGTCATCTGAGGTCGGGGAGAACCGTGTCTGGAGTTATGTATGCGCAGCATCCCGTCCACCACTTGATAGCGGAAACTGCGGGTTCATACACCATACCGCTTCTTGCATGCAGATAGAACAGTTTAAGTCGCTTCCGAGACACTTAGGAAGCATCTCAAATCTTGACACAATACGAGATACACATGCGCCCAACCTATGCGCCTACTCAGGTACAACCCACCCAACCAACCCAACCAAGCCTGCGCCGTTCCACTCAACCCTAACACAGCCTTCCCATTCCCCGTGATCCATATATCCTTTAGACGCCATAAACACACCAAGAACAACAAACAAAAAGAAAGAGCCTCGAGCCCTCCAAACAGCTCGCTCACCCCTTCAAGTCCAAAACCTGCCTCAGCACCGTCTCCGAAGCTCTATACCACCTCCCCCTAGCCTCCAGCTCATCCTCGACTCCGCCCTGCGCATTCTCCCTCCTCCTCTTGGCTTCCCGCGCTGCAGCAGCACTATTCGCCCTCCGATTCTCCAAAGCCGCCACCTCCCCTCCCAGCCGCTCGGCCTCCTTCCTCTTCCTCGGCACCTGCCGCTCCAGCCCTTCCACCAGCCTCTCCAACCCCTCCAACTCCTTCCTCTTTCCCTCCACCAACCCCCTCGTCTTCCCCAGCGGCAAATCCATTCCCTCCCCACCACCTTGCCCTTCCCTCTCCGCCCTCAACGACGAAACCCTCCCCTGTAGCTCCTCAATCCTTTTAGGCAACTCATCCGCCAACGCACCCTCCTCCTTAACCCTCTCCAGCCGCCCCGCCAGCTCCCTCCCCCGTGTCTCCAAAGCCGCCACCATCCCCGCCACCTCGGTCTTGAGTGCCTTCAGCGCGGCCTTGGCAGCGGCATTCTCCTCCTCGAGGGCCGCGTTCTCCGCGGGCGTGACGATCAGCGGCGGGTCGCCGACGATGGCGCGGATGAACTTCTCCTTGGTCACCTGCTCGACGTAGCTGAAGCGCAGCTTGGCGAAGAGCTCGCGGTAGTGGGCCAGGTCGGCCTCGAGGGTTGCTGGCGTCGGGTCGACGGACGCGGTGGAGATGTCGGATGTTCGGGGTTGTGGTGCCGTGGAAGAGGAGGCGGTGGTGAGGGGCTCGCTGAGCTTGAGGATTGAGTAGTCGGATTTTTGGATATCGATGAGGGTTTGGACCAAGGTTTCGGGGCTGGGCGGTGCTGCTGCTGCTGCTTGGGAGCGGCGCCGGGGTGTTGTTGTTTTGCGCGGCGGCATGGTGGCGGTGATGGTGTTTTGGCAATGCGATATTGATGTGTAGTGCCTCTCTCGAGTTTGGGATGAGTTCCCAACCGGCGCAGCGGTTGTTGTGGCGCTGAATGATCTCTCGGGTGCCAGGTCGCGATGGTTGTTTGTTGATGTTGTTGCCGAAAACGGATGGTGGGGCCGATTGCAGGGAAAAGAGACGGGTATAACCCTAACCCCGAACATACCCTCACTTCCACGGTCCCCCACCAGTGCGATGACAAGTGACAACACAGACAGCAGTCACGTAGCTTGAAACTTCAATATCTGACCGAAGACTCTACCACCATTACTGTAAAAAGCCATAAGCAAAATCAAATAAACTCCTTCACGAACACGACCACCTAACCCTCTGTGATGGCGCCACGGTTGCCCTGGCCTGATGGGAGGTAGACACCCTGCCCGTCGCCGAAAAGACAAAGAAAAGAGAGAGCAGAGCAACGAATCCCAAACAAAAGGGGAAGAAGCCAGCAAAGTACCCACCCAGCCGGCCGACCCAGGTGCCCAGAGTATAAAACCAACAAAACCCAAGCAACGCCGCCTCCGCAGTATATCCCCATCCACGCCTCCTTTTTTTCCACTGCTGCCAAAAATGCACGCTGAATAAACCCTTGACTTGCACGGGATCAGCGCAGCCCCTCAACAAGCGAGTACGGCTGCTCCTTCTGGAACCCCTTGCCATACTTGGCCGTGATCTCCTCGCCGTCTCCGATGTTCCGAAGCGCCACCAGCATCTGGCACCACCGGCCCGAGATCTTGAGCATCCTAAACACAGCCGACGGGTCTGAGCTATGGCTGACCTTGCGTACCCAGTTGCCCATCTGCCGCGGGTAGATGTCCGCCACCGGCTCGTCGTCCAGGTCCGGGCGGCGCAGCGCCATTGTCCAGTCGCCAGCGCACGCGCCCGGCGGCACCAGCTCGCCGACCAGCTCGCCCAGAATGTCGTTTGCCCGATGGGGCCCCACCGAACGGACGCCGGGTCCCTTGGATCGGTCGTCCGACACGCGGGGGATCTGGGGGATCTTCATCTCGGCGCAACGGCAGGATTTACGAGGGCACAGACTGCATTGCTTATCGCCCGGCTTCACCGCGCCGGGGTTTGCCGGCCAGTGCCAGTCCCAACCCGCCGGTCTGGGCCAGTAGAAACCGCTCTTCTCGTCGTAGTGGTTTGCCTTGAGGAGGCGGAACGGCGCGACGAGCGGGGAGATACGTTCCACCGGGAGCCAGGTGGTGACGGCGCTCTCCCAGATGAATTCTGGGAGCTCCAAGCAGTCCCAGATAGACCTCTGCAGGATGCTGCCGGCGGCGCACAGTCTCCGCACGAAGTCGGTGTCAAGCTCGGCATGGAGTCGCGCCACCTCGTCCTTGTACAAAGCGAGGTCCAGGCACTGCGAGTCGGAAGGGACAAAGCAGAGCAGGCCGTCATAGTCGCCGCAGATGGTGTTCCAGCATTTCCCTTCGCGCAAATAGTCGTGCAACGTAGGCCGTTTTGTTTCGTCCCAACCGAGTTTCTGCAGCATGGCGTTCGTAAAATTGTGTGGTGACTCCCCCGCAGGCTGCGCCATTGTGGTTCCGACGTTGGCAGCCAGCTTCATCTTGAAGAGTCGCGAGAGAAAGGTGTGGAGCTCTGGATATCCGCGCAGCGTCTCTTCGATCGATTTGAGAAGTCGAAACCCGCCCAGCACCATGGGCGTTGACTTGGAATACCGCCTCCATTCCCGGACGAGGTGTGCGAGACGTTCAAATGCCGGCTTGCCGCAAAGCTTCTCGGCAACCACGCTTCCCTTGCGGGCTGTGTCTTGCCCTCGGACCAGTGTGGAGAGGTGTTCGAACGCGCCGCGGACGGGCCAGTCTTGAGCAACCGGGGCAGGCGGGCTCTCCACCTTTTGCTTCTTCAAAGGTCTCGGGGTGGGCTCGTCGTACTCTCTGTCTGGGTTGATCATCCTCGCTGTCTTCCGAAGTGGCGGCAGTTTCCCCATACTTGATCCGTGGTAACCACAATGGTTCATGTCCTGCCGTATGGGTGAAGGAGCTTGCCAAACCATCTGCGAGGAATAGGCGACGGCGCCTGGAACAGCGGCCGGTGCCTGCTGTATAGGAAGGCTAGGTTGTGGGACCGGTGCAGTCACAGACGGCTCGAATCGATCTGAAACATATTCCAATGTCGGGGGTCTGAGTTGCGTGAGCTGGTGCTCAGAGCCCGGAGCAAACGCTCCGGGCCCGTTGACCTCGTGCGGTAGCTGGAAAGAGCGCTCGGGAGGGACAAATGGAGACGGCGCGCTTTGCGTTGGAATAGGGATGGAGGATACCGGGCCGGGGTGGTCTAGTGATTGCGGCTGGACCATGTGGCCCTGAGACTGCGGGATGTCCTCGACCACGACCCCCTTTGAAGCATTCGTCGGGGTGTTCCGATTGTCTGTTTCTGGAAATTCCTGTTCGGGCAACGAACGCACGCCAACCTGCGCTAGCTGTGGTCCTGCTAGCTCATGCTTCTGTGACACAGCCTGTTCTGGGGGCGGAGTTGCCGATTGTACCGGCGGCGAGACTGTGTTCTCAGGTCGCGGCTTGGCAAGATCCTCAAGGGCAAGGGCTGTGGCTAGCCTCTCCTGCGATCCCGTCGTATCGGGGGTACGCGGTAGCTGTTCCTCGGCCGGCTGCGGTGGTTTGTCGTAGATGCGGAAGTCTTCAGCAGTCATGGCGAACTTGTCGGGGCAGAGCCGGTCGCAGAAGTAATAGTCTATCGGCATATCCGGTGACGAGTTGTATTCCATATTGATGGCGATGGCATAGTTGGGGCCTAGATTCAGGACTTGATGGTACGTCCCAGGCTCCGTCACCACTGCCTGTCCTGGTACGCAGTAGTCCAGCGTGTATTCAATTCCCCACTCGTCCAGTTTGGCAGGGGGGATGTGACGGCTAAGGTGCCTCACGGCCTGTGAGCACCGGCGCATCTCGGGATACTCGAGCGCCATCCGCTCTTCGAGTTTTTTTCCAAAGGCAGGTTTGACGAAGCACCAGAACTTGTGCTGTCCAGAACGGAGCAGGTTTTCGGACCGCACATGGGCATCCTCCCTGTGCATTGTGGTGATGGTCTTGCCTGTCAGGTTGAAGTAGACGTACTGGGTATTGATGCCCTCCAGCGTGGCGCGGCCTCGCCGCCGGAGCTTCTCGCCGGGCGAGAGCACGACATCGTGAAAAAGTGGGTTTCCGATGATGTACGGCGAGGTCCCTTTCGGGGGGTCTGCTGCGGAGGAGTTCCATAAATCCCGTTGCTCTGCCAGGGACCAGTCCGTCTTGGCGCTCGTAGGAAGGGGAAGACGAGGCGAGGAGAACTTGAATCGCTTGCCGGTGTCAACCTTGATGAGGCCCAGATGATCCGCCTTGTAGCCGAACGAGGTCGCATGGTCCTTGGTTGGGCGAGCCATCTTCTGCACGTTGAGCGGGGGAAGGTTCCGGACTTGGATCTTGAAGTAGCCCAGATCTCGAACGGTAGAGTGGCTTGAGTACAGCTCAAAGAGTTCCTCGTTTAGGATGTGGATGTCTTGGTAAGTGCAGTCGAAGACGGGTGACGCGTGTGCGGACGGCAGGGGGCTGCGGTACACCGACCCATCCTTGAGCCTGATGTCACCGAAGGCTTGATGCGGGAGGGAGTGGTGCTGGATGGCAGCGGGGATGGCAGCGGGGATGGCATTGGGAGGAGCCGTGAGGATGGGCGTCGAGATGGGTGCCGGGAGCGGCGTCGGGAGCGGCGCTGTGATAAGGGTTGCTGGTGCCAATGTTGGCTCCTCCACTGGCGGGACTGGAAGGGGGGCCACCAAGTGATGGATCTGAGGTTGGGAGTTTTCCAAGTGGCGATCGGCCTGTTCGAGGCGGGGAGGCGTCTGTGTTTGTGTGTGGTGTGAGACGGTGGGGGGGTCTGAGGATGACAATGGTGTCTCGAGTCCGCGAATGGCCGGCGGCGAGGGTGAGACGTGAGACGTGATGCGAGGCTGAGGCCCGTTGAGAGGCTCGATGTGAGGCCCGGTGAGAGGCTCGATGTGAGGCGTGGCCGGCGCGCTGGAGTGCTGCACGCGAAGCAAGCCGGCAGAGACCTGGTTGAGCCGGCCGAGGACGTGGAGCAGCAAGTCCCGGCCCGCCTTCGTCTTGGGCGGCTGCACCTTGCGCCCGTAGGCAAAGCCGTGGTCGAGATACCCCCTCAGGGCATCGCTGATCTGGCCCACCTCACCGCCGATGGCGTCGACCTGGGACTGGAAGGCGTCGGCGTCCATCTTGGGTGCCACGAGGTGGGAGCCGGGAATCTCAAAGGGAGCGCCGCAACTGATTGGACTCTCTTGGAGACAATGTGTGGCCAGCGGCAGGCAGGCAGACGTGCTGCTGTGGGGGTTGGCTGGGCTGGGGAAGTGGAACTCTCACGCCGGTGCGTCGGTTAAGCGGGCTGGCGGGCAGCATTTAGTTGACCAGCGCTGGCTTGTGGGGGCTGGGCCTGCGAGGATCACTGCCCGTGAGCGTAAAAAACATGGCGGCCCGGGACCGTGCCCGACAGACCTGGAGGATGGCGGGGCATTTTGTCCTCAACATTAATTCCGGCCATCTCGCATTCATGAGCCGGGCGCGCGCTCGAAGCAAAAAGACAAAATAATTTATCAGCCCAATCGAGGCTGGCACAGGAAGCACAAAGAGAGCCGACTCGATTTTCAAGCCTCTTATTCGGGGACTATTCCACTCCCTTTGTGCCTTTTACATCTCGACGGTGGCATGGGCGCACCCTCGCTAGGTCGTGTCAATGAATGACGTTGTGGAGCCTGTCCCGCGCAGTGTCACAGGCTCACAGCACCCCTGTCCCAAATAATAAACCGCCTGTCGGAGTAAATTTAGTTAGCGGCTGTGGCCGACCGCAGCGATAAGAGAGGCCCCTGGAGAGCTCAGCACCTTGGAGTTTCAGCGCCGAGAGCGGCAAACGCTCCTCTCTTCTTTCAACCTCTAGTATTTTTTTTTTTTGGGTCGTCGGGCTCCTTGGCCAAAATGGAGAGGAGCGGCTTGCAAAACGACACCATGCTGACCGACGACGCGGTCGCCGAGCTTTTGGCTAAAGAAGCCAACAGCGCGTCCGTCAAGTACTCTTCAATGGGGCTTGAAGCCTTCCGATCTGCCAAGTATGCACCTCGCAAGCCCAAACATTCAACGTCCGACAGTGCCAAGTCTCGGTGGACTGACTCCGGAACTCGTGTCGGACAGGCCTTCAACCAAAGCAAAACCGAACACACGCTTTCTAGGGCGCATCATCAAAGAGACGACGAGTCACAATGCCGCCCTGCTAGCAAAAGAAGCCGCCGAGGCCCAGGCACGGCTCGACGACCTGACCGAAACCGAGGAGAAGAAACGGCGCAAGCTAAACCCTAGCGCCTCGGACATCAGGCGCCGCCAGTTGGGAAGCATCTCCTCGATCCTCGAAGGCCGCAAGCGACACAATGGGGCGGAGCGGCACCACGGCTCGGGGCAAAAAGAGGGTGGGCGGGACAAAGAAGAGGCTCGAGATCGCTCCCGCGAACGGAATTCGCGGCGCAGCAAACATAATGGGCGCCACGAGGAAAAGGAAGAGGGGCACCGCTCGAGCACAAAGCGAGACGACCGGACGACGGATAAACATCACCGCCGCCGCCAAGGGAGGTCACGCTCGCCGCGGCCGAGAGATCGTCGCCACCGCGACCGGTCACCGCTGAGCAGCAGCGACGAGGACACCCAGCCGCGCCATTCCAAGTCACGGCGCGAGAAATCCGGGAAGCATTGCGACCTAATTGGCACCGAGTCATCTCGGCGCAGGAGCTACGGGCGGCTACACCAGGCGGAAGAGGCACCCTCGAGTCACCCGAAAACTGGCAGGGTGACTGAGGGTAATGACTCGGATCCGCTGGAAGACATCATAGGCCCGGCGCCGCCGCCGAGATCCCCGGTGCGGACACGTGGCAGAGGCGCCATTCGCGGAGCCGCTGCCATGGACAACCGGTTCTCTGAAGATTATGATCCGGCGTCCGATGTCCAGCTGGAGCCTGCCGAGACAGATGACTGGGACGAAGCGGTAGAGGCGCACCGGGATCGCCAGAAGTGGAAACAACAGGGCGCAGATAGGCTCCGCGCAGCTGGTTTCGCGGAAGAACAGATTAAAAAGTGGGAGACTGGAGGCGAGAGAGACATTGACGATGTCCGCTGGACCCAAGCTGGCGAGAAGCGTGAGTGGTAAGTACAGCCAAAATCATGTCAACCTGAACCTGGGGGTTTCCGCTGTCTCCTTGGTCACTCCAAGGAAAGGATAGTGTATAACTGACATGGATTGCAGGGATCGGGGCAAGGATGGTAACAGACTTTGAGCAACAAACGGGCATTGGGCATGGAGCATCTCGGCGGCGTTTCTGGCAGGGCGTTACTCGACCCAAAGATGGTCATTGCATTTCAGGCGTCAGGGTAGCATGGCACTGGGTCGTAGACGGCGGTGGATTTGGAAAGGTCGCTGAAGATTGGGCATAAAGTCGCGGGATCATGACTGAACACTGGTTCGGTAACATACACATGAAACTGGAATGGCAACGTCAAAGCCTCTCGCGCTGGTACGTTGTGGTTGACATCTGACTCCTCTCTCTGTTCTTTGAATATGTCGTTGGCTATCCACCAGTGGCTGCGGTTCGGCTGTCACCCCGGTGGGAAGGAGATAGGTAAGATGGTGTTATTCATACACACGAAACAAAACAAACGGCCCCATATATACACCAATAGATGCCAGTCCGTATCTCTGCCGCCACAAAGCACCCCTCTCTTCCCAACCCCCGTTCCGGTTTTCATGACTTTGACTCCAGCCTGAGGAGTAACAGATCCGTCTTGTTCCTATGACGGGGCATCCGCTCTCAAACATAAGGGGCCTCCCAACCTATTTACTCCCCCAAGCAACTTTTTGTCCCTGTTTCGTCTTTAACTCGCCCTCCTTTGGCGGCGGTACGGGAGCATCCTCGGCGGGAACCTCCTCGGCTGCGCGCCTCGCGTGCGGCAGCTCCACCACATTATCGGCCCCAGTCGCGTCGTTGGTCGCCCACATCCTCTCGACGCACAGCTCAAACGGGCCCGGCTGCCGGTCCGTCAGCCCGACGCCGATGGACTTGACCTTTTGCCGCATGATCTCGGTCTGCGGCTCGACGACGAAGCCCAGGTTGGTCCGCACAAAGTCGTTCCACCGGATCAGC
>FTCU01001991.1_pt1 | contig 14915 bp, 8 predicted proteins | sample 1639521 | NCBI WGS metagenome assembly FTCU01 (sample SAMEA3914864, study PRJEB12502) | metagenome | biome: forest; material: soil | place: USA | collected 2012-03-12 | depth 0.3 m
ATCATGGTGCCCATGTCGCGGTACTTGCCGGCGACGGCCATCATGAAGGGCGCGTTGACCTTGCGCTCCAGGGCCTGCATGCCGTCGAGGTACTCGAGGAGCGAGGGGCCGTCGTACCACGGGCACTTGTCCTTGGGCACGCGGTCCTTGATGCCGTGGGTCTGCTGCGCGGCGATGGGCATGAAGAAGACGTCCGTCTTGAGGTTGTAGCCGGTGCCCTTCAGGAACACCTGGAGCTTGGAGGTGCACTCGATGTAGCGCTCCTTGGACCAGTTGACAGTCGGGTCGTCCATCTTGTTGATGACCACGACGAGCTTGTTGACACCCTGCGTCTTGGCCAGCATGGCGTGCTCGCGGGTCTGGCCGCCCTTTTCGAAGCCGGTCTCGTACTCGCCCTTGCGCGCGCTGATGACCAGGATGCCGACATCGGCTTGGGAGGCACCACCGATCATGTGCGGCACATAGTTCTTGTGGCCGGGGGCATCGAGAATGCTGTATCTCCGCTTATCCGTCTCGAAGAAGCCACGGCCGACCTCGACCGTCTTGCCCTTGGCGCGCTCTTCGTTGGTCAAGTCGAGGGCCCACGAGAGGTACCATGTCTCACGGCCCATCTCCTTGGCCTCCCTCTTGTACTTGTCCAGCGTCCGCTGATCCACCATGCCCGTGACGTAGAGAATGGAACCGCCGAGCGTGCTCTTGCCGGCATCGACGTGGCCGATGAAGATGATATTCATGTGCTCCTTGCCGTAGACTTCCTTGAGCGTCTCCTCATCCACGTCGGCCGCTTGCTCCTTCTCGACAGCATCAGCATCACGGGCAGTCGGTTTCGAGGCAGCGCGCGAGGGGCTGGATCGCCCAGAAGACGGCGCGGGCGAGGCCGTGCCGCTGGCCGCCTTGGACTCGGTCTTCTCGATGGCCTTGGAGGCGGTGACCTTGGCAGCAGACTCGGCCGTGCCCTCCTTCTTCGCCTCGGCTTTCTTGGGCTCCTCCTTGGCCGGCGCGGTCGCGCCGATAGACAGGACCTTTGGCTTCGCCGCGTCGCCACCAATGCTCAGGACCTTGGGCTTGGCCGCATCTCCGCCGATGCTCAGAACCTTTGCGCCAACCGTCGGCTTTGGCGCATCCGCTGTCGCAGGGATGTCGGCCGGGCGCTTCACGATGGTGGGGGTTGGCTTCGGGGCCTGTTGCTGCTGCTGCTGCTGGCGGGGCTGCTGATATTGTTGCTGCTGCTGCTGATAGCCTTGCCACTGACCTATCGATGTCATGAGCTGTTGTTCTGCGGCCACGAGCAAAGCCAGAGGCTCCTACCATATTGCTGCTGCTGGTTGTAGCCACTCTGGCCGTAGACACCGCCGTAGCCCTGCTGGCCCTGCTGACCCTGCTGGCCCTGCTGGCCATACTGGCCATAGGCTTGCTGCTGGCCCCCATATTGCGGGTAGTGCCCTTGGCCGCCGTAGTAGGGTTGCTGATACTGGCCGTAGCCACCACCGGCGCCGCCAAACGACTGGCCGGGCTGGAAGCTTTGCGCGCCGGGCTGGAAGCTTTGCGCATTAGGCTGGAAAGAAGCGACGTTGGCACGGAAGCCTCCCTGGGCCGGCTGGCCGCCAATGTTCATCTGCTGCTGAGCCTGGCGCGCCAGGTTCTCGTCCTGGGCAGCCGGGTCGTCCTCCCACGAATCCTGGACGTTGTTGGACATGTTGTCAAAGAGACCGGGCGGGACCGGGGTGGTTGTTCGTTTCTGGTGGAGAGTCGAAGCAACCGGTGATGGCGGGGACGGGGGTCGGTGGGATGGTATTCGGAGCCCGGATGGCAACTGTCTTGCAGATGTTATGTTAGATTGGAATTACCGGAATATTTAGAAACAGAAACACTGTGCCGATGTCCTTACCTACCGATGGATGACTGTGTGACTCAAGGGCGCCCGTGCGAACCTCTTTCAGCGACCACGGGAAAAGAGACGGGCGACCAAAGGCGACCCGGCGACCGACCAAGGAAGATTTGTTGGCCCTGCCCCACCATCCCGCCGTGGTGGCGGGGAAGAGGGTTTCTTCGGGCGCACAGTGATGCGAGACATCGGCGCACAGTGTGAGTCTGCGGTCTCTTGGCATGTTTCAGCGGATGGGAGATGTTTGCTGTGTTGGAGATTCAGGGTTGACGGGGACATCTCGAGTTCTCGACGATGCCAACTTCAACCGATCTAGCAACGGTGGCAGCTCACAATTCAGAAAGAATCTCCATGTAGAGACTAGTATCTTCATAAAACAAACTATCTAAACCAAGTATGAGAGAAAAGATGAGAGAAAGTAAAGACGAGGGACTGAATAATTATTGTGTCTCAACAGGGGCTGGTTTCACAGCCCTACGCACAGTGCGAAGAGGAACAGTATGCCCCTCCCGGGCGCGGGGATGCCTAAATGGGGCCTAACGGGAGCGGTGACGTTGAGTGGCTTCAGTGCACGTTCCGGGGTCAGGCATGCATGCACGCGCCGGAAACAAACACGCGCTTCACTGGACTGGAACTCAAAAGGGGACCTCCTCCATGCTGTCTGTGTTTGTTGACACACCAAACCTGGCACAGCATGGACGTGGATGTGCCGAGGGAATATGGATGCACTCTTGCAGAGTCTTGGGGTTATCACCTGGAATTATGCTCTCAAGTCGGGGGTCGTCCTCACGACCCAATTCGCAGCCCAACAGTGCTCGCGGCTGCTCAAGTCCACCAACGACAAGGCCGTCCGCTCTGAGCTGAGGACCCTGCAGAAGCTTCTCGACAGCAAGATCAAAGCGAGTTCCTCCTCAGCTTTTGCTAAATCATAAAACCTGCTAACTTGTCTTCAACAGGTCCTCTCGCCTGCCCTCGACCTGATCGAGTTCAGGTATGCATTTATTCCTCCAAATATGAGTCAACACTTGACCTTCCAGGCAGCGTCTGACACACCCTCCTGTTCCAGGTCAGGCCGAGGAAACATCTTTCTAGAATCAGCAGTGCCGCTCGCCAAATCCCTCCACCGCGACATCGTGCGTCTGGGGAAGCGGCTGGAAAATGCCGCCACGGTTGAGGAAGAAGCCCGTGCCGCGGGCAATGCTGCCGAAGCACACCATGCCGAGCTGCTGCTCATCATCCAGAACATCAAGGATCTCCTCGGCCGCATCGACCGGGATATCCCACTCCTCCAGCTTGCCATCACTGCGTCCGGCGAGAAGATGTCCTCCACCATGACACCTGGCATCTCGCCCTCGAGGATGATGCAGGCTAGTGCCCTGCTCTCCTTTGCAGACGCCCACTTCGTCATGGACCCCAGCCGTCCCATGCAAGTCGGGCCCTCCTTTACCCTTTCTCTCTACATGCTGTTCCTTGGCCATTCTCAGACGGGCTCTGGCCCTGCTGCCACGGGGGTGTCACAAAATACTCCCACTAGCTCAGAAGATGGTGCGCCCAAAGAGGCCTCCAGAGAGGCTCCCTACGGCCTCGGCGAAGGTGAGAGGAAGCCTATCTGGCAGGAGGTCATGCACAAAGCTCGGGTGCGGCTCTGTCGGACCCCTGTCGATTGGGCTTTTGACCCTGCCCGCGGCTACCAGCCCAATGGCACTCATCCCGGTTCTGTCTCGAGAGAGAAGACCGTGGCAGTGCTCGGGCCGTCAGATGGGTATTCGTACCACCTAGAAATCATTGAGGACCTGGACGACGGGCGGCTCCATGACAGTGACGGACACAGGCCTCGGCCCTACCATGACTTGCCAATGGCTGGCATTCGGGAGTCCATCCCTATCCACCAGATCTCCAAGATCTTTTACACGGACACCGGGAGAATCCTCAACATCGGGAACAACGATGAGACGGACAACAACCCGGTCCTGCTCTTGAAGAGAGACGCCAGCGCCCAGTCCCCATTCAGGATGCGGGAGGAATGGCTCGACGAGTCACTGGCAGAGGAGGAGGATGACTCACAGTCTGACTCTGCAACCGAGTCTCCCGAGTCCGATGACCAAGATGACATAGACCGGCAGCTGTGGGAGGAAACTGAGCACTCTCCAAAGTCACCGGGCGACCCTTGGACGACTTGCTTGCCGTCGCACTTGGACCCTGAGTGGCTCGCGTTGGAGGTGTATGCGGAGGATGAGGAAGACGAAGACGAGGATGATATTGAGGACGATGTGGAGGGTGCTGGCAGCGACCATGGGATCCCGCAGCGCGCGCTGATAACTGGCAACACTCCCATTATTAGACTCTCAGTCGACTCCAAGCTCATGGCTCAAATCCGACGCATCTCCATCCGGGGAGGCTCACCTCCGGAGGGGTCGGCGGACAACTCCTTGGCCGACATCAGCCAACAGCAAGTGAAACAGGAGGAGACACAGCAGGAGGAGCCATCGGCGCAGACAGCCGAGTCCTACATCACGAGATCGCCATTCGGGACCATTGCATCGTCCCTCTCCCTCTTGGAGATGCTGATTCGCCTCACGAGCCTGCAGGAGTTCCAGCAGACCTCTCACCTGGCGATTCCCGACCACATCCTGACATTCTTCTTGGAGGAGACATCGACCACTGGTTTGCAGGGCGAGGCGCACTGGCGGATGCGGAGCGAGGCCAAACGGCGCATGGGCTTTGATCCATACACTGATGCCCTCCCGAGGCAGAGCAGTCGGTAGAGTACGAAGAATCAGCCTGTTTGTTATCCATGGAATGCATGTATGTCGAAAGTGCATCGGAAGCCCAGGCCTTCGGCAAAAACTCCCATCAACACAAACAACCGTGGTTCCAAAAAAAAAAAATCACGAAATTCATCCCGCCAACTTCTCACCATATCCGCTAGCAAGGGATATAAAGGTTTTTGTTGAGCAAATGACGTGCGGTCTGTCGAAAATGTTTTTTTTCTCTTTTGGAAAGCTGACATGCTAAAACCCCCACGTCCTTCCCTGCTCGACGGAAAACCGCGGAAAACCATGGCTATGCGATACCGGAGCAGGGGACTAGAAGACATGCCCAGCGTGTGGCTTTTTCCTCCTCTCATTTTGATGTCTCCAGCATCTGAACGCGGGGAAGACGGAAAACCGGCTGGAGAGGTCATCACTGCATGAACAACCGGCGTCATGGCGAGCGAGAAAACGAGTCCGCCACCCGTGGTCCAGGGGTCGCAGGACCCCGAAGCAACCTTGGCCGCACCGAACAACACCCACGAAGATGATGAGAGCGGCTTGTCCGCCAAAGATGAAGGGCTGGCCATGGTCGGGGAGCAAGAGCACGACCTCGACCCGGCCGTGGTCGCCCGCGCAGTCCGCAAGATCGACTGGTTCCTCATTCCCGCCATGATCTTCGGCTGTGAGTCTCCATCCCCTCCCCTCCTCAAAACCTCCACCAACTGACCAACACTTCTCCCCAGACGGCATCGTCTACTACGACAAGGCCATCCTCGGCTCAGCCGTCCTCTTCGGCATGACGACAGACCTCTCTCTCACCGTCGTCGACACCACCACCACCCCGCCCACAACCGACACCTCGCGCCTCTCGTGGGCCACCTCCCTCTTCTACTTCGGCATGCTCGCGGGGCTGTACCCCATGTCCTTCGCGCTGCAGCGCTTCGACATCGGCCGCGTGCTCGGCGGCGTCGTCGTCCTCTGGGGCGCCATCTGCATGCTGACCGCCGCCGTGACGTCGTACCAGGGCCTGTTCGCGCAGCGCTTCTTCCTCGGCTTCGTCGAGAGCATCGTGCCGACGGGGTTCATGTGCATCGTCGCCGGGTACTACACGCAGCAGGAGCAGTCGCTGCGGCAGAGCTGGTGGTTCAGCAGCACGGGCTTGTTTACCATCATCGGGGGGGCGCTGAATTACGGGTTTGCGCAGATCTCCGGGGGTGGGTTGCATAGCTGGCAGTATATTTATCTGCTGGCGGGGGTGTTGACGATTGTGTTTGGGCTGGCTTGTTTTGCCTTGCCGAACTCGCCTGTCACAGCGTGGTTTTTGACTGCTGAGGAGCGGTTTGCGGCGGTGGAGAGGTTGAGGTTTAGCCAGACGGGGGTGCGGTGCACCAAAATCAAGATGTCGCAGGTGCGGGAGTCGTTGTTGGACGTCAAGACGTATTTGATCTTTGTCATGATGGCTTCTGCGTAAGTTTGCTTTTCGCTGCCGCGCTGGTTGCGGTTGCTGGCTAGGATTTGGCTAACCTGATAACGCGGACAGATATACGATGAACGGCGCCGTCAGCGGCTTCGGCCCGCTCATCGTGTCGACCTTCGGCTGGAGCACCCTCCACTCGATCCTCTTCCAGTTCCCGCTCGGCGGGCTCTGCTTCATCGTCATCCTCGCGACGGGGTTCCTGGGCTCCAAGATCCCCAACATCCGCCTCATCATGCTCATCCTGACCTGCCTGCCCGTCATTGCCGGCTGCGCCATCATCTGGAAGAGCGAGTGGTCGTACCGCGCTGCGGCGCCCGTGGTGGGTTACTCCATCACCGGCTTCTTCGGCGGCACCGTGAGCCTCATCATCACCGTCGGCATGTCCAACGTCGCCGGGCACACCAAGAAGAGCTTCATGGCGGCTACGATCTTTGCCGCCTACTGCGTGGGCAACATTGTTGGCCCGCAGCTCATCAAGTCGCAGACCAAGGCGCAGCACTACCCCGATCTCTGGCTGGGGCTGATCATCTGGTAAGTTCCATTTGTTTATGTCTGTCCACCGCATGCAGGGTGTCATCTGACACAAACCCAGCTACATCATATGCATTGTGGCGTCAGCAACTCTCTACGTAGTCCTGGCCACGGCGAACAAGAAGAAGTCGGCAGCGCCCGAGGACGAGACAGAGCGCGCAAAGCTGGCCTTCCAAGACCTGACGGACAAGGAGAACCCGTACTTCCGGTATGTCCTGTGAGGGCGCCTCAGTAATGATTCTGCTCATTGCGGGGGAGCGACTCGAATATTGGCGAGTTATGTACCAGAAGTAGGCGGATGGATCGCATCTGCTGGAATCTAGGAAACAGACTCAACAGAAGAGCACTTGCACGCAGTTTTGCCGATGACCCGATGTCGTGGCTGCAACCCCTTTTCTTCCCAACTGCCACCGACACAACTCGTATTCTTTGGTATTCCGTTCCTGAATACTACTAGTCAAGACTCGCGATACGAAATAATATTCACGTAGAGACCCAGAGAATTTGTGACAACCATACGCTGGATTATGTCCGTTCTACCTAACTACCTAACCCTCCATCTCCAACATCCCCCAGCCACAGCCACCCCTTAACAACAACAATCTTTCCCCCACACTTCCACTTCATCCCTCATGCAATGCCCACCATCCATCCATATCATCATTCTGCCGAAGCTACCCAGCCCAATGCAATTAATTACTCATCTTTCCTTGTCATACACTTTCCACGGGGACGCACCCCTCCCAACAACCTCCCACCAACAACCCACCAACAACCCACCAACAACCTCCCAACAACAACCACCTTCCTCGGAAAAACCCAAACCCCTCCTCCATCACCCCCCAACCTCACCGAATATTCTCCAAAGCCTGCGCCCGCATATACTTCCCCCTCACATCCCCCGGCAACAAGCCAAACAACCTCTGATCCCCCCCCCTACACCGAATCAACTCCTCCGCCATATCAGCAATAGCCGCCTCCTGCCTCACATCCCCACACGTCTTCCCCCTGAGCGCAGCCAGCCCATCAAACAGCTTCCCATCAAACCGATCTAGCGGCTGCTGCCGCGTCTGCAGCCGCGCCATGGGATACAGCAGGTACACGCCCGCGGCGCGGTCCCAGTCGGGCAGCGCGCGGCGCACCTTGAAGAGCAGCTGCGCGAAGGCGAATAGCCGGCGGAAGTCGCGGGCGATGACCAGGTCCGGGCCGACGCGCTGGACGAAAGCCTGGTTGGCTTCGGGGTAGTTCTGCGCCCAGACGAGGGCGAGGAACTCGCGCTGCGAGTCCTCGCGGGAGCGGAAGTCGAGGGCCTTGGCCTCCCAGATCCAGGGCTCTGGCACGCCGAATTTGCGCAGGGCGGAGAAGGCGCCGGGTGGGGTTGCGCGGGGCGAGCCGATGCGGTGCGCGTGGCGGCCGAGGTGGTCGCGGACGGCGGACTCGCGCGAGGCGGCGTCGGAGAGCTGGAGGAGGACGAAGGTGGCGGGGACCCAGTGCGACTGGACTGTCAGGGCTGAGGCGTACGAGAGGGAGGCCATGTCGAGCTTCTCGGCGGCGTCTTGGCCGAAGGAGACCTTGCCTGTGGCGTAGATGGCTTTGGTCATGAGCCAGCCCAGGCGGGGGTCCGACCAGTCGAACTCTTGGTTGGCGAAGGCCTTGAGCATGGACCACAGCGCGCTGTCTGGCTGCGGCTCCTTGTCCTGCTCGATGTCGGCCTGGAACGACCGGACTGCCTCTGCGACGTTGGGAGTGGCCCCGGTGGTGTAGAAGAGCCGGAGCCCAAACGAGCGCATCCAGTCCAAACCGAAACGCTGGGAGATGGTGAACGAATCCACGCGGTTCTCGATCGGAACACCCTTGACGCCGGCGCACACACCAGCATTGCCGGCCAGGAGTTCGAAAATGGCCCTGATGGGCTCCGAGAACTCGGCAAGCACATTCGACTCCCGCCAGTCCTGCAGCTGGGCCTTGATATCCTTGTTCGGCGCGCCGATGCTGGAAACGAGAGTGGCGAGCCGAAAATTACCCGCGGCAAGTAAATGGCCGCAGGCGTCGGCCACACGGTTGCCCGCCAGGCAGATGATGGCCTTCTCCTCAAGGCCAGGCTCCTTAGCAAGTGCGCGGTTGGTGGCCTCGGAGACTAGCTGTTTCCAGAAAACAGGCAGGTTGTGTCCGTTGTCGTCGAAAAGAAGAGAGGCGAGCTCCCAGGAAGAGTCTCCTTGGGCGAGCTCCCGGAAATCAGGAGCAGGGACTGGCTGCTCCGCCTTCCCAGAGATGCTGTCGATGTACTGTTGCAGCCGGGCAAGAGACTTGGGAGAGCCTGCCGACTCCTCGGCAACAGGAAGACTCGCGTCAACCGGCTGCAGGCTGGGCTTATCGTGTTGGGTCGTGACCAGCAGCTCGTTAGGGCCCCAGTTGGTTCGTGGAACCGACGGGCCCTCTTCTGTATCAACTTTGGTACGTTGCTGGTAGGGCCACTAGAGCAGAAAACAATCTTAGTCTGTATTCACAATGGATAGTATACAAGAGGCAACGCTGCGAAGAAACACCAGGCAGGAAAGGAAGCTGGGTGACTAGCAGGCAAGCGGGATACCGACCTTCACGAAACCCTTTGCTGGCGAGGCCTGCACCGGCTGAGCCGGCCCCTTTGCCTGCTCAAAAAGCGACTTCATCAAATCGATGCTTGTCGCAAAACCTGGCCCCTCGGACACAGCCGCATTCTGCTGTGGGACAGGGCTGCCCCGATCCCTTGACTCCCACGCCTCCCCCGACTCGTTGAGGGCGCGCAATGTCGCCCGATCCACCGTCCTCGGAGCCCGCACGCTCGCCTGCAGAATTTGGGTCCAGTCATCGCCGCCAGCCACCTCAATCCTCGTAGGCGCAGTCGACTTTTTGAAGGCCCGCAAGCGAGCCCTCATGATGCCAGCAGGGACCTGAACCCCATTGTCGTCGACATAACGGGAGTGCAGGAAGTCGTCCTGGTCGTCGACGGATCCCTGCTGAGATGACCGTTCAAAGGCTTCGAGCTGGTATTCATCGGGTCCGTCAGCCATGCTTTCATCATCAGGCCATTCCCGTGACGGCAGAGGCACATCGGCCTCCTGGGGTTCAGGAGACTGCGTACCCTGGCGGTGAGCGATATCAGACACCTCTTCATCGTCCGACAGTGCGGCATCGTCGAAAGCACCAGGAACAGCGCGCCGGCTGCGCTTGAATTCGAACGTGTCGTCTGGGTCGGCAGGGGAGGTGGAGTCCTTAACAATCGATGGGCTCAAGATGGGGGCGCGGGCCTGGACGGATTCGACTTCGGTCATATCGTCATCGTCGTCGTCGTCATCACCTAGACCGTAGGTCGTGAAGTGCTCAACCGAGAATGTCCAGACACCAGTTTCCTTGTCATAGCTGTCAAAGGTCGTGTCTGGGATGGCCGTCTTGAGACGCTCGATGTGGCGCTCAAGCCGACGGCCAGTGGTCGCGAGACCGCCGCGGGGATACGAGTGCTCAAGCGAGATGATGGCCGGCACGTTCAGCCCCTTGCCGACGGGGGGCTTCTTCGCCGCGACAGGATAAACGGTGGCGGAGCGGGGAACCAAGACGACGATGCCGTCGAAGAGCTCGTCGAGATTGATGTTGCTGAGATCGACGGGTACCTTAAAAGTGACGCTGCCGACGTTCTCACGACCGACGGTGAAGTTGGAGACCTTCTGCCGCTGCATCCTGTTCATGGCACGGATGTCTTCGGCGGTTGGCGACATCCAGTAACCACCCGGCTCGATTGTGGAACCGGCTTTCTTCTCGGTTCGCACAGCAGCGGGGGGCTCCTCTTCGTGGACGATGGCGAGTTCGTTGCCCTTGACTTGGTCCGCCTCCGGGGCAGCGGCGACGGGAGACGGCTGTGCGCCGTTCACGCCATTTCCGCTGGGACGACCGCTTAGCTTGGGGTAGTTCACATCGCCAGAGCTGGGGCCGTTCTCGAGAGCAGCCGGGCGGCTATCCGGGGTCGTCTCTACCGTGCTGGTGTCGAAACTAACGCGCTTCGCCAGCTTCCGGGGACCGTTGGCGTCCTCTAGGGCCAGCTTCTCCTTTTGAGGGGAAGTAAACAAGTCGCTGCGCATTTCCTTATTGATGATCAGCTTCTTGTGGTTCCCAGCGCTGCCGAGGAGACGCATGCTCGAGTTGGCGGAGAAGGCGCCCGGTTGGAGGATGCTATCCTCAACGTTGAAACTGCGCCGCAGGTTGCTGGCAGAAATGCTCTTGCTCAGGCCGCGGTTGATGCTGCCGGCGAGGAGACTCTGCCCGAAGCCGCCAGGGGTACTGGATACACTCGACGGGGTCGCGGGAGAACCGTAGGCGCTGTATGAAAACCCATAACCCCGCTTCTGAGGGGTGGCAAAGCGGGATGCATTGGCAGGGCTCAACTTGTACATGGGCAAGATCGACCGACTCTTGACCTTGGACTTCCCAGACAGAGGAGTCGCAAGCGGGCCGGGGTTTTGGATCTTGTCGTCCGGCAGGCCAGAGAAAAGGGTCGAAGCACCGTATGCGGAAATGTCGTGGAGGCTCGCGTTGAAGGCCTGCTGGGGCTGCTGCTGACCCTGCGGTGCGCCGAGGAGCGAGCTGCCCATGAGACCTGCTTGTGGCTGCTGCTGGTTGAGACTACCACCGAAGAGTCCACCCGCTTGCGGCTGGGCCGCCGATGCGCCAAAGAGACCGCCTCCCGTGCCGGTTGAGCCTCCGAAGAGGGAAGGCTTGGCCTGCGCGCTCTGGCCCAAGCCGCCGAAGAGGCCGGATTGTGCGGGCTGCTGAGCTTGAGTGTTGCCTCCGAGATTGCCGAAGAGACCGCCACCAGTAGCGCCGGCCGGAGCAGCTGTGCTACCACCGAACAGTCCTGTGCCAGTGCCCGCGGGCTTGGCGCCGAATAGGCCGCCTGCTGCCGGCTGGGCCGTCGCCGCTTGCCCGAAGCCCGGCGTTGCCCCAGCTGCCGCACCGCCAAAGAGGCCCCCTGTTGTCCCGGTCGCTGTCGAGCCACCAAAGAGTCCTCCGGGCTTCTGCTGCTGGGCGCCGAACAAACCACCTGCGGCGGGTTGAGCCTGCGCGCCAAAGCCACCGCCGCCGAACCCTGTGGAGGCAGCCTGCTGTGGTTGACCTCCAAACAGGCCACCGCCGGCGGTGTTGGTCTGCCCAGCATTCCCAAACAGGCCACCGCTAGTCCCCGTGGCGGCGGTGTTTGTGCCGAAACCAGGCGTCGCGGTTGCCGCACCAAAGGCGCCAGGTGTGGTGCCCGTGGCACCAGTGTTGCCGAAGCTGAACCCAGCGGGCTTGGGTGCCGCTGCGGTCGAGCCGAACAGGCCACCTCCTGTGGTACCGGCATTTCCTCCAAAGCCCCCAGTGGTCGCAGTGGTGTTGGCGCCGAAGCCGCCGCCGCCGGAGCCAAAGAGTCCACCGGTCTGGGCAGGTTGGGCGGCCGAAGCGCCTCCAAACAGGCCAGTGGTCGCGGGCTTGGCTCCAAAGAGGCCACCGCCGGCGCCGAAGCCACCAGTGGTAGCGGCAGTGTTGGCGGCGCCAAAGCCGCTCGTGGCCGGCTGGGCGGCCCCAAACATACCTCCTGTCCCAGTCGTCCCGCCGAATCCTGTGCCGGTCGTGTTGGCACCAAATCCACCTGTGCCAAAACCAGAGTTTCCAAAAGCGCCAGTGCCGCCGGGACTACCGGTTTTCCTGCCTTGGTTGTAGTCTGCCAATCTCAGTTCATCGGTCGACCACTTCTTGTAAGCATCCATCAACAAGAGGTTCTGAAACGAGTTGCTCTGGGTCGGGTTGTTCGGCTCCTTCTCGATGGTAGGCGCGAAGGCAACGACAGCCGTACCGGGCGGATCACCGATGTTGGTTCCGATGCCGGGATTGGCTGTGGCGCCGAAGCCCGAGGTGCCTGTTGTCGCGCCTGCGCCGAACATGCCGCCGCCGCCGGCAGCGCCGCCGAAAGATGATGTCCCCGTGCCAAAGCCAGTGGTCGCAGGCTTGTTGCCGCCAAAGAGAGACGAGCTGGCGCCACCGAAGGGTGTGCTGGTGTTGGCTGTCGTGCCGAAACCGCCGCCGCCAAATCCGCCGCCGCCTGTTGTTGCGGTTGTGGACCCGCCGCCGAACAGTCCAGTTCCGGCGCTGGTGGTTGCCGGTGTGCCAAAAGCTGGCTTGCTCCCGAACCCACCAGACCCGCCAAAAGCGCCAGTGCCGCTGGTGCTTGCGCCAAACCCGCCGCCGCTGCCGCCGAAGAGACCGGTGCCGGTGGTGCCTGTGTTGGCTGCTGCGCCGAAGCCAGGGGTCGCGCCTGAGCCGAATCCTGCAAAAGTCAGTCAATGCTGCCGCGAAAAATCGCATTCAAGGCACAGGGATGCGGTCATTGAAAAATATTGAGAGAAGCGAGGCGAGATGGGCGAGATGGTGACGTACCTGTGTTTGTGTTTGCGTTTGCTCCAAACCCGCCAAAGGTGTTGTTGGTAGCGTTGGTATTAGACTGGCCGAAGCCGCCGCTGCCAAAGCCGAAGGCCGACATGATGGGCGATGTGTCGGGATGGCGTGGTGCTCGTGGCGAGATGGAAGCGGTCGAGCTGGTGTGGGAAAAAAAGCGCGAGGCACTCCCGCCTTTACGCGTTGAAAATCAAAACGCAATGGGACGATTCCTGAAAGCGAGAAAACAGGATGCAGAAAATGCGAGAAGAAATCCAGGAAGAGTCGACCAGTTGCGCGGCTGGTGACTGTGCTGGCAGACGGCAGCGCGTTCTTTGGCCTTCGCAGAGATGAGGCGCGAATGAAGGCGAAGTTGGCAGCTCGCGAAAGTTGACCTGACCCGACCCCCTTCTGAGCTAGCCCAACCAGCTGGCTCGAGCTTGGCAGCCAATGGGAGGGCGCAAAAGCCGCTGGACCGTGCGCGACCGCGAAAAAAGCAGAGGCAGGGGGAGCTTGAGTGCACGGGCCAGATGAGCTTTGGGAGGGAGCCAGTGCAGCTTCTACACAGTACAGGTACGCGGGCAGTCACAGTTCTCAATTTCAAGGCCAGGCACGCAGCGCAGTGAAGCATCTGGCCAGAACCGTCGCCACTGAACCTACTTGGTAACTGCGAGCGCAGTATTTAAAGTCCAAGGACACCGACTCTCGAGCCGACATGATGACCAATGTCTCGAGCCTCAGCCGCCAGATTCACAGTGTCACGTGGTCCCGCGATTGCTGCCTGAAGCCTTTGAGGGACAATTGGGCTCCCTCATTGGCTCTTCCCACCGCGCTGACCAATTCTGGCAGTCTGCCTTGCGACACGGCGCAAATCAGAGCTCGCCCACAGCGAGAAGCGCAGCAGGCTCAAACTTCGTGCAAGAAAGAGGGAAGACAGGCAGCGAAACAGAGAATCTGATTGGTCTTGCAGCGTGTGGCAGTCACCAACTGCGGACGCCGTGCCTGGTGACTCCCCTGTGGCGGGCTGCCCGGGCCAGAGTATAAATCCCCCAGAGCCCGCAGACAACTTGTCCCTCGTTCCAGGTTGCTCCTGTCTTTGACTTTTGCTCCAGCAGCCTGAGGCAGCCTGGGTATTCACCGGCGATCGGAGCGCCATCGCTTTGGCGGTCCGTCTTGCCATCATCTCGCTGTCTTCTCTCGATGCTGCAAAAGCGCGGGTAGACAATGAATCCCGCAGAGAAGAAGAGACAAGCGAGGAGAGAAGAGGGCGAGGAACACGAGAAGAGGCCAACCAGCTGGCAGTAGTCTGCACACCTTTCACATTTAATTCGATTTTCAACCAACTTCAACTTGCCTCAAAACTTCAAGTCTGGCCCTCAAGCCAAGATGCAGCCAATCTCAAGACCGCAGCAGACCACCCCGATTCACCACCAACCCAACCCCACCCCAACAAAGCCAACTTCAAATCTCCAGTTTCAACGAAAGTAGCAATTCAAAAAGGGTGTTAAAGAGTAAAGAAAAAAAAAAAGAAGAAGAAAACTAAGAAGAACTGTCTTAGGTCCAATTCGCCAACACCACCAAGCCAGCAAGCCACAAGGGGACAGAAAAAACAAAGACCGCCCCCTTCCCCCAACCCAGCCCCATTTCAATCATTCATCAACCAATCCTCCTTTCAACCTCCCTCACTGCGTTGTGTGTATTGCCGTGGATCTCCTCAGCCCACCACCCTCCCATTCCAATCCTCCTCCTACCTCCCCAGCAGTCCGCCCCCCTCTACCTCCCTTCAAAAACACCCTCAAAACTGAATCAAATCCCCCTGCCCCCCCTGCTG
>FTCU01001251.1_pt1 | contig 14892 bp, 13 predicted proteins | sample 1639521 | NCBI WGS metagenome assembly FTCU01 (sample SAMEA3914864, study PRJEB12502) | metagenome | biome: forest; material: soil | place: USA | collected 2012-03-12 | depth 0.3 m
ACAAGGGAAAACCCCCCCCCTTTCCAAAAGCGCCCCCCCCCGTCTCCCCCCCCCCCCCCCCCCCCCACAGTCAGATGTCTTCATCAGTTCGCCCTCCCATCTAAAGCATCTAGATGCCCTCCATGTCAGCTCCTAAAACAATCACATTGGTACAATTCCCATACCTTGGCCTTCAACTCCAACTCCTACCGTCAGAAGCACACACCTTCTGTTGACAGAATACGCCGTCATTAACAACTGCTTTGGTAACCGCGAGCTGCAAGAGGTCAGAAGACACCATCACAGCAAGGAGTAAAAGGCTGTAGCTTGCTTTCTCTTGCTCGGCATAGTCCTGAATCAAGAACTCGACGCTTCCCTGATTCGGCCCGGGGGAGTGAGCATGCAAAGTCCGTCCGTTGTGATGGATGCATGGGCTACGGCCCCCCACGTCATCCTTCTTCTTCTTTGCCGCCTGGCTCTTCGGTGATCCTGAAGTATGTTAGCAGCCAGTTCTTCACACGGCCCAAAAGACCAAGAGGTGAGAGTGTCGGGGCAGGTGAGGTGCCAAGCCGAGTCCTCCACAGACCGAGACCTGGCCTCACAACCAAAGCTTACCTTTCTTTTGTGGCTCCCTGGGCTCGGGAGCCGCGCTCCGTTGTTGGCACTGTGCTGTTCCAAACCGTCAGAACAGGATCTCGGCTTGACTGGGGGGACTTGCGTTGTCCTGTCTCTGCTGCCAAACCCAGAAATCAGCAATCCAACTTTATTCACGCAAGAATTTGGACAGGGCAGAGCACAGATAAGAGTGTCATACCATGGAGCGAGGAGCCCGCTGTTGTAAGGTCAGCATTGGCCTGGGAAATCCGGGCTAAGGGCTTGGAATCTTACCGGGATTCCAAAGTGCGCTTAACTGAGAAACGTGGCCGCGACGGCGGATATGTCATCGCCGAGAAGGCTGCTATTTTCGAAGGACGCTATATCGGCGTGATGTTTGATGGTTGGGTGAAGTTCAACATGGGAGGTGCAGAGTTTCAAACCGACACGCCCCGCTGGACGTTGTTATTTTTGTCAAGGAAGCAACGTAAGGGGTATTCTGGTCTCCCAACAGGCATGTCACAGGTCTCTAGATGGGCTTAAAACAAGCACAGATGCATAAGGAACGATGGCGTGTAAAACAAGATTATTGACTCGCAGTTATTTATGACATATGTATACTGTGTGCGTATCAGCATTCTTCGTATGCCAAAACCCCAACATTGGGGGCGCCGTCGTGAGGAACATGTGGGGGGTAGTCGGGCGTGGTCTCGCGCCCGCGAAAATACTCGTCTACCTGGTCCCATAAGTCACTCAGGAAGAGGTCAAATATGTCTCTGGCGCTGCCGAGTTCCCAGCCTGCGTCTCCGTCCCGGACCTCAGTAAACTTGCAGCCGTTGCCGTGGAACTGGCGCCGGCTTTCCATCATTGGCTGAACAACACCCAGGCTTCGCCGAATCCGGTAATCAACAAACCACAAGTTCTCGGCCCATTCGAGGTGGTCAGTGGCCGCGCGCACCGCAAACGCAGCTGGCCCATCGCTGTACCATGAAATTCCCCATACGGGCAACCATCCGGGATCGTAGTCAATGGCAACGTGACCGACACGGAATCTTTGAAATCCATCAAAGACATGGACCGTGCTATCCAAACCTTCCCAGTCAGCCGTTGTGGCGTTGAAGGGCCGAAGGAAGAAGAGGTCCGTCTTTGGGTGCGTCAAACAGCATTGTTGTTCGCCGTCAGAATGAACGATACCGTCGCCGGGGCATTTGGGGGGTCTTCGCGAAAAGCCATGAAATTCATGGCGCCTCGCTTGATGTCCCATTCGGCGACTCTGAATCGCCGCTCAATAACTTCTCTTGATTCACGACACGCCGTCCACAATCCGCGGTCAATCATGTACGCCGAGCGGTTGCCTTGGACCCATGAAAACTGCCGCTGCTGGGAGCCGTCGTTCGTGGTGGGGATTTCGGGTGCCGCCAAACTACTTCTGCGGGATGGGTGGCTGATCGAGTGCTGGGACAGGAGTGACCATTCATCGTCGTTGGAGCTTTTGAAGACGGTAAAGAAGTGCGCGTTTGGTTGCTCAGGGCGAATCGCGAGAGCCCAGATGATGCATCTGAGCTCTGTTGGCAACTTGGGAAAGAGCGTGAACATCTTTGGTGCCGTGGCTGGCCTGATGCCGCAAAAGGAGGTGGGGGGAGGTTGAGAAAGTTGCAGCAACGGAACTCGCTCGAAGGTGTCTCGGTTCGGAGAGATTGGAAAGAGCCTCCAGTTACGTAGGTCTTTCTCCGAAGGCTTCAGGTTGGGGCCAAATGCAATGCATCGGGGGTGCGGGCGAGCTACGACTACCACGGTAATGCTGGGACTCCAATGACAATGCGGTAAACCCGAGATTCCTGAGAGAAAATATTGGTCGGTTTGACAGCATGCAAAGTAGGTAGTTGGCTGCGTTTGGTGTGCGTCATGCCTGCGGCCCTCGCATGCAAGAATGTCGGACTGAAGCTGTGAGGTGGTGGATAGAGGAGGTTCAACATGGAAGTGCAATGGAAGTGTTAGGTTGACAGGTTCAGGTGGGTGGTGCTGTTCAAGTTCTTGAGGAAAGGATGCCTGTAGTGCGTGCTCAACAGCGACCGACCCCCGACAGCATTTCCGTTGGCGCTCATAAAAAAAAACAACGGAATTGTAAAGCAGACGAGAACCATGGAGAAGAAAACGCCCAAAATGGATCGGGCGTTGAGCATGACAAGGATAATTTACGACTCTCCTTTTTCTAATCCTTCTCTCTTCCCTTGTCTTCTTTCAAGTTTCTCCCCCTTTTCCTTCTCCTTACCTTCCCCCATTTCCTTCTCCTTGCCTTCCCCTTTTCCTTCTTCTTACCCTCCCTCTTTGTTTTTTTCCCTTTGTTCTTTTCTACTTTCCCTCCTTCTTTTCTTCTTATCCTTTCCCCCCCTACGATCACCACAAGCCGTGGCCTTACCAGCGACTACACCTCCTTGCGCAAAATGAGTTAGCACATCGACTCAAAGCGCCCAGTACGCAATCACACACACCATCGTCATCATCCGAGGTAGCATATCGATTAAGTCTACTCTCAAAGCAAACTCATCCATCCAAACCCAGGCAGCATGTCCCAGCCAAAGCTCCAGGTCACCCAGCTCGCCACCCCCTACGGTAAGTACTCACTCCCATCAAACGCTGCACAGCATCAAAACAAGAAACCACGCCCATCAGACATCAAGTACACATCAACTCCCCCGGCCCCCCTTCCGCCTCCCTCCCAGCCCCAACCCCAACCCCAAGACCCTCTTCAACCTCCTCAGCCTCTCCCCACCCTCTGCCTTCTCACCACCACTACCACCCCCCGCAGCATTATCACCCCCCTCGCCGGATCCCTCTCCCTGCCGTGGCAAAAGACTGTCCTACTCGCCCTTAGCAGTCACAGCATTCCGGTCCGCAAACGGGTTCTCCTCGTCCTCCTCTTCCTCCTCATCCTCCTCATCATCCGACGGCGGCGACGGCGCAGCACGCGGGGACATCATAGACGGCTTCGTGGCCGCCGACGGGCGGGGTGGCGGGGCCGGGCGGGAGGGCGAGAGGCTAAGACCAGCCATGCCTGGGATGGGGGGGCTGCCGGCTCCGCCGGGTGATGTGCTGCCCGTCGGGGAGGTCGGTTCTTTGCCTTTGGCTTTTTCCGTGGCCACTGTCACGCGCACACACAGAGAGGTTAGGGTTGGAGGAAAGTTTGAGGGGAGAACAAGGGGTACGTACTGCGGTATAGATGCGCCTGGTGGGCGAGATCATCGTCCGAGTCGCTGTCGGCGTCGATGGAGCGGTCGAGCTGCTCAAAGGTCATGAGGGCGGTGACCAGCTCGTCGTTGGCGTGCAGCAGGCCACCCAGCCACTGCTCCGACTCGACGTGGTGGATGTAGCGGAGGATCTTCCTACGGAGCTGTTTACATGCCTCGAACCGCTGCAGGGCCAGCTGGTTCTCCGAGATGCGCTCCCGCTCGCGGTTGATGGTTTGCAGCGTGTTGGTCAGGTTGGTCGCGGCGATCAGGGCCTCGGCGATATGGCTCTTCATTTGCTCCTTTTCGGCTTCGAGGTTGAACGGCCTAGCCTTCTTGCTCTTCTTGTCCTTCTTTTTCTTGCGAGCATCTGGGCTTGTTGCTGGCGACCCGCCGAAGCTGTGCTTGGAGAGCTGGTTGGACTGGGAGGGTGTTCTAGAATGCGATCCGGACGGCCCTCCGGGGCTGGGCTTGTCGTCGTCATCTTCCTCCTCGCCAAACGGGTTTTCTGTCTCCCTGATGACTTTGGACCGTTCTTGCGTGACGGCTTGCTTGCGCCGAGGGAGTTCCTGGGAGGTGTGAGCCCGTCACTTCGTCGCCTGCGAGGGGAGATGCAACCTACCTTGTAGAGATTGGCAACCTGCCCCATTCCGGGCGTGTTCTTGTACTCTGCGGCCCAGCCAGCAAAAAGTTCCTTGCACTTCTTCCTCACTTCCGGGTCGGACAGCGCCGCCGTGCCGCAGAAGCGCAAGCGCTCAAGCAGGGCTTCGTCTGCGAAGGACCTTTGGAAGCGAGGGCCGGCATTCTGGATGAGGCCATCGAGGATGTTCAGGGCACGGAGCTGACGGTGAAGGTTCCCGTACTTGAGCTTCTTCCTGATAGCGCGAGCGGCCTCTGTGGGGCCCGTGTCTTGGAGGTTGACCACTTCGACGAGGTCCGGGATGCCGCTGAAGTCATCGACGGGTACCGCCTCACTCGTGAGCCGCTCGATGGTCACGGTAACAGCCGAGTAAGGTTTCTTCTGCCCGACGCTTTAGCCCGACTCCTGGAAAGAGGGCGGATGATGGTACCTGGGAGAACATGATGGCGATTGCTGCTGCTTGGCCACAGCTCTGCGCGTTTAAGTTATGAGGCAAACGAGTGTGGTGTATCGTTCACAATGCCAGATCCTCAGATAGGGGCAGTTTAGAACCGATGAAAATGGCTGTTTCTGCCGCTTTCTTCCTGGCCGTTGATGAACTGGAGTGAAGGGACGAGACGAGGCTGAACGACGGTAGAGAGGTGCTGGGACTGGAAGGGGCTTGGTCCGCGTCGCAGAGCTTCTCGTGTTCGGAGTGACGAATAACAACAAGACTTTCTCGGAGTTTCGCCTCGACAAGGGCCCGAAGGCAAGCTTCCAGGCTGGACGAGGCTGACTTGGTACCCGAGGTAAGTGCGTGTGTGTGTGTTTCGGTGGTTGGAGGGTGGCACGGGGTGTTACTGAGCGATAAGATAACGCGATGGCGGGGTAGCTTCCTGCTCCAAGCAGGGAAGCAGGGAACGTGAACAGAAAGAGTCAAGGGTCAAGAGTCCAGGGTCCGACGGTCTGACCAGGGGTCGGTCGCGGAATCACACGCCTTCCCAAGACAGTTGGCGTGAAGGAGAGAAAGGAAACACGAGTTGGGATCGTCACTGCGGCCCAAGACTTTAAAGATTGCCGGTTTGGATACATGATCACTCGGCAGCAAAGAACATGGGGGCTGACAGGAGGCAGGGCGGCAACACGTCAAGTCAGGTCAAATGCCAGGCCAACTGCTGTCCATCACTGTTTTCATACAGCACGGAGAGCGAACAAACGACTGGATGCCATGTTCATTTCTCAAGGTATAGACATCAACCAACAACCAGCCAAACACCGCCCACCTCCCAGCAGGCCCAATCGCCCAACCGCATCCTCCACTCCAACACTCAGCGCAGGTAGGTGGCCGGATGAGGCGCCCTCTCCTTGATGCCCAGGTTGGTCTGCAGCATCCCCTTGCTCTTCTGGTTCTTCCACTCCTGGTTCCGGCCCTTGTTGATGACAGCCCTCGTCCGCTGATCGTCGAGAGCCGTGACGCCAAGTCCCTGCATGTCCCGGTTGACCAACGCGCGCCCGCGAGCGGCGCGATCTCTGGTGGGGCGGGCCGCGCCGTCCACGTCCATCTCGTTCTCCCGCTCGGCCTCCTCGATGGCGAGGCGCTCCGCCCGCTCCTCGGGGGTCGGGTGGTTGTACAGGTTCTGGCGGTAGTACTTGTTGAGTGACCGGTGGCCGACCGACTTGCCAGACGGGAGGTGAAGTTCGTATTCGTCGTGGTAGACGGCCTGCGCCCGCTTGTTCCCGTGCGCATGCCAGCCGTCCGCTTGGTGATGGGGGCGGGTCGTGTTGCGCGAGTGGTGGGGGTGCTTGTCCAGGCGGTCGTACTGGTGGTAGTGCTGCTCGGCTGGGACGGCGTGGAGGTCGTTCGAGTCGAGCGACGATGCCTCGCTATCTGTCTCCCAGCTCTCGTCTTCCATCACTTCGTCGCCGTCCTCCCCGGTGGTCTTGCTTTCGCGCTTCGCCCCGAGCTTGGCACCGCCGGCCTGCTGCTCCTCGTCCTCCGACTCGTTCTCCCAATCTTCTTCCCCATCCGAGTACGTGCTGCGGAAATCGTAGAACTCGCCAATATCCAACTGCTCCTCTTCGGTCGTGTACGGGATCTGGCAATGGCTCTTGTCTCGCATATGTGTTTGCACGGCATACACGTTCGCCTTCACTTTGCCGCAAGTGAGACACTCGTTTAGCGCAAAGACCTGCTCCTGAAGGTAGCCGAGCAAGCCTTCGAGATTCACAAGATACTTCTGCTCGGGGATGAACATGCCGTGAATGCGCTCCATGTGCGTAACGTTGAGCGGTGGTGTCGGCGACTGGTAGTTGCAGAACAGGCAGGTGTTGAGCGACGGAGCGGCCGTGGGAGGCTTGTCCCCAGTGGGGGTAGGCGCCGAGGGCGTGGCCGAGGCCGACTCCTCCTCGCTGGACGTCCGGGACACGGGGTGGTCTGGTTTGTTCTGTGCCTCGGCGGACAAGTGCGGATTTGAGGGCCGCTTGACGGGAGACGCCGTGTCGTAAAGTCCAGTGTTCTTGATTCCCTCCACCACTTCGGTGAATTCCTCCTCAGCATCCGAGTCTACCACCGAGTCGGCCGCCGGCTCGCCCAACGAGAAGGACATGGAGCTGGCTTCGTCGTCCACTTTGCTACCCGGCCGCGCCGCCAGGGCTGCGGCTTTCGCCTTGTGCTTGGCGCTGCTGAGGTGGTTCCTGAACGAGTTTTCGCTGTAGTATGTTTTCTGGCACGTCTCGCAGGGACGCTCGAAGCCGGCCTTGTCCGCCTGCGCGCTGGTCTCAGCCCGAGCCTGCAGAACCTTTTCGGAGAAGACTTCGGACGAGATCGGCGGAAGAGAAGCAACACGGCGCTTCAGGTTATAGCGGCTAGGGGCCGGTGTCAGCCAACGAAGAGCAACAGGCAACACGGGGGACAGGTCACGTACTGCCAGTCGCCGCGCATATGGGCCCTCTGTAGATCGCCGTTGCGGAAAGCCACCTGGCATGTGTTGCATGTGTATGGGTGTGTAGCGCCCAGGTTCGCTCCCGAGACGTCGCCGCCGGGAGCAGCCCGACTGCTAGAAATCGTCGCCATCGTACCAACTGTGTCGAGAGCGTCGAGCGTGTCGAGAGTCCACGGTGATCTAGGGTTTGCGGAAATCCACAAGAAAGTTGACGTTCGCTGAGATCAACTGCGGTGCCGCTAAAAATGAGCGGCGTCTCAGAGTATAAAGGCGGCCTTCTGCTGATTAATGCGGGCAGAAGAAGAGGCCGAGGAGGTACTTGGGCCCTGATCGACTAAATTTGGCTGAACGTGAAGTAAATTTCTGGTGGCGGTTTTCATGGCGGGGCTCGCGGGGTCAGACTGGACGTCACAGTTGCTTGGCATGCGGGAAGCCCTGGACTGCCGCTAAGACCTGTTGGGCCAGATCGTCCCAGATTCCCAGTTTCCAATACCGATAGGGTTAGACGTCCAGGGCGAGAACGCCAAACATTGCGGCCTTCGCCCAAGTTGATCAAACATTTCCTGTTATTTCCTGCATATAAAATACACAGATTCACGGGCAGCTATGACTATTCTTTGATTCTACAATTTTTCTCATTTTTATTTTCTTGCTGAATGCTGCATCTAAAGGTGCCGGTGAGTCACGGGACAGGTGTACTTGTTGAAGTGCTATTCGTAAGCCGGGGCCCACTCAGCGCTGCAGAGAGCCCCGGCCAGCTGTGGATCCCAGCCGGGGGCTCTGCGTCGGCTGCCAGGGCCTGTCCAAGTGCGCAAGACCCCCGAAGGCTGCAAGCTGAATGCAGCATCACGGGCAGCCCCGGACCTGGAACTCAACGCCAAATTCCTGACCCGCAACTCTCATCCATCCACACACTGCCGTCCTATTCCGACCGCCTACACACTTTTGTATCCATTACTGCCCGCCTTCCAACTGCCGCCGAACCCAGTTGCAGCGCATCACACCATCGCCCCAACCCTCCTGGCTTTCCTATCCGACCGTGCCGCCCACCTCCTCGCGTGTCTCGGTCTGCCTCGTTCCCGTTGCTGTTTCGAAGCTGAAGACATCCACGACCACGCCGGTCTCAGCGTTTCTGTTCCAACCTTACTCGCAAATCCACTTCCTCCTCCATCCATGTCATGACGCGGGACGCCATGCGGCCAGCCAGCGCCGACAACCACAGCAGCAAACATACCGACGACCTCGATCTCCTGGCCGGCCTTTGGGAGGAGGCGCGTTTCGCTAGGCTGCCCTGGGATGCGCCCGGAGAGCTCAGAGACTTGGTCGACGACATTGACAATCCGAAGCGCGTCTATGCCGTCCACAAGGCGAGCCGTCGTCACAACTTCCAGCAGCTCGTGCAGAAGTGAGTCCCGTCCTGCTGTCCGGTTTTTACGCCTCCCTGCTTACGCCTGTCCATTTCGACAGGTACATCGTGCAGCTTCGCGAAGGCTGCGGCGCCGAACATTGCACAACCTCGACATGCTTCACTTGCAGGAAAAGAGTCGTGGGCCGGGCTCCCATCCGCCGGTACAACACGACGAGCGCAAGAACGATGGCTCTTTATCTCGCGAGCCAAGACAACCCGGAAAGTGGTCTCTGCCCTAACCTGAGACTCCCCAAAGCGCCGCCTGCAGCTCTCAGCTCCCTGGTAATTGTACCGAACCCCAAACTCCGACTACGCGATGAGCACCACCCTCCTGCCTCACCAAAGGCCCAGGTCAATCATGCCCGCCCGGGGTCGCCGAAGTCGAACCATAGCAACAGCGCGCCGCCACCCACACCAATGCGGACCCGTTGGAACACAGTGTCTGGAGATAAGAAAGAGAAGGCAAAACCGGGAACCCCCCAGGGTCGGTCAGATAATATCCAGAGGCGGCCACAGGATCCCGGGTTTACCATTGTTGAAGAGCCCACGAGCAAAGACCACCGGTCCTTTGCCGCCAATGTGTTTGGTACCGTGGCTTTCAAGATGCTCGAGTGGCTGACGCCAGCTGCGCTTGAAGACATGTCCCGGAGGACTCGCGATCTCCGTGGGGAGCTAGACGCTGAGGATGGGGACATGCCGGCTGCCAAATCCGAGTCCAGGTTGGAAAACGACACGGTGCCGCCACAGGAGCCACCCGTCTTGCCGAGCGAGCCCAAGGGGAACGTAGCCAACGGCCGGTGCTCAACTGGGCGTGTTGAAGGCGAAAAGGAACCTCGCGGCCCAAAGGACGAACCTCTGCCCGGCCCTCGAGCGACGGCCCCTCGCCGTAACTCGAATGCCAAGGTCCGAACACCATCCGGCCCAAAACCGAAGCGGCAACTTTCGATTGACCCTTATGCCCAAGACGCTTCGAACGAAGAATCCTACGCGGCGATACTGAGGTCCCCCCGAGCCACTGGCGGGTCCGTGGACAAGGGCCCGCGAGTCCCGAAACCGGCCGGCTCGAGTCTCTCGCGGCCAATCTCCCAACTCTCCTCGGCAGGATTCTTTGACGACGTCACGTTGGAGAAAATGCCACCGCTCAAGCCCCTGGATCTCAAGTCAAGGACAAGCCGAACTCAGCTGGATGGAGCAAAATCTGGCGAGTCACGTAGCCCGAAGGCACCCAGTGTAGCCTCGGGTGTGTCCTCCGAGAAGTCGAGCAGCGGCGGCTCGGTTGATGCCCAGGGCCACGACTCAGAATCAGAGGACGAGAGTTTGCTTCCCCAGGCGTTCTGTCGGCTAGACGCAGACCTTGTCGACTTTGTTTGCGATGTCATTCAAGAGGACGGGACCGCCGAGAAGCATATGCTTGAGCCTCAGTCCGTTGGCAGGTTCCACAACCGGCACACAGGGCAAGGAAAGCCGATCAGGCGGAAGCGTAAGCCAGCTGCAGAATATCCGCCCAAAATGATGAGGCTAGAGTGGAAGCTGTTCGCAGAGCAGACCTTCTTCTACGTCCTCAGCGACCCGCAGTTGGCCCTCCGGTCATTTACCAAAAAGGGACGGCTATACGACTCACAAACCCTGTGGTATTGCATGCTCAGGATGACGCGCGTTGCGCCCAGCCTAGTATTCCACAGCCTGTGGATGGCGGCTGCCAGTCTCTTCGCCCCTCCCAAGCCCCTCCAGGCCTTGAGGTCGCCGACAACAAAGGTCTTCCCCAAGAACCAGTCGTCCCTTTCCAACCTGGAGGCTGGGCGGCTAATGTCGATATGCCTACACGCTCTGATTGCTGCAGCTCCCCTGGTTACTGACTCTCGGGAACTCTACGACATGTCAAGAATTCGATCCCACGGCTTGAGCCTTGCGGGGAGCGGCGCGGTCGCCAGGCAACCGACAGAACTCTGCTTGCAGTATGAAGATGCCTTCACTGATAGCATGGCGATGCGGCTAGCGAGGCGGTTGTTCACGGCCATTACAACACGCCGACGCTTCGATGCGCTCAGTGAATCCAACATGGGTCCTGACGAGCACAGCGAAGAGGACGTCCTCGCCCCGCTCTTTTCACAACTGGATTTCCTGAACATGGATGCCATCTATGTTCTGGATTTCTCGTTTCCCGACCGTGCCCTCCACGAGACCCGCGTTCCGGTTTTGCTACTCGACTGGGCGAGGGCAGTCATGCTCAACGATTGGGAGGGCGCCCCCCAGATCCCTGGCGACGGACCCTTTGGTGGAGCGCTCGCCCTAATCGAAGCCATGTGTAAGCCAACCAACAATCTTGCCAGTCATTTATGATGCACATACTGATAGCCATTGCAGACAAGAGGCGTCACGAACTACTGTTGCCCGATGCTCAATTCCGGTCCGATTATTTTGCAGAGCGACTGGACACAATAAAAATGCCCCTTTCGTGGCTGTCTCACAACGCAACGCGACAACGGTTGCACCTTCTGGACTTCCCCTACATCTTCAACTCTTCGAGCCTGGTGTCGTACTTTCGGTCCATCAACTTCTCGCGGATGAGCCGTTCCCACGAAGAGTCTGCCGCGTTCTACGATAAGATCAAGGTGCTTACGGAGCGGGCAGGTCTAACTCAACATCACAAGGAGGTGCTGGAAGAACGGATGAGATCGGCAGGTTCCAGGTATCTGATTCTGGATATCCGGAGAGGGACCGTCCTCGAAGATGCATTCGACCAACTGTGGCGGAGGGAAGAACGCGAGCTGCTCAGGCCTCTGAAAGTCCATTTGGGCGAGTCAAGCGGCGAGGAAGGATTCGATTCTGGCGGCGTCCAACAGGAGTTCTTCAGGCTGGCCATCGCGGAGGCCCTCAACCCCGACCGCGGCGCCTTCACGGTCGACGAGCGCACCCGCATGGCCTGGTTCCTGCCCGGCTCGATGGAGGATGAATGGAAGTTTGAGCTGATCGGCCTACTTGTTTCGCTCGCTGTGTATAACGGCCTCACACTTCCCATCACCTTCCCCAAGGCCCTCTACCGCAAGCTCCTAGGCGAGCCAGTCACCGAGTTGCACCACATTTCCGACGGCTGGCCTGACCTAGCAAGCGGCCTGACGTCGCTGCTCGAGTGGGACGAGAAAGACGGCGCCGTCGAAGACGTCTTCGCCCGTACGTACGAATTCTCCGTCTCCGCCTTTGGCCAGCACGTCACAAGAGAAATGAAGCCACCACCCTCTCCGAGCAATCACAACCACCACCGCGGCCCCAAAGCCTTCCCCGCCGAACCTGAAAGCTGGCCGCAATTCCCTAAAACCCTCTCCCAATCCTCTTCCACCCCGGCCCCGCACCAGGGCAACCCCTCCGAAGACGACGCCCCGCTCGTCACCCGCGCCAACCGCAACGCGTACGTCTCCGACTACATCCGCTACCTCACCGACGTCTCGGTCCGCCCGCAGTACGACGCCTTTGCGCGCGGCTTCCACGCCTGCCTGCACCCCAAGTCCCTCGCCCTGCTCACCCCGAACCTACTGCAGTCGGTCGTCGAGGGCGTGCAGGAGATCGACGTCTCCGAGCTGAAGCGCTATACCCGCTACGTCGGCTGGGACGCGTCGCACCGCACGGTCAAGGACTTTTGGAGCGTCGTCAAGCGCTTCGACGAGGCCACCAAGCGGAAGCTGCTCGAGTTTGTCACGGCCAGCGACCGCGTGCCCGTCGGCGGGGTTAAGAACATGATGTTTATCGTGCAGCGGAACGGGGAGGAGGAGGACCCGGCTGGACGCCTGCCGACGTCTTATACCTGCTATGGCACGCTGCTGCTGCCCGAGTATAAGGATCGCGAGATGCTGAAGGAGAGGCTGAGCATGGCGCTGGAGAATGCGCAGGGGTTTGGGTTTGCTTGAGGGAGCCGATTGGTGGGAAGGGTTTGGAAGGGAGCGTAATGGTTTTGAATTTCCCCCATTGCGGCTTTTTATCTCTCCCGTTCGTTTCTGGGCGGTTCTGCACTCGGGGGACGTGGGAGGGAGGGATGAGGGAGGGGACAGCACGGTAAACAACTGGACGGATGGGTGGGATGTGAGCGATCTTTTTCTTGCTTTGTAGGACATAGCTTTCGGTTTTAATCCTGTGTAGGTAGCAGCAGCACTGTATCTTTCTTTCTTGACTAGGCGGGACGGGCCCCTTAGATAGATGGGCCCGGACTGTCCTGGGAAGTCAAAAAGCGCTTCGTTTCCTTCTCACTCTGACTTGCCCCCCCCCGTTCATCGTGCTGAGTGCTGGTCCACTTTGCCTCGTGAAAAGAGCATATCACGAGCTGCCAGGCAGCAATCATCTTGACTTTATTCATCCATTCATGCATGTATCAGCGCCACAGGTATCTAGCTATCTGCGGCGGCAACCCATTGGCCAAGAATCCCTTTATATCTCTACCCAGACCGATTTTAATAGTCGTCCTCGCCCGATCCGGACACAATCACGTTGTTCACCTTGAGCACCATGCGGCAGAGCTGCGTCGCCAGCATGAGCTGCTGCTTCTTGCCAATAAGCGGGTCGATCACAAACGCCTCCTTCATGTTGTTGGACCCGCGGCTCATGCAGTCGACGCCCAGGCGGCCGCGACCGGCAGGGTCCTTGACCTGCTGGCTCTTGACCTCGGCGAGGGTGGCGATCGGGTTCAGACCGCTGTTCTCAGCCAGGGCCATGGGGATGGCGTCGAGGGCCTCGGCGAAGGCGCGCATCGCGTACTGCTCCAGGCCGGGGGTCTTGACGGCGGCGTCCTCGACCGCCAGGCTGCAGGCGATCTCGGCGGAACCGCCGCCGTAGACGACGCGGTTGTCGCGGACCAGGTTGCGGACCACGCAGAGGGCGTCGTGGAGGGAGCGCTTGGCTTCGTCGATGATCTGGGAGAGGTGAGATTACTATTTCGGAAAGAGTTGAGTGAGAAACTGAACGTACCATCTTGTTGCTGCCCCTGACGAAGACGGTGACGGCCCGCGTGTTGGCGCACTCCTCGATGACGAGCATCTTCTCTCTTGTTGTGCCAAAGGTCATCTCGCGGACGATACCGGCCCTTCCGAGCTTCTCGGGCTTCAGGTCCTCGAAGCGGGGGACGATCCGGCCGTTGGTCGCAATCGCAATCAACTCAATCTCCGGGCCGCCCACCCACCTTACCGCGGGGAGGTTGTTCTGGAGAAGGAGGTGGTTGGCTTCGTCGTCGAAACCCCACTGGCAGATGGCCAGATTCGCGCCGGCATCCTTTATTTGTTGAATCATCTCGATAAATTTCTCGCGCTCGTAGGACTGGAGCTTCTTGAACTCCTCCACACTGCTGATCTCGAGCTTGTGCTTCGTCTTGGGCTTGGGCGGCTCAAACGCGCAGGTGAGGATGGCGATCTTGGCATCCCGCACCTCGGAGGGCATCTGCGGGTGCGAGAAGTCCTTGTCGACAATGACGCCCTTGACAAGGATGGTGTCCTCGAGAGCACCGCCCATCTTGCCGTCCACCTTGATCAGCTCGAAATCGACATCCTTGCGCTCCAGGTCGGCAACCGAGAGGACGGCGTCGACGGCGATGTTGGCGAACTGGTCGTGCGCCTTGGAAACGATCTTGCTGCCCAAGCTTGTCCGCGCCACCTTGACCAGGTTTTCCGTCTCCTCCTTGCTGAACTCGATCACGTCTGAGATCTTGTCGAGCTCGGCCACGGCAATGTCGCAGGCCTGGTCGTATCCGTCGGCAATCCGGATGGGGTGGATGCCCTTGTCGATGAGCTCGGCGGCCTGCTCCAGGAGGGCACCGGCCAGGACGACCACGCCCGTTGTACCGTCACCGATCTCGTCGTCTTGTGACTTGGAAAGCTCCACCAACAACTTGGCAACGTGGTTTGTGATCTCCATCTGCTGCAAAATGGTCGCGCCATCGTTCGTTACTGTGATGTCGCCGTCGGGGGAGATGAGGATCTTGTCGAGGCCGCGGGGGCCTAATGATGTCTTGATAATGTTGGCAACGGTCCGGGCGGCGAGAATGTGGGACTTGACGGCCTCGTTGCCGAACTGGCGCTTCTTCTTGCCCTGGCTGGGGAGGGGTCAGTCGGGGGTGGGGAGGAAGCGGATAGGGGTTTGTGGATG
>FTCU01003545.1_pt1 | contig 14890 bp, 17 predicted proteins | sample 1639521 | NCBI WGS metagenome assembly FTCU01 (sample SAMEA3914864, study PRJEB12502) | metagenome | biome: forest; material: soil | place: USA | collected 2012-03-12 | depth 0.3 m
TGGGTTGTTGAGAAAATCAGGTGTTGAGGTTAAAGGCAGTACGTGATGTGGAAAGGTGGTCACTCGCTTATCCTGGTCACTCGCTTATCATGCACGTTATCGTCATTCTACTTGTGATTTAGAACGACTCATAGCAATTATCATCTGCGAACAGTGGGAGTAAAACGAAATCCATGATTGGTCAAACAGATCAACCTGAAAAAACGGAAAAGTATGAAAATCATCAAGTAGAGGGGAATGAAGGCGCCTAGATACGGCAGGCCAACTCGATGTTCATGCTCTCGCGCTCACAGCTCCGGCTCACCCCCATAGTAGGGAGAGCTTGGTGAGCCAGGGTGACCGCTGGGCGCGTTGCTCGTCTGGAGCTTGGAAGACTACCTTCTGCGCTGATGCGTGAGAGATAGAGATGGTCAAAGACACGGACACGATTGATGTTCAGTTTGCTCTGCCATGGCATGGCACCGGGAGCCTCAAGGAGGGGCGGTTTGATGAGGTGCCGTGGGAGAGGCAGATGGGAGTGCGATTACCGAAGGATGGATGAGAGGTGAAGGGTGGGGTAGCAACGAGCCGGAGGAGAAAGGGTGGTAGAGAAAGATGAGGCGAGAGGGCTGGGAGAGGGAGGTCATTGGCGATACACGACGTGGGTGGTTGGTCGGGGACCCTGAGTGGAAGCCTGGGGATAAGGGGTATGCAGTAATTCTTGCATTTGGTCTCTTCTTGATGCTGTTGGTCCTGGACGCGACGACCCTAGGCGGAACGACCCTGGGCGCAACGATCCTGGGCGCAACGATCCGGGTGTCGGGGTTGCAGGTGGGTGATCAGTCGTTAGCAGACTGAAATTTGTCGTTTTGGGGAAGAGAAAAAGCAAGGGAGACAAGCCGGTTCGTGTCTGGCCTGAGTATCTGGGCACCTGGGCTGGCTTGATGTCAAAAGGAAACGTCTTGTTGCTCGTCGCAACGCCGTATCGACTCGGGAGGGTGCCTAGATGGCCGTCGGGGCGGCGACAAGCCGGCAGGGATTTCAGGCGCTTCCCGGCTGCACTTGGAGGCCACGCTTCAGATGAAACCTTGCTGCTTCATCCAAAAGGAAAAGTTCAGCAATTGGCCAGGCAGCTTGAGAGTTCTATATTCGTAGCGTGCGGCGGGTTTGAAGCACCCTCGACCAAGGGGCCAGCGCTCTTTGCGGCAAAAGCTCCCGGAGGATTGCCTCTCAAATGTCTAATTAGGTGACATCCGCTTCAACTGATGTCGCCGGGTAAGAGAGCAAGGGGCTTTTCGGTGTAGGTAGCCAATCAATCAACTTGTGGTGCGCTTGTGTTCCCACACCGGGACTGTGTGACTGGTGGCACCCCCCTTGCCGCCCCCGTCATTTTCCCAAGCCGGTGACAACGTGCCTCAGCCATGAGTAAATACATAGTAAGACCCACCCATTAGCACGGCACAGACATACTAGCGTCTCTATGGGTGGTGGTATGCTTGATGTAACTACCGTACTCCTAGCAACAGCATTCGCGTCTTTGGGTGGGCATGCGAGATGATTGTCAGCCTGATGAAATCTGCAGCCTGCTCAGCTCTGTTGTCATTTGTTGAGAGATGCGGCGTGTTTGAGCATACGAGAGGGTACCTAGCCTCAAGGGGTCCAGGGCGCCTTAACCCGCCTGCTCTGTGTGACAACAACCGCGCGTGTGGAGATACCAGATGACTGTGGAACTGATGGCATCTGGAGACTTCGCTCATCAACGTGGTCAGCTGTGAGCGAAACCCGGCGTGTTTGAGCATACGATGTGGGTTGAATCTCGGGGAGGTCTAGGCAGCCTCACCCAGTAGCTGGCTGCTCGTTAGGGTCTTCGGCAACATCGAACCTGTTGATCCATCTAAAATTAGCATGTAGGTCTCGTCTTGTTGAGAGGCATCGTCAGTTCCAGATCATGGCAGCATCTGTGATATAACATCCCCCATCGAGGCCAGCGTTCCATATCCAACTCTCCCAGCATCAAACAACTCACTCACTTCGACTTCAACACTGCTCAAGCACCCATCAAAACTTACAAGACCAACCACCATGGCTCACAGAACAACCCGTAAGCTCTGGTCCTCTTTCACCATTCCTGTCCACCACCGCTCCTTAGGCCCCTTCTAACCCCTTCCCAGCCTGCGGCGGCTGCATCGGCAAAGGCTATCAGAGCGTGAGGTGCGGGCGTTGCAACGGCACAGGCAGCGACGGCACGACCACCCACACCGAAATGTGCTGTCCGCCTTCGCGGCGCGCCGGGTGCCGCACGTGCGGCGGCACTGGCTTGAAGCAGATCACGAGGCCCAGGAGGTGCCAGCCGTGCCAGGGCACGGGGACTGGCTCTGAGATCTGCCACTACTGCGGCGGGACGGGCATCAGGTAAATGATGCAATAATAGGGAGTGTGAGTTGGAAGACGATGGTGCTTGACGGGGTAGGGGTGGGACAGTTCTCAGCTGGGCTGGGGGTTGCTCGCTTTGGGGTTCAGGCTGGCACTGAGAGTAGTAAAAGTTGAAATATCAGCGCTGGTTTCGCAGACATCGACTTTTTGATGAGTACAATCGTGAAAGTAAGCCTGGTAAAGGCTCCCATTGCTTCGTCTATGCCTAGCAGAGATTAGAGAGATGTGTGTGGAAGGGGACACAAAGCCCAGATTTACTCTCCCCTCGGATCAGAACGACTCTCGTATTTACTCAAGGCTTGGAGCGAGGGCAATACAAGAGAAGGGCAGATCACCGCCGGCTCTGCGCTGGATGTCGATGAGACGCCGGATTCCCAGGTCCAGCGCCCGCTCGCTGAAAGCATCTTCGTCGTCTCCTAAAGGCCCTCTGTTGAGTGGCCCTTTCCTTGCGCCCTCCAACTCCCACAGATTGCCATCACGGCCCTTCACCAGAGCGACGAAGTGGTGAATGCTGTCTTCGTCAGGCCGTAGGGCTCGCGTATCACCCTTGTGCGCAACGGCTTCGCTGGCTTCGTGCAATGAGTCAGTCTCGTTTAGGAGGGCCGCTCTGTCGTCCATTCCTAAAGGAACAGCCTTTTCTAGGAAGTTGGCCAGCTCGCTTCCGGGCGCAATCATCTCCGAGGCGAGGCCATTGGCGACGCAATGAAGAAGGCCGATGAGCCCGCAGCCGTGGATAACTGTTTGCTGAAACCAGATGACGGGTTCGTCCGGACCAGTGCCCTTGTACCACTCGAGTGGGACATCCTCTTTATTGCGGTCTTGCCTCCAAGCTTCGTTCATGGGAATGGTGACCAGGAGAGCAAACACGGGACGAGGAACTAGAGCCATCATGTCGGCATCGTAGAGCGAGTAGACGTCGTAAAAGGCAAGCTCCTTTGTCACACCAAGACGGCGAGCAAGTTCATTCATGACCGCGGGGTTGTTTTCTGGCGTCCGATGTTAGCATCGAAATGCCGCTTACACAACCGCCGAGTCTTACCGAGCATGGTGAAGACCTTGATTGGCTGGCGTGGTGCTTTGGAGGCGGCATCGCCGCCATCGTCGGCTGCGGCGCTCATGTCAATGCAGGGTGTGCAAATTGAGAGAGAGTCGTGCTGGCAACGGAGTTGTTTTCGAGGGGATTTTGGGGAGTCGGCGGGGTGTGATGGTGAGCCAACTCGACAGACACGATCTATGTTTTCCGCCACCTCGCCGATGATATTTTCTCAGGCACGCAAGCAGCAGATCGAGAGAGCGCGGATCGGCATGGTTGGCTGGTGGGTTTGGTTTTTTTCAGTTTCGATGGTCTGTGTCCTTCCTGTACGACGTGGGCAGGCTGCAGGCAGGCAACGCCTCAAGAGCCGGGATCCTGCACCCCCTTTACCTATTGGCCGCGTCCACGTCCAACCTGCTTTTCATCACGAGCCTTCGGTGCACATCCACCGCCAGACGAAGTGACACTCATTACTCCCACATCTGCTGCCCGTTGCCCGGAAACGTCGAGCTATAACATAGTCGCTCGGATTAGTACATCAAGCGAATAGGTAGGAAGGGGTTGGTGTGTGCTACGTTAAAGGGTGAGGAATATAATTAGAGTGTTTAAAATTGGCGTCCTGAATAGGTAGAGATACCTGGTGTGTTTCATCTCAAGTCGGCGGTGTTTGAGAGACTTAAGTCAGGTAGAGACGAGGAGATGGGTGGCCCTCGGCAACGGCTTTTCGCTAGGCAGAGCATGCCTCACGCCCTCGCTCTCTTCCCCCTTTCCATCTCCCCCCTTGCCTCTGCCCTCCCCTCCAATCTCAGCCCCTCAACACCCCACCCTCACCCCCCCCACGCCACCACCACCCACCATCAAGACCTCCAACCCCCTCACCAACTCCCTCCTCTCCCTCTTCAACCTCCCTCTCTCAGCCTCCAGCGTCCGAATCCTCACCGTAGCCAACTCCAACACCTCTGCTTTACTCATCCTTTTCTCCTCACCATCACCACCACCACCAACAGGCATGACAACCCCTTGACCCACCGGCCCCCCACCAACACCAGAACCAGAAGAACACCGATCAACAGGCAACACGGCAAGCAGGCGCTCAAACTGAGCGTTGAGACGGTTGCGGTACTGTTTCTCGACGATGTTGTGGTTGCGGCGGGCGCGGCGCTCTTCGGGGGTGAGGTCGTCTTCCTCGGAGGTGTTGAGGGCGGGTGGTGGGCGGTTGGCGGTGGTGGCGGTGGTGGTGATGGTAGTGGGGGAGGGAGGCTTGCGGGGCTTGCGGGCGGCGGTGCGGAGTTGGATGCTGTGTTTTCTGGCGCGGGGTTGGTGTTTGGGGGGTTTGGTTCGTTGGGTGGTGGTGGTCATGGTGGGGAGCGGGTCGGAGATGGTGGAGGCTGGGGAGAGGGAGGTTGATGAGTTGCCGGACCAGGAGGAGCTCTTCAAGTGATTTGGGGTCGGGAGGTCGCCGGTGGTGTGGAATTGCTGGCTAGTTCGCGAGCTGACTGGCGAGAAGAGATCGCAGCCGTCAGAGTCGGCTTCAGCCGCCCAGGGGTCGTGCGAGAGAAGCGGGCCTGGCAGAGTTGGGGTCATCGATGCCAGAGGGGTCATTGCCGCAGACCAATGCGGGATGTTTGCCCCTGAATTTGGGTAAACAGAGCCCGATCCTCTTCGAAGAGAAATGTAATCACAGCTTGTCTGGTCAAGAAAGGCGGAGACAGGATATGCTGTGTCGGGCTGCGAACACCAAGCGAGAGCACCGAAGCCGAGGTCGTGTTGGTTCAGAGACTCGTAGCCCGTAGTCAGGGGCGAGAGACTGGCCTAATCGGTGGGCATCTGTCAGTACCCCGGGCCATGATTGACCTGGCTCCAGATGAGAGAGACTTTGTGTGAAAGTGCCCTTGAGATGACACAGAGCAAGACTTCGTGCCAATGGCGCGGCAGGGAGGGTAGGAAGACCACCACAACATGGAAGAAACGACATCCGCGGTTCTTACCTCCGTCGAGAGGGAATCTACCAAGCTGTCAAGTCCCGCCGTCGCAATGGTGGGCTCCATGGTTGCGGTGAAGAGGAGCGCCTCTACCACATGTAATGAAGTGCCAAACTCGAAACACTAACAAGTGGCCGACGATGTTTGGTGTTGGAGAGAGGCTGCTATCAAACCTCGGGCCAGACCTTAACCGCCAGGGCCGCAAAGTGAAGCAGAGGCTTCCGTCGCTGAACCCAGGACGAGTTCGGACGGGGACGGTATAAGAAGTGGTGAAGCGGTCATGTCGGCATGAGAGCACAGCCGGTGGCGCTGTGACATCCGCCGATCCAAATCACTGGCTCTTATATACAGCGGCCGAGCACCGCGGAGTCTTTTCTCCCACACCCAGGCAGTGAAAGGACTTCGGGGCGGCGGGTGCAAGGTTCCCCGCCGGGAGTGCCGTTGCATGCGGGCGGGATCCACGGCGGCCGCCGGCATCCAGCGCGCCAAACAAAGTCGATGGGAGGCGAGTCGCGGTCAGTAGCGGCCAGTAGTGGCCACTCAAGAGCACAACAAGGCGGCAGCTCCCGGCAGCTCCGGGGCCAAGGGAAGAGAATTCACCGGGCCGGATGCATGGGCGGCGCATCCCCGAAGCGGGCCTGGGGAAGGATCGCACGAATGATGGATGGGGACCCTGTCCGCTGTCAGCTCATGCTTCGCCTGAAGAGTCTTGGGCTTGCAATGTACATGAAAGTGGCACCACCTTGCCCAGTCCGCAACACCTTGCTCGTTTCCGCGCGGCCACCACCTAGGCACGCAGCGAGGTCTAGGTCCTCTGTCTTGGGCAAGGTCTGAAAAGGGTAGCGGCCCGAGAAGAAGTTCGTTGCTGGGTTCGTTGCTGGGTCTCATCCCCTGCCAACCGCCAAGCAAATGTCTCTGTTGGACAACTTTTCTGAGAAGCTGGATGGCCATTTCCAAGCAGCACACAGTCAAAAGCTTAGAGCACGAGCCTCTGACGCGACCATTGCACCGAGACATGGCCACTTGGTAATTAGGAAGTCCCTCCTTGACGAATCCCCGAGGCGGCCCTTGCAGTCGATCTGGATCAGACCAGCGACAGCCTAATGCAGGTGTTGACAGCTTCAACCAACACCAGGGCCCTATTGGACAGTCTACTGCGGCCTCCTCCGAAGACTCCCGTTGCAGTCTCGACGCAGAATGCTAATATCGCCCGCATGGACCAGGTCATACGTCCGTTGGGCCGGCAGCCAAGTCGCCGCTGGCAAAAAAGGTGAAAAGGTTTTGTTTACTTTGCACCTTGCAACGAGGTAAAGACAGGCTCGATTCCTCTCTCGCTTGGCGGTGACCAATGAGAACATCTCGGCCCTCTCATCGAGAGTCCACCCAACCGCCCATGGCTTCGGGGAGCGGCGAGGCAGCACCGAAAGACTTTGCACTCGCAATGCACACCTTGCAGAGACCAACACCTGCCTGGTCGGTATCAACGAGGCGGCCTGTTGGGGAAAGAGAGTCGAGACAAGGCGTAGTCATGCAGCACAACATCATCAAAAGATGGCAGTGTTCACTCCCGGCGACCAGGAACAGACGGTGACGCAGCGTTTGTTGACTTGACCAGGACATCGGCCGGACATGCGGAGTTCCTCGACCGGAGGCAACTTGGTTATGACCGGCGCCCTGGCCCCCGAGGTTGAGAGAGCATGAAACAGTTAAGACGAACAGAACCGGAAAGACCCTCGAACTATCACGAAAAGCAGGGGGGAACAGGACATAAAAACAGGGTTTCGGAGTGAGGATGGAGTCCCTCGGCGGTAGCCCGAGTAGACGAGAAATGAATGTAACCGAGACGCGAAGAATGACACCTCTTGGATGCAGATTGGCGACGTGGACATGTTGGGCACCAGAGGATTGCATTTGGGTCGGTTAGGTTTGAGAGGGGAAACATGAAAAGTGTGGGGGTGGAGTCCTTCAGCGGCGTGACACGCTGCCAGTTGCGGAGTATTAAGAGGGCGGTGGTGTGCTGTTCTGGGAGCGAAAGAGAAAACGCGGCCTCCTTGGTCTGTTTTGGGTTTCTTTCCCACTTGGAAGAAGTTGTTCATCTTTCCTGGCGGGCAAAAGCCAGCTCGTTTTCCGTTGCTGGATGACGGCACTGGCCACCAGCGACACCCTCGCGATGGGGACCCGGAGCCGGCGATACATGTGGCCGGCTAGGTCCGGCTTGGGAACAGAAGAAGAAAAAGTCGGCCAAGTCTAAAAGGCCGAGGCACGATTCGACAAGAGATGCAGTGAGTTGGCGAGCGCCAAAAATCTCCAAAAAAACTCAACCATGTCTCTTTGTTTCTAACTCGGATTACTCGTAGCGAAAGTTCGCAAACAAAGCTTCCGCGATGCATGTTCGACGCACCATGATGGGAGACAGCCATTTTGATGTTGAAGAGAGGATCAAGGGGGCAGGGTGGAAACGCAGAAAGGACGGCTCAACCTGTTGATGCAGAGGCCGGTGGGTGAGACGGGGCGGGAGGTGGAGAGTAGACTGCAGCCGACGGCCATCAGTCCTCCTCGTCACCGCCAGCAGCGACGGCTCTGGCGCCGGCCTTACCGGCCGCAGGAGCCGCGGCCTTGCCGACACCCTTCGCGGGCACCTCGTCTTCCTCGTCTTCCTCTTCCTCGTCAAAAGCTTCTTCTTCCTCGTCAAACTCTTCATCCTCCTCACCCTCGCCCTCCTCGTCCTCCTCGTCGCCGTTCGCGACGGCGCCATTCTTGTGGGGCGCTGCGCGCTCGGCGGCCGGGGCGGCCGTCTTTTGCTTCTTCTTCGGGGGAGCTTGTGCTGGGATCGACATCAGCAGGGTTGAAGGATGCAGAGGGGAGGCTTCCGAGGAGTTGGGATCAAAGGGTCGAGTGACCTCGGTCAATCCCATCATCGTCATCAAGAGTGCATCTGCTGGCAAAGCTTACCTGGGGCGGCATTCTCCTCGTCTCCTACGTCGCCTTCTTCACCTTCGGCTTCCTCATCGCCCTCCTCGTCGTCGTCCTCTTCGTCGTCAAAGTCCTCCTCGTCTTCATCTGAGATGTACCTATTGGTATTCGTCAGCAACGGTCTCTGTTGGGGGATGGCTGAGATGCCCGTGCGGCACACCAAGCACAGCGCACAACATTATGCTGCCGCGATGCGCGCCGAGAAAAATACACCGCAGGGCGGACGGCAGCAACACCTCGGACGCAGCTTTGCGCCGCGATGCGCCGGCGAGCCAACCCCGGCTCGGTTATTTGGCCGTGTTCGCATCACATAAACGATCCAAGAGACGGCATGGGCTCGGTTTTGCGACAGCTGGAAAAGTTGCTTACTCTTCCTCCTCCTCGTCACCGCTGGGCAGGGAGACAAGCTCCTCCTCCTCTTCGTTCTTTCTCTTGCGGCCAGACATTTTGGCAAGGGGTTCAAACAGCGTCAATTGGAAAGAAAATACGTGTTCGAGGGCACAGACGGGTGGATTTTGATGGCAGATGGATGGGAGCAGTTGGCTAGAAAAAAGAGAAGAAGAGAGGGAAGGCAGCGTGGGAAGGGGGTTTTCGGGGGTGGTGGAAGGGCAAAGGCTGGGAGCTCAAGCCAAGTGGTACGTACCTCGCGCCAGAGACTCAGAGAAACACGGGCAGCGAAGAGCAGAGGGGGTGGGGAGGAGGGGGGGGGCTGCGGCAGAGGTGCTGCTGCGGAGAGACGGGGAGAGCGGGGAGCTCCAACAGCTCCTGGCCGGGCCAGGGAGGGGGACGCTGCTTGTGCGGTGCGTTACATTGGAGAAAGTTGGCACCTCAGGCAGCGCAGGCAACCCGGGCTCCCACGCCGCCGCCCTTTCGGTGGGCACACGCAGCACGGGGCAGGCTGGGCCGCTGGGGGAGGAGGGGAGCTGCGGTGATGCTGCTGAGAGCCTGGGCACGGCGGACGGGGTCTTTGACCGCACGTTGGTCCGGGCCTTGCTTGTGGCAGCCCGGATAATATCTGGCCGTTCCAAGTGGCCAACAACCGAAGAAGCTCGGACCCTCTCGACAACCTCCCATGGAAAATCGGAGCCGCTGGGCTCCGCCAGGAGCCTGGTCGGGTCGAGCACGGCGCCAGCCGCCATTGGCACGTCATCGGCGGGCTCTGGTGCCGGGAATCACGTGGCAAGCAGGGGGCCGCATCGGAAATCGGTTCAACGATGTGCCGGACCCCAGCTCGGTGAGTGGAAATCCAAGGGAGGCTTGGAGGGCATTGTTGATGTGATGTGATGGAGGCTCCGAGACAGACCTTGCAGGCTGTTGCAGCGAGTGGGAGTTGCGTCTCTTCTCCGCGACGCTCGAGGCCGTACGGAGTATGTGATGTGATATGTGCCGTGTGCCGCTGAACGATGCGAACATCCGTCTCCGACGATTCCCTGGTGAAGGGAGTGCGGGTGTGATGGTCCGGAGCATCCGTCCGTAGGTGGCCGTGATATTGTCGAGCGATCCGCGCGCTTGCCCGTGGCTCTGTTCACGGCGCGTCTGACGCGTGAGACACAGCGGCGTCGCGCTGCGAGCTGAGAATGCGTGCCCCGCAGCGCAATGTTCGGCGTGCCTCTGGCGGCGGCGGCGGTGGTTGCCTGCGCCATGTGCCGACTACGCTGAGGGAGGGCGCAGAACGCCATATTTACTGCGAAAACAGATTGCCAGGTGCAGCCGACAAGGCGGGTTCTCTTCCGAAATGTCGGAAATGACACCGGCGACAAGAGCTGACGTGGGCTGCCGGGCTGCCGGGCGCGCAAGCCTGCAAAGCTGTGATCCCCATCCCGTCCGTTTGCGAATTGCGATTGCGACCCTGGAAGCTAGAATTTTGGAAAATTTCCAAGCTTCCACGGCGCCGGGCAGGGCTGGAAAGAGAACAAGGGGGACCCGGAAGGTCGCCAGGACGTCGTGACCTAAAGTGGAATAGGCTCGGGCGCCAACTGCCCTGGAGCCTTCGCCAAAGGGCAAGCGCAGGCAAGCGCAGGCAATCGTCGGGACCATCTGCTCGACAACGGAAAGGAGCGTTTTTGGTGCAGCCTGAACCTGAAACTGGTGTTGAAGTGTCTGCCCGTAGTTAGTGGAGGTCAGGTGCTGTTGGTGTTGCGCGTCGATCTTTCTTTTGCCTGCCTGTGCTTATTCGTCTCGGGAGACAGCCGCACACCAATCGTGGCCGGCAGAGTTGTTTCTGCCCCTGAGACTGGCATACCGTTCCATCCCAATCCCGTGCGGCCGTGTCCAAGCTGCGTCAGGGCCAAGTCCGACCGTTTGTTTTGGGGCCGCGGCTCCTCTGCGAGTGGTGCTGCCGCTCCCGTTCTCAACCAATGGTGCATGCTTCGCCTGGGTGTTGCAGTTGCACAGGGGGTACGACTGACAATTAACTGCCCGGTGGTGGCAACGCAGCATTGCATCCATGCATTTTATGGTGGTGCTGAGTCTGTGTCCCCGTCCCCGAGATGTGTAATAAACCCAATCCCGCCGAGAGGCTTGTGTCCTGTTCTGGATTGTTGACTTGCACCTTTGTTGACTCTCGACAACTCCTGAAACCAACTCTCATTAAACCCTCCCCGAGGCCTCGCTGCATCGCATCTGCTACGTGCCTCCTCCTCGGGCCGAGAGACGGCTCTCCCCGACCCCAAGCGGCAGTTCACCCGCACAACCGCATCGACACAGACGTGGAGACGCGGTCTCCCGCATGCCGTGCAATCAACGGGGAGGCCTGTGTCCGCAGCAATTTATCCCGCTGCAAGGGCATCCACCGACTGTGCCGGCACTCGCTGCACCCCGATTCGTGAAAGCAAAGGGTCTCCTGCAGGTTTCTTGACAATGGCGGCCATCCTCATTTGAGCCCGGAGCGTTGTGAGCGGGTTGCAGGTTTTCGACTTGTTTTTGGCTGCGCGACGCTGGACTTGGAGACTTGGGGGACGTGGAATCCTGCCCGTTCCCTGTCTTGTCCCTGGCATGCGACCCGAGATCAAGCGTTGAATCGGCCTCCGACCGGGATCCCAGGCGCGAATCCAGGCACCCAGGGCCCCGACCCCGGCACTAAACCCCAACAGCACCCCCCCAGCAAGAGCAAGCGGGCTCCATCGCGGTGCTAGGGCCTGCATCCGAGCCACCTCATTTGGGGTTTTGGGGCGTCGACCGGAGCGCGCGCCAGAGGGAATAACAATAAAATTAGGCGTTTGCCCAGTGATATTTTCACCATTCCTGTGCCTGCGCCTGCTCCGTTGGCCCGCAACCCTCTCCCAACGGCCACAGCGATGTTGGACAACAACTACGAGTACGACTCGATCCAGGACGCTGCTGGCGGCGGAGGAGCGGGCTATGCCGCCGACCAGTACGAGTACGGCCGCTACCAGGAGCCCGGACACGGCGGACACAGCATTGGGACTCAGCACCGCGACCGAGGCCCGGCGGGGCGATCTGGACCAATGCCACCGCCGTCCAGGCTCCAGTCCGGACAGCCGTGGCCACCACAGCAGCGACAGCAGCAGCATCAGCAGCAGCAGCTCCAGCACCCCCATCAATACCAGCAGCAGCAGCAGTGGACAAACGCCGCGCCCTGGCCGAAACACGGTGACACCGCTACCGCCGCCGATGCTGCAGATCCGTTCGAGCATTACCCCCCGACCCGACACTTCCGCCTGCAAAACCCCCCGCCGCCCGGCCCGCCACGTCCTTCCAGCTCTCCCCGACCGGTCCTCGAATTGAGAACCGACGCCCATGTCGCTCCTGGCCTCACCTCCGCCCACAGCGACTCGTTCTACTACAGCTCCCGCCCGGCCAGGCACTCCCCGAGCCCGACCCCGACAGTCTCGTACTCGCGACCAGCCCCCAGAACACGGGCCGAGTCAACACCCACTCCAAGACAGCCGCCGACCCCGACGCCTCGATCCGCGTTCCCGGGCCTGTCGTCCAACCCGTTCATCCCCGAGTCCCCCGAATCCGACACCTCGCGTGCCGAGCCTCGAAAGCTCCCCGTGCTCTCTCGGCACCATGACCAACTAGCCCGCCTGTCGCCGGTCTCGAACCTCGAGTCGCCCGTCGAAAGCCGCCAGGGGACGCCGACGGAACCGAATATGGTGGTGGAGAACTTCTCCCGGCCGCGGAAGCCCAGTGTCAGATTGCAGCAGTCTGACGGCGCCCTCTCATGGCGCATGGCGGCACAACGGGCGCACGCTGACCCGCCCCTGCTAGATCAGCCGCCAACAAGCAACCCGCAAATCTCGACTAATTTTAACTCGGCCCCAAATCCCTGGCCCAGAAGTCGACGTCTTTCGGGATCCTCGTCTCATTCCTCCAGCACCTTCTCCTCCATCCCGCCGCGCCCGAGTAACGATTACCTCAACCCTGCACCGCGAGGGGATTCCCTGAGACACGCGAACCCCGCCGCCACTGGCCCACCCGTCTCCTTTTCAAGACCGCCACCGACGCATTATAATCACCACGGGCCGCAGATTCACCTCCGGGAGGTGCCACCTTGGCTCGCTGCTGGCGACGAGTTTCGGTCGAGTTTTCGGTCTCAGTTCACATCCTCGACAGCGCACGGAACCTTTTTTACCGCCAACGGGACCGAGAGGAACAGCGTTCTAACCAAGGCAAGCAGCGTCACTGAGCAATCCATCATCAACGGCTATGCGAGGGGGAGCTGGCGGGCAAATTCCGTGGACGAGGGCCCCAGTCTCGAAGACGTCATGGGAATGTACGAAAGAGGTTTCAGGGATTCCGTCAGAGATTCGGATCTTGGGAGCATTCGTCCCCGCAGCATGAGGTTTCTCGAGGACGACGATACCCCCGAGACCGACGCCGACGTGGAAGTGCCCGGGATGGAAAGCTCAAGGCCAGGCACGTCGCATTCCGATGCGAGCATGCTGCGAGCCAAGATGTTGGAAGCCATGAATGACGACCTGCCAACCCCGAAGGCAGTACCAATACCCGACTCCGGCCTCTCGACAGCAAGACAATCGAGGACCCGACATTCCCTGTTGCCGAATTCTTTGCCCAAGGAGCTTGGCCTGGGCCTCGCAGCCGAGCACATGTCCAGACGGAACAAGGCCGATTCGGCAAACATGGAGAAACACGATTCGGCCAAGTTGCTGGATGCCGATACCGACACGGTCAGCCTCGCAGACGAAGAAAAGGCCGAGGCGCCCGCGTTGTCATCCCCTACATCACCGACCTCGCCTACCTCGCCGGCGCACGCCAAATCCCCAACACCAGACGCGACCCCATCACACACCGTCACCCTGGCGCCTATAGCACCACGCCATCAACAAGAACCTGTCGAGGGGCCAGGCAGCCGCGATCGGTACGGGTTCCTGAAGGCGAGCGCTAATGTCACCCGCCAGGAGTATGATGCCTGGGACACCACGTACTGCGAGTACCTGGACCGGAGGCGGAAGAAGTGGAACGCCTTCCTCAAGGACAACTCCCTGATGACGGATCAACCGAACCGGTTCCCGCCGCGCAGCGCAAAGACAAAACGATTCATTCGGAAAGGAATCCCCCCGGACTGGAGAGGCGCCGCGTGGTTCTATTATGCCGGCGGGCCGGCCATCTTGAGCAAGCACCGTGGGGTCTACGAACAGCTGGTGAAGCGAGCGGGCCTGGAACCGACCGGCTCGGGCAGGATACCGAATTTCACAAGCGAGATCAAAGCCCTTGTCGTGGAAGATATCGAAAAGGATCTCTACCGGACATTTCCCGACAACATCCGGTTCAAACCACCACCGCCACCACCCGGAGCCCCGCCCCCCGACCGGGCGGGGGCACCGCCGTCCGCCGAACCCGAAATCATTGCATCTCTCCGGCGTGTCCTGTACGCCTTTTCGCTCTACAACCCACGCATCGGCTACTGCCAGTCGCTGAATTTCCTCGCTGGCCTGCTTCTCCTGTTCGTCGAGACCGAAGAACAGGCGTTCTGGCTCCTCAACGTCATCACCCGCGTGTACCTCCCCGGCACCCACGAGATGAGTCTGGAGGGCTCCAAGGTCGACTTGGGAGTCCTCATGATCGCCCTCAAGGACTCCATGCCGGGTGTCTGGAAGCAGATCGGCGGGGACGAGCTAGAAGCGGGCAAGAAGAGCAGGGGCCGGCTCGGCCGCGGACACGGCGGCAACCCGGGCAGCATCAGCGACCCCAACCGGCTGCCCGCCATCACCTTCTGCATGACGGCGTGGTTCATGTCCTGCTTCATCGGCACGCTGCCCATCGAGACGGTGCTCCGCGTCTGGGACGTCTTCTTCTACGAGGGCTCGCGCACGCTGTTCCGCATCTCGCTGGCGCTCTTCAAGCTCGGCGAGCGCGAGATCCGCGCCGTGCAGGACCCCATGGAGATGTTTGGCGTCGTCCAGGCCTTCCCGCGCCGCATGCTCGACTGCAACACCCTCATGGAGACGTGCTACAAGCGCCGCAACGGCATCGGCCACCTCAGCCAGGAGGCGGTCGAGGAGAA
>FTCU01002920.1_pt1 | contig 14888 bp, 6 predicted proteins | sample 1639521 | NCBI WGS metagenome assembly FTCU01 (sample SAMEA3914864, study PRJEB12502) | metagenome | biome: forest; material: soil | place: USA | collected 2012-03-12 | depth 0.3 m
ATGACAACCGCGAAGCTAGTCGAGCACGACATATCGGCCGTCCTCGCCCTCTTCGAGGCCCTCTGCAGCATCGAGTACCTTACCCAAACCGAGACCCCAGACGATTTCACCTACGTCTTCGAGAAAACACAACCAAAACGGCCGCTGAGAATGCAAGGTGGTCTCATACCCACAATGACTTACTTTCTCTTCGACGACCTCTCGTCCTCGTACCGACTCAGGTTTGCCGAGAACTCCTGGGAGAAACTCACCGCAGAATCAGTCACGGACCGGGAATGGGACTGGGCCGTCTGCCCCTACTTGACCACCGCTATTCAGAGGGTATCCATCTCAAGAGGAATGCCAGCGCCGGACAGGATAATCAGGTTTTGGCGCGCCTTCTCCTTCGTCCTGCGCCCCTTGAGCGCAAAACAGATCATCAATTTGCTCCGAGCAATGGATGTAACGCCGAACGTCTACTTTCTGGCTTTGGAGCACTTGGGCACGGATTCTGACGAAGCGCTAGCGATGGTCCTGAAAGGTCTCCGCGCTCTTATGGAGAAATCTCCGAGTGCCTTCTGGGCTGCGTTTGATCAAGTAACCCCAAGCCAGCTGGTTGAGGAAATCTTCAAGAGCCCGGCTTTTCGGCGCTTCTTGAACAAGTCGTTGCTTCCGGATATGATGGTCACGGAAGGGGACAGCCAGGTGCCAGCACTGGCTGCTTGGGTGAAAGTTTTTATCCGCTCCTTGCCGGCCATACAGCGGTCGGATGTATGCGAATCTCTCCTGCGGCACCTTCTTGACACCTTCCGTCGGGATCCCAATGCCGACCGTGCCGCCCAAGCAACATGCACTCTTGCAGGCCTGGCTACCCTATGCGAATCGCTCGATGGCTTCCTTCACCAAGAGGTCCCGTTCGATACGGGGACCTCTCTGATGATGGTTAACCAGTTGCTCAACCGCGTCGTCCAATACGGTGATGTCATCATCACCTCGGCCAGTCTCAAACCTGGCGACATGTTCAACGTCGGCATCTCCCAGACCGCCATGGACATCATCCATTCAGCACTTGCGTTGGATGCTAGAGCGACAGAGATCGAATGGAAGGCTTTGATTGATGGGGTCCCGGTCCAAGATGCTGTGAACCGGGACTCTGGTGCTCTCTGGGAATCTTTTCTGGAGATGCTCTGGTATGGGCAGCTCGGCCATGCCGAATTGGCCAAGGCCATGCTGATGGCTACCCTACGCCTCAGAAGCATCGAGCAGTTCATCCCCAAGCGTAAGGAACAACTCAACCCGGCGCAGCGCAAGTTCAATCAGAGGTATCAGCAGCAAACAGCGGCAATCGGGAAGATGCTTGGCCGCCTGTCCGATTTCAATCAGCAGGACTTGGACAAGTTCTGCTCGGAGCGCCAGAGCCCGACCATCCACCCCATCGTATCATCGTTGATCCACGGCGAAGACGCAATTCGGGAGGCTGGCTTCGAGTTGCTCAAGGCTATTACAGGTGAGAGCCTGCCGTCTGACGCCGTGAACAAGATGCTGGAGGACTACTTCACTCCCTTCCTGGATGCATTCTCTGAGGCCGTGAACAAGGTCACCGCCAAAAAGGACGCCAGCAGTCCTTGGAGCCACATGCTCCCCATCCTGAAGTGTAGCGAGTTCGTGTTGAACGGCCTTTGCGACCCCTCTGTAGGCCAGCTGCGGCGCAAGGCCCTCACCGCCGAGGAGCATGTTGCCGTCAAGCGTTGGTGGGAGTGTGTCTGGCAGGTCGTGGAGCACTCCTTCAGGATGATGAGGATCTGGCATGAAAGGGTCGACAAGAAGATTATGGAAGACTTTTGTCGAGACGTCATGGAGCTGGGCAATAAGTGTTTTGCTCAGGACGGCGTCATGGCCTCTGCCCTGAGCCAGCATAGCAACGACGATGCTGTGCAGACCGACGGGGACGCTACAGCGAACGCCATGAGGGGCGTCCTCGAACCGCCCAGGAAGTATTCCTACGCTCTCGTCGACATGTTGCAGCTGAGGGACAGGTACCTCATCATGGGCATCATCGAGATGATCAAGAAGCTGCTTGCGCGGCTGAAGCAGAACGACATGGTTCTGCCCCAGAGGACGCTTGCGCACCTCGGCAACATGCTCAAGCGGAAGACGCTCCCGGATCGAAGATTTGACTATGTCCAGAAGACCAACCTGACCAACGAGCAACGGATTGAGCTGCTCAAGGCACTCGGGGAGGATGATGCCGTCATCGACGAGCAGTTCATGGGCAACAAGCCCGGCGAAAAGGAAGCGAAGGAGAAGGAGCGGGCCATGAAGCAGAGCAAGATCGACTTCTCCAAGGGAAGCCTAAATCTCTCAGCAGCTACCAAGGAAGTCAAGGCCGCAATCACTCCCAACTTCGAGAAGCGGGAGTCTGCTCTAATGGCCCGACTGAAAGAGGAGGGGGTGAAGCCAAAATTGCCGCCTACTAAGCTGGACCAAAAGGCGATCCTTGCGAATCAGGTCTCTCTCAAGGAGGCACGGGCCCGGGAGAAGGCCGAGAAGGCCAGGAGAGATGCCGAAGCCATTGCCAAAGCGAAAGCCCTGCGTGCCCCGCCCAAGACCGTCCCCGGTGAGGGTTCTGGTCTCCAAGGCATTGCCGGCGTTCGGGGCAAGGATCATGCCCCGGTCGTCAAGGATGAGATGATGGTTGGCTCGTCCTCTGAAGAGGAAGATGAGTCCGACGACGAGCGAATTGCGCTGAAAGCGAAGGCCAAGAATAAGAATCTTAGCGACGCTGACCGTCGCCGGCTTCTCGCGCTGGCTGCGCAGCGGGGGCCGGTGAAGAAGGTCAAGCTGCAGAGATCGGCGAAGGACATGCGGGCGCGCCTGATCCCACCGATGGACGTGCTGCATCAGGCCATCCTCGAGTGGGACATCTTCCACGAGGGCAACGACCCTCCAAACGGTTACCGTTGCGAGGGCGTCTCCAACTCGTACACAAACCCCCACAGCTACAAGCAAACCTTCTTCCCGCTGCTCATCAACGAGGCCTGGCGCTCGTTTGTCACGGCAAAGGACGAGGCCACGTCCAGGCCCTTCGGCATCAAGGTGCTCAGCCGCATGACCGTCGACAAGTTCATGGAGATTACGGCTTCGGTCCCCGCGCCGGTCAGCAAGGACCGCGGCTTGTCGGAGGGAGACATTGTCATCATCTCGAAAGGCGAGGATCCACTCAACCAACCGACCGAGCTGCATTGTCTCTCGCGGATCTGGAAGACCACTTACAAGAAGGATACCGTCGAGGTTGTCTACCGCCTCAACGCCAGGGGAAGCCAGATCTTGCAGGCCCTTCTTCCTGGCTCGCAGTTCCATGTTGTCAAAATCACCAACATGACGACCATTGAACGTGAATATGCGGCATTAGAGAGTCTGCAGTACTACGATTTGATGGACGAAGTCCTGAAGGCGCAGCCGTCTCCGATGTTGGGCTTTGGCGACGAAGCAGTCGACGGAGTGATGCAGAACTACCAGCTCAACCGCGGCCAAGCGCGTGCCATCCTGAATGCCAAGGAAAATGACGGTTTCACCTTGGTTCAAGGCCCGCCAGGAACAGGAAAAACCAAGACCATTATCGCCATGGTCGGCTGCCTCCTAACCGGGGTCCTCAAGTCGTCAAATAGCGGTGCCGTGCCGCTTGCCAGGCCTGGGGGCTCTACATCCCATGGATCACAAGCGCCTTCGAAGAAGCTGCTTGTTTGCGCTCCTAGCAACGCCGCCGTGGACGAATTGGTACTGCGGTTGAAGGCCGGCGTCAAAACTATGCACGGGACAACTCACAAAATCGACGTCGTCCGCCTGGGCCGCACTGATGCTATCAACGCTGCGGTCAAAGATGTCACGCTCGACGAGCTGGTTAAGGCTCGGATGGATGCCGAAATCAACAGCGGCCCGAGCGATCGCGAGAAACTGCACAAGGACGCTGGCGAGCTCAAGGAGAAGATTGCGGAGCTACGGCCTCAGCTCGAGGCGGCCCGAGCAAGCGACAACCGCACCTTTACTATGAAGCTGCAGCGCGAGTTCGACGAGCTGAAGCGTCGGCAGGCTCACATTGGCGCAAAGATTGACGCCGACAAGAGCAGCGGGAACACATTGGCTCGTGAGGTGGAAATCAAGCGCCGGCAGATCCAGCAGGACATCCTCGACAAGTCCCAGGTCCTGTGCGCCACACTCAGCGGCAGCGGTCATGAGATGTTCAAGAACCTCAACGTCGAGTTTGAGACGGTCATCATTGACGAGGCCGCCCAGTGCGTGGAGCTGAGCGCCCTCATCCCACTCAAGTACGGCTGCTCCAAGTGCATTCTCGTAGGAGATCCCAAACAGTTGCCCCCGACGGTCCTGTCACAATCGGCTGCGAGATACGGTTACGACCAGAGTCTGTTCGTCCGGATGCAAAAGAACCACGCTAAGGACGTGCATCTGCTCGACATGCAGTACCGTATGCACCCGGAGATCAGCAAATTCCCTAGCAAAGAATTCTACGAGGGCCTGCTTCAGAACGGTGCGGATATGGGGCAGCTGCGCATGCAGCCCTGGCATCAGAGCGCCCTTCTCGGGCCTTACCGGTTCTTCGATGTCAAGGGCTCCCAGGAGCGCGGCCCCAAAAACCGGTCGCTGGTCAACGACGAAGAGCTCAAAGTTGCCATGCAACTCTACCGTCGGTTCCGGACCGACTACGGCAGTGTCGATCTCAAGGGCAAGATCGGCATCATTACCCCGTATAAGGCTCAGCTCTTCCGTCTCCGCCAGCGGTTCGCAGAGCAGTATGGCGAGGGCATTACGGACGAGATCGAGTTCAACACCACGGATGCCTTCCAGGGTCGCGAGTGCGAGATTATCATCTTTTCTTGCGTTCGAGCCAGTCCAACGGGTGGTATCGGTTTCATGACGGACATCCGTCGAATGAACGTCGGTCTGACCCGTGCCAAGTCGTCGCTCTGGATCCTGGGTGACTCGCGCGCGCTCGTGCAGGGCGAGTTCTGGGCCAAGCTCATTGAGGACTCGAAGCAGCGTAATCGCTACACCACTGGCAATGTCATGGCGTTGCTCAGTGTCTCCGGCCCGAAAGTTCCCCTGCCGTCATTCCCCTCTGCTCCGCCTCGACCTCGGCGCGAGAGTGACGTTGCCATGACAGATGCGCCCGAGATTCCCAAGAACACCGCCGGCGCGCCGGCACAGGGAGTTTCAGCTCCGGCAAAACGTCATGTCCCGGAAGCTGCAACGGCCTCTCCAACACTCCCTTACCGTGGAACCGGGATCGGCGGGCTTAATGAGAGAGGGGAGGCGACATCGATTGCGCCGAGGGGTGGAGGTGCCCCCGTCATCCAGTCAACCGCTGGATCTGTGGGGAAGAAGCGGCCGCGCGAGAGCAACGACGATGGTCGCTCGACCGCAAAGAAGGTATGTAACGGATGGTAGCCACCTAGCACTGCCAGTGGGAATCTCAGCTAACCATTCCATGTCCAGACACACCCCAACTCGGGCCCCGGCCACGCAAAGACGCCAGCCGGCGCCAACCCACACCAAAGGCCCCAACCGATCGATCCGTCGGCGATGCAAGTGCTCGGCTTGATACCTCCGGAGCGAGCGCCTGCGCAGCAAGCCCCTCCCCCGTCTCGGCCTCAACCACAGGCCAGGCCGTCTGGTGGCCCTGGACCCAATGCCGCCGCGAACGTGCCAAAAGTGAGTGAAATGTCATCATCGTTACGCCGTCGTGCCCCCGTCGGAGAACTGATCTCAGCCGCGTATTAGGGGCCAATGGTGATGCCGAAGCGGCCGACCGATCCGTTCATTCGGCGGAAACCGGGCAAGCGTTGACCCACGAGGGTGGCCATGTGTGGATTGTTTTGTTGCATTTGTTCCTTTCTGGGTGCATCTGGAGGATTTTTTCTCCCCCGGCGCGATTAGGATCATGCATAGCATAGTTTAGACAGATATCGGCGATGGGAAGAAAGGTCCGCATGGCAGTGATGGGGAGTTGAGCTCATTTTCCGCGAGGAGGGCGCTAGAGCCCTGGCATTGGAGTTTTTGGGGCTAACGCGGCTTGCCTCTTGCCTTTGGGGGTTGCTTTGCGACAAAAAGGGGAGAGGGGTTTGCATTCGCGAAGAGTTCTTGGCGTTGGCCCTTTTGGTTTTCTCTCCCTACCCCTTTCCCCACCCATTTTCTCGCCCTTCCTCGACATTCCCTTGCCACCCCCGCACACGTGGGCGCCAACTTCAACTTTGGTTGCACCGCGGCTGAGCAAGGTAGAGGCCGCTGGGAAAAGAGGGAATGCTGCATGCCTGGTCTTCTCGCCGCCTCTGACGAATAGCTTGGGATCCTGGAGGACCGACCGTCAACAGTTGCGTCGGTAATGCGATCGATAAATGCAAACCGACAACAGACGAGAGTGCCTAAGAACCCCGGCTCGATCTCACCTCCTGAACAGTTCTGCTTGGGATAGGGCTAAGTTCCCTCGGTGTGTGAGAGGAGCACCTTCGACTTTTGGCATTTGTGTAACCTCAGCGTGCAGAATCTCGATCTGCGATCGGCGGTCCAGGTTACACCGGACGCGGTCCGGCGCTTGTTCCCCCCTGTCTCCCGCCTAGCGGCAGATCTGCCGGCTGCCGTTCCGATCCCGCAGAGCTTAGCCGGCTGCCGGGATGCGTGATTGGTTTGAACTCTCCGCGTCGGCGGGATACGAGCTCTGTCTCCTGCATTAGTGCTAGGTGGACGACAGAAGCACGTGCATGGGCTGATACTTTTCTGATGTATTCTGTAATCATGGGATCTGAGCGCGCTTGTCGATCCGGGACAAGACAAGGACGGGCCTGGCCAGACGAAACGTCGCGGAGGAAGGCTCCGGACCTCGCGGTCACGATATCATGTAGAGCACGGATGCTGGCTGACTCGGTCGGCTTCGGTCAGCGTCGCCGGTATGACGACGCGGTCGTGATTCCTGACATCATGTCCAGGACATACTCCCCCACCCCCTGAAACGGACCCGTTCCACGTTGGCCACCTCCTCGCCATCGAGACTGGAGACGTTGGGAAACGCTGGTCCGAGGCCAGTGGGCTTCTATCTTTCTCCACCTCCATCCCTTTTACTATATACGAGTCGTGAGTGCCTGTCTACCGAGAGGGGTGTCGTGAAGTGAAAGATGCTAACAGTATCTCGAGTCTCGTTCTAGCTTTCATTAAGAGGATCAAGAACCATTGCCAACATGTCGGGCTCAGAGGGAAGCGACAGCAACGACAGCAGCAGCAGCAGCAGTGGCATCCGTGCTCGACGAGATACTAGAGTGACGGACGAGCGTTGCAACCCCCCTCCCCCGCCCGAACTTCGACACACACCGCCAGTCACGACACTCGAAGGCGAGGGGCCGGTCTCCCCCCCGCCGCAGCGTAGTCGCCCCATGTCGCTCCCCAAGTTGTCCAACGACTCGACGACCCCGATCAACGACATTCTCCGTTGCGACACGCTCAGGGGCAAGAGAAGGACCACGGCAGGCGAGGTTGACATCGCAAAGGAGCTGATTCAGTTCTTCCGGGATACCCCGCCGCCCCCGGGAAACTTGATGTCCATGCCCGACACAACGGATGAGAAGGTCGAGAAGAAACACAAACGGACCTTTTCCTCCATCTGGCCATTTGGGAAAAAGTCCAAGGCCGAGTCAAGAGAGATGTCGGGGTTGATGAAGCTACCAGATTCGGCCGTCGCCGGGACGACTCTGGCAGGCCACCGGCACATCCACATATCTATCCCAGTCGAGTACGATCACCCGGAGCCCATAGTCGACGCACTGGGAATTCCTCGAGCACATATGCAGATGCAGTCGAATGGAATGGACTACAGCGACACTGTGTCGTTCGAGAGCCACGAGTTCATCTTGGCCAGCCGTGACCTGCTCTCTCCGCATCGAGAAGAGAGCAATCATGGTGTCGATCAGGGCTCGGCGGGAGGGGCCGAGCATGGGAGAGCCGAGACATCACAGTCTCAAAGACCAAACAGTTCGGTCGGTGCTCACAACATGATTGCTACCCCTTGCCCCGAGCTGACAGCGCTCTCAAAAGGCTTCGCCCCGTGCCCTGCGGCTGTAGCAAACGCCGACGCGCCCTGCGAACAGCAGTCCCGTCTCCTCCAAAAGCGGCCGTCTACCCCGGAAAGCTTCTACACCACCATCCGCATCCCCTCTCCGCAGCCGGCCAGCTACTGGCGGGAGCTTCCGGATCTCATGCTCTCCGACACAGACAGCGATGGCTACTACACGCCGGAGTCTGCTCCGTCACCACGGACCATCTCCAGCCGCGAGACGACAGCAGGAGACGGAGAGAACCCGAGCCACCAAGACTCGCCGCTCGTCCCGCATCTAGAACCGTGTCACGAGAGAACGAGTCTATCTTACACATCGAGCAGCACGCACCACCGCCCACATACCCTTTCCGCAATACCATCTCTCGAATCAGTCCCGTCCACCCACCTCGACTTCCCCACCACCATCAGCACAAAACGGCCACCCCGCCGCGTCCGCGGCATGCGAGACATCCGAAACGCAACAACCACCACTCCTCCCCCGGCCATCATCGTTACACGCCACCGGCGTCACCGATACTCTGACTTCGACGACGACGAGGACTACCCAACCGAATCCGACATTGAGCCCAAACCCCTACGCCGTCGCAATCAATCTCCGCCTCGTGAGACAAACAGGGACGCTGAGATGCTCCAGCTGCTGGACCGGATTGAACGGCTGGAGAAGAGGCTGAGCCTGGGATTTGGGGGTCCCGAGGTTCCCCGTCATGCCGGGAGTTTTGTGGAGTCGAACGGTGGTAAGGGGGAGAGTTGGCTGAGGAGTGATTCTAGTGGTGGAGGGTCGAGTTCATGTGGACAAGAGGAGATGGATCGGGATCGGGACCTGGATCTGGATTTGGATCTGGGAGCAGAGGATTGGATGGACACGCTTGCGGGACGGCAGACGGAGGCGTTTGTGAGGGAGCAGAGGCATTGGCGGGCTGGAGAGTTGGATGGTGAGGGCGGAGGTGAGGAGGCAGCTGAGGGAGAGGAGGGAGGGAAGGTCGGCTTAGGGAGGGTGCGGGAGGACGAGGACGACCCTAGTGGCTGGGCGACACTCGAGTCGCTCATGAGGGACCTGATGCTGGGCACGAACTCGAGTCCGGGAGCGGACGCAAGGGTTGAGTCGATGGAAGGGAGAAGGGTCGGGGAGGATGAGCTTATCGGTGGGGTATCTTTGTATCGGGTAGCGTTTTAAGCTACCTGCCTACATACACGCATATTCTGTAATGTTCATCGACGTGTTCTTGATTGCTGCATCTTTCCCAGCATGACACGACGAGAACCCTTTTCGGCTCTGCTGCTGGCTCTCTGTCTGCCCACGGCAACGTGGGCGCTCGGCCATGTGTTTGACGTCAGAGAGGCCACCATCGACAGTGTGCACGATGCCCTCTTCACGCGCAGCACCACTTGTCGAGAGCTGGTCTCGTCGTTCCTGGCGCGCATCGAAGATTTCAATCCCACCATCAACGCCGTCATCTCTCTGAACCCCGACGCTCTTGCGATTGCGGATCTCCTGGACGACCGGATCGCGGCCGGCAACGTCACGGGTCCGCTCTTTTGCATTCCAGTCCTTCTCAAGGACAACTTCGATGCCGCGGGCATGAGCACGACTGGCGGGTGCCGTGTCCTGGCCCATCACAAACCATCAACTGATGCCCCAACCGTGAGGGCATTGAGGGATGCTGGCGCTGTGGTCCTCGGCAAGACAAACCTGCACGAGATGGCTCTGGAGGGCCTGTCCGTCTCCTCACTGGGCGGTCAAACGGTCAGTCCTTATGATCTCACGCGGACACCGGGAGGAAGCAGCGGAGGGAGCGGTGCAGCCGTTGCCGCCAACTTTGCCATCCTCGCTACGGGCACCGACACCATGAACTCGCTCCGCAGCCCGGCAAGTGCGAATTCATTGTTCAGCCTCCGGCCAACGCGTGGCCTGATATCCAGAACCGGAGTCATCCCGGTCAGCTTTACCCAGGATACCGTCGGCGCAATGGCCCGCAACCCCAGAGACCTCGCCGTTGCCCTGAACGTCATGGCCAGCGTGGGTCTTGATCTTCGGGACAACGTGACAACCCTGGCACCGCCGAAAGTTAGACAGAGAAATCTTGTCGCGTCTTTGCACACCGGAAGTGCCCAAGGCCTGCGATTTGGTGTATTGAACGGCTTCTTCGACCATACGGCCTCGGATGAGACCACACCAGTCAATGAGATCATGGGAGATGTCGTGTCCAGGCTCATGGCGGCCGGAGCCGAGATCGTAAACATCACCGAGGCTATCTATGACACTCTCACCATTGCAAAACTTGACGTACAGGCCTTCGAGTTCAGGGAGCTGCTCGACGCCTACCTCGGGAGAGCAGCCGCCACCAATGGCGTCGGCCCCACGAGCTTTGATGACCTGTACGACAGAAATAGTGGCGTTGGAGATGGCAACGGCAGATTTCTAGTGATCCCAGCGCAGCATCAATTCATCAAGAAGTCATCACAATCCTCCACAGGCGACGCGGCGTATGCGGAAGCTCTGCAAGGGATCAAGGTTCTGACCCGGGCGCTCGAGGCCACGTTTGCAAGCAATAACCTCGACGCTATTATCTACCCAGAACAAAAGAACCTCGTCGTCACCATCGGCTCGCCATCGCAAAGCGGGAGGAACGGCATCTTGGCCGCTTTGACAGGATACCCCGTCGTTTGTGTGCCTGCGGGCTTCTCGCCGGCTTCGGCGGACGCCCCGCTGGGCGTGCCAGTAGGAATGGAGATTCTCGGCCGCCCGTGGAGCGAGCCTTTTTTGCTGGATATCGCGAGCCACCTCGACGCGCTGGCTCCCGTGAGGAGGATGCCGCCGTTTGCCAACACAACGGTCGAGCCCAAGGTCTACGAAAGCGTGCCGTCCATCACGCCGAACGTGGTTGACATCTCGGCGGCATACCCTATGGGGGTCTTGGGGTAGAGACACACATCGTGCTCGGATCGAAAAAGGGGTAAAACTGCCTGGCCCAACCATTTCAGATGGCCATGAAACGATGAAGTAAATCGTCCCAGGCTCGCAACATTGTCACTAATACGTAGCGCTGGAACCGTCACCAAGCCATTCATAGAAAAGAAAGTTCAATGCTTCAGATTTTCCCAAGCCCAGTTTCACAGTAAACACAACCCAAAGCAAAACCAAAAACCCATTACGAAAAAAAAGAAGCCCAGTATTAGGCCTTAGCGTTCATGTAACATCCCATCAACAAGTCAAAACCCATTTACAACTTCGACGCCGGCTTGGGGCTCTCGGGAGATGTAATCTCGTTGTACAGCAGCCTACGCCACCAATCTGTCAGCTCAAATCGCAAACAACCATAATCAACCTGGTGGCAGGAAGAAAGGAGGAAGAGAGGAAGGGAGAAAACTCACGAAGTCAAAAAGTCGGCATAATCCTCGCCAGTGACCTGTCCCGAAAAGTACTGCGCCGCCAGGTGGAACTTGTTCCCGCGCGGGGCCTTGGCCGACAGCTCGGCAGCCTGCTCCTTGAGCAGCTTGAGGGCGTAAGCCTTGTCGACGCGCTTGCCCTCGGCGGTGGTGACGCCGTGGCGCACCCACTGCCACAGCTGGCTGCGCGAGACCTCGGCGGTGGCGGCGTCCTCCATGAGGTAGTTGATGGGCACGCAGCCGACGCCGCGGACCCAGGCCTCCATGTAACCGAGGCCGATGTTGAGGTTCTTGCGGATGCCCTCCTCGGTGATCTTGCCCGGCACGTTCATGTTGAGCAGGTCGTTGGCGCCGATGGTGACGTCCTCGCGGCGGACGAAGAGCTGGTTGGGGGTGGGCATGTGCTTGTTGAAGATCTCGGTGGCAATGGACGCCAGCGCCGGGTGGGCGACCCAGGTGCCGTCGTGGCCGGCGCGCACCTCGCGCAGCTTGTCGGCGCGGACGCCCTCCATGGCCTTGTCGTTGGCCGCGGGGTCGTCCTTGATGGGGATCTGCGCCGCCATGCCGCCCATGGCGTGCACGCCACGCTTGTGGCAGGTCTGGATGAGCAGCTTGACGTAGGCGTCCATAAAAGGAACCGTCATGGTGACGGCGCCGCGGTCGGGCAGCACAAAGTTGGAGTTTTGGCGGAACTTCTTGATGACGCTGAAGATGTAGTCCCAGCGGCCGCAGTTGAGGCCCGAGCTGTGGTCGCGCAGCTCGTAGATGATCTCGTCCATCTCAAAGGCGGCCAGGATGGTCTCGATCAGCACGGTGCCGCGGATGGTGCCGCGGGACATGCCGATGTAGTCCTGGGCCAGGTTGAAGACGTCGTTCCAGAGGCGGGCCTCGAGGTGCGACTCCATCTTGGGCAGGTAGAAGTAGGGGCCGGCACCGCGCTTGACGGACTCAACGGCGTTATGGAAGAAGTACAGGCCAAAATCGAAGAGGGAGCCGCTGATGGGCTCGCCGTCGACGGTGACGTGCTTCTCCTCGAGATGCCATCCGCGCGGGCGCACGATGAGTGTGGGCAGCTTCTTGTCGGTCCGGAGCTTGTACTCCTTGGCCCCTTGCTTAAAGTCGACCTGGCGGCGGACGGCATCGTACAGGTTCACCTGGCCGTTGACCATGTTCTCCCAGGTGGGGGCGCTCGAGTCTGGAGAAACGCAAGACACCCGATTAGCTGGCCGAACCCACAACAGGAACAACATGACACGGCATACCCTCGAAATCAGCCATGTAGGTCCAGACATTGGCGTTCAGGGCGTTGACGACCATCTTGCGGTCGGTCGGGCCCGTGATCTCGACGCGACGGTCGACGAGGCCCGGGGCGGGGGCGGCGCCCTTCCATGTTGGGTCGTCGCGGATGTGCTTTGTCTCGGGTAGGAAGTCGGGGAGGGCGCCCTTGTCGAGCTCGGCCTGGCGGATCTTGCGGCGCTCAAGGAGGGCTTTGCGGGTTGGGTTGAAGGAGCGCTGGAGCAGGGCGAGGAAGGTCAGGGCCTCCGGGGTCAGGATCTTGCGCTGCGACTCCTGGATCGATCCGAGGACGGTGACGCCCTGGAGGATGGACTCGTTGCTGGCCATGGTGTCTGTCTGGGTGGTGGTGGGTGTACTTGTGGGCGGGAGGGGGGGATGTGGTGGATGTGGATATGGTTTACAGCTTCCTGGACACGGAGTAGTGCGTAAGCCTCAGTTATAAGTTTTGGCTAGGAAACATGAGTCAAACAATGGTTGGGAGAAGAAAGGCTAGAGCGAGTGCCGAAACGAGCCGCGGATGACTGGGTTGGAATTGATGGTGGGGGGGCGTGTGTTGAGCACAGGGAGGGAAAGCAGGTCAGGTCTCAAAACAACACAGCACAAGACTGTCAATAAGGAGAATGGCAGAGTCTATTACAACAAATAAGAGAGCTCTCTCGACTCACCGATGTGCTGATAATCTCTGCTTCTTTGCCCTGCTGCTTCTTCGTCTTGTCGATGCGAATTGGAATGGAAAAGCGAAAGACGGCAGTTTGGACTCCGGATGCGGGCGAAGACGAGACTCACGGCCGCGGATGACGAAAAAGATCAGGACCCTCACCTGGCAACGCTCGGCAACCACCGCCCGGCCGCTCGTGTCAGTGGCCGATTTGCCAATGGCCCGGAGCACATTGTCGCTGCGTTGCGCGGTACTGTGCAGGCTCCTGGGGGAGCATGTGGGTGGGTTGCTGGACGGAGCGGCGGTCGGCGACATCCCTGCTCCTTGTCGGCCGCTACCTATCTTGCCTTCTGCGGGCAAGCTTGCATCACATGCGAGCCTGGACCGTCCAGATAGAGGGCCGTGGCCAATGGGGCCGCTTCCCCAGCCCCGAGCCGGCCGTGGCAATCCAACGGACACGCGTAATCGCACAGTGGAAAATGGAGAGTGAGGTCATCGGATCGGGGCCCCGCGAGTACCTCAGATTTCTCACAGCAGCTGACTGGCACCAATTGCTGTGTTGAATGCTCCGAATGCTCACCTCCCAGCCGAAACCGGAGACACAGCTCAAAAAATAATAGAAATGGACGCACTCTCCCAACACCCGCATCCTTTGACCGACTACAGGATCCGATGACGGGCGTTGATAACGGCGACGATAAAGCCAACAAATTGTTCTTTTTAGGTAGTAATTGCCCCACCGTCAAGGTCCATTTTCCCCGGGACTTGCAGCACGCACCAGCCACGCCGATGGAGCCAAAGAACGGAACTCAGAGCTTCGGGCCCACATTGGCAAAGCTCCGATCTGCCGCGCCAGAGCCGAGGTCTGCAGGCGCCAAAGAAGCCGAGTGGGTACCATTGCCGGGCAGCGACGTTCGCCTGTGCCGACAGTTCCCGACCGGTTCTCGGATCACAAGCGTCGACGGAGCACGGGACGGTCACGCTGACGGTGGTGGCAGGGGGATCCAACATGATGGGTTGCAGTTTTCCGGCTTTGTGTACTTTTTGGTTCGTTTTTGGCATTTCGTTACGTGAAGGACTCCGCTCGTCTCTCTATACACCTTTGCCTGTTCCGTTCGTGCGGCCGATCATGGCTGCTCTCTCTCTCTCTCTCTCTCTAGCTGTATGTCATGGCCGTGGTCGTGTAGTTCATCTCGAGTGAAGCTGCGGTGTGTGGGTATCAGCCCACCGTCAGGGGGAGACGGGTGAGTCAAGCAAGCAGCAGGATTCGTCATCCTCAACCAAGCTTCTCCTCTTGTCGATTAGAGCTTGTACGGCGAGGGTCCAATCATGAGCTCGGGCTTGACGAGTGTGTCAAACTCCTCCTCGGTCAGCGCCTTGAGCTCCATGGCGCTCTGCTTGAGCGTCAGGCCCTTCTTGTGCGCGTTCTTGGCCACCTTGCTGGCCATG
>FTCU01003007.1_pt1 | contig 14838 bp, 14 predicted proteins | sample 1639521 | NCBI WGS metagenome assembly FTCU01 (sample SAMEA3914864, study PRJEB12502) | metagenome | biome: forest; material: soil | place: USA | collected 2012-03-12 | depth 0.3 m
CCCCACCCACCACCAACCTGGCAGGCAGCAAGCGGCGCAGTCTCTCCGCTCAGGGAGGTCTGCTGAATAGGATGTTCGGTGTCAGCTCCAACTCCGGAGCATCGAAATCCGAGACTAGCTCCGTCCCTGACCAGGGAGCAAGCACGCCCAAAAAGGACAAGGCGGGCAGCAAGTCGCCGTCGCCGGATAAGGACGCCGCCGGCGCCGGCCGATCTTCCCCGTCCCCAGGCAAGCCGTCGGACCAAGCCGCCGGCGGCGAGAAGCGGAGCGGTAATGGCGGCTCGGCGGAACAGAAAAAGCGACGGAGCAGCGGGGTGAGCGGCAAAGCCAGCAGCCTGATAGCCCAAGCCAAGACTACCCTCTTTACTCAGGTTGGGAGTCGTTATAACAACGATCTCGGTGCTGACTCAAAGCCGTCTAACCAGACTCCCCTGCAGAAGCTCGGCAAGCAGGACCAGGCTCTTGCCGTTCCCCAGGGCCAGCACAACAATGCCGCTGGCGAGTCCCTCCCCGGGCCCCGATCGACCTTTCGAGTTGGCGTCTGGGAGGACAGAAATAAGAAATGCCGACGCACCATGGAGGACACCCACGCCTTTCTCTACAACTTTCTACACACCCCGGCGCCGGCGCTCGGGGCCGAGGGCGGTGGTCAGGGCCAGGGCAAAGGCGTTGCCGGTGCGGCCGAAGGGCAACAAGACGGCGACGGCTTGGAGCAGGGCATGATGGAGACCGACAACGGGTACTTTGCCATATTCGACGGGCACGCTGGGACCTTCGCTGCGGACTGGTGCGGAAAGAAGCTACACATAATACTGGAAGAGGTCATCAGGAAGAACCCGAATGCTCCTATACCGGAGCTCCTCGACCAGACCTTTACAGCTGTCGACGCTCAGTTGGAGAAGCTGCCGCTTAAAAACAGCGGTTGCACAGCTGCCGTCGCCGTTCTTCGGTGGGAGGACCGGGTGCCGAGCACCTTGTCTGCTACCGGCTCGCAAGCCATCGCTCCGGCGCTCGCCAAGGCCGCCGAGGAGGTTTCCAAGTCGGAGGAGTCGTCGACCTTGGCGGCACCCGAAGCCACCCACGCCAGGTTAAAGAGCACGGCGACCAGGCAGCGAGTCCTGTACACTGCCAACGTTGGAGACGCCCGAATCATCCTCTGCCGTCAGGGCAAGGCCCTGCGCTTGTCGTACGACCACAAGGGTAGCGACGAGAACGAGGGAAAGCGCATAGCTAATGCAGGAGGGCTGATACTGAACAACCGAGTCAATGGCGTGCTAGCCGTTACGCGTGCCCTCGGCGACACGTACATGAAAGATCTCGTCACCGGGCACCCCTACACCACCGAGACCGTCATTCAGCCAGATTTGGACGAGTTTGTCATTATCGCCTGCGACGGGGTATGTAAATGATGATTGGCGTCGCAATCAGGAACTGGAAAATGTGCTGACTGCTTTGCGATAGCTTTGGGACGTCTGCACAGACCAGGACGCCGTCGATCTCGTGCGGAACGTGCAGGACCCCTCGACAGCAGCCAAACTTCTCGTGGATCATGCCCTCTCCCGCTTCAGTACCGACAACCTGTCTTGTATGATTGTCCGCTTCGATAAGCAAGCTCTCCTCGAACACCAGATCAACAAGGACAAGGCCATCGGCGTCGAGGGCGACGCTGCCACCGTATCGGGGAAGGTCAGCGAGGCCGAGAAGATCCTCAACACCACCAAGGCCAAGATCGCCGAGGGCGGCAGCTCGCCAGTGGGCGTCTCGGCGAGCAACAGCGGCAAGGGCCACGACCCCGTTCCGGTCGAGGACGGAGACAAGGGGTTCATCCCGACTGTACTTGAGGGGCCTGTGGAGGAGGAGCCGGCTTTGATGGAACCGCCGCTGGGTGCAGTCTCGTCAGTTGAGCCGATGCAGGCGGATTCTCCGAAGGACGCAAGCCAGGACACGCCGCCGAGTAGCACCTAGAGAGTCGCACTTCGGCACCTGCGGCTGCCTTTGAAACGTCGCCGCAAGCCCGGGGCTGAGCAGACAAAGTGACTGACTGGGCTGGTAATCCCGCTTTGCGTGTGGTCAGAATATTACAGCGAGCCGGTTTCCCCTGGACTGCCGCACATGTCTTTTTTGTATCGCTTCAAGAGGATAGGATAGCACTGGGTGTGGCTTGACAGTATGACTTGTCGGCTTGACGAAGACGGTTCCAAGGGGCTAATTGTTTGGCGGAAACGGGAGGGTGTAGATGGGTAGGTTCGCAACGTCACTTGATTTTTATTTGTAGGCTACGTGTACGCATGGGGCGCTCGCACGGCGGTATCCCCTCTAGCATTGACCTGCCGCCGCCCTCGTTGGATTCTCACCCCGGGAAATGCCTTGCAATTGTCAACTTCACACACATTTCCTCCTCAGGCAACCCTCGAAGCCCCCCCAGTCGTGAGATCCACTAAGCTCGACTCCATCCCATCCATCCCCCCAGTACCGCCAGCCTCCATACTCGCCATCATCTTCCGCATCGACGTCCCCGACATGCCCCCCAGCCCGCGCCCGTACACCGCCTCAGCAAGCATCCGCAACTGCATCGGCATCTGCGGGCTGCCGTATCGCGCCGTCACCGAGGCCTTGTCCACCACCGGTGCCGAACTCGTGTTCAGCCACGCCCGCTGCTCTGCAGTGCCCAGGTCACCGCCGCCCTGGGCGAGCTGCTCGCACTCCTGCTGGCTTGAGGGGCTCCACCATGCTGGGAGGAGGCTGGTCGTCCCGGTGGTGGTGGCTTGGGCTTTGGCGAGGAAGGCGCGCAGGCCCGTGAGAGGGGAGGAGGGTGCTGAGGAGGCGCCTTCAAAGGTGGCCATGTCGTTGAGGCGGACTACTCGACAATGTCAGTACTCAATTTCTTGTGTAGGGTGTAAAGGAAGGAGTTCGAAGCAAATAGTGAGGTGAGGCATGGTAGCCTTATTGCTTCCGGAACAAGCTGAGAGAGAGCATAAACAACTCGGATGTTACGCACGGCGGTGAGCATCGATGAGGAGGGTGTAAACGTCCTGTGGGGGCAGCGCGTGTAGGTACGTGCCGTTGTCGAGGCGGGTGAAGGGGGTTGAGACTGGGCGGGTGAGAGGAAAGGCTGGGTTGGTGGGAGTGGTGGTTGAGGAGGAGGACGGGGGGTTTTGTTTGCCGCAGGTTCGTTTGTGAGATTTCCAGTCAGCTTTCTGGCAGTCGCGGGAGCAATAGGGGGTCGTGCTGCATTTGGCGCAGCGTTTGAGGGCGACGGTCGGGGCGCTGGCGCCGCAAGTTGTGCAAGAATCGGACATGATGTGGTTTCGTGCCTTTATTTGGTGGATATGGAGCAGATTGAGGCTTTTTTTACTGACAGAGGTGTGCTGGTGATCAGTCTCAGATATCTGGCGAGAGAGAGCGAGACAGAGAGACGAGAAACAGAGAGACAGACGGGAGTAAGTTCGTGTTTGTTTGGGGGACTAAAAGTGAGGGGTTGTCAGGGGCTGGGCCCGCTTGTCTGGTGCATTCCCCAACGAGCTTCCAATTGTTTGTTTGGTTGCTGCTCCATCATCGTGTATCATGGCTGTTGCTGATGATGCATTGGAGATGTTCATCGTGACTCGGTGCCTCTTGGTTCGGGTGAAGCTTACTCGCAAATGACATCTCAGCCTGCCCTGCCCAGGTTCGCGAAAAGTGATTCAATGGAGCATGGCGATGTCTGAGATGCGTCGTCCAAAGACACAGGTGACAGTCAAATCCCAATCCCGAGCCAAACGCGCTAGTGGCAGCTGTCCTGAGATCCTGGACTCTGCTGCTATGCAGATATGATACTTGCCGTCTACATAGTATGAGAAGAGGAGGTTGTGCTGAAGCGAGGGTTGCATCCTCGAGCCCTCGCGTGTGGGTGGTAACAGCAGAACATGCACGGTCGTCGCCCAAGTCAAAGCGTGCCTGAGAGCAGTGGCCGAGGTGGTGTCGTCGCCACCCTTCGTTCATCACCTGCAGCCGTTGTCTCTGGAAATGCTTGAAGGAGCAAACCCGACTGGGTGCTTGATTCCCTGGGACCAATAAGAGACGCTCAGGAGAGTAGAGGGTGTGCCACACTTGACCGGGAAGTGTGGACCTCCCTGCGCTCCAGAGCGACTGTTCCCATTAGAGATGCCCTGCCCGATGAACATGTTGACTGCGCCGAGAGCTGCTATTCGCGGGCATCACAGGTGTCACCACAATAATTATGTGCACAGTCGTGACAGGATGTGTTGATCAGCCGTTTGGTGATACGGATAAAGAAGCTCGGTTCAAGAGCGGGCGCCTGAAACGCAGCCATCTTCGTGTGGATGCTCCCAAACGAGTTAGGCCTTGACAAGGGGAATTGCTTCTCCACTGTGGGGAGATGTTTCGGGAATGAGGCAGCACAGGAGGGATTGTTTGGTTCAAGAAAAAAAAAAAGAAAAAGAGAGAGAAGATGTTAGACAGCGAAGTACAAGTCTCAGAAAACTCGCAAGGCGCATCAGGAGACACCTCCCTGCCCTGGGTGAGTACTCATCCAGCCAACTTCCACACACGGCCACCTCAGGTGGTGTGTTTTTGGCTGGGAAAGGGAGACGAGTGATGGCAAATGTTCTGGAAGACGATTTGCGGGCCCCTGCTCCATGTGCCTGGCCACAACCCCACTCGGCCGCTGCAATCCAACTGAGCAGCAGGGGAACTGCAGGTCCCTTGGGCTTCGTCTGGACCCCTGCCCGCTAAATATCGCACCGAGCAAAGGAGGAGGAGCAGCGTGGAAGCCAATTCGCGGATGCCCGTCTGGACCGTCCATTACCTCCTTTCAAGCACATCCCCTCACTCCTGATTTCTTATTCCCCTGACATTTTTTTGTCGACCCATTTCATCGTGCTCTGGAGTCTCAGCATTCGCAAGCAACAGCGGTGCATCTGGTCTTGAGGATCGCTATTCGCAGCGCTTTCGCTGCTATTGCCTCGGGGAGAGACGCCTAATGCGAAGCGCCCCTAATAGCGTCAACGTTCACACAGCCCACGCTCATTCTTCCTTCGTTCTGTCACTCCTTGTCGTGGCTCGATCAGTGTTGCTACGACACCCGGCTTGACGTTGGGCGTGTGTCAATCTTGCACGACGACCAAGAGAGATTTACCAACGGCCAAAGCCCACCGCTCCGCTGTCCGAAGCCGCCAGATCTTCAACGCCCGCCAGGATCTGCTGCAACCCTCTGCAAATCCGTTCCATGTCCCTTGCGTACCTCGGCCGCGCAGCTTCAACGTCTTCCGACAGGCCAATCCCTCCATGTAGGCTTGGCTGAGAAGCACCATTCCAGCTTTGCCGATTGCTCCTGAAGCCGAATTCACGCCCGTCGCACGACGCCCCGGACGCCCGCCCGCCCCCGGGTCGCATCGTTTCTCACCCACCATCGACCGCTTCACCCTCTCGTTGCGGACAGATAAGAGGGCCGATCTGGCGGCCCACGGCGGTAGACCGACATGTCGCTGAATGGGTTGGACGACTCACGAGTTAAGGAGGCGCACGAGACGGCGGTTGCTGAGCCGGGAGGATGGTGCGTCCCTATCCCCCATTGCCCCCTTTTGCTTTTGGCGCCGCTGTGCAACTTCGAGTTGATCATCCGGGCCCCGAAAGAATATGGCCCTCGTTTACATGCTGGTTCTAATATTGGGTGTTTCAAAACAGGTTCCTTCTCAAGTATGCCTCGCGTGATGAAGTCGAGTTGCTGGGCCGAGGGAACGGCGGCATCGTCGAGATCCGCAACAACATAGCCCAGTACACCGACAAGTCGCCGCTTTACGGATTTCTTAGATACAGGCGCCGCAATGTCATCATCAAATATCTTCCCGAGGACTGTTCCAGGTTAATTCAAGGTACGACCCGTGCCTCCCTTTGCCTGGACTTCTCTTTCCTCCCTCGCAACGCAAGTGCTGACTTGGCCTCCCTGCAGCGCGAGTGACCGTCCACTTCAACGCTGTTTGCGATCGCTTCTCGCCTTTCGACACTGCCTTCTCCATTGCCGAAGCGAAGGAGCTCAAGGACACTAAGCTTTCGGCTGCCTGCTCACTCCACGCTGCATCCGGCTCGACATCTTCCTCGACAAGCTCGCTACGCCGAAGACGCTTGGTGGAGATCACTGAAGAAGAGGAGGAGGAAGAGCGAGAGAGGAAGCGCCAGTCGGTCGTTAAGGAGGAGGAGCGGCCGAAGTCGCCCACAGCCTCCGAGCCGCCCGTCAAGCTGGATGCGGACCTGGCTAGGTCGCCAGACGCTTCGAGATTCGCAAGCGAAAACGACCCGCCGCATTTCATGGGCGTCCCGAGGCCTTCCTCGCCAGCAAAGTCTTTCGACGAGACCTCCCGGCGCATGTCCTCGCAGTCATCCCGAACTGAGCTGTACCTGACAACCTCTCACTCGTATAAGCCGCGAGTGAAACTCGGACCCCGGCCCTCCGCCGACCCCGCCGGTCGCCCACGGTCCTCGGCTGGGAGCGCGACTTATCGACCCGTTGCTACGGTACCGGCTGGCCTCAAGTCGGCATCCCGAGGCTCCAAAAAGGGCCGCTCTCGGTCCCAGAGCCAGGATGAAGAAGCACAGGAACCTCCAATCCAAGAGCAGGTAGAAGAGAGTTTCCTCCCGGTTGAGGCGATCGATATTGAAGCGAAGCCCTCCGACCCCGAGTCTGCACAACCCCCGGCCAGCAGCGAACCGCAAGGCACAGCCATTCCGGCCTCTGTACCCAAGGTCAACATGCCTACCGCCCCGGCTCCGAACAAGCAGAACACCGTGACGCCTGAAAAAGCGCGTCTGTTGAAAGCCATGAAGCTCAGGGAGAAGAAGAAGTTGCTGAGCTTAAAACCAAACCTCGAAGCGCCTGCTGCCGATATATCCTCTGCTCCCAGCACGCCCGGTCTTCCGGAGGAGAATGAAGATACCGAGACGTCAGAAAATGCTGCGCGGCCAGAGGAGATGATTGTCGAGAGCGAGGGACTGCACGAGGATCTTCTCTCGCCCTCAAATATCGATTCTGGAATCGATGTCGGGACGGACCATGCCTCGGTGGATACCCGGGTCGATTCCCCTCCTGCTTCGCCGCTTGCCACATCGGAAATTGGTGATTCTACCCAGGCTTCATCACTCTCCGATTCGACAGACGAAACCGTCCTTGCCAAGGATGAACATCCGGATGTCGAAGTCGAAGAAGATGGGAGTGAGGCCAGCAGAGCGGCGTCGCCAATTTCCAGTGAAATTTTGCTGCCCAAAGTGTTCAATCCCGGGGCAGAGTCTGGGTTTCCAGACAGGCAATCACAGGCAACCATCACTGTTGCAGACAAGGACGCGAGGGTTGGCGAGGAGCCGTCTCCTGTTGTACTCGAGGACAAAATGGATCAGGAGCCTGCGACCCTGGACGCGTCAGTGGGGCACGCTGTTCCTGAAGCTTCACTGCATCCGGTATTAGCGGAGGTCTTGGTCTCCGCCAGCGTGCCAGAGACACATTCGAGCGGAGCAACCGCCACCGAAACAGTAGAAGCGCCGCCACTAGCCTCTGACCCCAAGCCCACTGATGCCGACCTCGCTCAGGAGAAGGCCCCTTCACCACAGTTCCGGATTCCTCTTTCCAAGTTCTCTACGCAGGAGACGAAATCCGTCGCGACTCAAACCATTCCTTCGATTGTCGCCCATACCTCGAATGTGGATTCGTGGCGTGTTGGGAACTCAGCGCCACCGGTTCCGGAGAAGGACAACGACGCGGGGGCGGGCGAGGTGGCCGGCGACGCGTCTGGCATAGACCTCAAGAGGCGAATGGTGCCTGGGCCGATTCGGACAGACCTGGATGGCCCGGACAACGACAAGCGGCGCTCCATCATCAGCATCCTGGACAACGACGGCTTTATGGACGAGTTGCAATCGGCAACCGTGCAACAAGCAACGCCAATCGCCGTGTCCAAGTCCCCCCTAACACCATTCTCCCCGGACCAGAGCTCCAAGGGACCCGGCAGCGGGCCAGACGGTTCCGCACCCCGATTTCTAAGAACGGTATCAAATCCCGTCCGCAATTCGTTCCTCGCTCCCGGGGAAGCGTCGGCTCCTCCGGCTAGATCTGCCTCGTCCGGCGCTGCCTACTTGCAAAAGATTGCCCAGCCGACCTCCCCCGATGTGCGGCCCAAGAGCTCTTCCAAGCTGGGCTCGAGCATTTCGCAGCGGATCAAAGCATTGGAAAAGCTTTCCGGCAGCGCGCCAGGCGTGGAGGTGAGCCATGCCGCGCCAAAGGAGCGCCCCGCGTCCACTTTCTTCGCAGTGCGCAAAACCGGCACTCGAGAACCGTCGAGATCGCCGTCGGTGGTCGACCGGGCAGGTTCCGTTACTGGAGGGGCAAGCCCCTCTCCCCCGGGCTCGAGGGAGTCATCTCCAGAAGCTCTCAAGGTGATGGGACGTGGCCGGTCTGGATCCCTGGTGAACCGACTGTCCATGTTTGAAGGGAGGATGCCTCCCAGAGGTAGACCTGAATCAGTCCAGGTGAGAGCCCGCATCATTCGCGATCCGAACCAGCCATTTCCCAGGGGTCCGGAGCCGAAGGGAGAGTCTGGGGAGTATGCGCCTCCGGACTTGAAGCAGTCACCGCTGGTGGTGGATGTTCAGAATCGAGTCAACTCGCGCAGCCCAGCACGGGCGCCTAGTGTTATCTCGGTGCGTACCTTGGAGCGGGACATTGCGGCCCAGGCGAAGCAGTCCCTATTGGAGCGACGGCTATCGAAGCGATCTCAGGACGGGGAGAGGGACAAGGCGGATGCCGGCGACGATTTCCGCCCCCGCCGGCGGTCGTCCCTGTCGTTCGTTAAGGACTTCATCAAGGACCGCACAGAGTCCATCATTGGCGCGAAGTCACCGTCGCTGGATAATCTTGGCAACCAGGCTTCTCCCGCGATCTCACGGCCACCCTCTCGCTCGTCAATTCACCAATCGGGGTCCCTGGTTCGTCGGCTGAGCATCAGCAGCCGGCGCTCGTCAATCGACCAGAGCAGCCCTGCCATTCCCGCTGTCGTGCTCCCCGCTACTCGGTCGGGCGATGGCGCCGCGGAACCAGAAGCTGACGCCAGAAGCATCAACGGCGCGCTTGATAAAAAGTCTGGGTCCATCAGCTCCGGTCCGTCCAGCCCCAACCAGACCAAGGGCAGCCGTGCCACCCGCTTTATGCGTCGTCTCTCCAACTCGCTCGGAACCAGCAGAAAGACGGCGCCGCCGTCGATCTCCCCCACAGTGACCGAGGAGAACGCGGCAGAGGTTGAGGCCGCATCCAGGGGCAGCACTGCGACCGGCTCGGCATCCCACTCGCAGCCGAGCATTGTTGCCTTCATGGGCGATGTCAACGTTCAGTTCCCGGACAACCTCTTGTGGAAGCGTCGCAGTATCTGCCTCGACAGCCAAGGGTTCCTGATTCTGAGCGCGGTACAGGGCTCGGCAATGATGCCTCCCGCTGCTCCCGGCAAGGACAGGCATGGGGCGATGGTCAAGCGCTACCACATGACTGACTTCAAGCCTCCATATGCGCCCGATGTGGAGTTGCAGGAGCTGCCCAACAGTGTCGTGCTCGACTTGGTTGATGGCAGTGGATTGCAAATTGCGTGCGAAGATCGGGCGGGCCAGATGAGCATCCTGCGCAGTACGTTAACCGTGTCGCCCGAATGATGGTGAAGTTTTGGAGGCTAACGAATCACGCAGTTCTTGAGGAAGCTCACCACACGCACACCAGCTTCGGACATTAACCATCTTTTCTCTCGTACACCTTCCAAGATCCACCACGGACTTGGTCTTGCCGGCGACTGACTTTCGCCCTGCGGTCTGGCAACCACACATTTCCTTGTTGGGTTCAAGACCCTCTTTCTCGGCACCTCCCTTCTTCTCGCCCTACGGACTTTATTCCCTTTATATGACGCACATATCCTTCATTCACCCACCCGGACCCTAGACCCCGACATGACACGTTTTTGTTCCTGACTTCCATCAAGGGACGGCAAGAACGGTCTTATTTTCATAACCGATTCTCTTTCTACATTCCGTGATACCATCGATCTCCGAGACGGCATTTCAGCATTTTCCTTGACTTTTGTTGGAGGTATCTTGATCAGGACGAGGGAGGCAGCTCTGTGACGATTTAGTGTAGATATAGCACAGCACAGAAGGAGGCCATGTACAAAAGTGCACTCGCCTTTGGCGACAGCAGCCTTGTCGTACATATAAAACAAATCGCCACAATATGGTGATGATCCTGGCTTTGGCTCAGTCTCATGAGGTGATTGTACTACTAAATCTGGTTTTCTTCCTCAGCCCAGCGGGCTCCAGACATGCAGGGACGTTTGCAATATCAGAAAGTTAGATGGACGCAGATTGGAGTACAGCAAATTGGTGAAACACGATCCAAACTGTGGGAGATGAGAGAGTCATAACAATGATATACATCTGTCCGTCCTTGCCCCTTCGCCCACTATGCATTATTCTTCCGCTTTTCCCACCCGGGTTCTCGCTCCGGTATGACCAGGACACGAGCATTAGAACATTGAGAAGTGCCCTCAGCGGTCCCATCCATCCATGGGCCGAAGCTTGATAGTACACACACGTACAACGAAGAAGCGGGAGGGGCATGGAGGTTCAAGCGGCGGGCTCGCAGGCCCTCTGTTGCCGCCCTCTCTCGGCGTCCCACCTTCCCACCCCTCTCTCTCAATCCGCGTCGCCAAAAACGACCCAGCCGCAAATACGGTGCCGGTCAGTCAAGCCTGCTAACCAACCCAACCCCACCTCAAAGCGCAGCCTTGGCCTCCGCCCTCCCGCCAATGGCCGCACCGATCTCCTCGGACGTCATCCCCCCCTTCTCCCCGGCCCCCGCGGTGAGCACCTCCCCGCCCAGCTCCCGCATGTGCTGCTCCTGCTCCATGGCCGCAAAGTTTTGGTCCTCGCCGTACGCCAGCGCGAACGGCACGCCCACCAGCAGCGCGCTGACCGACACCGTCCAGGCGGCGCGCCCCGCGAAGGAGAGCGCCGTCTTGACGGCCGAGGTTGTCGCCGTGTACCGGCTGTGCAGCCAGCCGCGCGTCGTGGCGGGTACCATGTCGCGGAGGGCGGCGAGGCGCTGGGCGAGGGACTCGTCGGTTGGGTCGTAGTTGGATTCGGTGGAGATCTCGGAGTCTGCGGTGGAAGAGGGGTGTTAGTTGGGCGTTGTGGGTGGATTGGGTGGACGGTTTGTTGGGGTGCAGCTGGAAATGGGGAGGAATCCGGATGGGTGGATGGGAGGGAAGGGTTGTGCGGCCGTACGCACCAGTGTCGGTAAAGTCCTCGTCGTCCTCCTCCGGGCCCGGCTGGGGCTGCTGGAAGTGCTCGTCCTCGACCTCGACAAGTTGGACCATTTTGGTGGATGTGTGGGTGTGTGCGCGGAAAGCGGACGGGTATTTGGTGGCCTGGTGTTCGGCGGCTTCGTTGTAGGGGAAGCAAAGGCGCGGGCGTAGCCGGTCGTTGGGGTTTGTGGATTCGGTGTTGAGGGCGTTGATGGAGAGCAAGATTATTTCAGGGTTCGTGAAAGCCGCCCTGCCCGGCCAAGAACGTCTTTTTTTCGTGGATAAGGGAACATGACGGCTGTTGAGGTGCCGCTAGGCTGAATACGGCTGGCGCGTGATTGTGGGACCCGAGGATCAAGCGGGCCAATGGCGTGTTATGGGTTTGACGGTCGAGCAACTTTCGAGATCCATCCCATCACATTTCCACGACGGTGCCGACAGGATTCGGAATGTTTATCAGACCTGGCCATGACTTCGGCCGGCAACAGTTCATGATATTCTCTCAAATCTACCCAAGGATGGCTATTTTTCTCCCCACTGCTAGTAGTGCCAATGAGTGTGGTAACAAGTTCCGGTGCAGCCGTACCGCACTTCCAACCAGTCCGCTACATCATGCTCGCAATGCTCAACTATTTAAAGTCTACCCCAACTCCGAACATGCCATGATGCAAGCCGCTCTTTGATCCTATTCTCTTGTCCGCCCCCTGTCAGGAACGTCCGCAAACCGAATCGACCTCTTCGAAGGCGGCACTCTGGGGGTATCGTCGTCGTCGCTATCCTCGCCGTCGCCGTGCGGTGTCATACCAAGGGCAGCCTCTCTACGGCGCCGTTCCGCCGCCGTCTCGGCGTGGTCCTCGTCGTCGTCGTTGTCGTCGCGGATGCCCTGCAGAGCAGCCAGCCGCCTCCTACGCTCCACCTCCGTCTCCCCCACCTCCTCGCTGCTCGGCGTCTCCGACGATGCCGCGGGGTGCCCCGGTGACGAAGACCTCGACGCCTGCTGGCTGCTACCTGCCGGTTCCTGCGGTTGTTGGGTGGCTGTGCCGGCGACAGGAGCCGTCTTGGCACTCGTCTGCGCCGGGGATTCGATGGTGATCTGTGGCGCCGCGTCCGGCTTGCCGAGCGCCTTAAGCTCGTTGACGACCTCACGGCGGGTGTTCTTGTCGAGCTTTTGCATTTCCTGGATGAAGTCTTCCTTGGTCATGCGCCGGCCAAGGCCACCGATGGTGAACCGGATGTGTTTGTCGTCCTCCTCTTCCTCCTCGGCCTGCACCACGCTCTTCTTCCGCTGTCTTTGGGTCGAAGGCTCGCCTGCCGCTGTGGATGTTTCTCCTGCAGTCGAAGCTTCTCCGGCCGACTTGTCCATCGCCTTGGCAAAGACGCCCATACCCATGTACTTCAGACCAGTCGCCATCAGATCCTGCTGTGGTTTCTGTGTCGGCAGGTCGTATTTCTTGAGCACGTCGCCGTCTTCGTTCTCCACGATGATCTGTTCGGTGAGTTAGCGATGCTCCGTAGCCGCGAATTGCTGGTAAAACCTACCGTGCTACCAAACTGGTACGCCCGGGCCGGCTCGGCCTTCCTGGTCGACTTTTCCTTGCCCTTTCTTTTTGCGACTTCTATATCGCGCCAGTTCATAACCCTCTTCTTCAGTGCGTCATACGTCCAACCAGAAGGGCCGGCTTCCAAGTCGAGCTTGGACGCAAGATCCTTGGCATTTTCGGCAGCATTGCCTTCGGGCTGCTTTGGCTTGACCGCAAGGACCTCACCCTCGCGGTTCTCGATGATGATATTGTCGCCCTCATCGTAGACCTCGACGGGATTCCTGCGTTCCTCGGGCGGGCCCACAGGAGCCTCGGCGGCGGCTGACTTGGACGAACTGTCGGCCGAGGACCGATCAGGTTCTTTCTCATTGAGCGGTCCAGGAGTCGCATGGTCAGTCGGTGACAGCGCGCCATCATTCCGTCCGGACTGGTCGGTGCTGAGACGGGGAATACCAGGGGACAGCGGCTCTCCTTGGCTGCGGCGCTGGGGAAAGATGGCAGACTGACTGATGGGCCCACCAGGCCCGATGCCATCATCCCACTTCTTCTTGCGCCGTCTCGCAACCAAAGAAGAGGACCTGCTTCCCTGTTTGCTAGTTTCGTCCTCCTTGACGCGGCGCAGGAAATTACCAGGGAGGCCAACTGGCGGTAGGGTTCCTGGAGGGAACTCGGGCATTTTAAGCTCCTCGCCCTCCGTATCGGACATGGTTCTCGCCTGCGAGCGTGATTGCGACGAGATACGAGGCAGTCGGTTCATCCAGTGCGGGCCATCCTCGTTGGCCTGTGTGTATGACATGGTGATGGTCAGGGTGTTGATATGCTTGCCCAGCGTGAAGACAGCAATGGTGGAGCCGTGGACAATAATCGAAGCGACAACGATAAACGCGACAATAGGCCAGACAAGGGTGATCAGGGTGTAATGCTCGACATCTGGGTTTGGTAGCTCCGAGAGGGGAACCGGGTCCTCGGATTCCAACTCTGCGCGTGCAAGCATCGCGACGAAGATGGCACCGACTCCGATGGGGCCGAAGTGGCCGGCGAACAGGGCCTCGCGCCAGGTTTTGATGTCAGGTATGAGAGGTTTCAGGGCCATCATAATGGGAATCCGGCGAAAGAGAACGACGAATATGGCGAGGACGGCCAACCGCCAGGCTGACAGGCCCAGAACGGCGTCGTTAAAAGCGCTCCATGGGATGATGGTGCCAAAGTAGACGAAGTAGGCCAGGTTGATCAGCAAGTCGATGACGTTGGAGACGTGAGATTCTTCGGTTTTCTGGGTGAACCAGCCGTCGTTGGAGAAGCCGACGCCGGCCGCGAATCCGACGAGCAGATCGTCGACGCCGAGGATGCTGCCGGATCCGGCACAGAACAAGGCCAGGACAAAGTAGAAGACCAAAAAGCTCTCCCTGTCGATCAGCTCGTGCTTTTCGGCGAACTTGATACCGTGGCGGGCGAGATAGCCAATCATGAAGCCGTAGAAGGCACCGAAGACGCACTCGTACAGAACCGTGTAGACGATCCAGTGGAACGAAACGTCCTTGGCACTCTGCTTGTCCTGGATGAGATACAGTGCCAGGTAGATGAAGGGAAAGGCCATGCCGTCGTTGCAGCCCGACTCGGCCGAGAGCAAGTCGCGCAAATGCTTCGGGACTCGCTTAGCAAACTTGCCCCTGCCCACGACGGACGAGGCAAGAACGGGATCGGTGGCCGTGACGCAGGCGGCGACGACGAGGCTCTCGAGGAAGTTCAACGGCTCAATCAGCCACCAGATGCACAGACTGGTAATCAGCCAGCCGAAGGTCATGACCGGAATCAGCAGGAAGCTGACCGACTTCCAGTGCTTCTCCATGTAGTACTTGGGCAACTCGACGCCAACGGCGAAGCACTGCACGACCAGGACGAGGCGGGAGAACTCGATGGTGATGATGTCGACGCTGCCCCATGTTTCTGGGTTGATGAGATTGGCGGCATAG
>FTCU01003455.1_pt1 | contig 14823 bp, 11 predicted proteins | sample 1639521 | NCBI WGS metagenome assembly FTCU01 (sample SAMEA3914864, study PRJEB12502) | metagenome | biome: forest; material: soil | place: USA | collected 2012-03-12 | depth 0.3 m
CTCCAACCCCCCTCAGCCATCTCAACTAACCCCCCACCCCCACAACAGCTACGGCACAGACGTCTACCTCCACCTCAACCGGCTGTCCTCGTCCTCCGAGCCCCTGCAATAGCAATCAGCCGTCACGAGGGGCGGCGGTCCCGGCCGCCCGGGCCCCGGAACGCCGTCCCGAGGACTGACGCTGCCGATGCGCTACCTGATGCGCAAGCGCCTCAAGAACCCGGCCCCGCTCGAGGTCACCGAGCGCCGGCAGGTCGGCGACGCCGAAGCCGCGCTGAACCCGCCTGCTGCTGCTGTTGCTGCGGCGGCGGACGAGACGGCGCGGGGGTTTGCGGCGAGGGGGAGTGATAGTGTGCTGTGAGGGTTTGTTGGCTGTGGAGTTTGGCTTTTTTTGGGTACGGTATTTGGTTGGTTGCGGTGGTTGTTTGAACTACCCCGTCGACGTTGTCCAACACCCTCCACACCCCCTTTCCCCCGGCAGGCGGCAAACCGACCCGCATTCATTCCGGCTGGGTAGCTCCGCGGAGGGACATATCCTCCCAACACACACACGCACCCCCGTGCGTTCAAGTTGAAACATGTGCATGGAAACATGGCGTCTTTTCGCTGTTTTCTTTTTCTTTTCTCTTCAGAGGACGGACAGGAAAGAAATGGGATGGGATGGGACGGGCTTGATTTCGAGGGAGAGGCTGTCTGCTGTTTCTGTTGGTTCGTTGGTTTGCTGCTTTATGCTGTCACTCCTGTTGGTGGTGATGGTTCATGGTTCATCGGTCCACGGTTCGGTTCATGCTGCCTGCTTGCTACTGCGTCTGCTGTTGTAGAAAAACCGAGATGTTTGGCATTGTCATTGTCATGATTTGGGTTGGTTGGATTGTAAGATCAGGATTGGTGATGGGGGTTTGTTGAAGAGGAGGAGGACAGGGAGGGATATCTGAGAGGGGGGTGGTTGTGTGGGTTGTGTTGTATATATCACGGTTACATACCAACAATGGAGAGACAAGTGGATGGATGTGTTTTTGACTTGTGTTTGAATGTCTGGCTGTATCTCTACTCGCTAGAGAAGATGTCCCAACTTGATCTCCCTTTCCTCCACCCTTCGCTCCTCTGCCATCCATAGACACCAGATAGCCTCCCGATGCAAAACAAAAGCCAAAAACTACCTTAAGCAGAAAAAAAAAAAGCCAATGCAACCCACCCAACAAACAACCCAGCCACCCTCGCGAGCCAGATGAACCCATCAAGCCTTATACAACAAATCCAAAAACCCCCTCGCCAAATCCACAACAACACTCTTATTCGGCAAGCTCCCCGCAACCCCATACAGCGCGGCCGCATCCCCCGCCTTCTCGGCCGTGCCGCGCGCCTTCTTCCCCTCCACCAGCCGCACCCGCTCCTTCTCCCGCTCCGCCTCCACCACGGCCTCCAGATCCGCCGCCAGCTTCTCCCACACCTTGACGATCGGCAGCGTCACGGCGACGTGGATCGCCGGCGGGTCCTGCAGCGCGTTGAGGTGCCACCCTTTCGCCGACATGCCGTCGGCGAGGTCGTACACGTTGAGGTTGCGCGCGCGGAAGGCGAGGACGCTGACGAGCGGGTTGCCGAGGATTTCGAGTTCCGAGGACAAGGCGGGGGAGGTCTGGATGTGGGTCAGGAGTTTCTTGGTGGCGCCGACGATCTGCGTGCACGAGGCGAGGTAGCCGGCCTCGCCGACGGTGACGAGCGAGGCCCAGCACGCGGCGATGAGGGCGCCCGGGCGGGAGCCCGCGATGCCCGGCGAGGCGTAGACGCCGCCGGACCAGGCGGGGTCGACAAAGTACTGGTAGCCGCGCAGGGCCTGCGTGCGGTAGAGCACGGTGCTGTTGCCCTTGGGGGCGAAGCCGTACTTGTGGGTGTCGCAGCTGATGGAGGTGACGCCCTTGAGGCGGAAGTCGAAGGGGGTGGTCTCGAAGCCGGCGCGCTCGAGGAAGGGGACCAGGAAGGAGCCCAGGCAGCAGTCGACGTGGAGGGGGAGGCGCTTGCGGAGGGCGAGCTTGGAGAGGGCGGCGATGTCGTCGATGATGCCGTGCGGGAAGTTGGGGGCGGAGCCGACGAGGAGGATGGTGTTGCTGTTGACCAGGCGGGCGACGCGGCGGATGTCGACCTGGTAGTCCGGGGCTGGGCAGGCGACGAGGTGGGTCTTGATCCTGAAGTACTCGCCGGCCTTGCGGAAGGCGACGTGAGCGGTCTCGGGGAGGATCATCTCGGGCTCGGTGACGCCGCGCTCGGCGTAGGCCTTTTGGCGGGCGCTCAGGCAGGCCATCAGGATGCTCTCGGTGCCGCCGCTGGTGCTGACGCCGGCGGCGCCCGGCGGGGCGTTGAACAGGCTGAGGACCATGGCGACGACCTCGGCCTCCATCTTGCGCACGCCGGGGAAGACGTCCGGGTGGATGGGGTTGGCGACGGTGAACTTGCCGTAGGCCTCGGTCTGCAGCTTGAGGAGGTCGTCCTCGCCGTGGTAGACGGCGCCCGAGACGTAGCCGTCCTCCCAGCGGGTGTGGTCCATGGCGGCCAGGGCCTCGAGCTCCTTGCGCACGGCGTCCTCGGTCCAGCCCTCCTTGGGCAGGGTCAGGTAGCGGGTGGCGCTGGCGGGGACTAGCTTGGTCTGCATGGCGGCGAGGGCCTCATCGACCTGCTTGCGCACCTGGGAGCGCACGCCGGGCATGCGGAGGAACCAGCCGTACAGCACGCGGCGCACGTCGGTGTAGACCTCGGCCAGGGTGCCCAGCAGGCCGCGGCCCTTGAGCTTCCAGAGGACGCGGCGGGTCCATCGCAGGAGGAAGAGGAAGAAGAGGATGTTGCGGATGCTGTGGTGTGTTAGTACCAAACTACTGGGTAGTGAAGGGATTGGAGTTTGAGCTGCGGCGGCACGGGAAGCGAAACCTTCGATCTTCGGGGACGGGACGGACGGGACAGACGGGACAGACGGAACGGCACTGACAGATCCAAGTTGAGCAGCGCCCACGGGTTGGTGACCTGCGACCTCCTCCGCACGCTGTTGAAGCCCTCTCGCAGGCTGACGGGCATGCGCGACGTTCCGGGCATCTTTGCAGCGGTGCAGCAGTGCAGTGGTGAGAACTGCGCTGGCCGTCGTCGAGGTTGCAGAGTCGAAGTCGAGTCTTGACTCTACAAAGTCGGTCGATGACGAGATGCACTGCAAGGCCTGGAAAACACGCTGAAAGGCGCTGCAACCCGGAAATCGCGGCTCGCCGCGGACCCCCGAGCGCGGAAATCACATGCCTGAAATACCCCGCTAACCCCGAGCTTAGCAGGGGGTCCGTCTCGCGTAGCATTCGCGCCTCGGGCCAGCGTTATTGGCTCGCAGCGCTGCATCGTCTCCCCACATCCCCAGATCTTACCCCAACTGCCCGACTGGGAAGCATCGCCGAGGCACATCGAGCTCTTAGAGACTAGGTGACGTAGGTTAGGTTGTACATACAGACCTACACAAAGGGCTCCCTGAACCGCTTTGACATTACTGGGCATCTCCATTAGGAGTAGGCCTTCTTCTGGGACGTTAAGGGAATGGTGAGTGGTTGATGTCGACCCTCACACCATGAATTGATCCCTTTGTCAAGCAGGAGAATTATCCCGGATTCGTACAAACTCCCACTGCATGCATGCCATGTTGTTCCATATGCCTCACCGGTCACTATTCTATGTATGTCGAAACCCATGCCCAAACGCCCTCCGCCTCCCAACCCCTCGGTCAAAATGTTCCCAAAGCCAGCCACCCTGATCAAGTCCCCAAGCAGTCCGACTCCAGCCCTCACAAAGCAGCCGCAAACACCCTCCTCCAGGCCTGCGCATACGCCTGAGACTGGGTCTCGCACGCCCGCTCCCCGGCCGTCGCACAGTCAGGAAAGCGGATGACAAGGTCGCCGTCCTTGTACTGCTCCTCCTTGGTCCCCTTGTCGTAAGCATTGAGCACGCGCTGGTCGACGATGGCCATGCGCGAGAGGATGGTCGGGTGCCACTGCACAATGTGTTCCTGAAGACCGCGTTAGCAAACCCTCTCAACGAAGAAAATGCTATGTTAGAGAAAGAAAGCCAACCCACCAAAGCATGGGCCTCCGCCTTCTGGAAATTATAACTCCGATACAACGGATCAAACCACGTCTCCAAAAAGAACCGCGCCCACTCCCCATTCCTCACCACCACGCTCCCCGCCGAAATCCCCGCCTTGTCCTGCGTCACCACAAGATCCACCTCCTCCGCCTTGAGCGACTTGAAAGTCTTGATGATGCTGTCGGGCGGCACGACCGACACGTCGCGGCGCATCAGCGCCTCGAGCTGCGCGGGCGCCATGAGGTGCTCCTCGATCGTGAGCTTCGGGTTCATCACCAGCCCGCTCGCGTCCAGGAACCAGATGTACCGGCAGTCGGGGTATTTGGTCAGCGCGTCGCGCATGGCGACGACGGCGGTCCAGGTGAAGGGCGCGGCTTGCAGGTCGTAGTCGCCGACTTGCGCGAGGAGGGTTTGGTAGCCTGTGTGTGCATTGCGTTTTCGGTCAGTATGTGTGTCGGTGTGTGTAGGGCAGTGAATGCGCCGCCGGCTTAGGTGAGATGGTGAACAAAACATACCGTGCTTCTCGGCGTATTTTATCCTGTTCTCCCGGACCATGTCCAGATACGCGCCGTTGAATCGGCTGTGGTCCAGCACCGTCACCAACACCACGGGCGGCGTGCCCCGGGGCGCTCGCCGCGTGGACGGAGCATGCCCGCTGCTGCTTCTCGGCCGCGTGGCGATATATAGGAGGGTGAGGAAGGCGAGCCCGATGAGGGCGATCAGCTTAAGGCGGGACCTCCGCAGCCCGGGCAGTCGAGAGGTTCGCTGGTACGACGGCGGCTGGGAGGTCTTTCGTGGGGGGAGTGCGAAGTGCATCGCCGGCGACGCGGGGCCCGGGGAGCGGTCCCTAGGCCGGGATCGAGACCAGTGCGCTGGGAATCAACCCGGTGGTTGCGAGGGCGGGTGGCGCTGGCCGGTCGTCAGGTCGTCGTCGAATGCGGAGGGCCGGAGTGGTGTGCGGTTTTGTTGAGCAGGATCGCGGCATCAAAGGTACCGGGAGTTCATTCGGTAATGAATCAATTCGACCAACGAACCAGCAGGTTCGGTCACCTTGAGGGACGACGTTGAGGTGGTGCGATGTTACAGTACCAAGTAGATGGCCGTGGTCAGGGATGCCATGCTGTGTGGAGTTGGCCAGTCGGTCGCACGCGCACAGGCGGGAGGTTGGAACTGGAAGTCAACATTGGCGAGGAGTTGCTGAGACTTTGCTGGGACTTTATGTACATGCAGAATACAGCACACAGCCTACGTATCCAAGAGCCGATTCCAGGGCATATCAGACAAATATTGACCTCGGAGATGCCAGGTCAGAAGAAATACGAACTGCTCTTCAACTTGCAGCCTCGTAAATTCTGCTGCGTCAGCAACGGAACATGCGGTGCTGCAGGCCGATAACATCGGCGGGTTGGGCTTATCGGCCACGTTACACGGGGAACCCTAACCCGCTCTCAGTCAGTGTGAGATCACCATGGCCACGATCAAGCAACATGGGATGCGAGCAGGCCAGGCTTTGATCTGACCGGTAATTGGCATCGGTATGAGTGTTCTGATGAAAGGTCTGTCAAGGGTGCTCTCACACCAGTTGAGACACCCGACAATAGCGTTATCCGTACAGTATTTGAACTCGCCCATACAAGTCTGAGCCTCCAATACCAGCCTCCAACACTCCAAGTCAGGTAAATATTCTGCCAAGTCCGGAGTAGTCGAACACCCACCCTCCACATCTCCCAAGCAGATGTTGCGTACACAACAACGCAATCATAGCCCCCCCAACTCACGCCTTCTTCGGCCTGCCTCTCCCCCTGGTGGCGGCCGCCTTGCCCTTCGCCTTCGTCTTGCTTCCGCCGTCATCATCCTCGTCGTCGTCGGCCTTCGCCGGCTTCTTGGCCGTCTTCTTCCCGCCCTTGGCCTTGGGCTGCTTGATGTACTTGTCCGTTTTGAGGTCGAGTTCCTCGTCCTCGTCGGCGTCGACCACTTCGGCCACGTCGTTCTCGTCCTCTTCCTCAATGGCCTCCTCCAGGTCAGGCACATCCTTGCTGAGCTTCTTGGACGGTGCCACGTTGCTGGCTTTCATAAAGGGGATAGGATGTGATGCAGCGTTGTACCTGAATGTGTATCAATAAGCTGTCAAGCAATAAACGCGGATGGGTGGGGAAACTTACATCCTGGTGAAGGTTGCTTTGGTCTGCGTCTCGAGCTTGACCAGATCTTCGGATTGGTACCCAACTCCGAGTTCCTTGATGGAATCAAAGTCCTCCCGAGTGAGGTAGTAGCTGTCCATGAGATCGATGACGTCCTGGACGGCATCCTTGCCCTCAACCTCCAGCCGCTTGACCAGCTGGTGCCAGAGCACAGGCAGGTATTGTTGTCGGATTTCGTTGTGGTCGCCCGAGGACTTGAGGCGCATGTGGGAATGGACCTCGCGCACGTAGCGGCCGAGCTTTCCGTACTTGCTGTTGTTGCCAAGCCAGGAAGTAAAGGTGGTCTGCTCCGTAAACATGCCGGCGATGTAGCTCGACGGCATGACGGTGCTGAAGACGGCGTGGGTCGGCATCAAGCTCCAGTGCTGCTGGGGGCCGTGGATCATGCGGTCGACCAAGTCTCCGTCGCTGATGCTTTCGGCCGCTTGGTCGACCAGCTCGAGGTACTTGAGGTTCTGCATCCTGGCATTGTAGCCCTTGCCGGCCAGCGCCGCCGGCTTCGACCGCAGATAGTTCTCTTGAATCATGAGGTAGCTGAACTCGTGGTCGTGGAAGTAGAGCTCAATCTTGTCGTTCAGTGTCGCGGTGCTGGCCGGGCTGAAGAGGCCGCCTCCGATCATCTTCTGGCAGATATCCCACGGCTTCAGCACCACATGCTTCTCCCAGGCCTTGGTCATGGCCTTGCCCTGGTCGTAGTCCATTGTGGTTTGGTCGAGCTTGGCCGTGGACAGCATGTTGATGATCTGGCGGATGTCCTTGCCGCTCCCCTCAATAAGCGCGTTAACTACCTGTGGCGGCATCTTCAGGCCCTCCCTGTGACAGATTGTCATGATCCGGGACCGGATCTGGTCAACGGTCGGGCGCTGGAACTTGACGTCGAAGGCAACATGGTCAAAAGGCTTCATCTTGGGCAGCCTGCGTTCGTTGCAAATCAGGATGAGGGGGACCTCGGTCTTCTTGCAAAACTTGGCGAGCGCGCCGACACCGCCACGGTCGCCCGCAGACATGCCGTCCACCTCGTCCATGACAAGGACAATCTTCTTTTTGCCGGCATCGACCTTCTTGCCGTCTCCGGCAAAGTAGCCCATCAGGGATGTGTTGTTGAGGACATCGCTGACCCCGTTTTCAACAAGTTTCTTGCTGCGCGTATCACTGGCGTTGCTCTCGAGAACGTCGAAGCCCTCAAGCTTGGCCGCGAGATGGGCAGCCGTCGTCTTGCCGATTCCAGGCGGCCCCGAGATGATGATGGCACGGTAACCGCCCATTCCATCGGCACCCCGCTTCTGGAAGTCGTACTTGCGAGACTTGGCCCAGTTGTGGAGCCAGCCCTGAATCCGCTCCACGTTCGCCTTGTTGCCACAGATCTGGTTGAGCTGAGACGGAGCGTACTTGGTTGTCCACAGCTGGGATAGGGCCGGAGCCGGCACGGGAGCCGCGACACCACGGGCGGCAGCGGCCTTCTTGGCGGCCTTCTCGGCCTCTGCCTTCCGGGCCTGTTCCTCCTTCTCCATACGGACTGCTTCGTCACGTATCTTTTTCTCTTCCACCTCCTGTTTCTGCTTGGCCTTTTCAGCGCCCTTGCCGCTACCGCCGTGAGCAGGCATCGTCTTGATGAGATAGAACAGGCCTTCCTCATCAATGGTCTTGATCCCGTGGTCCTTGATCTTTCTGAGTTTGCTGGGGCCAGCGTCGTCGCCGAGGACGACGAAATCTGTCTTGCCGCTTGGCGCCCCAGTGACCTTGCCACCATACCGCTTGACAAGGGCTTGGCCCTCCTCGCGGCTGATGGTCTTGAGTAGGCCGGTAAACACGAAAGTTTTACCCATCAGGCAGTCTTTCTCACCCTCCGGAATGTCAACGGCACCGGCCATGGGAGCCGGCCCAGAATTGCCGCCGCCCCCTTTTGCCTTTCTCCAGTCAAACTTGGCGTCCGGGTCGGGAGCCGGAGCGTCAGGTGCCTGGACCGTAGGCATGCTGTCGAGGATGGCCTTGATATCGTCGGGTTCTGGCGAGGGAGTCTTTTTGGCCCTGGGGGCGCGAGGTTTGGTTGCCTTCTTGGCTGGCTTTACGACCTCGTCGTCGTCCTCGCTGTCCGAGACTGGGGTTTTGCGTTTCCTGGCCGGGGCCGTCGCTTTCTTGGCAGCCCCTTTCGCAGCCGGTTTGACTTCATCTTCCGATTCAACCTTGGTGGGCTTGCCGGCACGGGAGGCCACTCGCTTCGGTTTTGGGAGGAACTCCTCCTCGCTCTCCTCCTCGGCATAATCGTCATTCTTTCTCTTGTTTCCTTTTGCATCTGCCGCGAAGATGTCATCCCCCGCATCCTCGTCGTCTTCCAGAAAAGCGTCGTCGTCGTCCCGGCTGTGCTTCTTGTATGCGGTGACCGGCTTCTTCTTGGTACCGTTTTGTGTGGCCTTGACCGGCTCCGGGGCAGGTTTTGACGCCGTCGATTTGGTTCTGGGGCTCACTCGCACCTCGGCTTTGGGGGCTACACGGGTCTTGGCCACGGGTTTTGGTGTCGCTGGCGCAGTATCCGACTTTGGTTTCGACGACGCAAAATACTTGGCGGCTGTTGTCTCTTCCCCCTTGGCCTCGACGGGGGCACTGAGTGCGAATGAGCCAGAGTATCTAGGCAGGATGGCAAAGAAACTTACGCCGGCTTCTTTCGTGGTGTGAGCTTGGTGTGCTTTTTCACCCTGCGTGGGCTGTTAGAGTGAAGCAATGGGCATGGCACCGTCGCTGTGGCTTACTCCACAACGTCATCCTCGTCGCTGTCCTCGATAACCTTGCGCCCTTCTAGATGAGAGTTAGGAGCAGAAAACGCATGAAATGGGCGCGGGGCCTGCTCCGGAAAACGCACTGGCTCGGGGCTTTTTGGTCTCTTCTGCCTTCTTCGGTGCGGGCTTCGGGGGGGGAGCACCACCCTTGGAACCAAAGAAGTTCCGGATGTCGGGCATGGTGGCGATGTGATACGAGAATCGTCAATTGAGAAATAGGGTGTGGAATCTTGATGTTGGGTTGGCGCAGAGGGGCAGCTTATATGCCCTCAGGTGTTTCTCGTTTAGGTTGCCATTGAGCATGGAAGCCTGGAGCTCCTCCGTCACAATTGATTGAATTACCGACGCGTACAAGCACGAAGGGCGCGACTTGCCGCGTTAGTTGCAAGCGTCTAATCGTATGGGATAAACGGGGCCCGAGCCCATCATTCTCCTTATAGAAAGATATTGCTGCACACGCTTCTTTAGGCTTGGCGCTGGCAATGGCCAGAGCTTTTGCCGGGTCTTTTTTGGCGCGGAATCAACACCTCGAGACTCCTCAAGACCGCCCAACCCGGCCAATTCGACCACGATGAGGCCAACCACTTCGTCGGCGCTGCTCGGCGCCCTCCAGGCACTCAGGATATCGCCCGCGAGGCCCCTCCGAGCTTCCCTCCCCTCGGCGACCGTCCTCCGTCCGACCGCATCGAGCGCGCCGACGGCGACAACCCAGCATGTCAGGCTATTCTCGGCGACGGCGATCCGGGCGGGATCATGGCTCGAGCCCAACCTCCAGCGCAAGAATAAGATGATGAAGGGGCGGCCCAGAGTGCCGACGGGAGGGTCGACCAAGGGCACAACGGTTGTGTGGGGCGACTACGGCCTGCGCATGTGCGACCACCACCGCCGCATCAGCGCTTCCCAGCTCAAGTGCGCCGAGGACACCATCAAGCAGCGGTTGCGTGGCCAGAAGTACCGTCTGTACAAGCGGGTTGCCTGCAACGTCGGTGTGTTTGTCAGCGGTAACGAGGTGAGATGACGGTGTCTGCTCCCGGACCGAGACGAGCCCGCTGACTGATGCGGGCACAAAGATGAGAATGGGTAAAGGAAAGGGCTCTTTCGATCACTGGGCGGCCAGAGTCGCCGTCAACCAGATCCTCTTCGAGATCAGGGGGATGGTGCACGAGCAGGTCATCCGGGACGCCTTCCGGCTGGCGGGGAACAAGCTGCCAGGTCCGTCTGCCTCTCTTGTACTGACCATTTATGCGGGTGCTGACTGTTGCGCAGGGCAGTATGAGTTTGTCAACAAGGGCGATGCACCGGTGGTGGGAATCACGAAGCTGGACGGTATCACGCTGGAGGATCTGAAGCGGCCATGGAAGCAGCTCCCAGCAGAGGTCACTGATGCGGCGCCACTTCCGACAGCCTCGGCCTCGGCACCTCCTCCTTCATAGCGCGGGGTCGGTGCTTTTGTTTTGTTGTAATATATGTAGACTAACACAGCAGCCAATGTCTGCAGCAAGCCGCACGGTTGGGGTCCAGATGTTTGCCATTGTGAGCACGAGGACGATAACAACCACGTATAGGCCCTCGTCCTTCAAGCAATACTGCTGGCACTCGAGATTCTCAAAAGACTGTCCTGAGATTGCGATCCATGCCCTCGCCAGGCATTGAAGAACCAGGACGGAGAAAGGGGTGTCCTGCTCAGCATCGGGTCCTGGTGTTGCAGCTGTGCAGCTCTTTTGGGGCCACACAAGCTTTAGTTGAGAGAGTGAACGTCATACATGAATTACCTCCGGTATGACCAACTTTGGATAGAACATTGGAGAGAACCCAATTATGGGGGTTCTCTTGTCTTTCGTTGTCTCGGGCTCGCGGACTGAGAATCGAGCTGGTCAGCAGCAGCATGGTGCCTGGTATGGCCCGTGCACACCCTGTCGGCTATGGTGCTAAATTGATTTTGGGGTCGATCGGCGCGTCAGGCGCGTCTCCCAACCAAAAGTCGCGACTCATCGTGCACCCGCCAGTTCTAACCACACTCCAACCTCACTTTTCTTTCGACCCACGTTACCGACCCGGGAACCATCCTTTTACCCAGCCAACTTCACACCACCAAAATGGCTCTCCTCGTTGACAAACACCGCCCGAGATCTCTCGATGGCCTCACCTACCACGAGGAGCTGTCCGATCGGCTGCGCTCGCTGGCGCAAAGCCCCGACTTCCCCCACTTGCTAGTTTTCGGCCCGTCTGGCGCCGGCAAGAAGACTAGGATTGTGGCGACGTTGAAAGAGCTCTTTGGTCCTGGTGTCGAGAAGATCAAGATCGACGCACGCGTCTTCCAGACCAGCAGCAATCGCAAGCTCGAGTTCAACATCGTCGCCTCAGTCTACCACCTCGAAATCACGCCCTCGGACGTCGGCAACTACGACAGGGTGGTGGTGCAGGATCTGCTCAAGGAGGTGGCGCAAACACAGCAGGTCGACCAGTCGGCCCGGCAGAAGTTCAAGGTGGTGGTGATCAACGAGGCAGACCATCTCACCCGAGATGCCCAGGCTGCGCTGCGTCGGACGATGGAGAAGTACTCGCCCAACCTGCGGCTGATCCTCCTGGCCAACTCGACCGCAAACATCATCGCGCCCATCAAGTCACGGACACTGCTCGTCCGCGTCGCGGCCCCGACGCACCAAGAGATCTGCGATGTCTTGGCCTCGTCGGCGAAGAAGGAGGGGTGGCCGGTGGTGAAGAGCCTGCACCAGAGGATCGCCGAGGAGAGCGGGAGGAACTTGCGCAAGGCGCTGCTGATGTTTGAGGCGGTCCATGCTCAAAAGTAAGCTGGAGGCTTCCATCCCGAACTATCCGCACGACTTCGGGCAACAATGCTAACCCCCTGCAGCGAGAAAGTCACAGACACCACGCCAATACCGCCTCCGGACTGGGAGGCCCTCATCGGCCAGATTGCCAAGGAGATCATGGAGGAGCACACGCCCGCCCGTATTCTGCAGGTCCGGTCGAAGCTCTACGATCTGCTGACGCACTGCATCCCGGCGACGACCATCTTGCGGACGCTCACTTTTAAGCTTATTCCTTTGATTGACGACGCCCTCAAGGCGGATGTCATCAAGTGGGCCGCATTCTTCGAGCATCGGATCAGGACGGGGACAAAGGTCATCTTCCACCTCGAGGCGTTTGTGGCCAAGTTTATGAGGATATTTGAGATGTATCTGATGAGCATGGACATGTAAACTTAAAGGTGGTGTCAGGGGGGATCAATACGAGCTCCAGGCGAGGCTCAGAGGTTCAGGGAGGGTCAAGTCAAGGTCAAGGCAAGGCGTTACGGTGGCTTTCGGGAGCGGGGGAAAATGGCATCACGGATGGCTAAGAAAGCGTTCACTGTTTGGCAGCATCTCGGAGTAATTCCAATCTTGTTGCCAGCCCGTCCATCTTCGTCCGTCTTGTCTGCGGGATACCGCCGATGCTGGAAGGGTTAGGGTTGACTGTGCCAAGCATTCAGGCCTGAATCCGGGGCCTAGACCGGGGTCAATGGCGGGCTGCTTGCGGGCTTGCGGCGGGCTCTGGGGCCTTCTCGGACATCACGAAAGCACCGTCAGACTGGACACCTCCTGCACTCTGCATCGGCACCGCTCTGCCGCAAGATGCCCCTTATCACCAGAAATGCTGAACCTCGCGGCTTGACGACTCCGACGCCCCATCTCCCCCTCCGCAAAGGGGCTTGAGCCGATTCCCGAGTCCCGATCCGACCTCCTCTTCCCTGCCCCGAACCATGGCGCCCGACCCCCCCAGCGCCAGCAGCAACAGCGGCGCCATCGGCGGCGCCAAAAGCAACAGCAGCATCCGCGTCTTTGTGCGCTGGCACGAGCAGGTCGTCTTCGCCGGCGAGGAGGTCAAATGCACAATCACCTTCAAGAACATCGCCCGCGTCGCAGACAGCTCCGGCCGGTCCGCGGCGGCGGCATCGAGGCCCTCGACCCAATTCCCGCCGAACTCGTCCAGACACCCCGGCGCTGACCGCGGCCCGCGCCAGCACTCGTCGCAGGCGCGCGGGAAACAATCCAGCTCCGGCCTTGCGCCGCCCCCGAGCGCCCGCGGCCACCGGTCGACTCTCTCGCTTTCGGCCCCGTCGGCCGTTTCTCGCGCTCGAGCTGGGTCGGGCTCGTCCTGGGCGCCGGCTCCAGCTGCCGGCGCCCGAGGCCAGCCCAATGGGAACGCGAACGGGAGTGGCAGTGGCAGCGGCAGTGGCAACGGGGGTGGTGGCCACGGACACAAGCGATCCGTGTCAATTGTTTCGATCGGGTCGCTGAGCGCCGTCGACGATGGTCAGAGCAGCTCGTCGTCCTCCAAGCCTCAGAGGCCGAGGGGTCATGCGCGGGCTTCGAGTCTGCAAATATTGCCCCGCGGCGGGCTGTTCAACGGGCCGTTCAGCGGCCCGCGTTCTGGTCAGTTGCTTGGTCAAAAGAAGGAGGAAAGTGCTGACCTTGCGTAGCAACACATCCGAGGATACCCAGTTCCCAACCATCGCCCCTTTTTCATGCCTCGTACCCACCCGAGAGGAGCATCAACGGCCGGCTGCCAGGTACCGCAACAGCGCCCGATGGATCGAGGCCAAGCCTCCACCGGCGCTCTCCAACCTCGCCAAATCCGCTCGCCGAGTTTCGGTTCCCCATGTCGCCCTCGCCGACCTCGCCTGGTCCCGGAGCCGGGTTAGGGGACGACCCGATGAGTCCGACCGCGAGCGGGCTGCCAATCAGGACGAGAGACTCCGTCCCTGTCATCAACGAGCAAGGGATTGCGCCATCGGCGAGGGTCCTCTCAGCTATGAGCATAGCGGGAACGCCGAGGAGCAGCGGCGAGTTCTACTCGCTCAGCAACAACTCGTCCGAAACGCTCGCCTCCGAGTACGTGACGCAGCAGCCTCTGCGGACACAGATCCGCTCGCCACACAACAGGAGGACGTCAAGCCTCGCACCCAGCGCCGCCAGGGCGCCCGAGTCGCTCATGATGGGCTACGCGCAGATCCAGGGGTCCTTTACTCTGGACGGGTCGCTCATCAATCTCGGGCCGTTTGAGGCAGTCAAGCGGAAGGCCGTTGTCGGCGGCCAGGGAGGCGGCGTCGTCGGCTTGGAGACGCCAAAGCGCGACAGCGGATTGTTGCGTGGGTTCGGATGGAGCAGCATCACCAACAACATCACCACCTCGATCGGCGAATTACTTGGCGGCGGCGAGCTCAGCAGCATCAAGGAGATGCGGGGGATTGCCAACTCCAAAGCGATCCCTCTACTATCCACGCCGCAGTCGATCTTGTTTGTCGACCTGCAGCTAGGCCCGGGCGAGAGCAAGGCTTTCGAATACACATTCCGGCTGCCCAAGGGCCTTCCCCCGACACATCGCGGCAAGGCCATGAAGACATCTTACAGCCTCGTGATCGGGACGCAGCGGCCAGGCGGCGCCAAGGAGCAGCGCGTCAAGTCGGTGGAAGTCCCATTCCGCGTGCTCGGCAGCGTCAACAGCCACGGCGAGATTCTAGGCCACGACCTCATGTCCCCTTACATCCTCCTGCGGGACCAAGCCCGCGTCCAAGCCGTCACCACCCACCAAAGACTCAACAGCACCACGAAATCCCCACCAGCCTCCTCCTCCGCCTCCCCTTCCACAATGTCCTCCTTCCTCAGCTACGTCGACGACCTCCTCTCGCGCCCCCAACACCCACATCACCCCCACCACACCACCGGCGCCCTCCTCAGCCCAAC
>FTCU01001330.1_pt1 | contig 14817 bp, 21 predicted proteins | sample 1639521 | NCBI WGS metagenome assembly FTCU01 (sample SAMEA3914864, study PRJEB12502) | metagenome | biome: forest; material: soil | place: USA | collected 2012-03-12 | depth 0.3 m
CTACGAGCCGTAACCACAGCCGGCAAGCGACTCTTCTGGAGGCTCCATTGCGCGCGAGAGGATAAATTCGATCCGAGGTGAAAGCACATTGAGACGGGATATCACCAGCGTAGCCCCATCCTCTACCCCTGGAATCAGTCTATGCTTCCAAGCAAGTACAAGTTTCCATCTAATGAGTACCTGGTAATAGGTGCTCCTTGGCCCAGCTCACGCCTGGTTCGCCGTGCACAGCGCCCCCCACTGCGTGCGCGGTGGGCTTGTGTTGGACCTCGATCAGCTGCATGTTAGGGGCAGCAAGCTGGCTAGCAACTGCCGGTGATGGCCGGCAGTCTGTGATAACCCGTTCAAGCTCCTAGGGGTGTCACCTCGAGTCCCCAAGGTCTCCTACGAGCCGAGCATAACTGGGAGCCTCAGTCCTCCCCCTGGTGAAGTCGAACGAGGACACAGCTTCCTTCGCAACACTTCCTCCAACCCTGTTTCTCCATCACAACCCCGCGCTCCGTTGAACCGCCCACCAGCCACCACAATGGCCTACCCACCCATCAAGCTCATCCGGCCCAGCGCCCTCCAACTCGGCCCAGCCAAGCCCTACCTCCTAGAAATCCACATCCCCATCCCGCTCCCGCACCGTCTCGACCCGTCGCTCCCTGCCCCGCCCTGCCCCTCATCCGCGACTTTATCTCTCAGATCCAGTCGCACCTATTCGGCCACCCCACCGCTGCTGCTGCCACCCCGCTACCGTGAGCGGCGACCCCAATCTCGGCGGCCAGCTCCTGCACTCGTGGGACGTCAGCATTGTGCCGGACAAGCAGGGCGGGTTCGACTTCGCAGCCGGTTGGTGGCGCGACCAGTATAGCACCAATCCACACGTACAACAAGGCATTTAATGGCGTCGAGGTGCTTCACGCCATGAAGTTGTATCTCGTAAGCGGGGTGAAAGAGCACGAGGCGCTGAAGAAGCTGAACCCGAGGATGTTGAGGTTCGATCTGGTGGAGGAGGAGGAGAAATGGGGGCGGTGGTGTTCAAGGTCAAGGAGCATACAGAGGACTCGCGGGGGAGGTATACCAATCCGGAGGTGGCGTGGCTTATAGAGCTTGTCCAGAGGGAGGCTCGTAACCTTGCTGCTCGGGACTCAACGGTATAGGCGTCTTCTAAGTGATGGATACAAGGCTCGGTACGGCAACAGAGCATAGACGGTTACCACGGCCCTGGTAATAGCTTTATTGATTAGTTGTCTACCTCCCACGACCAGCGTGATACCAACGAAAACGAGTGAAAGGGGAGACGCAATCCAGCGCTCGTCAAAGGCATTGTTCGACTTCTGGAGGCAGCGCCCGTTGCATGTTGATCCCCGCACTCGTTGAAACGAGTTTGCGGTGTGCCCGCAGTTGCAGAGTATGTAGTTAAAGGTGCACATGGTGACTGGATTGGTTAGGACGATGGAGATTCAGGCGGGAGGCTGGTGAGTGTTGGTTTAGAGAAGTTTGAACGTGGGCTTTGGCGTGGAGGTTACTGGTTGAACTCGAACTGGACGATGTTGAGATGATGCTAAGAGGAGTGAGAAACAGAGAGCAGGTTAGTCCAAGGGGACTTTATACCCAGAGTGAGAGTATACAACCGATATAGGGAGTGGTTGAGCAAGGCATGGCCTTGCTGTTGCCATCCTCACAGCAGCCCGTACAGTCACAACAATGGTGCCGCCCCCGTCTTGGTGTTGCAACCGAAACAACCCAAACCAAGGTCTAGTCCCGGACCGCCTCAGACTTAAACTCTCACTTCCTCTAGGCCAAGACACCCAATCGACAAGGCCGTTCCAGACAGGGCAGCGCCGCGGTCAACATAACGGGGAGACTCGTCCCTAGCAAAGATAAGGCAAGCACTAGCGAGGCCGAGTGACTCTGTGCCGCGCCGACTATCGCCCTGGGTTCCCGGGTCCCGGGCCTGTGATCCTCTCGCGAGGAGGTTTGACGACCTCGATGAACCAAGTCATGAGACATTGTTGCTCGTCCTGCCAGTTTCATGGCCCTTCCTCCGGCAGCACTTCACTCTGTATTAGAGAGACCAAAATGGCCTTCAAGATTCAGCCAGAACCACGGCTACGCAAGAATAGAAACGGGCGCGTTGGGCGTGTTCTGGGGTGCCTCTGGCCCAACTTAGGCTATGACGATCGCAACCCTGGCTCTCGAGAGCACACACAATAGTCAGAGACTCGACTTTGGCCTGAGACGCAGCCCGTTGGCTCGAGATCTAAGCCGTGTTTTCTGCCGGCCCCGAGAGTTGCTCAAGAAGGGGCATCGCATGAATCTGTTTACGTTGAATTGGTATGTTGCAGTGTTCTGGCTCGTTAGTGCGGACCTGGAAGTGTTCTGCCTCTTGAGCCAGGCGGGAGGGTCTGAGACTTCGAGTTCATCACGCCACCGGCGGTGCAGTGGCTGCGGCTGGAACCCAACGCAGGCTGGAGCAGCAATTCCGTGCGACATGCTCCCGCCATTGGGCAGCAATTGTTCACCCGCACAGTCTTCGCCTTTAGTATGTACCATGGTACCGTAGCCGGCCTGAAGAGGCGCGGCCCTTGGACAACGAGGCCTCCCGGTTCATGAAGGCGGAGGGGCCCTGCGCGCGGTACGACATTGTGTTTCAAATACGGAATACTCCGTTCCTTTTACACTCCAACCCCCTCCCCTTTTAAGTTGTCTCTTACCACTTTTCAACCCGGGCGAGGCCAGAAAATGAAACGACGCCGTTTTCTTTTCCGATAATTCTATAATTGGGAATTGTACATCATGACTACACCAAAACTCTAAAGCATACGAAGATAGATGTCCCCCCTCACATTTCTCGCTGCCACCAGTTACCGCTCCTGGGGTGATACCTTTCCTAATCGGATTGTTTCTGTTTGTTGGCGCCTGTTGGTTTTGGAGTGGTCAAACCCATGTATCCTGTCAAGGACCGGAAGCCATATGTCACCAATCCAGCTCCAAATCCTCAAACCCCTCGGCTCCTCGCGCGTTTTCATCGCCCATACGTTCAATGAGAATGTCGAGCACCAACCGAGGCGGAGGGCTCTCGACGCTGGCGCGAGGCTGCCGCCCGAACCACGCTCGGATTTCCCTGTTGATGTGTCGTTTCATGGACGCAAAGACGTCCTCGTCCCCGGGGGGGATGCGCTCGACCGTCTTCATGCAGGGGCTGTCGATGGTGAAGGTCAGACCCTGCGACTCGGCGCCAGCAAAGGGCAGCTCTCGGCACAGCTCCGCTAGGGTCTTATCCTGGAAACGGCCCCGCGGGATCCAGCGCTCGGTCAGAGCCGCCGGCGTGCGCGACAACACCACGCGGTAAATGAAGTTGACCGAAGGCTTGCCTCCGCCAGGTCCGCTAAGTTGTGCTCCGCCTACACCGCTGGCGGACTTGGGAGTGGTCGATGTGTGACGACTTTCGAGGGCCGGCCTGGGTTGTTCACTTTCCTGGCCGTGATTGTCTGATCTGGCAGCATAGAAAATATTTTTAGGAGCAGGGGCAAAGCAGGCTTGGTCTGGGTGGGCGGCGTTCTCCCCTGTGGTGAGATTAACGGTTGGGGGACGGCCGGGGGTTGCTGAAGGCTCGGATTCTTCTTGGGGTTTTGGATGAGACGACGAGGCATTTAGATGGGGCGTCCCAACCTGAGCGCCGTCAGGGTCCCGGAAGATTACCGTCGGTGCTGCCTTAGTGGACGATGGTCGCGAACTTGGCGAACCTTGCAGGTGCCCTAAATCATCCCCTAGGTCGAGATATTTGTCGAGTTCAGCGAGGCCCGCGAAGCCGTCACGCTGTACACGTCGTCTGAGGCGGTGCAACGTCCGGCTTTGGCCTGGGTGCTTGTCCCCAGCGGCTGGCTGATGGTCATCCTCGGCGGAGACCCTTGGTTGTTTCCTCTGTCGTTTCGACTCGGGGCTGTGGGAGGTTGTGTGAACGAGGGCAATACCGCGTTTGGCCCGCAACGGTTGGTTGATGGATTCCAACGAGCGGATCCGCTTCGCTTCTTGTCAGCAACAACGCAAGATACAAGTCGACACCCGGCTACAAAAAAAAAGAAAAAGAAAGAAAAAGAAAAAAGAAAAGCGATGCGAATTGGATGAGCGCGAGGTGGACAAGCAGGACACTTACTGGAGATGGCGGATTGCTTGTTGGACCATCATACACGTCCTCAGCGCTGAGGATAATTTCAGGCTGGACGGGACCGGAATGACCTTCGCCGTACGACGGATCGTCATCGAGGAGGGTATCTGCCTCGGCAACCCTACCGGTTTGGGAAAGGGCCTCGGCAAAGGGTGGGAACGAAGGCGCATTGGGCTCAGCATACAACGAAGGAGCGCCGCTCTGTTTGAGACTGGGCGACACCGCCGGGCTGTTCTCAATCGAGTCCAGCACGATAGGAGACTGTTCGTTGTGTCCCCTCTCATTGCCGGCAGTGCCAGCCGCCTTGTCCTTATGTTTATATTTGTTGTTCCGGAATTGCTGTTGGTTCAACCGGAAGAACAGTTGCTTGACGAGACGCGTTATCCTGTTTGAGATGGCATGTCAGGGTGGGGCCGGGCGCGGTAGTTGAAGGCGTAGAAGGACGAAATGGGGGAAGCGAGCTAACAAGACGCGCCACAGAGAGGTGTGTATGTATGGGAAGCAGAACTAAGAGGAAACAAATAGAGATGCGGTCACTCACCGAAGACGATCTTTGGAGTACTGGTACTTGTTGTAGTTGGGTAATGTTTTGTCGTCAGGCCAGAACACGAGGCCATTCCCCTCTTTGTCGAGGTAAGAAGTCGTCATTTCTGTCAAGGCGGCCTGACCTTCACGAGACTTCCAGTCATGGAGGTCGACGCCAGCGACACCCCGGCTGGTCCGGAACTTCTTCCGGAAGACCCTGGCGTCGTCGTAGAAAGCTGCGCATCTTCGCAGGCGCGGATCCCCGTAATCGAGTTCGTTCCGGAGAACCGTGATTTTTGGGATGCTGGCAGCAGCTATTAGGGGGGAGGACATCATGGGGCGACTTTGCAGGGCAACGCTGTGCTACAAAGCTGGAACTGTTCGAACGGGGGGTCTCGCAGTAGAAGACGGTGAGGAGCGGGAGGGAAGGGAGGGATGAAGCAGACCCGGGGAATCTCAGGGAAGAGGATCGAAGCACCAATTAAAGTGTCTGAGGTAGCGCTGACTAGCTCTGGGGCGTGCAGTGCAGCCAGGGAGGTGATGCAGGGGCCGTGTCATACCCAATCAGAGTTGATTTTCCGCCACCATGCTCATGCATAGTACCCTACCTCCGATAAGCAAATTTCGCCTGCGCGGCCGCTCCGCCACTAAGTTGGTCTGTTGGTCGAACGCGAGGATACCTTGGGGGGCAATCGCTGAACTCGTCACCACGATCGCAGTCGAGTGCTAGAATCTCGACAACAGACCAGCAGCAGATGGAACTTCTCCCTATACAGGGCTCATTGGGTTCCTCGGACTCTGGGGAATATTTTCCTTGTTGGTAAGTCTCAATTACGGTCGAGCCTTGAAGTTGTCAGCAGCTGGGCAACATCTCGTGTTAGTGTTTACAACGAGCTCTATGTCCCTTGCAAGAGGCCCAACGACACCCCAGCGACATGACATTTGAACCAGCGAGGCGGAATTGGCAGCGGGCGGATGTAAGCCTCCAGAACAGCCTAGTTCGGTTTCAGCTCGTGCGTTCGTAATGGAGAACAAGACAGTCATCCTTGAAGACTAGGGGTGCTCTGCGCTCCCTCCGGTAGGGAAGTACTTGAGTTTCCACAGCCTTGCGCCATGCTCTGCCTTAACTTGACGAGTCGCCTGTACAGAATGCTCTGCTACATGTATACACTTAGCATTCAACTCGGTGTGGGATGGAGGGGCAACCATTCCTACCCCTGCTGCTCTTCTTGTATAAAGTCTCACCGCCTCTCGGCCACCGAGTTGCCCGCTCCCTCTCCTACTTTTATCACAGCCTTCCAGAACTCCTTACTGCCGCGCCCATTTACACTTTCCGCCAGGCACCTCTTTCAGCTGCTTGCCTTACGATCAAGTCGGTACCGGCGCCATCGATAACGACACCTTGCTCGTTATGTGTGCGTCGATGGTATCTGTAGCGCCTCTCGAACTACGAGAAGGAGCGGCGATGTCCTACATTCCTTGGATTGATTGGTACCATTCGACTTGCGCCTTCCTTTTCTTCGCGCTTCGCAAGTATATTATTCCGTCTGCTCTCAATGCGCTCGTCATGCATGTATTGAAACGAGGTACTATGCCATTTCCACGCCCAACGAAAATTATTCGCTCTCTGTTGACAGACATCTGTGCTTTGTGCTAGGGAAACGGAGAAATAATCGGGCCAATAACGTGCAAGGTGCTGGCGAACGTGAGCACGAAGCCATCCGTGCTCCAGTCGAAAACGTTGACGGTAATGCTCCGATCCAACACGGACAACAAGGCGGAGGCCCGAATCCTCAGGTGCCTGATACAACCCCAGTTTTACCTCGACTGGCAACATGACCGCCGAACCACGATCAATTACAAGGGCCCAGATTTTGATCAAGTAAGGGTCAACCAAAAAAGTGTCATCGTCAACAGGAAGAAGGGCCGGAGGTGATTTTCAAGACGACACCCGATGGAGATGACTTTGCGCGTCTATCTTCGTTTTGTTGGAGTCTTCCCGGTGAGGTTTTGTTGTTCGGGAAGACAGCTAGAGCGGAGGATCTCATTGCATGCCCCACTTCACGGACACCGCATTTATTCCATGCAATTTGCAGCTGTTTTACTTTTCTTTTTCTTTTTTTAATGCCTGGCTCGTTTCGTTTCACTTGCGTTTTGCTGTCTGCTGCAGGTCTCGTTTTGTCCGAGAGGTTTATAGCCCACAGCGTGAACAGCCAAATCGTCTGTACTCCGTCGCACCTGTATTTTCTCTCAAACTTTGAACGTCTCTCTCCTGCCGCACTTTTATTTCTGGATTGTGTGCACCCAACCTTGGCTGCTGCTTGACGTCATCCAGTAGAACCACCCTGCGCCCCACTTATTGCCCACAACTCATCAGGGAGCCAGCCACGCAGCCGACTTTTTATTCTTCCTTTACAGAGTCACAAAGAAGACTTCCACGGCTCAGAACATCACCAGTTCTCATGCTGTCCCTGAATTCCCTGCATCCCCCCTTCCCTGTACATTCCTGACAACGCAGTCTGGTGTGCTCCCGCGGATAAGGTCCGGTCTCATGTACAACTCCTGTGCTTGGAACAACAATGTTAGCTCTTGCGGTCTCCAGACCAACGAAATCTATCCTGCGGTTTGCACATAGCGCTCACCCCTGACTCACCCGGCTCACTCAGCTCACTTGGATTGGCGGTTGAGCCGGAGGCATGCACGCAAGACTGCAATATTCCCCCGAATCAAACAAACACAAACTCCCTCGCCATTCCGTCCTTCTTGGTCGCGGCCACGTAGCAGAGCCACAGCGCGAGGACGGCGCGGTACGCGCTCGGCAGCAGGGCGTGGACTCGGCAGCGGCGCAGCACTCGGTTGACGCCCTGCTTGGCGATGAATTCGTGGCCCGCGAGAACCCTTTCGACCTCTTGCGCGGTGGGGGGCACGCTCGATGCTGGGGAGGGGGCGCGTTGGAAGAGGCTGAAGAGGTGCGAGGCCGGTTGGAAACGGCGGGAGAGTGTTGTTGTTGTTGTTCTCGTCGTCGTCGTCTTGGCGTGCGCGGCAAACTCGAGCAGAGACTGACTGTAGATGATCAACTTCATACTGCGGTAGAAGATTCTGAACAGACGGAACATCGACCCCGGCAGGGAGACCAAGTACCGGAAATCCATTACCCCGTGGTCGAGGGCTTCGGGAGCTCGAGAGCCAGAATTAAGGTCGAGGCACGGGACCCGGACTACGTGGTGGACGCCGTCGGTGCGGTTGACGAGCATCCCCCTGAGAACCAGCGACCCTGCGTCGTCGAACCGGGCGAGGCTGCTTTGTTGTATTATTGGCGGATTCCTCTCACCGTCGAAGACGGCGTCGACGGGTCCGAGGATGTCGAGCATCCGAACAGCCGCCATCTCGGAAACCCCTCGGAAGTCTGCACCGTGAGCCGTGTCCCGCTGGCCCCCGTCCGGAGCCCATGACGGCAGCCCCGCCACGTCCCGCGACTCCAGGGGCTAGGGGAGAACCACATGGTCCAGAATGTCCAGGTTGCCGGACTCCAGAAGGATACGGCGTGCGGCGTCCTTGTAGCATTGCCTTGGGCTCGCATTGTAGTCGGGGGCTATGATCCCTGCATCTCGCACTAGATTAATGACCCCATACACCTTGTCCCTCGGGTGGGTAGCGTCAAACCACTGAAAGCTGCTCAACGCCTTTACAAGGTCCTGTCGCTCGTCCGATGTCGAGAGCTCCAGCCTTGCCGTGGCGAGGGCGCGATCTCGGGCCACGGCGCCCATTGGGATAAATTCGATCCGAGGTGAAAGCACATTGAGATGGGATATCACGAGCGTAGCCCCATCCTCCACCCCTCGAATCAGTCTATGCTGCTTCCAAGCAAGTACAAGTTTCCATCTAATGAGTACCTGGTAATCGGTGCTCCTTGGCCCAGCTCACGCCTGATTCGCCGTGCACAGCCCCCCCCACTGCGTGCGCACCGGAATCCTCTGCGTAATCTCCAACAGCGCCCAGTCCATGACCTGCACCACCGCCGGCTCGCCATAGTTCCCGCCTCCGGGGCTCCCAAACCGCGAGCAGTCCTGCATGCCCGTCGCGTAATCGAAGCTGGCCACGTTGCTAAAGTTCCTCGACCACACGTGGAACTCGTGGTACTCGGGCGTGCCGTGGTCCGTGTACGTAACCCAGCTCTCGATGATGGAGACGGCCGCGCCCGCCGCGAAGCCGCTGCCGTGGACCGCAATGACGTTGGGCGTGCCGACGCGGTCCGTGAACCAGGTGATGGAGACGCTACCCGGGGGCGGGGGCGGGGGCTTCTTGACGCAGACCGAGGACGCGCTGCAGATGTAGTTGGTCGGGCAGCAGATGTCGTCGCACGTCACGCGGGGGTATAGGCAGACATCGACCGGGCCGTTGGGGTTCACTGTGAACCTAGGTGGTCAGTGTGTGCTTGAGTTAGGGAGCTCGGGGTACGAGACGAGACGTACGCGGAGCGCGCTGAACAACCGCGGCCTGCCCGAAAAGGGGAAGCAACGCAAAAGAGACGAGGGACAACAACTCGAGACCCTTCATCTTTGTTGGGCACAATAACGAACGAATAAACGAATGGAGTAGCAAGCGAGAAAGAATGAATGTCTCCTAAATCACCACCGGAGTCGAAAGGCAAAACCTGACAAGCGTCAAAGGTCAAAGCCTCGACGGATGCCAAGATGCCACTTTATATTTCTCAGTTCTGTACCCCAAGGCCTCCCTGGTCGGGCTGAGTCGGTTACCTGTGCGGTTGTCCGAAATAGCATGACGATGGCGGTGGCTGAAGTAATTAAACAATTTTCCGACCCCCTGGCGTTTTGGGAATGCAATGCGATTTTCTCTTGGCTCATATTTCTCTCAGCGCCACTTCGTGCACGAGTCACGTTGCCTCCTGATCTGGGCCCTGGGAAAGCAGTCAAGAACTGGGTTTCACCGAGCTTTGAATGGCAAGCAGGGCGAGGTGCATGATGGTCGAGGTTAGGTAGTTTTGCGGGCAGGATATCACCAATTCGTCGGAAGCCTGGATGAGGCGCAGCGGCGCGACCACTGCGCAGTTGGCCGCAAGCAGAGTGAGCCATGCGGGGAGCCTCAGCAGGGTCTCGTGGGTTTGGGTGCACCCCAATTGGCGGGTGAGCCGGAGCCATGCGCGCAAGAGTGCAATATTCCCACCGTCAAAACCGATCGGCGTCGACAAAACATGGGGAAAGCAGCCCAATACAGCTTCCACGATGACTACAGTAAAGGTGCTCATCCCGACATCCTCGAGGCGCTGGCTCGCGCCAATCTCTCACAATAACCAGGGAGCTCAACCTCATCACCTCTATCTTCCTTGTTTTCTCCCCCTGTCCCCCAAAGGCCTGAGCAGCCAACAACTTGATCAGCTAGTCATCCCGGAATCCCTTTCCTCCATACTTGTTGCCTAGAAAAGCCTTTGCCTCCTTTTCGATACGAACTCTGCCATAGGCATGAGATTTCCCGGCCGCGCCCCCCGACCAGCCGTTACCAAACTCATCTCCCTGGAACGCCCGAGCCCGATCAGTACTTCATCTTCACATTCCGGTATTGATGGCCAACGACCGCTTCGGCCGCCGCCGCTCGTGAAAGGCGCTCGTCGACTTCCCGCGCAACATCCTTGAGGATCGCAATCTTGTCCTTGTCGTGAATCTGTTGCGGCTCCCGGCGGATTACGTCCGCTTGTTGACTCGGAGCGGGAAACAAGGCTTCGAGCTCGTCGAGAAGACCCTTGATGCCTCCAATGAGCTGCTTGTATTCCGCCGCATCGTGCAGAGCCCGCCTAGCTCTCTTTAGAATCGTGGGGGTTCTTAGTCTCTTCTGCCGTCTCACGGTGAGTGCGGTCATCTCGTTGTTCAGAGCCGCAGCTGTTGGGTCAAGAGCGCTTGATACAGCTAGACTGCAGGAGAGAGGTTGTTCAGTAAAGATGACGAAGGTGATGATCGATAGCGTCATGAGAGTGGGATCGCCTTGTGTGTGGTGGGAAGTAGGCCACCGCCATCACAAAGCTGGACCCAGTACCCAGCTATCTCATGGCTCTATCAATCTTACAGGGATGGTCTCATTGCATCAGCTCCGATGGGGAGCTGGGCCATGTCGACGACGTCGTTTTCACCAGCGGTGCTAGTGGTCTGGCGATGTATGAGAGCAATGGCATCAGCGTGCTTGAAAGGATCCAGGAGATGAATCAGGATGTCTTTGCTTCTGCACGTCATCAGGGGTGGCCTCCGGGTTTCCAAGGTGCGCTTCGCCGTCGTAAACGTGGACGGCTTCTCCCCAGCGCGACAACCGCAACCTGCTGCAGCTCAGCTCGAGGAAGCTGGTCTGGAAATCTCTCTCAAAATGACGTCCCAGCTGGATATACTCAAAGCAGTCGACACAGGCACTGAAAGCTGCGGCGATGCCAATTGCCCCAGCCGCGACGCCGAATCTCTCGGCCATTGTCGTGAGTGGACTGGGGAAGAGTCGGCGGTAACGTGAGGAAAGGGCACGCCCATAAGGGGCGCTGACGTCAGGTCTCCAATGATCTACGTGAGCGCAAGACGTCTGTTTGCCTTGTGTGCCAACTTACGGTCCGACCAAGCCAGGTCTCAATCTGCCCATACGCCGCCGCCAGGCATTTTGCGTTATCCCAGCCCATGCAAGCTCCAATCAACTACATTTACAGCCATGCCGCAGCAAGCGCTCCAATCCCGTCAATCCTTTATCTGGCGAATGATATGCACGTTGCTCCACCTCTTGAGCCTCTTCCCCGCGCGCACAAATGATTCTAATCGGATTCCAATCGTCCATTCCAAAAATCACCTGAGCTCTGAGCTGGATGCCCGCCTAGGAACTCATAGACGCGCGCCAGTTACCACCATGGCGCACCATACACACGACAGCGACAGCCTGAGGCCTGCTGGAAACACCTACCAAAATGTTCTAATTTCTGGAAACGCCCGAGTCCACCTCGGAAACTCTTACCAGATTGGTGAGTCTGGTTGCCCTCAGGGAGGTTGTGCTCCGTCGTGATGCTGATGTTGTGGGCAGATGATGACCCTTCGATCGACTGCCCCGTGCTGATGGGGTGTCGTTCAACGCACGCAAGGATCATCCGGATAAATCAGCGGAATGCCTCCCTGATACGCGGAAGGAGGTCCTCCGCACGATCGAGGAATGGGTAGACAACCCAGCGCAAGCATGCATCTTCTGGCTCCATGGCATGGCTGGCCGAGGCAAGACGACTATTGCTCGCACCATCGCTCGTACCTACAACGAGAAAGCGAGGCTTGGCGCCAGCTTCTTCTTCTCCCGCAACGATGCCGATGCAAGCAAGGCAGACAAGTTCTTTACCACCATGGCCGTCCATCTAGCGAAGTGCTACCCGGCGCTCAAGCCTGCCATTGCCCGGGCCGTGGAGAAGAACAGGGAGGTCGCTAGCGAGACACTCCGGGACCAGTGGGAGCAGTTGATACTCCAGCCACTTCGGGAACTATTACCACCGGGCCCTAAAAATGGCTCGGTGCCGTTGCCGCTCGTCTTCGTAGTCGATGCGCTCGACGAGTGAAAAGAGTGTGTGTGACGAGGGCTTGCCGCATCGGTTTTTCAAATCACTCTTCTTGTACTGGCTCGAGGCATTGAGTCTCGTCAGGTGGGGTGGAGCGGAGGCTATGAACACTCTTTACTCCATTGTCACAGTAAGTACTGTCCACCCCAACTCTATGCAACATATCTACTATTAAATGACTCGGAAATAACTGGCAAGTAGGCTTCACAAGGTCCGGAATTTCACGCGTTCATCTGCGATGCAAGACGATTCTTTTTTTTTCAACCGACACATCATCGAAGACGCACCACTTCAGGTGTACTGCAGCGCGTTACTATTTAGCCCGGAAACAGCCTCGTCAGAAAACAGTTCTGGGCCCTAAAACCCCCATGGATCAAAAGTTCGCCGGCGGTAGAGGCGGAGTGGATGCAGCAGCCCTTGCAAGTATTAAAGGGACACGCGGACCTTGTTCACGCTGTTGCATTCTCTCCGGACGGTCGCCTCCTTGCATCTGGATCAAGAGACGGCATGATTAATTTCTGGAACCCAGAATCAGGCAGCTTGACGCTGACTTTTGTCGGCCATTCGCTCGCCGTACAGGCTTTGGCCTTTTCACCCGACGGTCGATCTCTCGCATCGATACCCCAGTTTGGAGCAAAGATCAAGTTATGGAATTCTACAAATGGGAAACTCAGCAGAGTGCTTGCTCTAAGGCCGCGGACTGGGGAGATAAATTCCGTGCAATTCTCGCCGGATGGTACAACTTTGGCGACTCTTTCCGGTGGGCTAATTACCTTTTGGGACACCAACTCTTGGATTATTAAGTCCCGGATGTCTTGGGAGACCGTCAGGGACGCCATCAGTTGGTTTTCCTTCTCTGGAGACAGGAAGCTCCTTGCCTTGGTATTAATGCGCAAGGCACTTTTACTTTGGGATTGCGCAGCCAATTCTCCACACCAAAAGCACGAGTGTCCCGAGTTCGTCTTCCAAGCCGTGTTCTCGCCTGTTGATAACACAAGGCTGGCTCTCCTGTGTCTCGATGGCGACGGTAACAAGATCAACATCTGGGACGTCGATCGCAAGTTCACAACATGCACTATGGACGGCGGCACTCATCATGGTCTCCTCCGTGTGCTTGCATTTTCGCCCGACGGAAGCATCCTTGCATCTATGACGGAAGATGGCCAAGTGCACCTCTGGAATCCTGGGACTGGGAGCGTACTTGCCGTTCTTCCAGGCTATGGTTCCCCATTTGCATGGCTGAAGAGATCATGTACATCAGCGGTTGCATTCAATATCGATGGCAAGCTTCTCGCTTCGATATCGGCTGACAAAACCGTGAGACTCTGGGAGCCGGAGGCACACGCTGGCGGCATCCCCATGCGTTTTGAGGGTCACGAAATGCCTGTTTTTGCCATTAAATTTTCGCCATCTGGTGGACTCGCTTCTGCATCGCTGGATACCATTTATTTTTGGGATCCGGCTACGGGGAAGCGTGGGCGGGGGTGGCCGACCGGCCACCTCGGCCGATGTGGCAGCCTGCTTACGGCGCTTGCATTCTCACCAGACGAACAACACCTTGCCGCGGGATTAGATGGTGGAACCATCATTGTGTGGGATATAGATCAGGAATTCCTCACCAAGGGACATCGGACATTACCCGGCCGCCATCCTAACGTCATCGCGATGTCCTTCTCGCTGAACAATGAGCTCCTGGCATCACTGAGCGGGCGCGACATTTTGGTGGCTGATGGCAAAACCCCATCACTGCGGTTGTGGAATCTTGCGCGCGGGACTTTGCTTCGTCAAGTGGAGTTGCAGGTTGATCCCAATCTCGGAACACTTCGCCGCGGTTTGGTCGGGTTTTCCCCTGACTCCTCCAGGGTGATAGCGATCGGCTCAGAGACCTTGGTGGCTAACACTGGCTGGAATGATTGTTCATTTCCATGTCATGTCTGGATTTGGGACGTTCAGACGGGAAACATTCTTCACAGTTTCTCATTACAGAGCCGTCCGGAAAGGCTCTTTTTTGACACGCAAGGCTTGAATATCCATACCCACGACAAAAAGGTCGTGTTACCGCCAGATGGGTGCTGGAGCCGGTCCGAGTTTCCACTCTTCGTTCCGTCCGGATTCGGCGGTACAAGGGAATGGCTGAAATACAAGGACCAGGAACTCATGTGGCTTCCTCCTGCGTACCGCCCACGGTGTTCCGACTCGCGGGACGCACTCATCGCGTTCGGTCACGAATCCGGTCGAGTGACCTTTATCGAACTTGATGAAACGGCTCTCCTGGTTACGCTACAAGGTGAGTTCTCCTCTATTACCTGAGGTATTCTTCTCATTGTCCTCCAAGTGCCCTGACAAGCGGATTTAGCGAATAGGGCATTGGTGCCTCCAACACCGATAGCTCTGGGTTAGTCTCGTATGCCATGGAGAAGGATAATGAGTGATCTGGCGAGGCCAGAATTATGGTGCCTTCTAGGGTGGAGAAAAAGGCATGAGGTGGGTTGGGGACTGGTAAAGGAGCAAACTATTGAGATTTACTCCTCCTCCTCCTCCTCCTCCTCCTCCTCTACCC
>FTCU01003179.1_pt1 | contig 14743 bp, 19 predicted proteins | sample 1639521 | NCBI WGS metagenome assembly FTCU01 (sample SAMEA3914864, study PRJEB12502) | metagenome | biome: forest; material: soil | place: USA | collected 2012-03-12 | depth 0.3 m
AATTGTAGTTACCCTCTCATATTGGCCAGTACCTACCTTGTTTAAGATGCTGCATTTTCACTCAGCATCAAAATTCCCGTCAGTTTGCAGGGCTGTCGGTGTGAGACGCCGATCACCCATAGAAATCAAGAGGCGGGGTGCGGTGGCTGAGGAAATACAGCCAACCTATTTCCCCGTGCCAGGTAATAGTTTGCACTGTGGGCGCTGCGCGATTGACCTAGCCGACCGTCCAAGCGTTTGTTCAGCTGGGTTTATTCTGAGACATCTGAGCCTCCCGCTAACAGGTAAAGAGGGGTAGAGAGCGGCCCCGATCAAGACCTCTTCCTTCCAACATCTGCTGGTTTTGTAACAAAACCCGAAACCGACTCGGGACGTTTAAGGCTTCACTGATCCAAAAGCAGCAAGCCGTCACCTCGAACTGACACCACGACACGGCTGCAGGCGCTGCCTGTTCAAATAGGCGCCGCTCCTAGGTCTCTTTATGCGGTCGGCCTATCAGACTTCCTCGGTTATAATCCCCTGGAGTATGAAGGTGTCCCTGGTGACTTGTCGTCGAGTATGCCTCGGCGGCCGCTCGTGACCCCCACTGTCCTTGGAGCTCTGCCACCCTGACTATTTTGAGGTGACGCACATAGAGAACCGCAGCCTTGCGCAGCAGAGGGAGCGAACTGAACCAGGGTTGAGCCACCAGTTTTGGCAACTGGTGTGTGGTCAAGTACTTTGTGTGGCGATTGATGTGCTGTCGAATCTGCAAGGCCGGTCGCATGTGGTGCTTGTTGGTAGTTGCTTGACATGGATCTTTTCAGCGCCCTGAATCCTTGGCCTTTTAGTTGCTGCCTTGGGCGACCTGTGAACTTCCTCCTACCGAGGAGGCCTCTGACACGATAAAGGGTGTCAAACGACGTGTCATTAGCCGTCTCTCTCTTCACTCTTCATTTCACCTCAACCGCCCTAAAACACCCGAACCCGAGTTGATATCCCTCAGGCACGAGTTGCCACACCATCTGCTCGCAATGGAAAGGCCGAACAACCCCGAAGTCACTCCCAAAGCCATCGGCCACGATTATGAGCTCTTCTTCGAGAGCTACTGGCGCCGAGGTATTACGGAGCAATACAGCTTTATCGAGGACGACGTACTCGCAAACATTGACACCGCCATCAAGAATGGAGCAGAGAGAATGAAAGCAACTGCCGCCGCTATTGCTGCCAAGGACGCGCACATGGCCAAACGGCTTGCCAACGACATACCCATCGGGAAGGATCTGAACGAAAGGTTATGGCGAGCCATCGATAAGCACATGCGGGAAAAGCACGGGGTCAATTTTTCATCTGGTGCCTTGGAAAGATCCCATTCCCCTGACGTTGAGGCCATGATCATTGACTCCGATGGGGACGAACCCGAGGGAGTTGCCGGACCAAATTCCAGAGGAACTAGTGCTGTGGAAACACACAATGAAACTCAGGTATGTTCAATTTGTCAAAGACGGTTTCCTCGTTTGCTTCAAAGTGACCTGACTGACTTGATGTCCCAGGGAGAACCGACCGAAAACAGCGAGCCCAACACGCCTGTTTCACGGCCTCAGAGAGTGCGCCATGCGTATCACCCACAGGGTCTCTCTAGCCCTCCTACACCAGAACCTGACAACACTCCTAACTTGGTACGTGTCTTGTATATTTTCCTATGCTCCATCTCAATGACGATTCTGGAGTTCTGAGTGGCGCCTCCCAGACTGACACCATCCTGCCTGTCGTAGCCCCGCATACGTACAATTCCAGCAGAGGATGTCGAAAAGAAAGACTTCATCTTTTCATACCCAGAGGTTGAACCCGGCTACTTTGTCATTCGGTGTGACAATAATGCCGAGGTCATTCACCACTTCGAGGGACATCCCTTGGTTTTGAACCGGGCAACTCGACACTTTGCTCGACAAACTCCGAGCCGCAAGTGTCACAGAGCAGAGGACGCGGCCCTTTACCGTGAAAAGGAGACGGTGCTCAGGCGGTTCGGTTACAGAGGTAAGCCAACCCTCGGAATCCTACCCATCCTGAGACACATCACTTACACCGACGGCTATCATCAGTTGTGGACGAGGAAGGCGACGACGTCGACAGCGACTGGGTCGAAAAAAGCAATGAAAAGCTCACCAAAGAAGTGGAGAGAAAGAAGAGGACCAAATCAAAACCCAGGGTAGGAAAGGCCTCAGCAAGAAAACCGCCGCGGGTCGCATTTGGCCGCCGCGCCAGGAGGGGAATAACTCCGCACACTGCTTCCATCTTCACCGAGTTGAACAATAGCAGATCCGAGTCTGCTGCTGCCGGACCCTCCAACCGGGGAGGCGCACCGGTGGCTGAGATGGGTGCTGCCGATCTTTGGGCTGCTCAGGCAGCAGACGTTTACTCTGCCGACTGGAACCCTCAGGAGGATGCTGACGCCATGTTTCCGGTACGTCCTATTTCACTTCTTGCCCTACTTGGCACCTTTCTGACTCGATCAAACTCGCTTTGTCGCAAAGTCTCCCCTGTGATGTTTGGCAACTAACGTTTTTCCCTCCTCAACACCAGGTGACCAGCATTGCTAGCGACATACCTTCTGCTGAAGAATAGGCTCACTGCGAGTCTTGGTTGAGATCTGGTCTTGGGGCCGTCTTTGTACTGGTGAAAACTTGGAAAATATGGGAGATTGTCAGGGTTAAAGGGAGAAGTCCCAAGCGGTTAGAATGAAAGAACCACAAGTTTTCAAGCTCCAACTGGAGAATATAGCCTTGGAGGAGTTGAAACACCTCTCAGAGTCCGTGATTGCCATAATGGTACTCTTTCGAGAGAACAGCCTGAGCATGGCTTTCAACCTAAACCTCACAGTCTGACCTTCTCACGGAGCAGCAGACCTTCTCATCCATGTATGACTTGTATTACTATGCTAAAGCTTCGCTACAGAATGAACCCTAATTAGAGTCCTCGCCACCACAAATGCTCTTCTTGCCGGCTTCGTGCCACATGTTCAAGTTGCGCTTTCTGCAATCAATTCTGGTGTAACTCTTGTTCCGCTTGATAAGTATACAAGCGGAGATTTCCGCCGTTGTTAACGATTGCTGGTGAGTTGTGCTGTGTTGTTGGCGGAATTTGGAATTGGAGTCGACACGGCCGGTCAGCGCTCCCCATTCAGCCCGTCACCGTCGTCCCCACCGTCAACCTTCGCTGAGGAATCCTGGCTCCGGAAGCTGAGCTCACTCGGACAGGGCGATTCCCTCTCACTGCTCTCTTCACTCGGGCTGGACGCCCCATCGCCAAATCTCCAGTGCCAAGCTTGGAACCACTGATGCTGCCAGATCTTCCTCTCACTTTCCGCAAACGCCCCCCTCGGACGCAGCCACCCAAGCATGATCCGCGTCGCCCTGGCCGAAAACACCTCGTCGTCAATGTTCATCCCACTGAAGTCAACCTCATTGCACTCAGAAGCCGCAATGACCGGCGGCGGCGCTGGGCAGGGATTGCGGTCGCCCTGCAAGATCCCATCGCACCCACCACTGTCCAACTTTCCCCCAGTACAGGTCCACACCAACCCTTGATACTGCAGCCCGTGCCCAGCACAGTTTGCATGAATGCGCACCCCCACATCCGTATCCTCCAGCGGTGTCGTGCCAAACGGCTTCCAAGGGCACCGCGGCACGGAAATCCGACCATTGGTTTGCGTGAGATGCAGCAGCCGGCCCTCGTCGGCGCGGGAGATAGCGCCGCTGTCGGGCGCCACCGCCGGGTTTGACACAGGCTGCTGGACGAAGGACTGCACCTTACCCGACCACTCCGCAGAGAGGTGGCTGCAGGGAATGTGACCGTGGCGGACCTCTTCCAAAATGTCATGGTGGAGCCCGAGGACGGCGGCGCCGATCCAGAGAAAGGCAACGTTTGGGTTGCGATCCATGAGCATGCGGGCCATGAGCAGGGGCTCGCCGCCTCTGATGATGGCACTGAGGATTTTCATGGTGCCTTGGAGCCAGGGCGAGACGGCGTTGCATTCAATGTCCGGGTTGTAGAAGGCACCGAGGAGCATGGGACGGACACCCTTGTTGTAGCAGCTCAGGGTCATCAGTTTGTCAATGTGGCGGCGGATGCGGGGCATCCACTTGGCTGGGAGGTCGGATATCAGCGGGATCTGGGCCACAACATGGGGAGATGGAGGCTGGTCGCTGACTACCACTGCTGGCAGCTGCATCCCCTTTTTTGCCTTCCCCATGGTTGGCAAGAGCAAAACAGCCGCGAGAGCGGCGTCGCTCTGGTCTCCAATGTCGTGGCGGGCGCAGAAGTTGTTGAGAAACGAGAATGCTTCTGCAAACGACGGGGGGGTGAGTGTCTGGTTAGATGGTCGAGCACCATTGCCTTGTGGCTCAACTAGCCGGGGGGTTGATCGAACTCGGGTGGATGCCACAGTATCGTTGCGCCGTGGGACAATCATTCGAGGGCCCGATTCGACTCGGATGGACCAAGGCGACCAGAAGGTTTCTTTCCCCACGACTAGAGTTGCGTCCCAACCCCGACCCGGTGCCAAGATGGCGGTCCACCACCGGATTTCCTGGGCGCTGGCATCGCCAATGTCTACGACAACGGCAGGTAGGTCATCTTTTGGTTCTCCTGGGGATTTAGTGTGATCGGCTGGGGCTTGACCCAAGATGTAGCGAATTGAGCAATCTCCAGGAAGGAGTTCGACCCAGCGAGCGGATAGGAGGTATGCCCAGGCCAAGAACAGGACCGACAGGTAGTTTTGGTCTCCTCGAACAAACCACGACTCCTAGTGGAATTCAGGATCGGGGGTTTTGGCAATAAAGAGCCGTTTGTCGATGGGGTTGCGTGTGCCGAGGTTGAACGGCGCTGCTTGGCGCCAGGCCGTGAATCCGTGGTGGCAGTCTGGGTTTGTTGATGTCCAAGTCGAATGCGCGACGGCTTGAACCGTGTGCTTGGTGGGTTTCAGGCGGAGGTCCATTGGCAAGGCAGGCAGGTGAGGGAAGGCGTGGCAGGCCGAGAGGTAAGAGGCGGGGAGCGGTGGCTTTGACGTTGCGGCGGTGATCCAAGATGCAAACCACATTTTGAAGGTCTCCTCGTATACCTTGTGGAACTGGTCGTTGCTTATCCGCACTGGGTCGTCGACAGTGTCGCGGCCGACGGCATCGTCGGCCGTGGTGTCGTCACCTGCCATGATATCGCCCATGGTAGATTCTGCAGTGTGTGAAATTGAGTATGAGTTCTAGGTGATTTGGCGCTTCGCTTTTTAGGTGATGAATGGTAGGTTGCTCGGTGGGTGACAGCGCTGAGAACATGGGAGTTGGAGGGGTTTTTAGGTGTGCGCGGCGGGTTCAAGTTGTGGAAACGACGGGAGGTTGAAGACATGAAGATGCGCCAGAAGAGCGGAAAGGGAGAAAGCGTCGCTGGAGAAAATGGCGTGGCTTGGGAATGGCAGAGGCGGCTTCCTTCACACTCAACCACCTTGCACTGGCTCGCAGCAAGCCCAATCTGGCTGCCCCTTGCCAAGACTTGAAGTAAACATTGCCCCCTTTCACATGCAAGCATGCATCACTTGCGGATGACATCGTCGTACCTTGACACATCAAACATCAAAACCCGCACATACAATAGAACTCGGGAAGTTTGAGCCGATTAACTTAACTGGAGGAAGTCAATGCTCCTTCCGAAGCCTGCAGACCAAACAAGATTTGAGAGCTTTGTGACTGTATTCTTGACCAGAGGAAGAAAACAACACAATACCCATTAGCTGCTGGCTGTATCCGGTGTATGAAAGATGTATGCATGTCATGCACTGGTAATTGAATGAGAAATAAGCTCGATGTGGAGAGAGACCACTGGAAACAGGGGGGAAGTGCTGGACAAGGGACAGCTCAAGAGGTGACAAGCTTGATGCCTCACCCGGGATCATGTCCCGGATTACTCTCAAAAAAACTTTGATGCTTTTGGAAGTGCACAAAATCCTGTGCAAAACAAAGCTTGAGCTCTTTCCAACCACCACATATCTGTCCCTTGACCAACCTAGGCTCGTTCAAAATTTCCTCATCCCCACGATCGCAATTCCACCGAGTGTCTTTGGCAAGCGGGTTTCTAATTCTGAGCCCACAACACCGAAGTTGCTTTGGCATACATTCTTCTCTGCAAATTGTGAGTTTCTGCGCTTCTTCCCTCCAAAACCCTACGAAATTCCTTCGCCTGGTGGTCTCAATTCCTCTCCTCCATCCAACCCCAACCAACCCTTCCAAGCCTCCTCTAGGAGCATACCGACTGACTACCTGATTTTCTCTTTTGCGTCACAAAGAAGAGCCTCGTATAGGCTGGTCATTGCCGCAATGGCCGCCGTCCAGGATCCGACCAATAACACGGTCATCATTGGCATCGACTTTGGCACCACCTACTCCGGAGTGGCTTTTACCTGCTCCAAGAAGATTGAGCACATGGAAGTCATCTCAAGCTGGGAATCGGATCTGCTCTCAAACTCGGACCGGCAGAAGACCCCTACTGCAATCTCATTTGCCCCGAAGGCAAAGGTCGATTGGGGTCACGGAATCCCCTGCGATGCCGAGAAGATCGAGTGGTTCAAGCTCCTCATCGTCGACCACAAGGACCTTCCCAAAGATGTTCAAGCGTTTCCCAAAATCAAGGAAGCCCGTGCTTACTTGAAAAAGAACGGAAAGACGGCAATCGAAGTGATTGCTTTGTTCTTACGCCACCTTTGGAATCACGCGATCCAGCGCATTACTGCCACCGTCGGCCGAGGCTTAGTCAACTTTTCCAAGTTCACATCGTCATTACCCTTCCCGCAATCTGGCCAGAATATGCGCGCGCTCGTATGCAGGAGGCGGCTAGCCTTGCTGGCATGCTCGGAAACCGGGTTGCTGGAAAGACAGAGCTGAGCTTCATCTCCGAGCCCGAGGCTGCGGCGATTGCAACGCTTTCGGATATGGATGGAAGGGGCGATATCAAGGTGCGTATACCATGTGCCACTCTTCGGGCTTTTTCCTGGATGTATTGCGCTTACTGACTCTTGCTTTTTCCACTTGGGCTTTAGGCCGGCGACACCTTTGTAGTTGTCGACTGCGGTGGTGGCACTGCTGATCTCATCAGCTACGAGGTCGTCAGCATCAGCCCGATGGCGGCGAAGGAGTGTGTCAAAGGCCAGGGTATGCATGATGATAAGACACAAACTCAAATCTTGTTTTCTAAAGGGGATTTACTGACGTATGATCAATACAGGCGGTTTGTGCGGGGCCGTGTTCGTGGACCAAGCTTTCGTCGACATGTTGGAGGCGAAGTTTGGGGCCGCGAAATGGGCCATGATTCCAGCCAAGTCCCGGAAGCGCCTCATGCACGATGAGTGGGAACATATGATCAAACTAGAATTTGACGGTCGGGATCATATTTGGGAAATCCGCCAGCCCTGGGAGTGTGTCGACTTGAAGTCGCTGGGACGGCCAGGCACCCAATGGCCCACAGTCCTCTTAAACGCGGTGGACATGGCAAGCGTTTTCGACCCCACCGTCAACAAGATTCTTGCCATGGTCGATGATCAGGTGGCCGGAGTTAGGGCTAAGAAATGGAAGGATCCCAAGGTACGAACTTATCTGGAGATGACTTGTGTTCGTGTACTGACGAGATATCTGGTGAAAATCAGTGCATCATCATGGCTGGAGGATTTGGCAGATCCAAGTACCTCTTCACAGTCCTCAAGAAACATCTCAGCGACGACATTGAAATTCTGCAGTCTCGTGGCTCAGACCCGTATGGCAAACACTTCTTTGCGCTAGCCCAAGACGTCGAAATTTGTCAACGCTGTGCAACAGATGGACGGCAATCTGCCGCGGAGCTGTTATCCACGCTTCCACCATGACGGGAATTTCGGCTTTCTCGGTGCAAGTTCAAGCGCGAGTCGCTCGGTCCAGCTATGGAGTCACGATGGTCGCCGACTGGTCCGCAAAGAGACATGCCCGGAAGGACAAGTATTGGTGTGAAGATCGACAGGCTTGGATGGCCGACAATCAGATGGACTGGTTACTCAAGGTGGTACGTTTACCCATTGCTTGCCTTGACAATCACATCCCCATGTTCCCACCTGTACGGCTCAGCGGCTGACCAAACCCAGGGTGACGAGATCTCGACAAGCAAGCCTGTCAGACACAAGTTCGAGACCCTGTTCGACACCGACACGACCGAACGCATCGATCCCATCATCATTTACTCGTCTGTGGAGGCTCCGCCGCCGAAGAGAAAGAATCACAAGGTGAAGAAGCTGTGCAGTGTCAAATGGGACACCGACATCGACATTCCATCCCTACCGACTTACACGAACCCTCTCGGAAAGGTCTATTACCAGCTTGATTGGGAGATTGAGATGACTTGCGAGGCTGGATCGCTTGACTTCGCCGTCTACTACAACGGAAAACGTCAGGGATCCAAGCATGTCATGGTCGACTATGAGACCAAGGTTTGAAAGGGGTTCTGGCACGCAAGGGCTCAGCTGGCTTTGACGCTGATTCTCGGGGCCAATGTTTGACTTTGCCGCGCTGAAGAGGTGCCCGCGTCATGCTCACAGTACCAAGGCAATTAGTCTTTTTGCGAGGTCGGAGCCAGGGTATCGAATGGCCAAAAGTTCTTTCAGGTGATGAGGGTCTTTCAGGCGGTGGGCCTCTGCTTTGGCCAAACACTTGAAGGCTTCAGCCTGCATCTAGTTATCAATTCTCACTTTCTCATTCTTCTTGCTGGACCAAAATACAAGCCTCGCCAAGTGAAACTCCCGGGCAGCCAATCCTGCCCGGCCAAAGTTCAGAACCCAAAATCCAGTTTCTTGCTCAACAGGAAAGAGCAAGTTCCTGCTGAAACTCCATCTCTCAACCCCCAATCCCCACCCCCATTCCCAACCCCCGAAATCTAAAGGAGGACCTGATTTTTTTACCATCCCACCCATCTCGCCAACCTTTCTCAACCAGTTTTCATTTCAATCAGAGCCCAAGCCACCAGACCTCGGCAACCGGCACGAGGCATGCGCTGAAGTTTGGAAAGGTCAGTAACTTAGGTAATTAAGGTACCTACTGGCACTCGCGCTCAACTTGGAAGTCCCGTTCTCTATTTGGAACCTTTTCTCACAAGATCGACATCTTGTGCTCACATACCCACCTATTCCAGTGACGAAGGTGCCTACCGATCTAGAGCGACGACAGCTCGATGCTACCTCCACGTCGCAAGTTCAACCACGGCTCAGCGGGTAGCCAAACCCACGATCGCGCAACACAAGGAGAATCACCCCAAAGCATGGGACCCCTCACCCCTCAGGAAAAGAGTGCGAGAAGGTCTCAGCGGGTGCAGGATAGTAACAACCGAGACCAAGACACGAATGCTCCAGATGCGCAAGGTCTTCGCAACAAGCTTGGTCACGTTCCGCAGGGTAACGAGTGGCTGGAAGGAGAGATCAAACGGCAGCGCGATGTTATTCGCAGCTACAAACTCGTGATCGAGGAAAGCACTTCGGAATGCCGCGGTCTCAGGCAAGAGATGAAAGTCTTGAAAACGCAGATCGCTTCTGTCAATCAAGCCTCTGGCCGGCCTAAAGTCGGCAATATTCTCTCCTCAAAGCCGAAAGGCAGAGACGCCCAGCATGAAGACGACGAACTCGGAAAGCTGCGAACGAGATTTGCCCGTCAACAGGACTTCATTTCATCACTACAAGGCGAAATTCGCAAGCTCCAGCAACAAACAAAGCAGCAAGCCCAACAGATGCAAAATCAGTTCACCGAATTCGTTCAAGAGCTGGATGAGGCGAAGAAGCAATCCTTGGTCAAGGCCCCAAAGTTTTCAGACACGGATATTCAGGGCCGATGGACCACGATCGGCGGCCTGATCCGCCAGTTCGTCTTGAAATACCTCCGGGGACCACTGGACCCTTCAACCACCCAGGAGCTTGCAGAGCTTGAGGAGTTTCGTTGGCTGCCCGACATTATGCGAATGCTACAGTCGCCCATTTTCCGCCCCGTTGCTATGGAGTCTTGGATTTGGCACTTCCTGTGCTTCCGGATTTTCGACTCAAAGTCAAGCGTCTGGGCTGGGCAAGTGGGCGTCGCATTTTCCACTCCTTGCGAACAAATTCGAGGTGAGTCGCTGAATTCTACAAACCTTTGGGCCTCTCAAGATTCGGTCTGACCCATGAGCCCAGCTCTCCTCTCGCGTCAGCCGGACTCTCCAAAGGGACCGAGACTCAGCGTTGAGCAGTTCCACGATTGGCGGATTCGCTCGGCACACTTGATCTCCCAATTCAGCACCACCGAGGACAGGGACAACACAATCGACGTCACAGCAACAGTCATGCTCGATACCTTGGCGCTCGCTACGTCAACAACGCTCTCTCTAGGGCAGGTTCATGACATGAAACATGATGCTGTGAGCATCGTGCAGAAGGCAGCTGAGCTGGACAAGATCTTCAGATTGTCCAAGGCTGACTTCCACGTCTTCATCACCCGAGTCAAACTCCCGCTCGTCCAGCCGCCAAGCTTTGGCTTCAGATTCGACCCTGAGACAATGGAGCTCGTCACGGCCGTTCCCGTATTCGACTTGGTCAATGCTACGGAACCCACGGTTGACCTGGCTGTTTCTCCAGGAATCTTCAAGTCGGGGAACGCCGATGGTGCGAACTATGGTTCAGAGCGGGTCCTGGTCAAGTTGCAAGCTCTTTGCAATCTCCAACCTACTTTGGATATATTTTCCGCGCATGGGAGGGTGGAAGAGGCCAGCACCAAACAGGACATGGGAGTTGAGTTGGAACCTGGTTCCGTCAAGACGGAAGAAGGCGGCAACGCTGGCGATGATGATGATGAGGTTATGATGATCAAGACCGAGCCTGGGACCACATGCATGAATTGGGAGTCCTGAAGCTGGATTCTCTTCTCCCGTGGTCTGGGAATTCAGCAAGGCAGACTTTTGGCCTGAGCAGGAGGGGGCGGTGCATAAAATTGCCACTTCATCAATCAGGGCGTGGCCGGATTTCTTTCTTTTTAGTTGATCGTGCTTTTCTTTTCTTCTCACCCTTCCTCTCTCTAGGGCTGAGGGGTTTTCAGGCACTTGAGGGCGACTTCTCAACCCACATCTTCCGAGGTTGCAATGGGAAGGATGTTGGCTACGAGGTTCTTGTGTTGCGGAACAGTTCCGCCAGCCTTCATACAAATAGTTGCGCTAGTCACATGCGAGGATTTCTCAATTTCTCCACGTCTCAGAGCTTGAACTTGGAATTTGACCGTGGGCCACCAGACTGCTGCTACTATCTCGGCCATCGAGCTTGGACTCTTAGTGACTTCCAGGTAAAACAGCCATGAAACCCCTCCACCGCAATGGCGCGCTCCGGCTCGCCGTCTTGTTCCTCACTCCCGTCCCAAGTTTGGTGTCGGCTCAGGACCAGGCCGGCCGTCCACCATACCAATGTCAACCATACCAATGGAGTTCCAGCGGGCTCGAATTGCCCCAAGACCCCGCCAACCCGCTGCCTACCCAGGGAACCTCCCTCCCACCAGTCGCCGTGGGCGAGATCAACTGCCGATATTGGACGACCACGCGCGCGGAGGTCAACTCACACACATGTTCGCAGATGGTGCAGCGGTACAAAATCCCCAACGACAAGCTCTTTCTCTTGAACCCCAGCCTCGCACGCGACTGCAGCAACGTGCAGCCAAAAACGGACAACTGCGTCTATGGCTGTAAGTCTTCTTCCATGCCAAAAGAAAATAACGAGAGGCTGAAGCTGACTCGGTCAAAGTCATCGAGCCGCTCCGAGCCTTGGACGGAAAATGCGGCCCCCCCAACAACAACGCCACCTGCATAGGCACCGACAAAGGACAATGCTGCAACTCGGCGACCTGGACCTGCGGCGACTCGTTCTTCGACTGCGCTCCCGGCACGTGCTACGAAGGCATCTGCGAGGGCGACATCATCTACAGCACCGACGGCACATGCGGCCAAGAACACGGCCTCCGCTCCTGCGCCGGGCAATGGGGAAACTGCTGCAGCAGAGGCGGCCGATGCGGCAGGGGGCCGACGTACTGCGGCCTGTTCGCGTGCCAGGACGGCGACTGCGACCGGTGGAAGGAAATCCCACAGCCCGAAGGCACCTCGTGGACGTGGACACCCGACGGCACCTGCGGCGGCGCCGCGGGCTACCGGTGCTCGCATGATGTGGGGCGGTGCTGTAACGCCAACGGTGTCTGCGGCGAGAACCCGGCCGACTGCTTTGTCGAGCGTGGGTGCCAGCCCGGGTTTGGAATCTGCGCCTCCAGCCTGAGCTCCCCCACCGACCCCGCCAGCGACTCTGTTCCCGCCAGGTACGTTGCTAAGCTTCCGACTGCGGAGCGCTCTCCCAGGGCTGTCTAGAGGATGAAGGCAAAGGTTGAGGCACAGGGACGCCCGCGGGAGGAGGCGGAACGAGTAGCCGAGATTGAGAAAGACAAGCCTTGAGAGGACCAGACGCAGCAGAAGGTGATGATGACGGACTAGACTGGGGACGGGAGCTCCCAAGACCCCACCACCATTCCCGGCAGCTCCACCGACCCCGGGGTTCCATTGTTTGTTGGTTTGAATGTGCAGTGACTTGATGGAGCCACACTCGAGCCACACAAGCTCTAATCTTGGGATCGCGCCTATTGAGTGCTGTGTGCCCCGAGATCAGAGGCGCCCTGAAATCACGAACTTCAACACTTTCGCCACAGTTGCCCAACTGGCAATTCACCCACCAACTCCATGGACACGGCCAGTGCACCCGCCGACAGCGGTGAAGAGTGGATGTTTCGGGCCGTAAGCACAGCCGGCAGGCGACTCTTCTGGAGGCTCAATGGCCCGCTCGAGAACGCCATCCAGGTCGCGCCATCAGAATACTTCGATCAGGGCGCCTTCGACTCGATGGAGCCGTACTTCGGCCCAGACGGCTCCCCTCACGCCGTCTCGCAAGCGTCCTTCATGGAGCCCCCAGTGTCATCCCTCACCGTCCGCATCGAGTGCATCGACGAGTGGGAACGGACGTGGGCCGAACTGCACCGGGGCTGTCTCGACTCCGACGCCAACACCCCCGACCGAAACCTAAGACGCCGAGGACCCTGCCCTGGCGACGAGACTCTCGACCCGCACATCTACCTGTTAGAATGCTGCGGGCAGAAGCGGCCCTGGGCCCGCGACACCCAGCTCCAGATCGCCGCCCAAGGCGAGTTTCTCACCGTGCACGAGTACGTCTCGGCCGTGCATCCGTGGCTGATGACTATGCGCGACACACTCCTGGACGTCCTGGTTAAGATGGACTTTGGCCCCGGTCCCAAGGGGGTACCCGAGACCAAGCTAACTGTCTTATACATGGGGCCGGGTCCGTTGCGGATTGGTCATGAGGACAGGTGGGCCTGGTGGCATAGGAGGCCGACCGTGTTCCGCCCGCCAGGTGAGCAACTTTCGGAAGAGGAGCGGTCTCGCAGGGCTATCGAGAGGGCGATGGCGAGGGCTGCGGCACGAATACGCGAGCTGGAGGAGGCGAGACGAGTAGTTGAGATGGAGAAGGAAAAGTAATTCGGGACTGCTGTTTTCTAGGTTGCTCAAAGTTCGTCATGTGAATCCAAAGAAGCATTCCGCAGCCCATCGTCCGTCGTCTCCGGTTTGATCCTCATCCAAGCCGGTGCGGGTCCCTTGCTCGGCCGCAACCAGGCCGGTGTCGACCATTGCGAGTTTCTGCCGATGGATATCGGGGGCGGACCCAAAGTCATTCCACGCGCGGCGTCGCACCCTGGGGTTTTGTAATCACTCTGGAGGTTGTGTTAGAGTGGCTGTTCATTCATTGCTTTACGGGTTACGCGCACCGACTGGCAGAACTCCAAAAAGTCCTTCCTAGCAGTCCACTCGGCCAACTCGATGGACCTCCGGCTGTCGTCCATGGTCGAGAGGGTTGACCACAACGCCACGCAGGCAATCACAAAGCCTGCAATTCCAGCAATCTTGGCCAACACGCCCTCTCGCCTGGTTAGCTGAGTCTGAGCAAAATCGTAGACATCAAGAGCCCGAGTTGCGAAAGTATCCGCGACCTCGGCCAAGACTGTTGAGCCTGATGAGAGACGGCTCTTCCAGGAATCGGTGCGGTGGGCAGGCTTGGGTTCGTGATTGAGCTGGAATGGAAACGAGGAGACTTCGCCAGAGAAGTCGCTTGGGGGCTGTGTTCGGGCCGGAGTCGCGACGGGATCAGTGACCTGTACCGCTGCGTGCTCCATCCTCTCGGCGGGTAGTTCGGCGTCTCTTCAACTTCACGTCAACGAGAACTTGTTGTCGAGCTGCTAGGAAACCAGCTGCTAGGAAACAAGACAAGAGATGTCCTGCGGGAAATCCGTCTTGTGGGTCACGGACAGGGAGGCCCGGACGCATGAAGCGCCAAGTGACGACTTGGAGGATTGTGGCGCAGGCAGGCAACACACGACGGACTTGCGGCCCAAGGTGACGACAAGACGACAAACAAGACAGCCGTGTCCTATCCCTGGTCAATCTTGGTACTATATCAGACGAGGCAACTTCCTGCTTGCGTGTCAACCCCTGATCCAGCCCCCAACCCCAACCTCGAATCCCTCGACCTCACACCCCCCCAAACTCCACCCCCGCAACCTCACAAATCATCCTCACAAACTGCTCCGGCTCGTGCGCAAATCTCCCCAAAAACAACCCATCCACCTCCCCCCCAAGCCTTCCCCAAAGC